>ERZ795043.7-NODE-7-length-343940-cov-130.807514_pt1 | contig 343940 bp, 325 predicted proteins | sample MGYA00375127_ERZ795043 | MGnify/ENA primary metagenome ERZ795043 (study PRJEB30172, sample SAMN05518447) | compost metagenome | isolation source: Feedstock adapted compost from Newby Island compost facility, Milpitas, CA | place: USA:Newby Island compost facility...
GGAACAGGTCCCGGTCCGTCCGGATTTTGCTCGTGGCATGCCGGGCGAAGGCGAGACGCAAATCGTCGCGGTCCATGCCGCAGCCGTTGTCGGTCACCCGGATGCTCGCAAGCCCCCCTTCCTCCGCCGTGACGTCCACCCGCGAGGCGCCGGCGTCCACGGCGTTTTCCACCAGCTCCTTCACGACGGACGCGGGCCGTTCCACCACTTCGCCCGCCGCGATCAGATCGGCGACGTGGCCGTCCAGCACGCGAATGACGCCCACCTTACTCCCCTCCGTCCTCCACCAGCGTCACGATGCCGTCCCGGTCGGCCCAGGCGAAGGGCGAAAAGCGGGCCTGGAACCGGTTCAGTTCGATGAAGCTCACGCCGTCTTTCAGCAGCACGCCCTCCGAATCGACCGGGTAGGCGGCCTCCGCCCGCGGCGAACGAATGACGACCGCGCGCGAGGCGGCGTCCCATTCCGCCGATCCTTCCACCACGGCGGCCAGCACCCGGGAAGGCACAAAAACCTTGCCGTTGTCCCGGATGACGGGGAAGCGGTCGAGCACGGGCACGCCGTTGACCGTCATCCGTTCGGCGCCGAGCTCGATTTTCACGTTGAGGTCCCCGGCCAGCTGCAGGGCGGTGATGAGCTGCGGCGCGTCCCCGTAGACGGGCACGTCCGGCTCGAGCCCGACATGGTTGACCGGCCGTTTGAGGGGCGTCAAATACTCCTGCACGGTCAGTTTCAGCACGCTGCCGTCCGACAGCTGGAACGTCCATTGCACGCTGCCCTTGCCGTACGTTTTCTGGCCGACCAGGCGGGCGATCCCGTAATCCTGCAGGGCGCCCGCCAGCACTTCGGAAGCGCTGGCGCTGTATTCGTTGACCAGGAGGATGACCGGCACATCCAGCGGATGGTCGCTGCCGATCGGGTACGGTTCCTCCAGACCGGTCCTGTTCCGGGTGTAAATCAGCACTCCGTCCTTCACGAACCGGGAAGCCATGTTGGCGGCGGTTTCGAGCAGGCCGCCGGGATTGTTGCGCAAATCGAGCACGAGCGCCCGCATGCCCTCCTTCAGCAGACGGTCCGTTTCGGCTTCGAACAGCTCGTCCGCGTCGCTGGTGAAACTGTTCAGCCGCACGTATCCGATGCCCGGTTCGATGAGCCGGGCCGTCAGGGCCGGGTAGTGGATGTCGCGGCGCTCCATGGTCAAGTCGATTTTGCCGCCTTCCCGCTCCACCGTCACGGTGACGTTCGTGCCGGCGGGCCCGGTGATGCGGGCGACCAGTTCGTCCGACGAAAGGCCGGCCGTCTCTTCCCCGTCGACGGCCACGATATGGTCGCCTTCCCGCATGCCGGCTTCGCCGGCCGGCGAACCTTCAAACACTTCCACCACGAAAAATCCGCGGTCGTTCCATCCGAAACGGATGCCGATGCCGACATAATGGTTTTCCAGCGAGTCCAGAAACGACCGCCACTCGTCCGGCGTCATGAATTCCGTGTAAGGATCGTTCAGGGATTCGATCACCGACTCGATGCTTTCCGTGTCCAGGTCTTCCGGCTGGACGCCGCTGACATGGTGGGCGGTGATCAGGTTGATGACTTCCTGCTTCAGCGAGTCCGTCTCCGCGCTTTCGGCCATGGCCGGCATGCCGAGCAGCATGGCGGCGAGAAGCGCCGTCAGGGCGGTTTTGCAGAAACGGAACATGAGCTTGCGAATCGGGCGATTGTTGTCGGTCACGGGAAGCGCCATCCTTTCCATGGGTAGATTGTTACGGCCTGGCCGGGGCCCGGGTCAACAGCTGCTTCAATTCATACAGGAACTGCATGGCCTGCAGGGGCGTCATGTTGAGCAGGTCGGCGTTCTTCAGCCGCTCGCCGGCTTCCGCCAGCGCCGGATCGGGCCGGGCGTCCTGCGGTTTTGTGTCCGGGTCCGGAAGCGGTTCATCCCCGAACAGGCTGAGCTGCACGACGGCGGACGACCGTCTGCGGCGCTGCTCCGCCTTCGCCTCCAAGAGTTGCAGCAGCTCATAGGAACGGCTCACGATGGAATCGGGCAACCCGGCAATTTTGGCGCAATAGATGCCGTAGCTCGTATCCGCCGCCCCCGGCGTCAGCTTGCGCAGGAACGTGACGGTGCCGCCTTCCTCCTTCACCGCCATCCGCCCGTTTCTCAGGCCGGAAAGGGATTCCTCGAGACGGGCCAGCTCGTGGAAATGGGTGGACACCAATGTCTTGCAGCCGATCCGGTCGTGGAGATATTCGATCACCGCCTGGGCGATGGCCATCCCTTCGTTGGTGGAGGTGCCGCGTCCCAGTTCATCGATGATGACGAGGCTTCTTTTCGTCGCTTTCTCCGTCATGACGCGGATGTCCATCATCTCCACCATGAAGGTGCTCTGGCCGCCGATCAGGTCGTCGGCGGCGCCGATCCGCGTGAAGATCCGGTCGACGATCGGAATTTCGGCGGACCGGGCCGGCACGAAACAGCCGATTTGCGCCATGATGACGATCAGGGCCACCTGGCGCATGTACGTGCTTTTGCCGGCCATGTTCGGTCCCGTGATGAGCAGCATCGAACCCCGCTCTTCCGACAGTTCGGTGTCGTTGGCGACAAACCGTTCGTCCTCGAGCACCGCCTCCACCACCGGATGGCGGCCCGCCGCGATGCGGAGCCGGTAGCCTTCCGTGATGACCGGCTTGCAATAACCGCGGGATGCGCTCACCTCCGCGAGCGACTGCAGCGCGTCCACGCGGGCCAGCACGTCGGCCAGCCGCTGCAGCCGCACGATCTCGCCGGCGATCCGGTCCCGCAGTTCGCAAAACAGCTCGTATTCCAGCGACACCGTCCGTTCTTCCGCTTCAAGAATCAGCGCTTCCTTTTCCTTCAGTTCCGGCGTGACGAACCGTTCCGCGTTGGCCAGCGTCTGCTTCCGTTCGTACCGTCCCTCCGGCACCAGATGCAGGTTCGGTTTCGTTACCTCTATATAATAACCAAATACTTTGTTGTATCCCAGCTTCAGGGACTTGATGCCGGTGGCCTCCCGCTCTTTCAGCTCCAGTTCGGCCATCCACCGTTTGCCGCTCGATCCCGCTTCGCGGAACTTGTCCAACTGCTCGTTGTAGCCCGGCTTGATCATGCCGCCTTCGCGGATGGTGGCCGGCGCGTTCTCGTCGATCGCTTCGTCGATCCAGGCGCGGATGTCGCCGCAGTCATCGAGCCCGTCCGCCAGCGCGGCCAGCGTTTTCGAACCGCTGCGGGAAAGCAGGCCGCAGATGGCCGGAACCGCCGACAGGGAAGCGGCAAGCGCCAGCAGATCGCGGGCGTTGGCGGTGCCATAGGCGATCCGGCCGGCAAGCCGTTCCAGGTCGTAGATCCGTTTCAGCTGGTCGCGAAGTTCGCCCCGAAGGATGAATTCGTCCGCCAGGCACTCCACCGCTTCCAGGCGCGCGTTGATTTCCGACGCGTCCATCAGCGGCTTTTCGATCCAGCGCCGCAGCATGCGGGCGCCGATGGCCGTCACGGTCCTGTCGAGCAGCCAAAGCAGCGAACCGGTCCTGGAGCGGTCCCGCACCGTTTCGGTCAGTTCCAGGTTGCGGCGGGTGAACGGATCGAGGATCAGATAGCGTTTCGGTTCGTACAGGTTCAGCCGGCGGATGTGGGACAGGGAGCGCTTCTGGGTCGCAAACAGGAACTGGAGCACCATCGCCACCGCCTTCTCCGCCGCCGGATGAAGCCCGTCCGCCCCGCTTCCGAATTGGCGGGCGACAAGCGCGGCGTCGGCTTCGGCGACCGCTTCCGTCCTCCTCGGGCGGACCGCCGGCGGCAGCCGCCGCACCGTCTCGTCGATCAAGTGCGGTTCCCCGATCATTTCGGCGGGCTTGTACACGTAAATTTCGTCCGCCAGCAGGTCGCCGGACGGCTCGACGGCGGTTGCGTGCAGTTCCCCCGTGGACAGGTCGCAGGCGGCAAGGCCGTAGCGGCCGCCGGCGCCGGCGACGGAGACGATGAAATTGTTGCCCGCTTCCGCCAGCGCCTTGCCGTCCATCACCGTGCCCGGCGTGACGATCCGGACGATTTCCCGCCGGACGACCCCCTTCGCCGCGGCGGGATCTTCCATCTGTTCGCAAATCGCCACTTTGTAGCCTTTTTCCACGAGCCGGTTGATGTAGGCGTCCGCGGAATGGTACGGCACGCCGCACATCGGGATCCGTTCTTCCGCGCCCCCGTCCCGCCCGGTCAGCGTGATTTCCAGTTCCCGCGACGCCAGGACGGCGTCCTCGAAAAACATTTCGTAGAAATCCCCGAGCCGGAACATCAGGATGGCGTCACCGGCTTCCCGCTTGATGGCCAGATACTGTTCGATCATCGGCGTGTATTTGCTCATCCGGGTTCCTCCAGCGCGCTCGCGTTCTCTCACGGTTCAACCTATTATAGCAAAAAATATCGGCCGGCGTCGCGGCGGGGCGAAACGCGGACGGCCCGCGCCCTTCCGGCGCCCGGCGCCGCCCCTCAGGCGATCGGAATTTTCCACGCCTTGCGGAAATCCGCGTCGCTCCGCCACGATTTGCCGGCCCGGATCCACTCGCCGAGAGGATCGAGAAACCGCGCGTATCCGGCGTAGCCGTCCAATTCCTCGACCTTTGTCCACAACCGGCGCGCCGCGGGAATCAGACGCGCCTTGTCGCCCGACACGAAAGCCTCCAGGAGACCGGGATCGTCCAGCGGCCGTTCCGGAAGCCGTTCGTAATGCTCCGCGATCAGCTTGGCCAGCGCCACGGCTCCCTTCGTGACGCGGGGCGACACGATCACGCTCGGCAGGGTGCGGTATTCGAAACCGCCGTGACGCTTCGTCCGGACGTCGCCGGGCCTGCCGTACCGCTTGCGCCGCCGGGCCGCCGTTTCGTCCTCGAGCAGGGAAAGGGGCAGCGCCAGATAGTTGTCCAGGGCGCGCACGAGGGCGCCGTTCAGGCGGACGCCGCTGAAATGGATGTGCCCGCCGAGCGCGAGCCCCCGCACCGGCATGCCGCCGGCCAGCCACCGGAGACCCGGCTCCCCGATGCGCGAAGCGGCCGCCAGCATCGTCCGGCGCAGATGGCGGATCAGCTGCGCGGGCTCCCCGCTCGGGGCGGGCCGAAGCTCCGCCAGCGGATGCACGCCGCTTCTTCCCGGCGCCGTGGCGTCGTCGCAGCCGACCGGGCCTTTGCCGGCGAAAAAACGGCTGGCCGGCACGACTTTGCCGGCTTCGTTCACGAGCACAAATTCCGCATCCATGCCGAGAATCGCCCGCCGGGGCTCCCGCCCGCCCCGGGAACTTTCGGCGGCAAGGGCCGCCAGGGCGTCCTGCCACGACGGCCACTCGTCGTCGGGAATGCGGGGCGCCGGATCGATTTTTTCCAGAACGGCCGTTCGCGATCCTTCCAGACGGACGACGGCCACGCCGAAATCGAGGCCCGCCCCGTAGACGGCGCGCGCGGCGAAGCGGGCGATCCGCGAAAGGCGGCGCGGATCCGCCTGCCGGACGCCCGCCTCCCCGGGCGTTCCCCCGCTTCGCCCGGCGGCGCCGGCGTCCGGCAGGCGGCGGAAGACGACCGCCGCCATGTCGAACACGCCGACCGCCCACCTTTCCCGGCCGCCGACGGCAAGCAGCGGCCGCGGCCGCCGGGGGCTTCCGGCAGCGTCCGGCGGTTCGTACCGCACGCCGAAAAGCGCCAGCTTGCGGCGCAAAACCGCATCGTCCCGCAGGGATGCCACGTATTCGGGATCATTGAGGACGCGTCGGATGCCGCCGGGGGCGCCTTGAATCCCCGCATCGTCCCCCCGCCAATTGACGAGAACGTCCGGCGCGCCGGCCGGCGGACATGCGCCTCCGCCGATCCCGCGCCCGGCCAGCCGCCGCCGCCAGCTTCCGCTTCCGTCATGCCAGACGTAGACGCTCATCCCGCCCGCCGCCCGGTCGAACCGCCCGGCCGTTCCCGCGCGGGGACGGACGCCCGATCGCCCCGGCGCAAGCCGCATAGACTAATGAAAGAAGGACGACGGATCATCCGGAATACGTTTCCTCCCCGTCGTCCAGCAAGTCGGGATCCAGGTCTTCGAAATCGTCCGCATCCGTGTCCACGTCCAGCGGGAAATCGAAGTCCTTCGCGCCTTCTTCGCACCCGCCGGGGCAGACCACCACGCACACTTTCGTCTCCGCGACAAGTTCCACCTGGAATTCCCGCTCCACCCTGACGATCACCCCGCCGCCGCTGGTCACGCTGGCCTCCAGGCAGTGCGGTTCCTGCGTCGCCACCGCCGATACCTCCGCCGTATTGCGGCGGTAGTTGGGATCCAGATAGGTCATCGGCACCGACTCCACGTAGGAGACCGTTTCCTTGGCCACGTCCGTCTTCGTGTTCCGGCTGTGGGAATACCAGACGTTGATGTCATAGGTGCCCGCGATTTCGACGCCGTCTTCCGTTTTCACCGCTTCATAGTGGTGGTTTATGATCCAAGCCCCCAGTATATTGGTCGGTTGGTGAGGCGGATTTACGGTGTGGGTGACCCGGGAGAACTTGCGGCCCTTGCCGCAAACCGCCTTGGTCACGATTTCGCGGCAGGCCAGTTCCTTGTCTGCGATCGTCATCCTTTCAACCTCCTCCTTGCGATCATTCACTAAAGTGTATGCAGGGCATTCGTCTAGGGTGACAACGGCGGCGGACGCGCGGAACCGGGCGGGGACGGTGCCGGCGGGACAAATGCCTTGATAGCTCATCATATGCGGGAAACCGGTCCGGGTGCATGAACGGGCGGCATAAAAAACGCCCGCCGGACAAGCCGTCCGGCGGGCGGATGGCGGCGGATGCCGAAAACCGGCGGTTTCCGGCGCGCCGGCCCGTTCATCCGAATTTCGCCTTCAAATGTTCGATCAGATGGCGCGGGTTGAGCGGCTCGCCCGTCGCTTCGCGGATGAGTTCGTCCGGCGTGCGGGACTTGCCGTACCGGTGGATGCGGTCCGTCAGCCACCGGCGGATCGGGGCGAGTTCCCCCCGTTCGATCCGCCCGTCGACGTCCGGCATGTCCCGCCGGAGCGCGTGCATCAGCTGGGCGGCGTACATGTTGCCGAGGGTGTAGGTCGGAAAATAGCCGAAGGAACCGCCCGCCCAGTGCACGTCCTGCAGCACGCCTTCACCGTCATGGGCCGGCACGACGCCGAGATACGCCCCGTACTTGGCGTTCCACAATGCGGGCAGCTCGCCCACGCCGATTTCGCCGGCCACCAGCGCCTTCTCGAGTTCGTACCGGATGATGATGTGAAGGTTGTACGTCAGTTCGTCGGCCTCGATGCGGATGAGGGACGGGCGGGACCGGTTGATCGCCCGGTAAAACCCTTCGGCGTCCACGCCGGCCAGCTGCCGCGGGAACAGCCGCGCCAGCTCGGGGAAATACCGCCGCCAGAACGGGAGGCTCGACCCGACGAAAATTTCCCAGAACCGCGACTGGGATTCGTGCATGCCCATGGACGCGCCGTCGTACAGCAGGGTGCCGGCCAGCTCCGGCGCCAGATTCTGTTCGTACAGGGCGTGCCCGCCTTCATGGATCGTGCTGGAGAGGGCGAACCAGACGTCGTTTTCCTTGTACCGGGTCGTCACCCGCGCATCGCCGGGCCCGAGCGTGATCATGAACGGATGCTCCGTCTCGTCCAGACGGCCCGCTTCGAAGTCGTAGCCCATCTCCCGCAGCATGAACAGGCTGAACTCGCGCTGCTTGTCCGCCGGGTATTCCAATTCCAGAAAATCCGCGCGCACCTGCCGGCTCCGTTCGGCGGCCCGCTGCACGAGCGGCACCGTCTCCGCCTTCAGCTCCCCGAACACGCGATCCAGCACGTCCACGGTCATGCCCGGCTCGTACTGGTCCAGAAGCGTGTTGTACGGATGCCCTTCGTGGCCCCACAGGCCGATAAATTCCCGGGTCATCGCCACGATGCGTTCCAGATACGGTGCCAGCAGTCCGAAATCCGCCTTCCGCTTCGCTTCTTCCCACACCGTTTCCGCCTTGCTGGTCAGCGTCACGAACTCCCGGTGCTTCTCCGGCGGAATCCTGACGCTCCGGTCGTGCTCCCGGCGGGCTTCCTTCACCTGCCGCCGGTCCAGTTCGCCGAGCTTTTCCCAGACGGACGGCTCCTCCAGTTCCGCCAGAAGCGTTCCCATCTCCGCGGACGCGATCAGTTTGAACCGTTCGGAAGACAGAAAGCCGATCGTCTCGGCCCGGGCTTCCGCGCCCTTGCGCGGCGCGCCGGTGCGCAAGTCCCAGTACAGGACCGCCTCGGCGTCGGCGAACGCCCGGATTTTCCGGACCAATTCGCGAAAACGCTGCAGCGGCTTCTCCATGTGTTTCCCTTCTTTCTTCCCATGAAGTTGATGCAATCCCCGATGCAAAAAAGGATACCCGATCGCGCCCGCTTCATCAACTTGCCGATGGCCAAAGCGGTATGATACACTGGATGCCAAAATGCCGGGAGATCGTGCGGATCGGATGGACGCCGGCGGCCCGCGCCTGGCATGCGGCGCAAGGCGCCGACCCGCGGCCGCTGAAACTGGTCTATGAGCCGAAGGACGCGGCTGCGTCGTGGACGGCGTCGTCCGCCTGTTTGAGGGTTCGCCGTGCGGCGCCCGGCGACGGCACGGCCTGCGAGCCGCCGGCGGTCATCCCGTACGACCGCGCCACGCCGTCTTGTTCGGGAACCGGCTCGTCCCGGACGTACAGGAAGCGACCGGCCGCCTCGTGCCGAAAAGCGACGGCCGGATTGGCGCGCGGGACCCTGCCGTCGATGGCGGAACGGGACAAGCCGGTCCGGAAAAAACGCTCCGGCATGAAACCGAAAGCGAAGGAGGTCCGCCGTGGAAACCCGACTGGACGAAATCCTGCGGCACAACGAACGCTTCGTCAAAAACGGCGAATACGAACCATACCGCACCGACCGTTTTCCCGACAAAAAAATGGCCGTCCTCACCTGCATGGACACCCGGCTCATCGACCTTTTGCCGCGGGCGATGAACCTGAAAAACGGCGACGCGAAAATCATCCGCAACGCCGGCGCCATCGTCTACCAGCCCTTCGGCAACGTCATGCGCAGCCTGATGGTGGCCGTCTATGAACTCGGCGCCGAAGAAATTTTCGTCGTCGGCCATCATGACTGCGGCATGACCGGCCTCGATGCCGAACGCCTGTTCAGGCGGATGAAGGAACGGGGCGTCGCCCCCGGCGTGTTCGACACCCTGAAACATGCCGGCATCGACCTTGGCCGCTGGCTGACGGGTTTCGACTCGGTCCGTGAAGGCGTGGAACGGAGCGTTTCGCTCATCCGCAACCATCCGCTCCTGCCGCCGGGGCTGCCGGTGCACGGGCTCATCATCGACCCGGTGACCGGCAGGCTGGAAGTCGTCACCGAAGGCTACGGAAAAACCGCCTGACGGCCGCCTCGCCGCAAACGGCCGGCATCGCGCCGGCGCATCCGGCGCCGGACGCCCCGCGCGGCTCCGGTTGCGGCGCGCCCGCCGCCGTGTCGGCACACGAACGGGGCCTCCTACGGCCCCCGGCGGTCCGTCTGTTTTCTTGCTTCAAGCGCGGCGCGGCGCGCTTCCACCACGTCCGTCCGGTCGCGCAGCTTGTGGCGGTGCAGGATGCCGGGCGGAAGCGACCGGCTGTCCGCCGCCGGCTGCGCAAACTTCGCGAGGAAGGCGTCGGCGAGGGGAATGTCCAGATCCCGGTACTCCGCCGCCGGGTCTATCTCCAGCTTGCGGATCCGCTCGTGCACGAGGGAAAGAAGCTTCTTCCCGTCAATGCCGAGAACCGCCAAGTCGCCGCCGGAAAGATGGCGGAACGCCCCCCGCAGCATTTTCAGCGCGCCCCGCACGTTGCCCCTCCGATGATGATACATCCCGACGGCGAGCTGGATGAGACCGACCCACAGGCCGCCGCGCGGATCGCCCGGATGCTTTTTCCAATGTTCCTCGAGAAGTTCGTGGCATTCGAAGAAGTCCCGCGTTTTGTGGAATTGTTCCAGGTATTTCAGATAGGCGTCCGGATAGTCTCGCGTATCGTGCACCCGCCCGTTCCTCCGTCCCGTCGTCCGTTTTTCCCGCTGCCACCACTTCGACGTTTCCCCGCGGTTTTCCTACTTGATCCGCACTTCAAATGGCTTCGAGACGTAGGCCGGATAATCGTAAAGCGGGAACGTCAGCGGATCGGCGTAATCGCCATGCGCCGGGATGCGGACGTACCGGGTCAGCACTTTCGATTCCCGGCCGTGCACGCAAGTTGCCGCGATGTGCCCCTTTTCTGAATCATCGTGAAAAAAAGTGCATCGGGGCGGCGCGCTGCACGTCCGGAAACAATTCGAAAGCGAATGCCGTCATTGACCGGAAGGCACGCCGGCCGGGCGGGAACTCCCGCGCCGCCCGCCTTCAGCCGATGTCCACGTCCACCGGTCCGCCGATCGTGATTTCCGCATCGGTCACGCGGGAATCGTACGCGAGAATTTTGACGCCCCGCCGGGCCGCGTTCCGCAGGGCGCCGGCGAAGGCGCCGTCCATCGCCTCGTGCGGCCTGAACAGCCGGCACCCCTGCATCTGGACCAGGAAAAACACAACGCCGGGACACCCCGCTTCCGCCGCCGCCGCCAGCTCCAGGAGATGCTTCGTTCCCCTGGCGGTCGGCGCGTCCGGAAACAGGGCCACCCCGTCCGAAACGAGCGTGACGCCCTTGACCTCCATGTACCCGGTCCGGCCTTCGCTTTCAAATTGAAAGTCGAAGCGGGAATTTCCCCGGACCGCTTCCCGGCGCCACCCGTCGAGCCGGCCGAGCTCCGCGACGGCGCCGGCGGCGAGCGCTTCCGCCAGCACCGCATTCGGCGCCTGGGAATCGACGTTCACCCACCGCCCGTCCTTCCGGACGGCCACGAGCGAATGGCGGGTTTTCCGTCCGGGATGTTCCGCGACCGCCAGGCTGACTTCCGCTCCCGGCACGAGCAGTTCCTTCAGCCGCCCCGTATTTTTCACGTGCACCGTTTCCGCCCGTCCGCCGATGACGGCCTCCGCGACAAACCGGTTCAATCGGCGCGCGAAGATGCCGCGGACGACGCGTTCGTATCGCATCGGCCAAAACCCCCCGTCTCCCGGAAACCTCCTCCTCTCGCCGCCGCGGGCCGGCATCATCCGTCAGTCGAAAAACGCGAAATACCCGATCACCAGAAGGCCGAGGGCGATCCGGTACCAGCCGAACGCCTTGAAGTCGTTCGTCTGGATGTACCGCATCAGGAACCGGATCGCCAGCACCGACACGACGAACGCCACGATCATGCCGACGAGCAGAAGGACCAGTTCCCTTCCGGTGAACGAAAAGCCGAACTTGGCCAGTTTCAGGGCGCTGGCGCCGAACATGACCGGAATGGACAGGAAAAAGGAAAATTCCGCGGCGATGGCCCGGCTCGAGCCGAGCAGGATGCCGCCGAGGATCGTCGCCCCGGAGCGCGACGTGCCCGGTATGAGCGACAGCACCTGGAACAGGCCGATCAGGAAAGCCGTCCGGTACGACAGGTCGGCAAAGCGCACGATCTTCGGTTTCCGGTGTTTGTTGCGATTTTCGATGACGATGAACAAAATCCCGTACAGGATGAGCGTGACGGCAACCGTCCGGTAGTTGTAGAAATGGTCGTTCAGCCAGTCATCGAAAAGGAACCCGATCACCGCCGCGGGCACGACGCCCGCGATCACCTTGTACCAGATCGCCATCGTTTCTTTCTTCTCTTCGGCCGTCTTGGCCGGCGAGAGCGGGTTCAGCTTGTGGAAATACAGCATGACGACGGCCATGATGGCGCCCAGCTGGATGACGACGAAAAACATTTCCTTGAACGCGGCGGATGCGTCAAGCCGGATGAACTCTTCCACGAGAATCATGTGGCCGGTGCTGCTTATGGGCAGCCATTCCGTAATGCCTTCCACAAGGCCCAGAAAAATGACCTTCAACAGTTCGATGAATGACAACGGGTTCCCCTCCACGGACCATGGTTGGCGCTTTAACTATATCAACACGTTTCGGACGAACTTGCAAGGGGATTTTTTGTCGAACTTGCGCCGCGGGACCGGTGAAACCGGAGCGGACCGGCACAAAAAAAAGCCCGGTTTCCCCGCTCCGGCGGGGAAAACCGGGCCCTCCGGCCCGCACCCGGCCGCATCCCGCAAGACGCCGGACCGCCGCGCACCCGCTGCCCTCCCGGCCCCGGCCGCAAAGCGGCCGGCGGCGCGGCCTCAATCCGCCACTTTCGTCGTGCCGGTCACGTTGCCGTCGATCGAAGCCGACGCTTTCGCTTCTTCGCTGGCGAACGTGAGATTGCCGTCGATTTCCGCCGTCTCGTGCAGATTGAACCCTTTCGCCTCCACGTGCACGTCACCCTTGACCGTGCCGCCCTGGATGCGGAAATTTTCGCTCCTGACGACGAGGCGGGGAACGGTGAGCGTGTAGCGGGCGGTGATGTTGCGGTTTTCGTCCTGGGCGTACAGGGCCAGCTTCCGGTACACCTCATTGGCCGGATCGCCCTTGTCATGGAACGTGCCGGCGACGACCGCCTCCCTGCCCACCGTCAGATCGTTCAGGATGGCGATGATCCAGGTGCCGTTTTCGCCGATCGCCTGCAGAAACCCTTCTTCATCGTTGACCAGGGAAGCCGTCGTGACGGCATCCGGCTCTTCCGGCGTCCGGCCGTTTTCCGGTCCGGCGCCTCCGCCGTCTGCCTGTCCGCCTCCGCCGTTTTCGGCCCCGTTTGCGCAACCCGAAAGGAGAAAAAGGGCCAACAGCATGATGGCCGATCGCCTGATCCCGTTCAATGCCTGTTCCCTCCCGAAAAGAAAAATTCCGCCGCTTCCGTCCGTTTGTAGTGTAAACCCGGCCCGCATTTCTATGCGCGGCGGCCGGCGCGCGCCCGGGGAGACGGCGGATGTCCCCCGGCGCCCGGACGCCGCCGGCGCCGCCCGGACGGCCGCGGAATTCGTCGCCCGGCGGCTCCCCCGTTTGAAGCCGGGCGGGCCGTTCCGGTACAATGGATTGACGGACAGGCTCTGCCCAAACATCAACGTACCGGGAGGTTGGACATCATGAACGCCGTCATTCAATCGCTGCTGGCCCACCGGTCCGTCCGCGCCTACAAGGACGCGCCGGTGGAGGAAGACCGGCTGGAACTCGTCCTGCGCGCCGCCCAGGCCGCCCCGAACTGGATCAACGGCCAGCAGGTCAGCATCGTCGTGGTCAGGGACCCCGCGCGCAAGGCGAAACTGGCCGACCTGTGCAACCGCCAGAAACACATTGACGAGGCGCCCGTTTTCCTCGTGTTCTGCATCGACTTCCACCGTCTCCGGCTGGCCGGGGAACTGGAGCAATTGGCGCCCGGCGCCCTGGAAGAAGATCTCGATCCGCTGATCGTCGGCGCCACGGACGTCGGCATCGCCCTCGGCACCGCGGTGGCGGCGGCGGAATCCCTCGGACTCGGCACCGTGCCCATCGGCAGCATCCGGCGGCATGCGCTGGAGGTGATCCGGGAACTCCGGCTGCCCGAATACGTGTTTCCGGTCTGCGGCCTGTGCATCGGGCATCCCGCCGAAGATCCCGGCCTGAAGCCGCGCCTGCCGCTCGAATCGTTCCGCCACGCCGAAACGTACAAGCCGGACCAGCGGCCGCTGATGGAGCGTTACAACGCGGTCTACGCCGAATACCTCAAACGGCGGGGCGAAGCGTCGCCGGCTCCGAACGCCTGGACGCGCCGGATCGCCTCCTTTTACCACAAACCCTACTACGAGGGCATCATCGGGGCGCTGGCACACCAGAAGCTTTTGCCCCGCGCGTTCCGCCGCTAGCGCGGCGAATTCTCACCGGATTCTCATAAAAGCGCTGCAATTCCCAGCCCGCAAGGCATTCCCGGCTGTCAGGAAAATTCTGCACGGAAAATGATTTGCTATACTGGCTTTGTGACGTCAGCCCGTCCAACGGCAGCCATATGCGCCCAAAAGGAGGAATGCCAGATGAAGCGGACAAGCCAAGCGGGCAAACTGACGCTGACTTTCGCGCTGTTTTTCTCGCTGTTTGCCGGCCTCGCGCTGGCCGTTCCGAACGAGGCCGATGCCGCCTGGTCGGAAGCGAAGGCGGACGCGATTCTCAAAACCGCCAGGTCGCAGCTCGGCAAACCGTACAAATTCGGCGCTTCCACCAGCACGACCCGGTATTTTGACTGTTCTTCGTTCACCAAATACGTGTTCGGCAAGCACGCCATCAACCTGCCGCGCACTTCCAGGGATCAGGCTAGACAGGGGGTGTTCGTCGCCCGCAGCAACCTGAAAAAGGGCGATCTCGTGTTCTTCGACGTTTCGGCCAAACGGCCGGGCATCGACCACGTCGCCATCTATGCGGGAAACGGCCAGATCATCCATACTTATCAATCCGGGGTCGGCGTCACGTACACGAAACTGAGCAAAAAATACTGGAGCGACCGGTATGTGACGGCCCGCCGGGTCATCCGCTGACGGAGACCGGCGCGGCATCGGGGCGGACGAATCTGCCCCCTTTTTTTGCCCCTTTCAGGGCTTCCGCCTTTCCTGCCCGGCGGAAAACCGGTATCCGAACCCCCGCACCGTATGGAACAGCTTCGTGCCGTGCTTCCTGTCGATCTTCAGGCGCAGATAGCGGACGTAGACATCGACCAGATTCGTTTTCCCCGAAAACGTGTACCCCCAGACGTTTTCCATGATCTGTTCCCGTGTGAGCGGCTTTCCTTCGTTCCGCGCGAAAAACGCCAACAGATCGAACTCCGTGGGCGTCAGCTCGAGCGGCTGTCCGGCAAAGGCCGCCGTCCGGTTTTGGGGATCGAGGACGAGATTGCCGGCGCGAATCGGCCCGTCGTCCGCCTTTCCGGCCAGTTTGAGCAAATTCCACACCCTCGCGGCGAATTCGTCGGGCAGAAACGGCTTCACCAGCACGTCGTTGGCGCCCATCCGGTAATAGCGGATGCGGCGGCGGGCGTCGCCCGAAGAGGCCAAAAGCATGACCGGCAGGCCGGCGCTTCGTTCCCGCAGTCCGGCCAGCAGGGTTTCCGCATCCAGATCGGGCAGGTCATCGCCGGCCGCCGCAAGATCGAACGCGCCGTCCCGGGCCAGCTCCATGCCCTCCCGGCCGCCGGCGGCGACCGTTTCGATCCCCTCCCGGGCCAGCCGGGCTTCAAGCCGCCGGACAAGCGCCGCGTCCGCTTCCATCAGCAACACCCTGGGCACGCTTTCGCCCCTCTCTTCCGCTTCTTCCCTCCTATTGTGGCCTGCCGTCCGTCCGCCATGCGCCCGGCGCGGCCGGATTCCGTCCGGCCTGATTGCCGGCCGGGATGCGGAAAAATGGTGAAGGCGGTCGCCTTGTGGTAAAATAATCGGGAATTCAGCGAAAACGGGAGACATGCCGACATGCTGTTCATCGCCAGAGACTGGGAAGAATACGAATGCCTCGACGCCGGTAACGGGGAAAAACTGGAACGTTGGGGGACGGTCATCCTGCGCCGCCCGGACCCGCAGGTCATCTGGCCGGTCCGGAGCGCGCGGCTGTGGGAGAAGGCTGACGCCCATTACCACCGCAGCTCGTCGGGCGGCGGCCGCTGGGAGTTCCGCAGGCCGCTGCCGGACCGCTGGCAAATCCGCTATCGGGCGCTTTCCTTTCACGTCCGGCCGACCAATTTCAAGCATACCGGCCTGTTTCCCGAACAGGCCGTCAACTGGACGTGGATCATGGACAAAATCAAAGCGGCGGGCCGCCCCGTGAACGTGCTGAATCTGTTCGCCTACACCGGCGGCGCGACCCTTGCCGCCGCGGCGGCGGGCGCATCGGTCTGCCACGTCGACGCGGCCAAAGGCATGGTGCAGTGGGCGAAGGAAAACGCCGCGCTGTCCGGCCTGGCGGACCGGCCGATCCGCTACATCACCGATGACGTGTGCAAATTCGTGCAGCGGGAGATTCGCCGCGGAAACAAATACGACGCGATCATCATGGATCCGCCGAGCTACGGGCGGGGCCCGTCCGGGGAAACGTGGAAGCTGGAGACGAGCCTGTTCCCCCTTGTGGAAGCCTGCCTGTCCGTTTTGTCCGACGAACCGGTCTTTTTCCTGATCAATTCGTACACGACCGGCCTGTCCGCGACGGTGCTCGCCAACCTGCTGGAAATGACGGTGAAAGCCCGCTACGGCGGCGTCGTCCGCGCCGGCGACGTCGGCCTGCCGGTCAGCGGCACAAGCCTCGTGCTGCCCGCGGGCGCCGCCGGGCGCTGGGAGGCCCGGCCGTGAGCGGCGCGGCGAAGCGGCCGGGCGCGCCCGCATCTGGCGCGCGCCGGCCGGCGGTTCGACCCGCGCTTTGTGCCCTTTTCGCCCTGCTTGTCTTCTTTGCCGCTGCCGCGTCCGGTTGCGCCGCCTCCGGCGGACCGGCTTCTCCGGATGCGGGCGGCCGGGCGGACCATCGCCCGGCGGCGGATGGCGGCGGGCGGGTGCCGGAAGACGGCGGCGCCGGAGAATCCGGCGGGAAAGCGGCCGAGCCCCCCGCCGGCCAACCGGCGCCCGTCGTCGCCGAAGCGCGGCTTGTCGCCGTCGGCGACATCATGATGCATTTGCCGCAAACCCGCTCCGGGTACGATCCCGGCACCGGCACGTATTCGTTCCATCATTTTTTTGAAGAAGTCAAACCGCTTCTGTCCGCAGGCGACTGGGTCATCGGCAACCTGGAAACGCCGCTTGCGGACGGCGACAGGCGGGGCTACACCGGCTATCCGGAATTCAACGCGCCGCCGGAGCTGGCCGACGCGCTGAAGGAAGCCGGTTTCAACATCCTGACGACGGCCAACAACCACGCCCTCGACCGGCGGGAGACGGGCGTGCTCCGCACGCTCGAAAACCTGCGGGAACGCGGACTCGTCGCCGTCGGCACCCACGCGTCGCCCGAGGAAGCCGAAACGGTGACCATCGTGGAAAAAAACGGCATCGCGCTCGCCCTTCTCGCCTACACGTACGGCACGAACGGCATCCCGATCCCCGAAGGGAAGCCTTATCTGGTCAACCTGATCGACGAGGAGAAGATGGCGGCGGACATCGGGAAAGCCCGCGCCGCGGGCGCCGACGTCATTGCGGTGGCGCTCCATTTCGGCAATGAATACGAAACGATGCCGAACGCGGAGCAAAAAAGGCTGGCGCGAAGCCTGCTGGAAAAAGGCGCCGACATCATCCTCGGCAGCCATCCCCACGTGCTGCAGCCTTACGAGATCGCGGACGTCGGGCGGGAGGACGGCTCCCGCGGGCAGGGCATCATCCTCTATTCCATGGGCAACTTCATCTCGAACCAGGACCGCCACAGCCATGACGGCAAACCGACGGACATCGGCGCCATTTTTGAAATCGGCATCCAAAAGCAAATGCCCGGCGGGCCGGTGTCGTTCACCGGCGTCCGGGCAACGCCCACGTACGTCCACAAATATTCGGAAAACGGCGTCACGAAACATCGCGTCCTGCCGCTGGAAGCCGTCCTCTTGGAACGGCATGACGCCCTTTTGACCGACAAGGATTACGCCCGTCTGGAAGGCGATCTGGCGGAAACGAACGCCCACCTGGCCGCCTTTTTGCCGGAGTCCCCCGCTCTTGCCGGCGCTTCCGCCGCTCCCTGACCCGCCGCCTTTCCGGCGGACGGGCCGCGCGGGGACAGCCGCGCCCTGCGGCCCGTCCGGACTTTCGCCGGTTCCGGCGCCGCGCCCCGCCGGCGGCCGTCTCCTCACAGGCCGGACACTTTGCCCAGCAGGTACACGAGCAGCTGCTGGTTGTGGGAGGAAATCCGGCTCAGGTACTGCTCGAAAAACCGTTTGCGGATTTCGAGGCCCCGCTTGCCCTCGGCCAGCCCCTTCGGCGTCAGCTTCAGTCGGACGATGCGGCGGTCCTTCTCGTCCCGCTCGCGGACGATCAGGCCGTTTTTCTCCATCCGGTCCATCAGCGTCGTGATGGCGGCCGGCGTGGTGGCCACATAATCGATCAGATCGGAAGGCTTGACCTGATCGTGGTTCATGATGTATTCCAGCACGTTCAGCTGGCTTTCCGTCAGCGTCGGGGCCAGGTGGGCTTCCATGTAGGTCCGCATGTCGCGCGACACTTTGAACCAGACCCGGGCAAAATCGTCGGCATACATCCGATCAACCCCTTTGCCGAAAGCCGCGCCGCGGCGGCTCGTCCAATGGTGTCCCGTAAGCATTATACCATCCGGAGCGCCGCTTGAATAGGTTAATAGAATTAATAATTTATGACACGAATCAACAAAAACCGCCCGGCCGCTGCTGCCGGGCGGTTCGTACTTTGCGGAAATTACGGTAACCGGATCGGATGGACGGCGACGATGTCGCGGATCGTGTCGCCTGCCCTCGGCTGCGCGAGCGGCCGGCCCGGCGAGCGCCGTTCTTCGATGGGGATGGCTTCCGTGTTCACGGTCGCGCCGCCTCCCTGCACAAACACGAAGCGCAGGTCATACGGCTCCCGGACGTAGAAGGCGCGGATCAGGCGGGTGCCGTTCGGCTTCGTCCGTTTGCCTTCCCGGAATTCGAACGTCTGCACCCCTTTGCCGCCGCGGCCCTGGAGCGGATAGTCGGCGAGAAGCGACCGCTTGCCGTAGCCGAGATCCGTCACGGTGATCACTTCCCCTTCGTCGCCGAACACGCCGAGGGCCGCCACGACCCGGTCGTTTTCCTTCAGCTGGATGCCCCGCACGCCCGCCGTCACCCGGCCCATCGCGCACACTTCCTCCTGCCGGAACCGGATGGACTGGCCGCCTTCCGTCACCAGCAGCCATTCGCCGCTGCCGTCGGCGAGTTTCACGTCCACCACTTCGTCGCCGTCCGCCAGCTTGACGGCCGCCACGGCGGTGGATCGGGTGGTCTGGTATTCCGCCAGATCGGTCCGCTTCACCTGGCCGTCGCGCGTGAAGAACCAGACCGACAGGTTCGGGGCGGCAAAATCCTTGACGGGAATGAGGCTGACGATCCGGTCGTCCTTCGGCAGGGAAACGACGTTGACAATGGCGGTGCCGGTGTCTTTCCACTTGTGTTCGGGAATCTGGTGCACGGGCAGCAAATAGTACTGGCCCTTGCGCGTGAAAAGCAGCAGGCTGTCCAGCGTGTTGACTTCAAGCAGCGCCTGCAGGTAATCGCCGTCCTTCAGCCCGCTCGCCTCGACTTCGCCCCCCGATCGCGCGAAGCTCAGCTTGCTCGTGCGCTTGATGTAGCCGTCGCCGCTGAAGGCGACGAGCACTTCTTCCGACGGCACCACCACTTCCAGATTGACTTTGAGGTCCTCGATGTCCCGCTCGATGACCGATCGACGCGGGACGGCGAACGTTTTTTTGATTTCGGCCAGTTCCGCCTTGATGACGCCGGTCAGCTTGCGCTCGCTGGACAGGATGAGCCGCCATTCGTGGATCTTCTTCCGCAAATCGTCCAGCTCTTTCGCCAGCGCCGTGATTTCGAGATTGGTCAGGCGGTACAGCTGCAGCTGCAAAATCGCGTCCGCCTGCCGTTCGGTGAACGCGAAGGTTTCCACCAGATTGCGCTGGGCGTCCTGCCGGTTTTTCGACGCCTTGATGACGGCGATGACATCGTCCAGCACGTCGAGCGCCTTGATCAGCCCCTCCAGCACGTGGGCGCGGTCCTCCGCCCGGGCCAGATCGTACCGGGTGCGGTTTTTGACGACGTCCTTCTGGTGGGCGACATAGGCTTCCAGAAGCGCCTTCAGGCCGAGCTGGCGGGGCGCCTTGTTGACGATGGCCACCATGTTGAAATTGTAGGTGACCTGCAGGTCCGTTTTCTTCAGCAAATAGTTCAGGATGCCCCGGGCGTCGGCGTCTTTCTTCAGTTCCACCACGATGCGCAGGCCGTCCCGCCCGCTTTCGTCGCGGACGTCCGCCAGCCCTTCGATTTTCTTCTCCAGCCGGAGCGCTTCGATGGCCGCCACCAGCTTCGACTTGACGACCTGGAACGGAATTTCCCGGATGACGATCTGCTGCCGGCCGCCCTTGAGGTCCTCGATCTCCGCGCGGGCGCGGATGACGATTTTGCCCCGGCCGGTCGCATACGCTTCCCGGATGCCCTCTTCGCCCATGATGATGCCGCCCGTGGGGAAGTCCGGCCCGGGCACGATGCGCATCAGTTCGTCGAGGGACAGGTCCGGGTTGTCGATGAGGGCGATGCACGCATCGATCACTTCGCCCAGGTTGTGCGGCGGGATTTCCGTGGCGAAACCGGCGGAAATCCCGCTGGCGCCGTTGACCAGCAAATTGGGAAAGCGGGACGGCAGCACCACCGGCTCTTTCGCCGTGTTGTCGAAGTTGTCCTTGAAAGGCACCGTTTCCTTCTCGATGTCCTGCAGCATCAGCTCCGCGATCGGCGACAGCCGTGCTTCCGTGTAGCGCATGGCCGCCGGCGGGTCGTCGTCGGGGGACCCCCAGTTGCCGTGGCCGTCGATGAGCACGTGGCTCATTTTCCACGGCTGGGCCATGCGCACCATGCCGTCGTAGATGGAGGCGTCGCCGTGGGGATGGTAGTTGCCCATCACGTCGCCGACGGTTTTGGCGGATTTGCGGTACGGCCTTGCGCTCGTGTTGCCGGCTTCGTACATGGCGTACAGGATGCGGCGCTGCACCGGCTTCAGCCCGTCCCGCACGTCGGGAATCGCCCGGTCCTGGATGATGTATTTGGAATAGCGGCCGAACCGGTCGCCCACCAGGTCTTCGAGCACCGCCGGCAGCCATTGTTCGTTCGCGCTCATTCAACGCATCCTCCTACACGTCGATTTCCGTGAAGTCCACGTTTTCGACGATCCACCGCTTGCGGGGATCCACCTTCTCGCCCATCAGGACGGAAATGCGCCGTTCCGCCTTGGCCGCGTCCTCGATGCGGACCTGGTACAGCGTGCGCCGGGCGGGATCCATCGTCGTTTCCCACAGCTGCTCCGGGTTCATTTCGCCGAGTCCCTTGAACCGCTGGATCTCCGCCTTCTGGCCGAAGCGTTTCAGCGCCGCTTCCAGTTCTTCGTCCGTATAGGCATAGGCCGCCTTTTCCTGTTTGCCCGATCTGACCGTGATCTTGTAGAGCGGCGGCTGGGCGATGAAGATGCGCCCTTCGTCGATCAGCGGCTTCATGTAGCGATAGAAAAAGGTGAGCAAAAGGCACTGGATGTGGGCCCCATCCATGTCGGCGTCGGTCATGATGATGACTTTGGCGTAGTTGCTTTCCGCCGGATCGAATTCGCTGCCGACGCCGGCGCCGATGGCGTGGATGATCGAGCGGTACTCCTCGTTTTTCAGAATGTCGGCCAGCCTCGCCTTTTCCGGATTCAGCGGCTTGCCCCGCAAGGGGAGGATCGCCTGGTAGCGGGCGTCCCGTCCCTGCTTGGCCGATCCGCCCGCCGAATCGCCCTCCACGATGAACAGCTCGTTCCGGGTGAAATCCTTCGACTGGGCCGGCGTCAGTTTGCCGCCGAGGCTGGTGGACAGGTTTTTCCCCTTCTTGCCGCTTCTCACTTCCTCCCGGGCCTTGCGCGCCGCCTCCCGCGCGCGGGCCGCCTGGATCGCCTTGCGGACGAGCATCTGGGCCGTTTCCGGATTTTCCTCGAGGTACGCCGCCAGCTTCTCCGTCACGATGGCGTCCACCGCCGTCCGGGCTTCCGCGCTGCCGAGCTGGTCCTTCGTCTGCCCGACGAATTCCACGTCGCCCATTTTGATGTTGACGACGGCCATCATGCCCTCCCTGAGGTCGGCGCCTTCGAGGTTTTTGTCCTTTTCTTTCAGCAGGCCCGTCTTGCGCGCGTAATCGTTCATGACGCGGGTAAACGCGCTTTTGAAGCCGGTTTCGTGGGTGCCGCCGCCGCGGGTCGGGATGGAGTTGACGAAGGAGACGATCGTTTCGGAATAGCCGTCGTTGAACTGGAAGGCGATCTCCACTTCGATGTCGTCCCGCTCGCCGGCGAAATGGATCACGTCGTGGAGCACCGTCTTGTCCTCGTTCAGAAAGCGCACGAACTGGGCCGCGCCGCCGTCGTACCGGAACGTCTCGTGCTGCCCGCTTCGTTCGTCGGTGAGCGTGATCGTCAGGCCGGCGTTGAGGAAAGCGATTTCCTGCAGCCGCTCGGCCAGCGTGTCGAAGCTGATCGCGTCGGCGTTCGGAAACACGCGCCGGTCCGGCTTGAACGTCACTTTCGTGCCGGTTTTGGTCGTCCGCCCCACCACTTCGAGGCCGGTCACCGGCTCGCCGACGTGCTCTTTCCCCTTTTCGTCCACCCAGTATTCAAACCGCTGCCGGTGGATTTTTCCGTCCCGGTAGATTTCCACCTCGAGCCACTCCGACAGCGCGTTCGTCACCGACGCGCCGACGCCGTGCAGCCCCCCGGATTTCCGGTAGCCGCTGCCGCCGAACTTGCCGCCGGCGTGCAGGACGGTGAACACCACCTGCGGCGTGGGAATGCCGATTTTGTGCATGCCGGTGGGAATTCCCCGGCCGTTGTCGAGCACGGTGACCGAACCGTCCCGGTGGATCGTCACGTCGATCCGGCTGCACGCCTTGGCCAGATGTTCGTCCACCGCATTGTCGATGATTTCCCAGATGATGTGATGCAGTCCCGCAACGGAGGTGCTGCCGATGTACATGCCCGGCCGCTTCCGGACGGCTTCGAGGCCTTCCAGCACCTGGATGTCGTCCGCGTCGTAACCGGATGCGCCGGTCGCGAACAGATCGAGTTGTTCCGCCATCGATGAGCCCCTTCCCGCTGCCGGCGGACGAGCACGATCCGCCGGCCGTGAATTGGTCCGTTTCCGCGAATGCCGATCCGTCCCGGATCCGCGGCAGCCCGCAGATCCGCCGAAAACAGATCCGGGACAAATCTGGTCCGTTCTGCATTATAACATGGCTCAGTTGAAGATGTCCTGTTTCGAAAACACAATGAAACTGATGGCGAGGGCTGCGAGCGACCAAAGTCCCAGGACCGCCATGGAAAACGGCAGCGTCATGCCTTCCACCGGGGGCAGCGCGCCGGACAGGTAGCGCGGCAGATCCAGATTGAGGATGAACAGGTACTTCGAACTTTTCCAGGCGTCGGCCATGTTCATCAGGATCATGCCGGCGATGACCGACGCCATCATGATGACGATGCTGGCCGCGGTGCTGCGCACGAGGACGGACACGAAGAAGGCCAGGCAGGCGACGCTCATGGCGGCGTACCAGACGAGTCCCGCCTGCATCCAGACGTAGACGCCCTGGCTGACCGCGTGCACCCGCGACAGATCCACGTCGGCGCCGCTTGCGGCAAATCCGGTGAACACCGGCATGTCCCACCCGCCGTAGCCGAACACGGCGCCGGCGATCAAATAGGACAGCGCCACCGACGCCAGCACGATCAGCGAGACGAACAGGGCGAGGGCGATCAGTTTGGCCACCAGGATCCGGCTGCGGGATACCGGACGGACGAGCAGCAGTTTGATCGTGCCGAGGCTGCGCTCCCCGCTCACCAGATCGGAGGCGACGGCCAGCACGAGCAGCGGAATGAACATGGAGGCGGACTCGGACAGAAACTGGCGGGTGAAGGTGACGCCGCTCGGGCTGGCCGGGTTCACGTCATGATCGAGATAATATTGCAGTTTTTGGATTTGCACCCGGTAGGCGCGTTTCCACTCCTCGGGCACCCGGGCGCTGCCCAGCCGGTTGGTCAGATCGTAGATTTGCTGCTGCACGGCGACGCGCCAGTCGTCGGTGCCGAACTGCTTTTCCCGCTCCCGGACGGTTTTGAACTGGGCGTAGACGAACACGGGAATCAGGACGACCAGCACGAGCAGGATGACGAGGAACCGTTTTTTCAGCAGGATCTTCAGCGTTTCGTTTTTCACGAGGGGCAAAAAACCGACCGTGTCTTCACGCAACGGGCCCGCCCCCCGTCAGGGCGAGAAACAGATCTTCCAGCGTCGCCCTGCGCCGTTCGACCGCATACACGCCGATGCCCCGGGACGAAAGAAGGCGGACGACATCCGGCACGCCGTCCTCCCGCACGCGGACCAAAAGCGTTCCCCGCGCCGCCCCTTTGCCGGCATCCGCGCCGTCTCCGGAAATGGCCGGTTCCTCCGCCGCCGTCCGGTCCCCGCGTTCGGCCGCAACCCCCGCCTCCCGAAGGACGCGCGCCGCCGCCGGAGCATCGTCCACCGCGACGAGCACGCCGCCGGCGGCCCGCCCCGCCAGTTCCCGGACGCTGCCGACGGCGATCGTCTCGCCCCGGTCGATGATCGCCACGCGGTCGCACATCAGCTCGATTTCGGACAAAAGATGGCTGGAAACCAAAAGGCCGATGCCCCGGTCCGCCAGCTGCCGGAGCAACCGGCGCAGTTCCCGGATGCCCTGCGGGTCCAGCCCGTTGGTCGGTTCGTCGAGGACGAGAAGGCGCGGATCGGACAGAAGCGCCTGGGCGATGCCGAGCCGCTGGCGCATGCCGAGGGAATACGTTTTCACTTTGTCGTCGATGCGGCGCTCCAGCCCGACCAGGGCGACCGCTTCGCCGATCCGCCGTTCGTCGGCTCCGGGAGACATGCGGGCGAAATGCCGCAAATTTTCCCGGCCGGACATAAACGGGTACATCTCCGGGTTTTCCACGATGAAACCGGCCCGGGCCAGCGCCTTGTTCCGTTCCTTCGCCAGGTCGTGGGAACAGATGGTCACCGATCCTTCCGTCGGCCGGACGAGATCCGCCAGCATGCGGATCGTGGTCGTTTTGCCGGAGCCGTTGGGCCCGAGAAATCCGAAAATTTCGCCGGCGCGGACGTCGAAGGAAATGCCCCTGATGATCCACCGGCCGCCGGCTTTCTTCTTCAGGTTTCGCACGGACAGCACGACGTCCCGGTCCGCCTCCTGCCGTTCGCCCACGCGAATCCCTCCTTGCCGCACGGCAACGGGCGCCATCGGCGCCGGTCATTCCAGCGCCCGAAACACCCGTTCCGCGATGCGTTCATACCCTTGCGCATTCGGATGAAAGTGGTCGGTGTACAAATACCGTCCGGGATGCCGTTCGAACAGGTCGGCCACGGGAACCATCAGCACGTTCGGATGCCGGTTTGCCAGCCGGCCGGCGATGGCGTTCCATTCGGCGACGGCGGCGGACGTTTCCCCCGTTTCATCCAGATCGGCAAACGGATTGTACAGACCGACGTACACGATCAGCGCCTCCGGCCGGATGGCGGCCAGCCGTTCGAAAATTCGCCCGAGCCGCTCCGCCGGCTCCGGAATGGCCTTCTTCAGGCCGTCCCCCGGCATCGTTTCCGGCCGCGCGTCCATCCCGGCGCGAAAGGATTGAAACAGGTCGTTGCCGCCGATGGTGAAAAGGATGAGATCGGCGTTCCGGACGGAGGCGGCGACGGAAGGCTTGTCCAGGTCGGCCAGCAGCTGGTCCGTCCGGTAACCGTTCACGGCCAGGTTGTTGAGCAGCCGCACCGGTCCGTAGCCGGCCTCCGTCAGCCGGTTTCTCACCCGGCCGACGTATCCGAGGCCGGTTTGGTCGCCCATGCCCGCGGTCAGGGAATCGCCGAGGGCGACGATGTCCAGATGCCCGTCCGGATCCGTTTCTTTCTCGTCCCGTGAGCCGGAATGCCCGCCGGCCGGGCGGTCCATGCCGTCCGCCGGCGGGTTCAGGACATCGCCTACGGCATGGACCAGACCCGCCAACAGCACGAGCGCCGCCGCCAGGCCGGCCAGGGCGGTGAGCCGCCACAGAAGCTCGGTCCGCATCGCGTCCCACTCCTTCGGGTTCCCCTTGGCATGCGTGATGCCCGGACGCTTTGAACATTAGCGTACCGCTTCGGACCGCTTTTTTCAACCTCGCGCCGGCCGCCCCGGACCCGCGCCGCCTGCCGCTAGACGCGCCGGATGGCGAATTGGTCCGAAAGGAGCAGCCAGTTTTGCGGGAACGCGTTGCCGAGCACCCAGTAGCTGACGCCGGCCAGTCCGTATGTTTTGATCAGGTCGAATTTGGCCTGCATGCTGCGGGCGTCCTCGAACCAGACGACGTGCTCCCGTCCTTCGTCGTCCCAGTAGCGGTAATACGGCGCCTGGGCCACCGGGTCGTACTGGATCGCCGCGTTCATGCGGCCCGCCTGCACGACGGCTTCCTGCGGGCTCAAGGTGCGGGCAAATGCTCCGCCGGGCACGTAGGGCAGCGTCCAGTCGTATCCGTACAGGGGGGCGCCCATGACGATTTTGCTCCGCGGAATGGCCGTCACGGCATAGTCGAGCACCGCCCGCACCTGCGGGATCGGCGCGACGGCCATCGGCGGCCCGCCGGACCAGCCCCATTCGTACGTCATCAGGATGACGAAATCGGAAAGCGAGCCGAGGGCGCCGTAATCATGCCCTTCGTACCAGGTTCCGATCTGTCCGGCGCTCGTTTTCGGCGCCAGGGCCACGGACAGCCGGCCCCCCGCCCGCCGGACGGCCGGTGCCAGATCGCGGACGAAGGCGGTGTACAAATCGCGGTTTTCCCGGCCCAGGTTTTCGAAATCGAGGTTGACCGCACGGAATCCCTTGGCCCGCATCGTATCCGTGATTTCGCCGATGAGCCGGCTTCTCGCTTCCCGGCCGGTGAACACCGCCCGGGCGATGTCGGGACTGAAGTTGCCTTCCGCGAAATTCGTCACCACCATCATCGGCGCCGCCTCCGTCGCGCGGACCGCCGCCAGCTGCTCCGCATCGCTGGGGCCGGACAGTTCGCCCGTCTCGAGGGTCCGGTACTGGAAAAAACTGAAATACGTCAGATGGGGCGCCGTCTCCCGAATGACGGGCAGATCCCGTTCGGGCGTCGTCACCTGCAAATAGGCGTTGGCCAGAATGGCCCGCCTGGGCGGTTTCGGCAGCTGCAAAACCGTTCCGACCGCCAGTTCGTTCGGATTGGTGATGCCGTTTTGCTGCATCAACTGTTCCACGCTGACGCCGTAGCGCTGCGCAATCGACCACAATGTCTCGCCGGGTGCCACCGGATGGGTATCGCCGTCCGCCGGAATGACCAGCGCCTGTCCGACGACGAGCCGGCCGGGATCCGCCAGGCCGTTGGCAGCGGCCAGCTGCTCCACCGTCACCCCGTGCCGCCGGGCGATCTGCCATGCCGTGTCGCCGGGCCTCACCGTCACGATTTGCATGTTCTTCCCTCCGCCGCATGTTTTTTGCGTCGATAAAGCCTATTCATCCCCATGCGGCAACATTCGGGAAGAACGGCGTCCGCCCGCGGCCGGCTCCCCCCGCCCATGAAAAATCCGGCTTTGCCGGACGTCATCGCCGTCCGGCAAAGCCGGAATCTAGTGCATCCCGTTCTCTTGACCGGGGAGAAAAATCTCAAAAACGCCGCCATGCTGCAAAATCGTGATGCCGCGGTCCTTCGCCCTCAGCACGGCCACGTCCGGTTTTTGCCGCAGCCGGTTGACGTATTCGTCGTCCGCTTCCCCGGAATCGGCAAAGACGACGCCGTCCAGGGATTTCTCCTCGTGTTCGCCGAGGGGCGTTCGCAAAATGTCGTCGACCAGGTCGGAAAACCGGGCATAGTCGTCCGTGTACACCGAGATGCATCTCACGCCTGTTTTCTCCCGCCTTTCGTCCGTTTGCCCGTTAGTTTGACACGGCCGTCCGTTTTCATGCGGGCCCGCCCTTCCCGGCACAGATCGATCAGCGGACAGACGTCGCACCCGGGCGACTGCGCTTTGCAATGGTACCGGCCGAAGAAGATGAGCCGGTGGTGGGTGATCGTCCACTCATCCCGCGGCACCAGCTTCATCAGCTTCTGTTCCACCTGCAGCACCGAATCGTCGGGATCGGCGATCCCGAGCCGCTTGGACACGCGCTCCACGTGGGTGTCCACGGCGATGGCCGGCACGCCGAAGGCGTTGGAGATGACCACGTTGGCCGTCTTGCGCCCGACGCCGGGGAGCTTGACCAGTTCCTCGCGGGTTCGCGGCACTTCGCCGCCGTATTGCTCCACCAGAATGCGGCACAGCGCCTGGATGTGCCGCGCTTTGTTCCGGTACAGGCCGATCCGGCGGATGTCCCGTTCCAGCTCCTCCCGGCTGACGGCCAGATAGTCTTCCGGGCGTTTGTATTTCCGGAACAAATCCTCCGTCACCCGGTTGACCGTCTCGTCGGTGCACTGGGCGGAGAGAAGCACGGCGATGGTCAGCTCGAACGGATTGGAGTGGTTCAGTTCGCAGCGCGCATCGGGGAACATCGTGGCGATCGTATCGAGAATGCGGCGCATTTGCGTTTTGTTCAACGGTCCTTCGTTTCCTCCTGCAGAGCGGCAAAGAGAGAGGCGAACCGTCGACGGTTCGCCGGCCTCTTTTTGTCACCGTTTTTCGATCTCGACGATTTTCCCGTTGTGGAAATAGACGTTCACGACGTCGTTCATTTTCAGCGACGTGGGCTGCAGCACAGTGCCGTTGTGATGGATGTACACGCTGTCGTCCAGCGGGAACAGGTTTTCTTCATCCAGCGTTTTGACGATGAACTGGATCGTCTTCGTATTGGCGATGTAGCGGTTCACTTTCTTTTCTTCCTTCGTCAGGACGTCGATCCAGAGGACGCCGTCGGCTTCCACCAGGTGGATGCGGTCCCCCTTCTTCAGGAAAGACAGCGACGATTGCAGTTTGCCCTGATGCCAGATCGCCCCGCCGGCGGAGACGGTCCGGGCCGTCTGGCCGTATTCCGCGAACGCGAACGCATTGCGCGGCGCGTCGAGGTTTTCCACGACGCCGTACGAAGCCTTGTGGACCCGGATCTCCGTCACCAGCGTCCCGTCGAACGACACGGTGATGAAGCTGCCCGGCTCGATGTCCGCGTAGCCGGCGTACAGCTTGTCATAGTGGGTGATCCGCGCGCCGGACACGTTGCCGATGTCGTAGGACGTTCCCTGCAAATCGGTGACGATCAGCTTGTAGGACAGTTTTTCCTTCACTTTGAACAGACGTTCCTGCATCACATGGACAAACTGCACGTTCGCCTGGGCGTCGTCCAGTTCCAGCCTGACCCGGTCGCCGACGCGCAGATCGCCGAACAGCGTGCCCGATTTCCCGAACGCCAGGACGTAGGGCGGGTAAGTGTACGAGAACGTCGTGCGGCCGAACTCGTCTTCATCCAGGGTGATCGTGTTGGAGCGGGCGGAGATGTCGACGATCACGCCGGTGTAGGATTTGGAATACCTCATCGAAACGACCCGGCCGCCCGAGATGACGAGGTCGATTTTGTCGCCTTTCTTGAAACGTTCGTTGATCTGCGCGGGTTTGATGGCGGCCCCTTTGTAGTCCACGGCCGTGTTGTTCGACAGCTCCAGCGATTCCAGCTTCTTGTCCCCGGAAATGAAGAACAGCGTATTGTAATCGTCCCGGTACGAATCGAAGGTCACCTGCATGCGCGCATCGACGGTGCGGTTTTGCACGATGATCTTCTGGACCTTGTCGCCGGCGTTCAATTCCAGCAGCACGTGGTCCCCCTTCTGCACGTCGGACAGCCGCGCCGACGAAATGCCGCTGATGGACACCGTCACCTTGCTGTCGAGAAACTTGCTGACCAGGATGTGGTTGGCGTCCAGAATGGTGATGATTTTCCCGGCTTCATCGATCGATTGCACTTCGCCCGCCATCGTGGTGATGACCGATTTCGTGACGACAAACTCGGTGACCGTGCCGTCTTTCAGTTCCACGGCCACCTCGTCGCCGACATGGAGGTCCGCCACGTCGATTTCCCGGGAATCCGACACGATTTTGACGTTCTCCGGAATTTGCAGCCAGGTCTTTTTTCCGGTTTCCCGATCTCTGATCGCAACAAAACGGTTGCTCGAGGTTTCTTCAATTGTCCCGTAAACGGTCTCTTTCTCCGCGATTTTCTTGACGACGACCCGCGTGATCTGCTCGGTTCCGGCAACGCGGTAAAGTTCCAGCAGGCTGCCTTCCGTCAGATCGCTGAGCGAGAGGCCGGTGCCGTCCTCCGCCGTGAACGTCGTGACGCCCGGCGCGAACGGATACGCGCGGGGCTCGCCGTCCACGAGCACCGCGATGCGCATCGGCTGGCCGGCGGACGTGTCCGTGTAGATGTTCAGGAACTCGCCGACAATCGTCTCGTACCGGACGGTCTGGACCGTTTTTTCGACATAATAGGCCGTGCCGCCGTACTGGATGAGGAAGATGGCGTCCCCTCTCGTCAGGCTGGAGGGCAGAATCGGATTGTTGTGTTCGTGGGTGTAGAACACGGCGCCCGCCGCCAGCGGGTAGGTGATGGAACCGGAAGGCGTGAGCAGGCTGATGTCGCTCTGGGTGACGGCCTCCAGCGTGCCCGTCACGACCCGGGGATTGGCCGCCGGAAGCATCGTCACCATCTTGCCGAACACGACGGCCATTTCGGCCCGCGTGATCGGCGCGGTCGGATTGAACCGGTTGTTGTCTCCGACCATGAGGCCGAGTTCCTTCGCCACCATCACGTAGCCGGCAAACCCGTCGCTGATGGCGGCATCATCGGCAAATCCGGTGTACTCGCCGTCCCGTTCGGCCGCTTCGGCGCCCTTGCCGAGGGCTTTGACCACCAGTTTGGCGATCCATTCCCGGGAAGCCGGCAGCGTGCCCCATTCCCGGACGTTCGTCAGCGGATTTTCCCGCACGTTGCCGCTTTCTTCCTGCAGATCGATCAGCTCTTTGACCACGGCGTATTTCACGTGCGTTTCGGCCCAGTTCGAGACGTGGAAGCCGAGGTTCACCTGCACCGTGTTCGCTTTCGCTTCTTCCTGCAGGCCGAGCAGATTGACGACCATCAGCACGGCCTGCTCCCGCGTGATGTTCTGGGTCGGATTGTACCGGCCCTGGTCATCCCCGCTCGTGATGCCGAGCAGACCGATTTTTCTGACGTGTTTTGTCGCCCAGTGGCCGTCGCCCATGTCGATGAAATTCCATCTCGGAACGGCCGCGCCGTCCTCCGCCAGGGCGGCCTGCGGCGCAATCAGGCAGAGGGCCAGCACAAATAGCAACCATTTTTTGAGCGATGCGTTCCATCCCGGCTTCATCCGCTTCTTTCTCCTCTCCGGTTATGTATCATGCTATCATTCTAGCAAAATGCAGCCTGAATTAACAGGAAAAACGCCTTTTCCCGCGGCGGATGCCGTCCGCCGGCCGCCTGGCGGCGTCATGCGGCCCGGGCATCCAACTTATTAGACGAAAGGGAAAAAAAATAGTTGCGAACGCTTCCGCATTTTGCCGGCCGATGCGGAACAAAGACGAAAAAACCGCCCGCCCGTTTCGGGGCGGACGGCGCAATCGCCTTTGCCGGCGCGCCGCTCAGAAGACGACGCGCGAGGCCTCGTAGGCGGCGATTTTGTCTTCGTGCTGCAGGGTGAGGCCGATGTCGTCCAGGCCGAGCAGCAAAAACTGCCGGCGGTGTTCGTCCAGATCAAAGCCGATGGCAAGGCCGTGTTCGTCGGTGATCGTCTTGTGTTCCAGGTCGACGGTCAGCCGGTAGCCCTCGTGCCTGGCCGTCCGCCGGAACAGTTCCTCCACCTGGTCGTCCGGCAGGATGACGGGCAGGATGCCGTTCTTGAAGCAGTTGTTGTAGAAAATGTCGGCGAAGCTCGGCGCGATCACGACGCGGAAGCCGTAGTCGAGAATCGCCCACGGCGCATGCTCGCGGCTGGAACCGCAGCCGAAGTTGGCCCGCGCGAGCAAAATCGAGGCGCCCTTGTACCGCTCCTTGTTCAGTTCGAAATCCGGATTCGGGTTGCCGTTTTCGTCAAACCGCCATTCGAAAAACAGGAACTGCCCGAAACCGGTCCGCTCGATCCGCTTCAGGAACTGCTTCGGCACGATGGCGTCCGTGTCCACGTTGACGCGGTCCAGCGGCGCCACGATGCCGGTGTGTTTCGTAAAAGCCTGCATGGCGTTCCTCTCCTTTCCCGTTCAGCCGACGACGGCTTCTTCCGTCTTGAACTTCCAGTCCCGCACGTCCACGAAACGGCCCATGATGGCGGCGGCGGCGGCCATTTCCGGCGACACCAGGTGGGTGCGCCCGCCGCGGCCCTGGCGGCCTTCGAAATTCCGGTTGGACGTGGAGGCGCAGCGCTCGCCCGGCTGCAGCACGTCCGGGTTCATCGCCAGGCACATGCTGCATCCCGGTTCCCGCCACTCGAAACCGGCCTCGATGAAAATTTTGTCGAGGCCTTCCTTCTCGGCCTGCTGCTTGACGCGCCCCGATCCCGGCACGACCATCGCCTTCACCGTCGGGGCGACCTTGTAGCCTTTGACCACCCGGGCCGCGCGGCGCAGGTCCTCGATCCGGCCGTTCGTGCAGGAGCCGATGAACACCCGGTCGACGGTGATTTCCGTCATCGGCGTGCCCGGTTTGAGCCCCATGTACTCCAGCGCCCGGCGGGCCGCCTTCCGCTCGGTTTCCGTCGGGAAGCTGTCCGGGTCGGGCACGCACTGCGTGATGTCGGTGCCCATGCCCGGGCTGGTGCCCCAGGTGACCTGCGGCGCCAGGGTGCTCGCGTCGAATTCGACGACGGCGTCATACACCGCGTCTTCGTCGGAACGGAACGTTTTCCAGTATTCCACGGCGCGGTCGAACGCTTCGCCCTTCGGCGCGTACGGGCGGCCGCGCAAATATTCGAACGTTTTCTCGTCGGGCGCGATGAGCCCGGCGCGCGCGCCCGCCTCGATGGACATGTTGCATACCGTCATGCGCTCTTCCATCGACAGGCCGCGGATCGCCTCGCCGGTGTATTCGATGACGTGGCCCGTGGCAAAATCGGTGCCGAATTTGGCGATGATGCCGAGAATGAGGTCCTTCGCCGTGACGCCCACGGGCAGCTTGCCCTTCACGCGCACTTCCATCGTTTTGCTCTTCGCCTGCTGCAGACACTGGGTCGCCAGCACGTGTTCCACTTCGCTGGTGCCGATGCCGAAGGCGAGGGCGCCGAAGGCGCCGTGGGTCGACGTGTGGCTGTCGCCGCACACGATCGTCATGCCCGGCTGGGTGAGACCGAGCTCCGGCCCCATCACGTGCACGATGCCCTGATCCGCCGAATGCAGGTCGAACAGCTTGATGCCGAATTCGCGGCAGTTTCGCTCCAGCGTTTCGATCTGCTGCCGGGAAATCGGATCGGTGATGTTGAACCGGTCCTGCGTCGGCACGTTGTGGTCCATCGTGGCGAACGTCAGATCCGGACGGCGCACTTTGCGGCCCGCCAGGCGCAGCCCTTCGAACGCCTGGGGCGACGTCACTTCGTGCACCAGGTGCAGATCGATGTACAGAATGGCCGGCTTGCCTTCCTCCTGATGGATGACGTGCCGTTCCCAGATTTTTTCATACAGCGTTTTTCCCATGGAAGCCCTTCACCCCTCGTCGAAACTTGCTCCCCGTTCGTTTGCACCCATTTTACCATTCCGGTTTTCATTGATCTAAGATATAATATCTATAATTGTGATAGGCATGAACTATCAAAAGGCGAAATGCGCGGCAAGCGCCTGACGCAACGCCGCCGGAAAGGAAGCGAGCGCAAGCCATGGAACTTCGCCAACTGCAATATGCCCTCGCCATCGCCCGGGAGCTGAATTTTTCCCGCGCCGCCGAAAAGCTGCACATCGCCCAGCCTTCGCTGAGCCAGCAGCTGGCCAAGCTGGAAAAGGAGCTCGGCGTGCAGCTGTTCTCCCGCACCACGAGCTCGGTGGAACTGACCTGGGCGGGGAAGGTGTTCGTGGAAAAAGCCCAGGCGATCATCGACATGGCGGAAATGCTGAAGCGGGAAATGGACGACATCTCCCAGATGCGAAAGGGCAAGCTCGTCGTCGGCAGCCTGCCGATCACCGGCTCGCACGTCCTGCCGCTTGTGCTGCCGGCGTTCCAGGCGCGCTATCCGCACATCGAAATCCAGCTCGTGGAGGACACGACGCGGAACCTGGAAGCGCTGGCGGCTTCGGGGGAAACCGACATCAGCCTCTTGTCCCTGCCCCTGGCGGAACCTTCCCTCGCCTGGGAAACGCTGATCGAGGAGGAAATCGTCCTGGCGCTGCCGCCCGGGCATGCGCTGGCGAATCCGGACGCCGCGGAAGGCGGCGTCGCGATTTCCCGCCTGAAGGATGAACCGTTCATCGTCCTGAAAAAAGGACAAGGCTTCCGCATGATCACCGTGGATCTGTGCCGGAAAGCCGGATTCGAACCGAACATCGTGTTTGAAAGCAGCAACATCGAAACGGTCCAGTCGCTGGTGGCGGCCGGCATGGGCATCGCGTTCGTGCCGCGGATGGTCATTCGCGATCCCCGCCTTCCCCACACCCCGGCATACGTCCGCCTGGCCCGGCCGCGGCCGACGCGCACGCTGGTGATCGCCTGGCGCCACGGCCGCTATTTGCCCAAATCGGCGGAGGCGTTCATCGCCGTCATGAAGGACGTGATCCGGCAGCAGGACGCGCTTGCCGGCGGGCCGGTTGCCCCTTGAAGCTTGTTTTGCGGCCGCTTCGGTTTTTGCAGGAGATCCCCGACCGCCTCTTCGATCGTCGGGAAGCGGAATGCGCAGCCATGCTCCATGATGCGCCGCGGCAGCACCCGCTGCCCCTCCCAGCACGAGGCCGATGCGCAGCTTGACGAGCCGCACGCCGCGGATGCCGTCCACCGCCTTCCCCCAGTCGATCACCGTCCGGGCCAGAAAATCCGCCGGCCGGGGCGGGCTGTCTTCATCGAACGTCTCCGTTTCCGATTGCCCGTAGACGGACATGCCGGAGCCGTTCAGCACGGCTTCCGGTTTCCGGCGCAGGCGGGAAACGAGAACGGCCACCCGCCGGGCGGCGTCCACCCGGGAATCCAGGATGCGCCGCTTCGCCTTCTCCGTCCGGCGCTGGTTGATCGTTTCACCCGCCTGATTGACGAAGGCGTCGTATCCTTCCAGAAGCGCCGGATCTTCTTCCAGCTCCCGCCAGGTGAGACGGCGGAACGGGCCGTCGCCGCCGCCGGGCGCGGGCCGGCGCGAGACGATCGCCACTTCGTCGCCCCGTTCCGCCAGCTCCCGGGCCAGCTCCCGTCCAATGAACCCGGTGCCGCCGAAAATCGCCGCCTTCTTCATGGAACCCCACCGAACGCGGGCCGTTTCCGTCAATGAATTGGACGGTCAGCGTTCGAATTCCTTCATCCGCCAGTTGCGCGGGTCCACCTGCCGGAGGGCCGCAAGTTCCCGGGCCGTGGGCGGCGGCGTCGTCCGGATTTCATCGTACTGAAGCTCAAAGCCGGTGTTTTCCCGCACTTCTTCCAGCGACGAGTAATAATGGATGGAGTCGAGCCGCAGCCGGCCGTGGCGGAATTCGAACACGCACAGCGGCGTGACGATTTTCCACACGTTGCCCCGCGTCGTCACGAAGTCGACCTGTTCGACGAACGTCCGCCGGTCGTGTTTCGTCCGCCAGATGATCGCCTTTTTTGCCGTCGGGATCAGCACCGCGCTGCCGGCGCCGCCCGGCAGGCGCACGTTCGGTTTCCGGTAGCTGCCGATCACCGAGGCGTTGACGTTGCCGCGGACGTCAAACTGGACGCCGCCGAGGAACGCGACGTCGAGCCCGCCGCGCATCGACAGGTCGAAAACGTCCATGAGCGGGAAACAGCTTTCCGCGCCGGCAAGGAGATCCCCGCCGGCGGACGAAATGTCGGCCCCGGCGATGGAAGCCGGATTGACGCCGCCGGGAATGTTCAGCATCACCAGATTCGGGGCGTGCAGCTTTTTGGCCAGCGCCATGGCCACCATCGGCATGTGCGACGCCACGCCGTGAAACACCCGCTCGCCGTCTTCCAAAAGCCGCGCCATGGCGCACACCATCATGTCGGCCACCTGCCCGGGCGTTCTCGTCATCGGTTCCACCCCCCGAACGTTCTGGCGCCCCGGTCGGTCCGTTCGTACTCGGCCAGGTAGGCGCCGATCTCCTCCGCCTTCAATTGCCGGAAACGCTCCAGCGCTTTCGGGTCCGCCGGGTAGGCCCTGTCGCAGGAGCAGGGCGATGCGCCCCGCGGCGCGTGGACGACGGCCCTGACGAGAAAGCCCGGAATGTCCACCGCCTCCGGCCGCGTCCTGAACGCCCGCGCCGGCAATACGCGCTCGGCGGTGACGATGACCGTTTTCGCCGCCCGGCTCATGAGCACGTCCTCGTATTTCGGACCGAGAATGACGGCGTTGCCGTCGGCGTCCGCTTCCTGCACGTGGATGATTGCCACGTCGGGCACGATGGCCTTGACGACCGGCACGTGGCAGCCGCCGAACGGGTCCGGAATGACGGTGAAGTAGTCGTTTTCTTTCAGCAGATCCCCCGCCTTCAGCCCGACCACCGGCATGAAGGGGGCGCCCGCGGCCGCCGCGCGGAGCGCGGCGATCACCGTGTAGCAGGCGTGTTCGTTGGCCTTGACGACTCCGCTTTCCACCGCCCGGCGGTAATGCATCGCCAGGCCGAACGCCGTCTCGTAGCTGACGAATCCGGCGTCCACCTCCGCCACGCAGCCGGCGGCGCACAGGACGTCGATGTCATGGGCGCCGGCCGTTTTGACCAGCCGGAGCCCCTTCCGCTTTTGCCGCGCCAGTTCGCGGACCATCGCCATCGGCGCCCGGTGCAGCACGTTGCCGCCCAGCGCGACGCAGTCCCCGTCCCGGACGAGCCCGGCCGCTTCCGCAAGGCTCATCCGTTTTCCCTTGTCGGCTTTCTGCATCTTGTCACCACCCTACTTGACCGCATTGCAGGCGATGTGGACGGCGTCCCACACCCCGGCGAAGGGCGGCGCGTAGCACAGATCCACCATCCCCATTTCCTGCGCGGTCATTCTGTTGTGGATCGCCACCGCGAATACGTCGATGCGCAGCACGACCCCTTTCCGGCCGACGCCCTGGGCGCCGAGCAATACGCCGGTCTTTTTCTCGTAGATCAGCTTCAGGATGATCTCCGACGGATCGGGGTAGTAGGCCGGGTGGTCGCTGGCGGTGACGACGACGGTGCCGCAGTCGATGGCCAGTTTTTTCGCCTCGTCTTCCGACAGGCCGGTGCGGGCCAGTTCCAGGCCGAACACTTTGACGGCCGCGCTGCCCAGCGTGCCGATGAATTTTTCCCTTCCGCCGAGCAGGTTGACGCCGGCCAGCCGGCCCATCTTGTTGGCCGTCGTCCCGAGGGGGATGTAGGTGTTTTCCTCCGCCACCCGGCTGTACACGACGGCGCAGTCGCCGGCCGCATAGATGTCCGGCAGGCTCGTGCGCATTTCCCGGTCGATGATGATGGCGCCGTTTTCGGCCATCAGCATCCCCGTATCCCGCAAAAAGTCCGTGGCGGGGCGCATCCCGACGGCCATCAGCACCAGGTCCGCCGGATAGGCGCCCTTGTCCGTCCGCACGCCGGCCACCTTCCCGCCGTCGCCGGCGATTTCTTCCACTTTCTCGGACAGGTGCAGGGCGACCCCGTGGTCGAGCAGTTCCTTTTCGGCCCGCGCCGTCATTTCCGGTTCGAAGGTGCGCAGGATGCGGTCGCCCATTTCGATGATGCGCACGCGCTTATCCAGCGCGGCCATCGCTTCGGCCGTCTCGACGCCGATGTAGCCGCCGCCGATGATCACCACGTCCCGCACGGATGCCTCGCGGGCGGCTTTCCGCAGCGCGATGCCGTCCTCCAGCGTTTTCAGCACGTGGACGCCGGCCAAGTCCCTCCCCCTGACGGGCGGGACGACCGGCCGGGAGCCGGTGGCGATCATCAGGCGGTCATAATGGTCCAGGAACACTTTGCCCGTATCCAGGTTCTTGACCATGATCTGTTTGGCGCCCGGCACCACTTTCAGCACTTCGTGCCGCGTGAACGCGCGGATGCCCATCCGGGCGAACTCGTCCGCGGTGCGGGCGATCAGTTTCCGGTAATCGTCGCTGTCGCTAGAAACGTAATAGGGCAGGCCGCAGGCGCCATAGGACAAAAACCGTCCCTTCTCGTACACCGTCACGTCGGCCGTTTCACTCATCCGCCGGATTTTGGAGGCGGCGGACATGCCCGCCGCGACGCCGCCGATGATGACAATTTTCACCGCTTGTGTCCCCCTTTTTCCGCGAAGCGGGCCGATCAGCCGGCCATCAGGTCCAGAATGTCGCGTTCGGCCTGCGCCAGCGCTTCCCCGGGCGCCAGCTCCCCCCGGAAGGCCGCGGCAAGCGCGCGGTAAAGCGCATCGAGTTTCGCCCCCGCTTTCTCCATCTTGGGCAGGGGCCTGGCGTGCCGCTCGATCGACGCCAGATGGGCCGCATACCAGCGGTACCGGCCGCCGTCGGCATCATAGGTCGAACGGCGGACCGGCGAACCGCACCAGGCGCCGACCAGCCGGTCGGTTTCTTTGGAAGCGAGATGGCCGAGCAGGTCGTTCGCCGCGGGCTTGTTCCCCGACCGGGCGTTGACGGCGAACCCCCACGTGACGTTCCACGCCGTGCGGAGGGCGCAAAACCCGACATCCTCCGGATCGAGGCAGCGGTCGTCCAGCACGACGCCGAGCTGGCCGCCCCAGGTGACGGCGAACACCGTCCGTTTTTGCTGGAACGCCTCCCGCACTTCATCGTTGCCGAACGTGCCGGTCTCCTGCGGGGCGACTTCCCGCAGGGCGAGGTATTTTTCCAGCGCCCGGATGCCCGCCTCCCGGTTGAAATCGGGCTTGTGGGTGACCGGATCGAACAGCTCCACGCCTTCCTGCCGGAAATAGGGGAGCGCGTCCAGCAGGATTTCGCTCGGATGCGCCTTCAGCACGATGCCGTGCATGCCCTGCACGCCGCTGGACCGGAAGGCGGCTTCCCGCAGATCGTCGGTGGTGACGACGTCCGGCATCGGCCGGCCCAGCGCCTGTTGCACCGCCGACTTGCGGTACAGGACGAAATGGCCGTCGCAAAACGACGGGTACAGGTACGGGACGCCGTCCACGCGCATTTCCTCGCGGATGACCGGCACGATGTCCGCTTCGTCCCATTCGGCATCCGCGGGATACGACACGGGCGAAAGAAGCCCTTTTCCGGCGAGATCCCGGAGCCACAGATGGCCCGCCACCATGACGATGTCGCCTTCCCGCCGTCCGGAAAGCGCGTCCATCATCGCCGAATAATAGGATTCGAAAGGGATGATGTCAAAAAGGACGTTGACGTTCCGGGATCGTTCATAACCGGAAACGATGCCCAGCCGTTCGTCCACATACGCGTAAACGGCCGGATCTCCCACGGCCACGACCCGCAAAGTCCGGGTTCCCATGGCTGCCATTCCCTTCCCCGCTCGTTGTTCAATCGGTCCGGATGTCCGGTTCGTGGTCCACGATGCCGACGACCAGCGCGTCGATCGGCGCCGGCTGCTCCAGGGCGGCCTGCACCGCCGAACCGGACGCCACCAGCACGAGCTGGCCGATGCCCGCCCCGATCCGGTCGGCGGCGACGAACCGTTCGTCTGCGCCGGACAGCACGTTTTGGATCACCAGCAGCTTGTGTCCCTGCATCGACTCGTATTTGCGGGTGGACACCACCGTGCCCACCACTTTTCCGATCTTCATCGCCGTCAACCCTCTTCCTCCCGGATGACGGCCAGCAGGCTCCCGTTCCGGATGCCGAACCCGTTGGCTTCATCCGTGTCGATGTGCAGTTCCAGTTTGAAATCGTCCCGGACCCGGATCATCACGTGGTCCATGAAGCCGCCCCGTTCGCCGTCCACGCGCACCTTCACCTTCTGGCCGTCGCGCACCCCGAACGCCCGGGCGTCATCCGGCGTCATGTGGATGTGGCGTTCGGCGATGATGCAGCCTTCGGCCAGTTCCAGGCGGCCGTACGGACCGACGACGGTGATGCCGGGCGTGCCCGCCAGATCGCCCGAACGGCGGACCGGCGGCGTGATGCCGAGCCTTCTGGCGTCGCTCGGCGCCAGTTCGATCTGCGTTTTGCTGCGGTACGGCCCGAGGATGCGCACCCTTTCGATGGAACCTTTCGGTCCGACCAGCGTCACCTGTTCGTTGGCGGCGAATTGGCCGGGCTGGGAAATGGGCCGGTGGACGGAAAGTTCGCTTCCCGGCCCGAACAGGACGGCCATGTGTTCCCTGGTGACATGCAGGTGACGGGCGGAAACCCCGACGGGCACCACGAATGGAAGGCGCCCGGCGGGGGCGAGTCCGCTTCGGGCCAGTTCCTCCAGGACCAGCCGCCTGACGACATCCGCCAGTTCCTTGCGCGCCGCCTCGTTCATCTCGTCACCGGCTCATGCCAGGCTGGGGAGGATTTTGCGCACATCCCCGTGGGGCCGGGGAATGACGTGGGCGGCCACCAGTTCGCCGATCCGCTGCGCCGCTTCCGCGCCGGCTTCCACCGCCGCCTTCACCGCGCCGACTTCTCCCTGCACCATCACCGTGACGAGTCCGGAACCGATTTTTTCCGTGCCGACGATTTCCACGTTGGCCGCCTTCAGCATCGTATCCGCAGCCTCGATGGCCGCCGTCAGCCCTCTCGTTTCAATCAGGCCGAGGGATTGATTCATGGAACATGACCTCCTTCAATAATCAGAAAGGATCGTTTGGCGCGATCAGCCGACAACCGGCAGCACTTTGGCCAGATCGCCGTGCGGCCGCGGAATGACGTGCACGGCCACCAGTTCGCCGATCCGCTGCGCCGCTTCCGCGCCCACTTCGGTGGCGGCTTTCACGGCGCCGACGTCGCCCTTGACGATGACGGTCACCAGGCCGGAGCCGATTTTTTCCGTCCCGACGATTTCCACGTTCGCGGCCTTCAGCATGGCGTCGGCCGCCTCGATGGCCGCCGTCAGGCCCCTCGTTTCGATCAGACCAAGCGATTCGCTCATGGCAAAAAGTCCTCCTTTTGATAAATGGAAATGATGAATGCATGAAAAGGGTTTGAAAAAGGGAAATGGCGGTGAATGGAGCGGGATCCGCGCGGCGTCATCCCCGTCCGCTCCGCCCGGCGGGCTTGCGCTTTTCCGGCGGCCGGCAGATGAATTTCATGATTTCCGGGTGGGGATTCGTGACCGCGATGGCCGCTTTGAGCGGCCGGTGTTCCAGCGCTTCCCCTTGCGTGCAAACCGCCTCGATCGCCTCCAGCACGTGGGCCGTGCTGCCGCCGACGATGACGGTGACCAGCCGGCCGCCCAGATACCGTTCGCTGTGCAAATAATCGACGCAGGCGGTCTTGCACATGAGATCCGTCAGATGCACCGCCGTCGCAAAATGCAGCGTCTCGACGAGCCCGACGGCTTCGTAGCTGCCGTCGCTTCGCGCAAACTGGCGGCGGAGCGGCCGCGCGGGGGGCGACACTTTGCCGATGCCGACGAGCGGGGAAAGCCCGGAAGCCTCCGCTGCGATCGAATGGACGAGGACGGCTTCCTCCGGCACGTGCCGGAGGGCTTCCGCCCGGGCGGCTTCGAGGGCGATCCGAACGCCGCTGACGTCGCCGGTGAATTTGACCTGCACCATCACCGGAATGGCGAGCCGGGCGCCGGGATCGGGATTGTTGCTGTCGATGCCCCGTATTTCGATGTCGGCGGCTTTGCACGCCTTGTCCATCGCCGCCAGCGCGACGCTGTACCCTTGCACTTCCAGAAAACCGATGGCGCGGCGGTCGCTCGCCATGTCCGTCACCTACCCCACGATTCTGAATCCGCCGTCCGCCAGCACGCAACGCACCTTCCTCGTAAACGTCCTGGCCGATGTCAGGCCTTCGCCCGTCGGTCCCGCGATGGTCATGGTGGTGAAGCCTTCCCCGCCGTAACCGACGCCGGCCAGCGAAGACGCATTTTTGACGAAAATCGTCGTGCCGATCGCCCTGGCAAACCGGGTCAGATTGTCCACGTTGCGGGAGTGCATCAGGGCGGTGTGGCGGTTGCCGTGCTCCGCCCTGACGGCCAGCTCGATCGCTTCGTCGAGATCCCGCACCCGCACGATGGGCAGCACGGGCATCATTTGCTCCAGCTGGACGAACGGATGATCGAAGTCCACCTCGCAAAGCAGAAGCTCGACCGGACGATCCGTCCTGACGCCGATTTGGTCCAGGAACAGCCGGGCGTCCTTGCCGACCCACTCCTTGGCGACGCGCCAGGCGCGGCGGGGGTCGATGCTGCAGCCCGCGCTCCCCCGGCCTTCTGCGCGAGTCAGGGCGAACTGCATCACCTTCTCCAGTTCGTCCCGGCCCAGCATGTAGGCGCCGTTGTCCAGCATGTGGTAGATGAGGCCGTCGGCCGCCCTGTTCACCACGAACACTTCCTTCTCCGCGATGCAAAGAATGTTGTTGTCGAAGGAAGCGCCCTTGATGATCTCCCTCGCGGCATGTTCCAGATCGGCGGTTTCGTCGACGACGACCGGCGGGTTGCCGGCGCCCGCGCCGATCGCCTTCTTGCCGGAGCGGAGCAGCGCGTTGACGAGGCCCGGACCGCCCGTGCCGACGAGCAGTTTCACGCTCGGCGAGCGGATGATCACGTCCAGCGTCTCCATCGTCGGTTCCCGCACCATCGTCACCAGATTGGGCGGGCCGCCCGCCGTGATGACGGCTTTGTTGATCATCTGGACCGCACGGGCCGAGCAGCGTTTCGCCGAAGGATGGACGTTGAAGACGACCGCGTTGCCCGAGGCCAGCATGCCGATGGCGTTGTTGATGATCGTCTCGGCCGGGTTGGTGACCGGCGTCACCGCGCCGATCACGCCGTAGGGCGCATGTTCCACGATGGTCAGCCCGTCGTCGCCGGAAAACGCCTCCGGCCGGAGGTCCTCCGTTCCCGGCGTTTTCCTGGCGGTCAGTTCCAGCTTGGCGATCTTGTGCTCCAGCCGGCCCAGCTTCGTTTCTTCCCAAATCAGGCGCGCCAGCTCTTCCTTGTGCGCCAGCGTCGCTTCCCGGATCGCCTGCACAATCCGCTCGCGGTCGGCGAGGCGGCACTGCCGCGCGAACGCTTCCTGCGCTTCGGCCGCCGCCGCCACGGCGTCCTCCGCCCGCTCAAACACGCCGTATTCGGGACGGGGCGATGCCGCCGGCGCGGCCGCAGACGCCGGGCCGGCGGCCGGGTTTCCGGCCGCGGGTGCCGGCCGGTCCGCGGCGGCGCCGGCGGCGGCTGTCCCCGCTCCGGCCGTGCCGAGCCGGCGCTCGATGTTGGCCATCACCCGGTCCACGATCGCCTGCACGTCGGCCTCCGTCAGTTTCAGATCCACGCGTTTTCACCTCGCTTGACTGGATAGTCTGGCCAGCACCGCTTCCGTCACCCTGTCGGCGATCTCCTGCATGAGTTTCTGCTTGGCGGCTTCGGCGTCTTCCCGTCCGGCGGAAGCCGGCCGCCCGCCGGCGTCGCCGGTTTCGCCGTCGATCCGGCAGGAAGGCACGCCGCCCGACCGGATGCCGAGCCGGTGGCGGATGCCGATGAGATCGGACACCTGGCTGCAGCTCAGTTCATTCGCCTTCTTGATGATTTCGTTCGTGTACATCAGCATCGTGGCATAATGCTCCAGCGATTCGAGCCGGAAATAGGCCTCCAGGAGATCCTTGCCCCAGGTCAGCACGCCGTGGTTGGCCAGCAGCACCGCGTTGTAGTCCCTGCAATAGGGCGCGATCGATTCCGGCACTTCGTCGGAACCGGGCAGCGCATAAGGGGCTACCGGCACCCGTCCGAGCAGCACGACCGCTTCGGACGACAGCGCCTTGTCCAGTTCGAGGCCGGCGATGGCGTACGAGGTGGCCACGATCGGATGGGCGTGCACCACCGCCCGCACGTCGGGGTTTTCCCGGTACACCCGAAGATGCATCTTGATTTCGGAAGACGGCCTGTGCCGTCCGGCGAGCACGTTGCCGTCCAGATCCAGCTTGACCAGCATGTCCGGGGTCATGAACCCCTTGCTGACGCCCGTCGGGGTGGCCCAGATCGCGTTCGGCCCGACTTTCGCGGTAATGTTGCCGTCGTTGGCCGCCACGTAGTTCCGCGCGTACATGCGCCGTCCGATTTCGCAGATCCACTTTTTCGCCTCGAAATCGGTGTAATACCCGTTTGCGCCCGTCACTCTCCGTTGCACCTCCCGTCGGTGGCCTGACGCCGTTGTCATCTTCATCATCTTTCTTTTTGTTGGATATGTCAATATTTATGTTGAATTATTCATAATTTATTTTGTATTATATCGATTTTTGTTCCGACATCCTTCAAAAATCTTGGGTCTTGTCCCCATTTCCCAACACGGAAACGTTTCATCCGTTTTGTCCGCCGCCCGCGCCATTGCCCGTTTTGGATGACGAAACCGTAAATTTTGTGGTATAATGTTTTATACAATCAATAGGAAATGAGGATGAATCATGCTGCCGATTGCACGCAAGGCCAAGATCAAAGAGTACCTGCTGGAGAAAAAGAACGCCACCGTCGCCGAACTTCGCGACATGTTCCAGGTGACCGAGGAAACGATCCGCCGGGACCTGAAACAGCTGGAAAGCGAAGGGTTTTTGACGCGCATCTATGGCGGTGCTTACATTCTCGAAGGCGTGCAGAACGACGTCGACGTCAACTTGCGCGAGCACATCCACGTGGAAGGCAAGCGGAAAATCGCCAGAGCGTGCGTGGAATACATCCAGCACGGCGACTCCATCTTCCTGGACGCCTCCACGACGAGCCTGTTCATCGCCAAGATGCTCGGCAGCCGGCGGATCACGGTCGTCACGAATTCGATCAAGATCACCAATGCCCTCGTGGAAAACCCGAACGTCCATCTGGTGGTGATCGGCGGCAGCATCTCCACGCGCTCCATGTCCGCCCTCGGGCGGAACGCCGAACAGAACATGAACCGCTATTATTTCGACAAGGCCTTCATCTCGTGCCGGTCCGTCAGCATGCAGCAGGGCATCACCGATTCCAACGAGCAGCAGGCGGAAATCCGGCGCCTGGCCATCGAGCGGGCCAACCAGGTGTATCTGGTCGCCGACATCACGAAGTTCAACCGGGCGTCCTTCGCCAGCATCGCCGGGTTCGAAAAAATCAACGCGGTGGTCGTGGACGAACATCCCGGCGACGAATGGCGGACGTTCCTGGAAGAGCTGGGTGTCGAACTCGTCGTGTGCGGCGAATCCGGCTTGCGGGACGCGCAGGGCGATTGAACGTCCCGCCGGCCGCCGTCTTTTTCCGGCGTTTTGGCGCCGGGCATTCGCGGCCTGCCCGCCCGAGCGGGCAGGCCGTTCCTTTCTGCCCGCCGCCTTCCGCCCGTCACGATTCGAACAGGCGCGGAATCGATTCGGAAAACGGCGGATGGGCGATGCCCTTTTCCGTGATGATCGCCGTGATCAGCCCGTGGTCCGTCACGTCGAAGGCCGGATTGTACACCTTCGCCCCTTCCGGCGCCATCGGCCGCTCGTACCATTTGGTCGTCACTTCTTCCGCGGGACGGAGTTCGATGTGGATGTCGTCCCCGGTCCGGCAGTTGAGATCGATGGTGGAAAGGGGCGCGTGCACATAGAACGGAATGCCGTAGTGTTTCGCCAGAATGGCGACGCCCGACGTGCCGATTTTGTTGGCGGTGTCCCCGTTGGCGGCCACCCGGTCGCAGCCGACGAGCACCGCGTCGATCCGGCCTTCCTTCATGACGATGGACGCCATGTTGTCGCAGATGAGCGTGACGTCCACGCCCGCCTCCATCAGTTCCCAGACGGTCAGCCTGGCCCCCTGCAGGAGCGGCCGCGTCTCGTCCGCGTACACCCTGAACCCGTAACCCCGCTCCTGGCCGAGGTAGATGGGTGCCAGCGCCGTGCCGTATTTGGCCGTGGCGATCGTGCCCGCGTTGCAGTGGGTCAACAGCCCCATGCCGGGCTTGAGCAGCGTCAGCGCATGCTCGCCGATGCGGCGGCACACCTCTTCGTCTTCCGCCCGGATGCGCTCCGCTTCCTCCTTCAGCGCCGCTTTCACTTCCGCCGGCGTGCGGCCCGCTTCCTGCCGGAAGCGCCGCTCCATCCGGTCGAGCGCCCAGAACAGGTTGACGGCCGTCGGCCGGGAGCTGGCAAGATACTCCTTCGCTTTCAGAAAATCCGCCAGAAGCCCGTCATAGGTGTCCGCCGCGGACGCTTTCGCCGCAAGATACACGCCGTAGGCCGCCGCGATGCCGATGGCCGGCGCGCCGCGCACCCGGAGCTGGTAGATCGCTTCCCAGATGTCCTCCAGCCGGGTCAGGTGCAGATATTTTTTCTCCCCCGGCAGGAGCGTCTGGTCCAGCAGCACGAGGGCGCTTTGCCCGTCGTCCAGCATCACCGACCGGACGACGCCTTTTTCCCGTCCGTCTTGCATGTCTGTCATCTCCTTGTCGGCTTATTCCGCAATGGCGAGAAGCTCGCTTTCCCTGACGGCTTTCACGAACCGTTCGCCGGTTGTGATTTCCCCGCGGCGCATGATGAACGTTTTGCCGGCGATCAGGCACAGTTTTTCGGCGGCAAGGCGCTTTTCCGGATCTTCGATGGACGTGAGGTCCTTGACGCCGGCGATGCCGAGCGTCCGGCGGCACAGCTCCAGGCCGGCGACGGCGCTCGTGTCCTCCATGATCCGGCCGAGGTAGTACCGGTCAAAGCCGGGGTAGCGGGCCGTCCGCTCGGTGGCGCGCTCCGCAAACAGCGCCAGGAACTTCTTCTGGAACAGATCGGCCACCTGGCCGATCGTCTCCAGCAGCCATCCCGTGAAATCCTCTTTGTCCGGCCCTTCCTCCATCGTCATCCGCGCGTTGGCGTAGGCGAAAATCAGGTTGGCGATGACGTTGCCCACGTCGTAGCCGGCGGGACCGTAGAAGGCGAATTCCGGGTCGAACACCTTGGTCGAATCGGGCCTGACGAAGATGGAACCCGTGTGCAGATCGCCGTGGATCAGGCATTGGGCGTTGGTCATGAAATCGAATTTCAGTTTGGCCGTCTCCAGCTGCAGCGCTTCGTCTTCCCACAGATAGCGGCGGGCAAAGTCCCGGGTCGGTCCGAATACGTCGTTGCGCGGGCAATCGTAGAACGGCTCGGTGTACACCAGGTCTTCCGTGATCTCGCACAGGTCGGGATTGATGAACTGGCTTACCCGCTGTTTTTTCTCCTTGTGGTTCATCACCACGTCGCTCGTCATTAGCAGCGTGTTGGCCATGAAGGTGGTGATGTGGTCGGCGAACAGCGGGAATTTCTCGCGTTCCAGAAGCGCCCGGCGCATCAGTTTGTGGTCGGACAGATCCTCCATGACCGTGCAGTTCATGACCGGGTCATAGCCGTAAATTTTCGGCACGAGTCCCGGCGCCAGCTCGTTCTGCAGCGCCAGGATGTCGGCCTCGATCCGGTTGCGGTCCGGCGAGACGACGAATTCGTCGGACAGGCGCGCCACCGGGCCGGCCTGCTTGATGATGATCGATCGGCCCGAATCCTCGTCGGCGATCCGGAACACGTAATTCAGGTTGCCGTCGCCGATTTCCCGGCAGCTGAGACGGGCGCCGGCGGGAAACACGTCCAGCTTGGTCCGCGCATATTCCAGGGCGTCGGACTCCTTCATCGTAAAATAGGAGCTGAAATCGGCCATTGTGCTCTGTTCCTCCCTTTATCCTTTCTTCTTGTAATAGGTCAGCGCCAGCGCGAAGGCCAGCACGCTTCCCTTGACGATATCCATGGCGTAGTACGGAACGGACATCATCACGAGGCCGTTCTGCAGGATGCCGATGAGCACGGCGCCGATGAACGTGCCGAAGGCGTTCGGTTTTCCGGCCCCGAGCACGGAATAGCCGATGAAGGCCGCGGCCACCGCGTCCATGAGATAGGGGGCGCCGGAATTCACTTCGGCGGTGAGGATGCGCGCGCCGAGCATGATGCCGCCGACGGCGGCGAACAGCGACGACAAAAGGTACGCGGCCACGCGGTACCGGTTGACGGGAATGCCGGACAGCTTGGCCGCTTCCCGGTTGCCGCCGATCACGTACATGAAGCGGCCGTGTTTCGTGTACGTCAGGAACACGTGCACCAGAAACACGATGATGAGCATGATGATGATGATCCAGGGCACCTGCCCGATCCTGGCGAAAGCGGCGGGGATCTGGCCGGCGGCGAAGCTGCCGTCCGGCATGATCATGTTCTGCGACACCTGCGCCCCCCGCGTGTAGGTCAGCGCCACGCCCTGGATGATGAACATCGTCGCCAGGGTCATCAGCATGTCCTGGATGCGGACTTTGACGATCATGAACGAGTTGAACACGCCGACCAGAAGGCAGACGGCGATGGCGGCCGGAATGGCGACGATCGTCGGCTGCCCGTACCAGACGAACATCGAGATGGCAACCGCGTTGGCCAGCGAAGCCGTGGACCCCACCGACAGGTCGAAGCCGTCCACCGACAGGGAAACGGTAATCCCGATGGCGATGATCGTGACGATGGAAATCGAACGCAAAATGTTGACGATGTTCGTCATCGACAGAAAACTGTCCGACAACAGGCCGAACACGATGATCAGGAGCACGATGGTGATGATGGTGCCGTATTTGTAGAGAAAATTGAACAGGTCGAAAGACTTGCGCGGAGAAGCCGCTGCATTCGATTGTCCGCCGCTCATGGTGGTTACCTGCCCCCCGTCGAATAAAACATGAGTTCTTCCTCGCTCGTTTCCTTCGTCACGAGCTCTTTCACGATTTCGCCGTCATACATCACGTAGATGCGGTCCGTGATGCCCATCAGCTCCGCCGGTTCGCAGGAAGCGTAGAGGACGCCCCTGCCTTCGGCGGCCAGGCGGGCGATCAGCTCGAAAATGTCCTTCTTGGCGCCGACGTCCACGCCCTTCGTCGGTTCGTCAAAAATGTACAGCTTGGCGTCCGCCGCAAGCCATTTGCCGATGGCCACCTTCTGCTGGTTGCCGCCGGACAGGTTTTCCACCTTCGTCTGCCCGCCCGGCGTCTTGATGCCGAGATCGCGGATCAGGGCATCGGACACCTGCTTTTCCCTGCCGGAATCGAGGAACGTGCGCAGCCGGCAAAGGCCGGACAGCACCACGGTGGTCAGATTGCTGGAGACGCTTTCCTTGACGAGGACGCCTTCCTTCCGCCGCTCTTCCGGCACCAGGGCCAGGCCGTGCCGGACCGCGTCGTGGGGCGTTTTGATCGAAAGTTTCTTCCCGGCCAAAAACCGCTCTCCGCTCACGCGTTCCGTCGCCCCGAACAGCGCCTTGCACAGTTCGGTCTTGCCGGCGCCCACCAGGCCGGCGATGCCGACCACTTCGCCTTCATGCACGACCAGATCGACGTTTTTCACCTTGCTCCCGTCGCCGAACCGGCGCGCTTCGAACAGGGGAGCGCCGATTTTGGCCTCGTGCCTCGGAAACTGCTGTTCCAGCTTGCGGCCGAGCATGTATTCGACGATCTGGTTCTGGGTCAGGTTGGCCATCTTCTCCCGGATGACGAATTCCCCGTCCCGCATGATGGTGATGTCCTCGCAAATTTCAAACAGCTCCGGCAGCCGGCGGGAGATGAAAATGATGCCGACGTTTTCGTCTTTCAGCTGGCGGACGACCCGGAACAGCTCCTCCGTTTCGTTCAGGGAAAGGGGCGCCGTCGGCTCGTCCAGGATGAGAAACCGGCATTCCCGGGAGATCGCCCGGGCGATCAGCGTCATCTGCTTTTCCGCCAGGGTCAGTTCGCTGACCAGCTTCCGGGTGGAAACGTTCACGCGCAGACGGTCCAGCACCTGCCGCGCCTTCCGGTGGATCTCCTGCCAGTTGACGAACGTTTTCCGGCCCATGTCGTTGACGGTTTCATCCAGCATGATGTTCTCGCCGACCGTCAGGTACGGGATGAGCGCCGTATCGACTTCCTGGTAGACGATTTCGATGCCCAGCCGTTTGGCATCCTTCGGCGACCGGATGCGGACCGGCCGCCCGTCCATCCGGATGTCGCCGGTGTAGTGGTCGTAAGCGCCGGAAAGCACTTTCATCAGCGTGGACTTTCCGGCTCCGTTGGCGCCGATGAGCGCATGGGTCGTGCCGCTGGCCATGGAAAAACGGACGTTTTTCAGCGCCCGGACGCCGGGAAATTCGATGGAGATGTTTTCCATTTCGAGCAACACGGGCTTTCGTTCGGACAAGGCGTTCACCTTCTCGGGCACATTCTCTTATGTCACGCCAGGGAAAAAAAGGCAAGCGCCCAACCGGAAGGTCAAGGCGCTTGCCTCGATCAGCAAGTCACGCTTGCGGGCCGGATGGCGGCGTCACGGGTTCGGCCATTCAGTTGCCGGCTTCCTTCAAGGCTTTCATCCACGGTTCTTCGAAGGCGTCCGTCTGGCCCCAGCCCGGAATGATGTCGGCGAGGCTGACCATGTTCACGGGTTCGGACGCCTGTTTCAGCGTGTCCTGCGTGATGAGGGACGCTTCAAGGTCGTACGTCTGCGGCGTCTCCTCGCCGGCGATTTTCTTGGCGAGCAGGCGCATGTTGACGGCGCCGATCATCTTCGGATCGACGGCCGCGGTGGCCACCCACGGGCTGTTTTCTTCCTGCATGATCTGCAGGTCCGCGTTGGAAACGTCGATGCCGTAAATTTTGACCTCGCGCCGGCCGGCCTCGATGATGGCCCGCGCCGCCCCGATGGCGAAGGCGTCCCACGTGGCGAAGATGGCGTCGATTTCGCCCGGCGGATACTTCGTCAGCATGGCCGCCACGGCGTTCTGGGTTTGCACGGACGTGTCCGCGGCCGCGACGCCGAAGCGCTCAAGCTCCACGATGCCGGGGTTGGCGGCGAGCACTTCCTGGTAAATCTTGTTGCGCCGCACCATCGGCGGGAAGCCGTCCACCCACAGATAGACGATCTTCGCGTTGCCGCCGGTGTCTTCCACCAGCTTGCCCAGCGCCAGTTCGGCCAGGGCGTGGTCGTCCTGGGCCGTCAGGGTGACGCCCTCGACGTCCATTAGTCCGTCCACCGAATCGAAGGCGACGACGGGGATGCCCTTCTCCCGGATTTTTTTCACGTTTTCGACGGTCGCTTCATCGTCGCCGTGGGAAATGATGATGCCGTCATACCCTTTTTCCATCGCCTGCAGCAGCGCGTCGTGGAATTTGGCGGAATCGCCGTTGGCGGTGAAGGTGTCCACCTTGAATCCCATCGCTTCGCCTTCCTGCTTGGCGCCGGCCAAAAATTGCGCCGTATGGTCATCGCCGCCGATCTTGCGGACGACCATGACGGAAATTTCGTCTTTCTTGGCGATCGCTTCCGGCAGGCCTTCCACGTTCCGTTTTCCGGATCCGGCGTTGCCGCCCGAGCATCCGGACGCGACCAGCGCGAACGCCAGGATGCCCAGCACCGCCGCTTTGATGGCCTTTCTGTTCATCCCATTCTCCCCTTCTGACGTTGATAGGAATTGATGGCGAAATCCGGCCGGCATTTGTGTGGTTGCAACCGTTTTCACCGACTTTCTAGTTTGAATCGTATCATAAATCTCGGACATTTACAATAGATTTGTTCGTCATTATTCATGGAATGATCTTGTTTTTTGTTGGTTTGTGTGTGTTTCCCTTGTCGCGTTTTCGTGATCTGTTGGAATTGCTGCCGGTTTCTTTCCCGTTCCGCCCGCCGGCCGGGGCCGTTTCGCGGGCGGCGCCGGTCCGGTCTTCCCTTCGTGCAAAAAAAAAGGACTTCCGCCGCTTCGCCGGCGAAGCGGCGGAAGTCCCGCCTGCCCGTCCCTGCGCCTGATGGCGCAGCCCCTGCTATCCTTCGAGAGGGACGTTCGGATCCGTGTCCGCTTCGTAATCCACGCCCTCAAACCCGAAGCCGAACAGCCTCAGGAAGTCCGCCCGGTAACCTTCGATGTCGGAAAGGCGCGGCAGGTTGTCCGTGTTCACCTGCTGCCACAGCGCCTCCACTTCCCGCTGGACGTCTTCCCGCATTTCCAGATCGTCGATGCGGATCCGGCCGAGCTCGTCCACCGGCACTTCGCCGCCCGCATACAGCCGCTCGGCCAAAAGCCGGTACATCTGCTCGATGGTGCCCTCGTGCACGCCTTTTTCTTTCATCACCTTGAAGAGCAGCGAAATGTACAGCGGCACGACGGGAATGGCGGAGCTGGCCTGGGTGACCAGCGCCTTGTTGACGGACACGAAGGCGCGGCCGCCGATGGCCCGCAAGGCGCCGTCGATTTCCCGCGCCGTCCGTTCCAGGTCGTCCTTCGCCCGGCCGATGGTGCCGTCGCGGTAAATCGGCCGGGTCATCGCCGGCCCGACGTACGAATACGCCACCGTGACCGCCCCTTCCGCCAGCACGCCGGCCTCCCGCAGCGCGTCCATCCACATCCGCCAGTCTTCGCCGCCCATGACGGCCACGGTGCCGCGGATTTCGTCTTCCGTCGCCGGCTCCAGGGTCACTTCCGTCACGTTGCCGGTGGCCACGTCCACCGTCTTGCCCGTGTACGGCCGGCCGATCGGCTTGAGCACCGACGCGTGGACTTCCCCGGTGCGCGGGTCGGTGCGGCGGGGCGCCGCCAGGCTGTAGACGACCAGATCCACCGTCCCGAGGTCGCGGCGGATCGTCTCGATCGCCTGCGCCTTGACGGCATCGCTGAAGGCGTCGCCGTTGATGTTCCCCGCATACAGGCCCGCCTGCCGGGCCGCCCGCGTGAAGGCCGCCGTGTTGTACCAGCCGGCCGTCGCCGTCCGGGCGCCTTCCGCCGGACGCTCGAAGAAGATGCCCAGCGTGCGGGCGCCGGCGCCGAACGCCGCGGCGATCCGCGTGGACAGGCCGAATCCGGTCGAGGCGCCGATGATGAGCGCGTTTTTCGGTCCGTTGAGCCGCGGCTTTGACTGCACGTAGCGGATCTGTTCGTCCACGTGCCGGGCGCAGCCTTCCGGATGCGCCGTCGTGCAGATGAACCCGCGTACTTTGGGCTTGATGACCATGCTTTCGCTTTCCTTTCCGATTCGGATTTTGGTTTGACAGTTTGCATTATACTGGAACGTGCGGTTTCCCACAATCTTTCCTTCCGCCGCGTTCCGGCGCCGCCTTTACAAACGCCCGGTGCCGTGATATGCTATAGCAAAACGAAAAACACCGAAACGTTGTGAAGGGACCAGTACGGACGGTTCGCTGCGATCAGGGAGCAAATTCCTTGGACTGCGAGAATTTGCCGCCGCGCGTTCGGAACCCCATCCCGGAATGGCCGATGATGAATCGGACGGCATCCCTCCGTTAACGGGTTCAAGTCGGAAGCCGGGCAATCCCGTGCGATTCGCCCGGTTTCAAGTAAGGTGGTACCGCGGAAGAAAGCTTCCGTCCTTATGGGGCGGAAGCTTTTTCTTTTCATGCCATGGGAGTGAGAAAGCGCCATGCGACAGCCGATTGTCATCAAGATCGGCTCCAGCTCGCTGACGTCCGCCGACGGCGGGCTGGATGCCGGCAAGGTGGCCTATTTCGCGGCGGAAATCGCCGGCCTGATGGAAGGCGGCCACGCGCCGCTTCTTGTCACCTCGGGCGCCGTGGCCGCGGGGTTCAGGGCGATCGGCCTGGCGGGCCGGCCGAAGCTCCTGCACGAAAAGCAGGCGGCGGCGGCCGTCGGGCAGGCGCTCCTGATGAAGGCGTACCAGGAAGCGTTCGCCCGCCACGGGCGCACCGTCGCGCAAATTTTGCTCACCCGCGGCGATTTTTTCGACCGGGGCCGCGTCCACAACGCCCTCATGACGATCACGGAGCTTCTCCGGCGCGGCGTGCTGCCCGTCATCAACGAAAACGACACCGTTTCCGTCGGCGAGCTGAAATTCGGCGACAACGACAAGCTGTCGGCGCTGGTGGCCAATCTGGTGAAAGCGTCGCGGCTTCTCATCGTCACCGACACCGACGGCCTCTACACCGACGACCCGCGAAAGAACGCCGCCGCCCGCAAGATCGACCGGGTTGACGAAATCGACGACGAACTGATCCGCATCGCCGGGGGAACCGGCAGCGAAGTCGGCACCGGCGGCATGCGGTCCAAAATCGAGGCCGCCCGCCTCGCCATGCGGGGCGGCGTGCCGGTGTTCATCGGCCGGGCGAGCGATCCGGGCGATCTGGCCCGTGCGCTGGACGGCGAAGGAAAAGGCACCTATTTCGAAACGGATCTCCACTTCCTGCCCGTAAAAAAACAGTGGATCGGATTCCACTCGATTCCCCAGGGCACCGTCATCATCGACGACGGCGCCGTCGAAGCCCTCCTCCGCGGCGGCAAAAGCCTGCTGCCGGCGGGTGTGCGGGGCGTCGAAGGGGAGTTTCACCCCGGCGACGTGGTGGAAGTGGCGGACCTTCACGGTACGGTCGTCGGCCGGGGCGTCGTCAACTACGCCAGCTGGCAGCTGGTGGCCGTCGCCGGCCTTTCCGTGGCGGAGGCGCAAAAGCGCATCGACGTCCACCGCCCGGAAGTGATCCACCGCGACGAATGGGTGGCGCTGTGACGGCCCGCCGGCCGTCGGTCGGACAAGGATTTCCCGCCGCGGACATGCATCTCCGGCATGGGGAATGAAACGAAAGATTGGGAGGGATCGTGTTGATCGACCAGATGACGACTCTTTCGGGAGAAGCGGCCGTCAAGGCCCGCAAAGCCAGGGAGGCGTCCGCTTCCCTCGGGCTTCTCGACGAACGGCAGAAAAACGAGGCGCTGATGGCCATGGCCGAGGAACTGGAACGGGAGCATGCCGCGATCATCGAGGCGAACCGGGAGGACCTGGAAGCCGGCCGGCAAAACGGCCTGTCCGCCTCCCTGCTCGACCGCCTGGCGCTGGATCGAAAACGGATCGCGGGCATCGCCGAAGGCCTGCGGCAAATCGCCGCCCTGCCCGATCCGGTCGGCGAAGTGCTGGAACATGCGGTGCGGCCGAACGGGCTCCGGATTGTCAAAAAGCGCGTCCCCCTCGGCGTCATCGGCATCATTTACGAGGCGCGGCCGAACGTCACCGTCGACGCCGCCGGCCTGTGCCTGAAGACCGGCAACGCTGTCGTCCTGCGCGGCGGTTCCGCGGCGATCCGCTCCAACATGCGCATCGTCGGCGTGCTGAGACAGGCGCTGGCGAAAACCGCCGTCCCCCCCGAAGCGGTGCAGCTCATCGAAGACACGAGCCGCGCGTCGGCGGACGACATGCTGAAACTGAACGGCCTTCTCGACGTGCTCATCCCGCGGGGCGGCGCCGGCCTGATCCGGCACGTGGTCGAAAACGCCACCGTGCCCGTCATCGAAACGGGAGCGGGCATCTGCCACACGTACCTGGACGAATACGCCGACCCGGCCATGGCGGAATCGATCGCCATCAACGCCAAGGTGCAGCGCCCGTCCGTCTGCAACGCCATGGAAACGCTGCTCGTCCACGAAGCGTTCGCCGCAAGGCATCTGGCCGGACTTTTGGACAAATTCCGCGAACTCGGGGTGGAAATCCGCGGCTGCGCCAGAACCCGCGAGCTTGCCCCGTGGGCGAAGGAAGCGACGGACGCCGACTATGCGACGGAATACAATGACTACATTTTGAACGTCCGGGTGGTCCCGGACCTGGAGGAAGCGATCCGGCACATCGCCCGCTTCGGCACGAAACACTCCGAGTGCATCGTGACGGAAGACGCGGGCCGCGCCGAGCGGTTCCTGTGCGAGGTGGACGCCGCCGCCGTCTACCACAACGCCTCCACCCGCTTCACGGACGGCTTTGAATTCGGCTACGGCGCGGAGATCGGCATCAGCACCCAGAAGCTGCACGCCCGCGGGCCGATGGGCCTTGCGGCCCTCACGTCGACGAAAACGTTCGTGTACGGAAACGGCCAAATCCGCACATGAACGGCGGAGCACCAAAAAATCCTCAAGCGGCGGAACACCGGGATGCGGGAACTGCCCGGCCCGGACGGAAAAATTCGGAAACGGGGGAAACCACGATGGCCCATTGGAACGGGGACAACGCCCTGGCCGGCAAAACGCTCCTGTTCATCGGCGGGGGCAACATGGCGGAAGCGCTCATCCGCGGGCTGACCGCGAAAGCGGTCGTCCCGCCCGGCAACATCCGCGTGCTGGACAAGGCCGGACCGGTGCGGCTCGATTACCTGAAGGAGCGGTACGGCATCCGGCCGGTGCCCGAAGAGGCGGCGGCGGACGCCGCGCGGAACGCGGACCTGATCGTGCTGGCCGTCAAGCCGAAGGATGCGGCCGGTGCGATCCGGCAATACCGCGGCGGTTTCCGGGACGGCCAGACGGTCGTCTCGTTCGTGGCAGGCCTGTCCATCGCCTCCATCCGGCGCCTGCTGGGACGGCCGATGCCCGTCGCCCGGGCGATGCCCAACACGTCCAGCTCCATCGGCCTCGGCGCCACCGGCCTCAGCTACAGCCCGGATGCCGGCGAACCGGCGAAACGGATGGCCCGCCAGCTGTTCGCCGCCATCGGCGTCGTCCGGGAAGTGGACGAATCGCTGCTCGACATCGTGACGGGGCTGTCCGGCAGCGGGCCGGCCTATTTCTATTACGTGGTCGAAGCGCTGATCGGGGCCGGCATCGCCGGCGGCCTGGACGAAGAAACGTCCCGCCAGCTCGCCTGCCAGACGATTCTCGGCGCCGCGGAGATGCTCCGGCAGACCGGCGAGAAGCCGGAAACGCTGCGCCGGAACGTCACGTCGCCGGGCGGCACGACGGAAGCCGCCATCCGGCTCATGGAAGAAGCCGGCGTCGGCGGCGCCATCCGCCGCGCCGTCCTGCGCGCCGCGGAGCGGGCCGCCGAAATGGGCGCGGAAATCGAGGCGGAAATCGGACGGGAAACCGGCTGACGGGATGGACGCGCAGGCAAAACGGGCGGCTTCCGCCGCACGAAGCGTGAAAAAAAGCACCCCCGGCAAAAGGGGTGCTTTTTCGTGTCCGGCAATCCCGGCCGCTCCATGGTTTCCCGGGTCCGCCGCCGGAAGACGGAACATCGCGTCCCGGCGCCTTCCGCCTCCCGCTCACGCGAATCCGCCGCGGAAGCGGGTCGCGTATTCCTTCGCCTCTTCCGGCGTGCGGATCCGCTGGCGCGCCCAGTCCAGCAGCATCCGGTCGATGTACCGGAAATGCAGCTTCCCGGCGTACACCGCTTCTTTCAGGGCGGCCTCGATGAGCGGTTCCGGATAGCGGTCCTTGTCCAGCCAGCCGTTGATCGTTTCGATTTCCATCGGCGTCAGCGGGCGGCCGAATTCCCGTTCGAACAGCCGGAACAGATTGCGGTCTTTGTCCGAGCGGGACGCGCCGCCGGCGGACCGGCGTTCCGCCGCGCCTTCCGGACCGGCCGTCGGGCCGGCCGCGTCGCTCCCGGACGCCGTTTCCAGCTCCTCCTGCCGTGCCCATTCGGCAACAACGGCGGCCAGCCGCTCGTACACGCCCGAAATGTCATAGCTCTCGTAGGGCAGGCCCGTTTCCGGATCCACCGTTTCATTGATGGCGATCCATTCCTCGCTGACCAGTTTTTCCAGGGAAGAGGCGATCTCTTCCGGATCGGCGCTCATCCGGGCCTGGAGATCCTCCACGGCGGGCAGGTCGTTTTTCTCCTTCTCGCGAAACGCCATCAGATGGATGAGCAGCATCATGTCCACTTCCGTCAGGCCGAGACGCGCATACCATTGCAAAAGCAGGCTGGGGACGCTGACCGCCCCTTTCTCCAGCGCGAGAAACAACCCTTTTTCCATTGGCATGACGATCTCCCCCTCCCTCGGCGGCACGCCCGTCACGGATACAGCCGGTACAGCATCCGCGGAAACGGAATCGCTTCCCGCACGTGCTCCAGCCCGCAAATCCAGGCCACCGTGCGCTCCAGCCCGAGCCCGAAGCCGGAATGGGGCACGGTCCCGTACTTCCGCAAATCCAGATACCAGCCGTACGTGTCCGGCGACAGGCCGTGTTCGGCAAAGCGGCGCTCGAGAAGCGCCGGGTCGTCGATCCGCTGGCTGCCGCCGACGATTTCCCCGTAGCCTTCCGGCGCGATCAGATCGGCGCACAGCACCACTTCCGGCCGGGCCGGATCCGGTTTCATGTAGAACGCCTTGGCGGCGGCCGGATAATGCGTGATGAACACCGGTCTGTCGAAAGCCTCGGCAATGGCCGTCTCGTGGGGCGCCCCGAAATCGTCCCCCCACCGGATGTCGTGCCCGTTGCGCTGCAGGAACGCGACGGCTTCGTCATAGGTGATGCGCGGAAACGGCACCTCCACCTTCTCCAGCCGGGACACGTCCCGCTTCAGCACGTCGAGTTCCCGGCGGCAGTCCCGCAGCACGTCCCGCACCGCGCGGGCGACGAGCCGTTCCTGGATTCGCAGGCTTTCCTCGTGCTCCACGAACGCCATCTCCGGTTCCACCATCCAGAACTCGATGAGATGGCGCCTCGTCTTGGACTTCTCCGCCCGGAACGCCGGTCCGAAAGAATACACCCGCGACAGGGCCATGGCCGCCGCTTCCAGGTACAGCTGTCCGCTTTGGCTCAAATAGGCGTCTTCGTCAAAATATTTCGTGTGAAAAAGATTCGTCGTCCCTTCCGCGGCGGACGGCGTCAATATCGGCGGATCCACCTGAACGAATCCTTCTTCCGCCAGAAAGTCGCGAATGGACCGGATGACCCGGTCGCGGATGACGAGAATGGCCCGCTGGCGCTGCGAACGGAGCCACAGATGGCGGTGGTCCAGCAAAAAATCGATGCCGTGCTCTTTCGGCGTGATCGGGTACCCCTCGGCCACCTGGATGATGTCCACGCCGGTGAGCGCCAGCTCGTAGCCGGACGGGCTGCGGGGATCTTCCCGCACAATGCCGACGGCATACAGCGAACTTTCCTGGGACAGGCTCGAGCAGGCTTCCCAGACGTCGGCCGGCACTTCGTTTTTGACGACGACCGCCTGGATCGTGCCCGTTCCGTCCCTGAGCTGCAAAAATTGGATCTTGCCGCTGGAACGCCTGTTGTACATCCAGCAGCCGATTTTGACCGTTTGGCCGACATGGCGGCCCGCGTCGCGAATGAAACACGTCTGCATCGCTTCACCCTCCGGCCCTTTCAGTTTACCCGCTTCACGGGCGGTTTGCAACGAGCCGGTACGTGTCCCGCGCGATGACCAGTTCTTCGTTGGTCGGAATGACGTAGGCGGCCACCTTCGACGCGTCCGTCGTGATCCGACGCTCGCCCCGGCCCTTTTCGTTCGCTTCCCGGTCCAGCTCGATGCCGAGGAACGTCAGTTTGCCCAGCACGCGTTCGCGCAGAATGTGCGAATTTTCGCCGACGCCGGCGGTGAACACGATGACGTCCACCCCGTCCATCGCCGCGGCGTAGGCGCCGATGCATTTGCGGATGCGGTATTCGTACATGTCGTAGGCCAGCTTGGCCGCTTCGTGCCCGGCCGCCATCGCGTCCTGGATTTCCCGCACGTCGCTCGAGATGCCGGAGATGGCGATCAGGCCGCTGTGTTTGTTCAGCATCGAGTTGACTTCATTGATGGTCAGCTCTTCCTTCGCCATCACGTACGGCACGACGGCGGGATCGATGTCGCCGCTTCTGGTGCCCATCATGAGGCCCTCCAGCGGCGTCATGCCCATGCTGGTGTCCACCGATTGGCCGCCCATGATCGCGGTGCAGCTGGCGCCGTTGCCGATGTGGCAGGTGATGATCTTGAGCTCCTCCAGGGGCCGGCCGGCGAGCACCGCCGCGCGCTGGCTGACGTACATGTGGCTGGTGCCGTGGAAGCCGTAACGCCGCACTTTGTGCTTGTTGTACAGCACCATCGGAATCGGGTACAGATAGGCGTAAGGCGGCATCGTTTGGTGGAACGCCGTGTCGAACACGACGACTTGCGGCACGTTCGGCAGCGTCACTTCGACGGCGTTGATGCCCATCATGTGGGCGGGGTTGTGCAGCGGCGCCAGATCGAACAGCTCGCGGATTTTTTGCTTCACCTCGGGCGTCACCAGCACGGATTCGGAGAAATATTCGCCGCCGTGGACGACCCGGTGGCCGACGGCCTGAATTTCATCCATGGACGCCAAAACGCCGTAATCCGGATGGGTGAGGGCGGCCACGACCTTGCGGATCGCCGTCGTATGGTCGAGAATTTCCGTCACTTCCCGATGTTCTTCTTTCCCCGTCGGCTTGTGCACGAGAATGGCGGTTTCCATGCCGATTCGTTCCACCTGGCCCTTGGCCAGGACGGATTCGTCGGTCATGTCGTACAGCTGGTATTTCAGGGACGAACTGCCTGCGTTGATGACGAGGATTTTCATTGGATCCGGTCACCGTCCTTGTCGTAGCGGAAAAATCCTTCGCCGGTTTTCACGCCGAGCTGGCCGGCACGCACCATTTTTTTCAGCAAAAAGGAAGGCCGGTATTTCAGATCGCCGAATTCGCGGAACATCCGTTCCAGGGCGGCCAGCACGGAATCGAGCCCGAAGCGGTCCGCCATCTCCAGCGGACCGTACTTGAATTCGTAACCGTTTTTCATGGCCGTGTCGATATCTTCCGCGGAGGCGACGCCTTCCGTCAGCACGTGGATCGCTTCGTTGATCAGCAGGCAGATGAGCCTGGTGGTGACAAACCCCGGCGATTCGTACACGAGGATGCTCACTTTCCGGAACACCTGTTCCACCAGTTGGCGGATGGCAAGGAACGTTTCCTCCGATGTGCGGAGTCCGCGGATGATCTCCACCAGGTTCACTTTCGATACCGGATGCAGGAAATGCAGGCCGATCACCCTGTCGGGCCGCTCCGTCACGCTGGCCAGCTCCGTCAGGCTGAGCGTCGACGTGTTGCTGCTGAACAGAACGTCCGGCCCGCAAATCCGGTCCAGCTGGCGGAACACCTCTTTCTTTGCGTCCAGATCTTCCGTGATCGTTTCGATGACCAGATCGACGCCGGCCAGCTGCTCCAGCGATTCCGTCTTGTGGATCCTCGACAGGATCAGCTTTTTCTCCGCGGCCGTGATGGCCCACTTTTCGAGCTGTTTGTCCAGGCTGATGTTGATCATGTCCCAGGCCCAGTCGAGCTTCTCCGGCGATTTTTCCACCAGATGCACGTCCAGGCCGCTTTTGGCCAGCATTTCGGCGATGCCCTGGCCCATCGTGCCGCCGCCGACAACGCCGATCCGCTTGAATGTTTTCATGCTACCACCCTTCCGTCGATTCCATCCAACTTTCACCCTACATGACCATCTTACACGTTTCCGTGAACATTTTCACTGCGGGCGGCCGAAAAGCCGCCGCGGCGCGCCTCCCCGCTCCCGGCCCCGGACGGCGAAAAAATGCCGATCCGGCCGCTGGCGGGCCGGATCGGCGGTTTTCGGTTCCGTTTGCGGTTTCCCGGTCATGCCGTACGCCGGCCGCACGACGCCAGCAGGGCGCGGAAGTCGTCGCCGGAAAGCCGTTCTTCGCGAAGCAGCGCGTCCAGGGCGCGGTCGAACACGGCGCGGCGTTCGTCCAGCAGGTTTCGCGTCCGTTGCATCAGATCGTTCAGAATCGCGGCATTTTCGTGCATCAGCTGCTCCTTCGTCACCATCGACCGGTCGATGATGCCGAGGCGCGTGAGGCCGGATTCCATCATGAGCGACACGGTGCCGAGGGCCTGGTCGAAGTCGCCCCGCGAACCGGTGCTGCGCTCGCCGAAAAACAGTTCTTCCGCCGCGGCGCCGCCGAGGGCGATCATGATTTGCTGTTCCAGATGGGTTTTCGTGTACAGATATTGATCGCTCCCCGGGTTGTGGCGGACGTAGCCGAGCGCCCGTCCCCGCGGGCTGAGGGAGATCTGGGACACGGAGCCCGGGCGCAGGCACTCGGCGACGATGGCATGGCCGAGCTCGTGGATGGCGACGCGGCGCCGCTCTTCCCGGGTGGCCTCGCGGTCCGTCTGTTCGCCCATCATCACTTTGTCCACGGCCATGGACAGATGATGCGGCCGGATCGTCGGCGATCCTTCCCGCATCGCGTAGATGGCGCCCTCGTTCATCACGCTTTCCAGCTGGGCGCCGGAGAACCCGTACGTTTCCCCGGCCAGCTGTTCCAGGGAAACGGACGGGTCCAGCGGCTTGTTGCGGGCATGCAGGCGCAGGATGTGCAGGCGGCCTTCCCTGTCCGGCAGCCCCACTTCGATGAGCCGGTCAAACCGTCCCGGCCTCAGGAGCGCCGGATCCAGCATCTCCGGCCGGTTGGTGGCGGCGATCAGCAAAATGCGCGGCTCTCGTTCCGCGTCGATGCCGTCCATCTCCGTGAGCAGCTGGTTCAGCGTCTGGTCGTATTCCCGCTGCTGGCCGCCGTCGCGTTTGCCGCCGATGGCATCGATTTCGTCGATGAAAATGATGGCGCTCCGCTTTCCCCGCTTCTCCGCCAGCTGTCTCGCGTCGCGGAACAGGTCGCGCACCCGGCTGGCGCCGACGCCGACGTACATTTCCACGAATTCGCTGCCGGAGGCGGCAAGAAACACGGAATCCGTGTAGTTCGCCGCCGCCCGGGCCAGGAGCGTTTTCCCCGTCCCCGGCGGACCGGTCAGCAAAATGCCCTTCAGCGGCCGGATGCCGAGGCGTCGGATTTCGTCGCGCCTGATCAAAAAATCGAGGGCCTCCTTCAACTCCTGCTTGGCCCGTTCCTGGCCGCCCACGTCGCCAAAGTCCATGCCGCCGTTTTTTTCGGCGACGGGCTTTCGCTTCCGGAAAGAAGCGGTTCCGCCGCCCCGCATCCGGACGACGGCGAAGGCGGCGAAAAGCGCCGTGCCGGCCAGTACGAGCGGCGCCGCGTTGACGCCGGCAAACGCCAGAAACAAAAGAAGGGCGGGGATGGCGCCGAGGGCGATTTCTTTACCGTACCGCTCCATTCGCCCATGCCTCCATTCCGTCGCCGCGAAGCGGCAGCGCTTTGTAGAGGGCGGCGCCGTCCTTCCGGAGCGTCACGTACACCCGGCATTCGTCCATCGCCGCTTCCGCCGCAACGCCGGGATGGCGGCGCGCCGCCAGGTCCATCAGGCGGGGAATGTCGCTGTACCGGCGGTGATCCATCGCTTCCGCCAGATCAAACAGCAGGTCCTGCCAAACGGCTTCCAGTTCCGGAGATGCGTCCGCGTCCAGCGTGATGACCGCATCACGGCCGTGTCCCCGTTCGGCTGCGAGTTGCGCCGCCTGGCGGTAAACCCGCATCAGGTCGGCATCCCCGCCAAGCCGGAGACGGATCGTGATGAGGCCGCGCTCCGTTTCCAGCGAAGCGCCGGCCACGCCTTCCAGGCCGGCGATGCCGGATGCCAGCGGCTGATGGACGGCATAGGCCTGATAAAAAAAATATCCGCCAAACAGCAGGCCGGCGGTGACCAAGAATGCCAGCAGCACCGGCAACGGCCGAACGTTCACGGATGCCGTTCCCCCTTTCCTCTCTTGCATCCCGGTTCCGTCAGCGCATGACGGACCAAAGTCAGAAGAATTGATATACACAAAGTATATCACAAGCAGCAGCGCCAATGCGGATGCAAAGTCTGGAACCGGGCGGGCAACCGGACGGGGAGCGAAAAGGGAGCCCGGCGAACCGCCGGACGCCCTTCCCCGATGTCCAATTCCGATCACGTTCGGCCCTACTTTTCGACGTTGAGGCGCAGCGTGTCCAGGAGGGCGCCGTCGGAAAACCGGTAATAGTCGTAGTACCGGCGCACGCCGCCGTCTTCTTTGCGCTCGTAGAACACTTCCCAGACCGGTTCGCCGTCCAGCATGCCCGGCACCGTGCGCAGAATGGCGGCGTCGCCGGCGCGCCTTTTCGTCCGCTCCGCCGCTTCTTCGCCGCTGATGCCGTACACCGCCGAATGCACCGTCACGCTTTCCGGACCCACCCAGACGAGAAGCGGCCGGCCTTCCCCGTCCGGGCCGGCCACCACGTAATACACGTCGTCCCCGGCAAACCGCCACACGCGCTCCGCCCGGACGAGGGGCGTCTCGTTCAGGGCCGTGCGGCGGGCCTGCTCGATCTGTTCGTAATGGCCCCCCTGGATGGCGCGGTAGTAAAGCCCCGCCGCGGCCAGCACCACCAGCACGGCAGCCGCGGCCGCCGCCGCGATCGCTTTCGCGCTGCCGGCGCGCCTGTCCGATCGCTTCATGGCGATTCAGGCCCGGCCGCTTGCCAGGCGTTCGAAGCGCCGCTCGGCTTCATGCAGGATCCGCTCCTCGTCCAGGGTCAACAGTTCGCGGTTCCGCATCAGCCAGCGGCCGTCCACGCACACGTCGGTGACGTCGCGGCCGGAAGCGCTGTACACCAGATGGGAGACCAGATCCGTCAGCGGGCGGAAATGGGGCTGGTCCACGTCGACGGCGATGAAATCCGCCTTCATGCCCGGCGAAAGCCGGCCCAGGCTGTCGTCCTGCCAGACGGCCGTCGCGCCGAGCCGGGTGGCCATGGCCAGCGCCTCGGCGGCCGGCACGGCCGTCGGGTCGAGGTTCGCGCCCTTTTGCAGCAGGGCCGCAAGCCGCATTTCTTCGAACATGTCCACGTTGTTGTTGCTGGCGGCGCTGTCGGTGCCCAGGCCGACGACGATGCCCGCCTTTCGCATGTCGCGGATTCGGGCGATCCCGCTGGCCAGTTTCAGATTGCTGCCGGGATTGTGGGAGACGCGGACCCCGTGGGCGGCGAGCAGCCCGATTTCCTCGTCGGTCAGATGGACGGCGTGGGCGACGAGGCAAGGTCTGGTGAACACGCCGAGGCGGCGCAGATGTTCAACGGGACGGACGCCGTAATCGGCCACGTTTTGTTCCACTTCCCGGCGCGTTTCCGACATGTGGGTGTGCAGGGGCACATCCAGTTCATGGGCGGCTTCCACAAACCGTTCGATGTAGGCCGGGGGGCATGTGTAGGGCGCGTGCGGCGCCAGCATGGTGCGGATCCGGCCGCCGGCCGCCCCGTTCCAGTTGCGGGCGAAGGCGACCGCTTCCGCCAGCTTGGCGTCCCGCGCTTCTTCGGGGAATCCGATCACGCCGCGGCACAGCACGGCGCGCAGGCCCGACTGCTCGGCCACCTGCGCCACTTCGTCCATGTGGTCGTACATGTCCACGAAACAGGTGGTGCCGCTTCTGATCATTTCCGCGGCCGTGAGCAGGGCGCCGGCCCGCACGTCTTCCGCCGTGAACTTCGCTTCCATCGGCCACATTTTTTCCTCGAGCCACACCTTGAGCTCCAGGTCGTCCGCGTAGCCCCGCAGGAGCGACATGGCGGCGTGGCCGTGGGTGTTGATCAGCCCCGGCAGATAGGCGCGACGGCTGCCGTCCACGATTTCGCCGGCGCCTTCTTTCAATTCTTCCTTTTTTTCTCCGACGTATTCGATCCGGTCGTCACGGATGACCATGGCGCCGTCCTGGATGACCCGGCCGTCGCCGTCCATGGTCACGAACGTGCCGCCCCAGATGACCGTTTTCCCCAAGAAGGGTCACCTCCGCCGACAGCGGCGCTGTCATTGATCGAGAAAATAGGCAAGGCTTTGCAGGTCGATGGTGAAATCGGCGTGATGGATCCGCACGTTGTCGGGCACTTTCAGGATGGCCGGCGCAAAATTGAGGATCGCTTCGATGCCGGCGTCCACGAACTGGTTGGCCACCGTCTGGGCTTCCGACGCCGGCACGGTGATGATGCCGACCCGGATGTTCAGCCGGCGCACGGTTTCCTTCAGCTCGCTGATCGGCTGCACCGTCAGGTTGTTGATTTTCTCCCCGATCTTTTCGGGCGCCGCGTCGAACACCGCCACGATTTTCATGTTGTCCTTGGCGAAGGCGTTGTAGTTGCACAGCGCCCGGCCGAGATTGCCCGCGCCGGCCAGACCGACGTGGATGACCTGGTTCAGCTTCAGGATCTGGCGGATTTTTTCCACGAGGTATTCGACGTCGTAGCCGATCCCCTTGCGGCCGAATTCGCCGAAATAGGCCAGATCCTTGCGGATTTGCGCCGGATTGAGGTTCAGCTTCTCGCCGAGTTCCTGGCTCGAAACGGTGGTGACGCCGTTGGCCGTCAGTTCCTTCAGATACCGCAGGTAGACGGGCAGCCGGCGCACGACGGCGTCCGAGATTTTTTCCGCTTTCAAGCTCAACTCCCCCTGTTCAGCCATTCCTCCACCCGCTCCGGCAGCCGGCCGGCCGGCACCTGTTCGACGGTCGGATCCGGCAGCGACTGGAGGAAATATTTGCCGTAGGATGTGTCGATGACCCTCGTGTCATAGATGATCACGACGCCCCGGTCCGTCGCCGTGCGGACGAGCCGTCCGAACCCCTGCTTGAACCGGATGACGGCGGCCGGAACCGACAGCTGGAGGAACGGGTTCTCCTTCCGCATGCGGACCAGCTCCGTGCGGGCTTCCATCACCGGATGGTTCGGCGGCGAAAACGGCAGCCGCACGATGGCCAGGCAGCTGAGCGCGTCGCCGGGGATGTCGACGCCTTCCCAGAAGCTGCTGGTGCCCAGAAGCACCGTCGTGTCCTGCTCCTGGAACAGGCGCAGCAGTTTGCTCCGGCTGGTGCCGTCCATGCCCTGTCCGAGCAGCGTCACGCCGTGTTCCGCCAGCGGTCCCTGCATGTATTCGTACGCCTGCTTCAGCATGCGGTAGGACGTGAACAGGATCAGCATGCGCCCTTTCGTGCCGAGCGCCACCCTGCAGAGCGAATCGGCCAGGGCGCGCACGAAGGCGTTGTCGGAGACGCCGCGCACGCTGGGAAAATCGCGGGGAATGAGCACGAGCGCCTGCTTCCGGTAATCGAACACCGCGGGCAGCTGCACGGTTTTCAGCCGGCCGGCTTCCGCGGAAGGCTGAAGGCCGAGCTGCCGGCACACGTAATCGAAGGAACGGCCGACGGCCAGCGTGGCGCTCGTCATGACGACGCTGTCTTTCGTTTCGAAAAAATGGCGGTGCAGGGCGTCGCTCACGTCGACGGGCGCCGCGTGAAACCGCAAAGACCGGTGATTGGAGCCGGCCGCTTCCAGCCAGAATACGTGGGCCGGCTCCTTCGCCGCGAGAATGAAGCGAAGGGCGTCGCGGCAGCGGACGAGTTCCCGGAGGGCGCCGGCCAGGTCCGCGGCAAGACCCGTGACGGACGGATCGTCGAACGCGTCCCGGACGGCGGCCAGCTGTTTCTCGACGGTCTGCACCAGCGCCGTGATGCGCACGTGCAGGTTTTCCTCCATGGCCGCGACTTCGGAAAATGGCGGAGGCGGCGCTTCCGCCTTCAGGCGGAGCACGAAGCCGGCTTCGCTCGCGGCGTCATCGGGCCGCTTCCCGATCATGCCATAACATTTCTCCGCAAGCCGGTCCCATTCCTCTTTGATGAGCACGACATCCTGGAAAGCCGCTTCCAGCGCGGCGATCGCCTCGTCCCATGCGCCGTCCCCGTTTTCCTGCCGCAGCCGGAACGCAAGGCGCGGCATGAGGCCGGTATAGGCATCCCGGTACAGTTCCTGCAGGGCGCGGACGAGGGAAAAATAGCCGAGCTCCGTTCCCAGATGGCGCAAGGCGGCTTCTTCCAGCTGGTGCGCTTCGTCGATGACGAGCAGGCGGTACGGCGGCAGCAGCCGGTGCTCCGCCTTTACGTCGGTGAACAGCAGGGAATGGTTGGTGATGACCAGGTCGGCCGCGCCGGCTTCGTGTTTCGCCCGGTGGTAGAAACAGCGCTTGAACCACGGGCAGGACCGGTTCAGGCACGACTCGCCGTCGCTTTGCACCGTCCGCCAGAACTCCCGGCCCTTGTCGCCGAACTGGAGCTCCTCTTCATCCCCGTGTTCCGTTTCTTCCAGCCAGACGATCATCTGCGCCGCCGTCAGGGGGTCTTCCCGCGGATGGTCGAATTCGAGGCCGTTCACTTTTTGCTCGAACTTGCGCAGGCACAAATAATGGTTGCGGCCCTTCAGCAGGGCGGCGCGGAACGGAACGGGGAACAATTCCGCCAGAAGCGGCAGGTCCCGCGTGCGGATCTGTTCCTGGAGATGGATCGTGTGGGTGCTGACGACCACTTTCTCGCCGGTCGCCAGCCCGTGGAACAGGGCGGGAATCAGATAGGCCAGCGATTTTCCCGTGCCCGTGCCGGCTTCCACCAGCAGATGGCGGCCGCTCTCGAAGGCGTCCGCCACTTCCCGGATCATCCGTTCCTGCGCCTCCCGCTCTTCATAAGCCTCGAGGCGCCGTCTCAGCCTTTCTTTCAGTTTTTCGTAAAAAGCGGCAAAATCCCCGCTTGCGATGTCGGCGTCATCGGGTTCGGGCCTGTCCCGGCCGCCGGTCCACTCGCCCGCCTTCATGCGGAACCCCCGGAACACCCCCTCGCCGGCCTGCGGCGTCCACGCCTCCCGCTCTTTCCGGTCAATCAGTTCGCCGATGAGAAACGCCATGTCTTCCCAAAGGGGCGACGCGGCAAAGACGTCCCGCAGCCTGCGGAGGGTGGCCGGGGACAGGGAAGCCATCCGCTCCAGGCAGAGAAGCCACAGTTTGGCCGTCGCCTCGGCATCATGATCCGCCCGGTGATGCCGGGCGAGCTCGATGCCCAGCGTGCGGGTGACTCTGCCCAGGGAAAGTCCGGCCAATCCGGGAAACAGAAAACGCAAGGCGGCCAGCGTGTCGTACACGCGCCCGGGAAACGGATCATAACCGCATTCCGCGAGCGCCCGCTGCAGCACGCCGAGGTCGAAGGACGCATTGTGGGCGACAAAAGAAGCGCCGTCCAAAAGCGGCAAAAGGTCCATCATCACTTCATCGAGAGGCGGGGCATCGGCCACGTCGGCGTCCGTGATGCCGGTCAGCCGGGTGATGTCCGGCGGAATCGGCACTCCCGGGTTCACGAACGAGGCATACGTCCGCGCGACGGCGCCGTCTTCAATGACGGCCACGCCGACCTGGATGATGCGGTCGCGAGGTTCCGGTCCGGTCGTCTCGAAGTCGAAAACGGCAAACTTGCCCGTGGATCCGATCATAGAACCGCGGAATGTTCCTCTGCCCGGATGACCCGGCCGACCCTGTTCCGGTCGTCGAGCAGCACGACGATCGGCTTGTGGGTTTTGGCTTCCTCGCTGGTCATGATGCCGTAGGAAATGATGATGACTTTGTCGCCGGGATGCGCCAGCCGCGCGGCGGCTCCGTTCAGGCAGATGACGCCGGAACCGCGGGGACCGGGAATGACGTACGTTTCAAAGCGCGCGCCGTTGTTGTTGTTGACCACCTGCACCTTTTCGTTCTCGTAGATGTCCGCCAGATCCATCAGCTCTTCGTCGATGGTGATGCTGCCGACGTAGTTCAGGTTCGCTTCCGTCACCGTGGCGCGGTGCAGCTTCGATTTCATCATCGTTCTAAACATGGCGCATCTCCCCTTCCGTTTTCCAGAATACGCGGTTGTCGATCAGGCGGGTCTTTCCGAAACGGACGGCGAGCGCGACGATGAGCTCCCGGTCCCCCGAATCGCCGAGCGCCCGCCAGACGGGTCCTTCGAGGGGAAGCAGGGACGGATAGGATAAAACCGACACGTAATCGATGTCCGCAAGCGGCGCCTCCCGGATTTTCCGGGCCAGCTGAAGTTCCAGTTCACGAGCGGTCATGCCGTCGTCCGTCAGGAGCCGTTCCGCCAGATCCAGCGCCCGCGACAGGATGACGGCCTGCTTTCGCTCCTCCGGCGAGAGGTACACGTTGCGCGAACTCATGGCCAGCCCGTCCGCCTCCCGCACCGTCGGGCAGGCGACGATCTCCAGCGGGAAATTGAAATCGTCGACGAGCCGCCGCACCACCGCCACCTGCTGGGCGTCCTTCATGCCGAAATAGGCCCGGTCGGGGGCCACGAGGTGGAACAGCTTGGTGAGCACCGTCGCCACCCCGTCGAAATGGCCCGGACGGGAAGCGCCGCACAGCCGGTCCGCCATGGCGCCGACCTTCACCCGGACCATCGGCTCCCGCGGATACATGTCGCCGGCGGACGGCATGAACAGCACGTCCACGCCGGCTTCCCGCGCGATGGCCTCGTCCCTTGCGGGGTCCCGCGGATACCGTTCATAGTCTTCATTGGGGCCGAACTGGAGCGGGTTGACGAAAACGCTGAGCACGGTGATCCCGTTTTCCCGCCGCGCCCGCTCGATCAGGCTCACGTGGCCGGCATGCAGATAGCCCATCGTCGGCACGAAGCCGACGGTGGCGTCCGGCTTTTCCGCTTTCAGGCGCCGGAGCGCCGGTTGCAGTTCCCGGACGGATTGGATGACGTCCATCGGATCCCCTTCTTCCCCGTCGTCGTTTTCGCCTTCAGCCGCGCGGGCCGTAGACGGCGTCCGCTTTCTCTTCCGCCGTCCGGAACGCGTGCTCCCCCGCGGGAAACTGGCCGCTTTTGACTTCCTTTACATATTCGGCGATGGCGGCCTCGATCCGGCCGCCGATGTCCGCATACGCCTTGACGAATTTTTTCGGCGCCGGATGCCCGATGTTCAGGACGTCGTGAAAGACGAGCACCTGGCCGTCGCAGTACCGGCCGGCGCCGATGCCGATCGTCGGAATGTCCAGCGTTTCGGTGATGCGGGCGGCCACCTCTTCGGGCACCAGCTCCAGCACCACGGCGAACGCGCCGGCGTCCTCGAGCCTTTTGGCGTCGTCCATCAGTTTCGCCGCCTTGTCCGCCGTCTTGCCCTGCACGAAATAGCCGCCCAGCCGGTGGACCGATTGCGGCGTGAGGCCGATGTGGCCCATGACGGGAACGCCGGCGGCCGTGAGCGCCTTCACCGTCCCGGCGATTTCCCCGCCGCCTTCCAGTTTGACGGCCCTGGCCATCCCTTCCTGCATCAGGCGGGCGGCATTCGCCAGCGTGGCATCGAGGCTGCCGTGATACGTCAGAAAAGGCATGTCGGCGACGACAAAGCACCGCTTCGCGCCGCGGGCGACCGCCTTGGCATGATGCACCATGTCATCCAGCGTAACCGGAATCGTGGAATCGTAGCCGAGCACCACGTTGCCGAGGGAATCGCCGACAAGGAGCACGTCCGCCCCCGCCGCCTCCGCGTGCCGCGCCGATGGATAATCGTAAGCCGTGATGACGGCGATCGGTTCCTTCTCCCTCTTCATCCGCTTCAGTCTGGCCGTGGTGACCGGTTTTTCGCCGTTCATGCCGCCATTCCCTCCGTTTCGCGTGCGGTTCCGCCGGCGGATGCGCTTTGTGGGCACGCGCGCATGCGACAAAAAATCCTTTCGGCCGAAACAGCCAAAAGGATTCCCATCACGGCAAATTCCATGCGGCAATCCCGGCCTGTTTCCGTCTCGGTCCCGTTCGGCTCAGAGCAGAAACTGCGGTTGCCGGTTGTCCGGTTTGCGGCGCCCTTGGCGCGCCATGCGCGATCGTGCGGTAAAGTGCGGTTCCGCGCGGCGGATACCGCCTTTGATTTTTCTACTATACCATGCCCGGCGGCCCGCCGGCAACCGGTCATGCGAACTCGATTTCGCCGGCGGCGATCGTTCGCTCTTTTCCGGCATCGGTCCGCACCACAAGGCCGCCCGATTCGTCCAGCCGCTCCGCCACGCCCTCCGTCCATCCGTCCGGCGAACGGTGGCGGATGCGCCGGCCGATGGTGACGGACAGCGATTCCCACAGCGCGCGGACCGGCGCGAAGCCTTCCGTCAGGTACAGGCGGTACAGGCCGTCGAATTCCCGCAGGAACGCCCCGGCCAGCGCATTGCGGTCAAACCGGCGGCCGGTGGCAAGCGACAGGCTCGTCGCCTTTTCCTTCAATTCCGGCGGATAGTCGGCTTCCTCCAGGTGGCAGTCGATGCCGACGCCGACGGCCATGTGGCGGACCCGCTCGTCCTCGCCGACGGATTCGACGAGAATGCCGCACAGTTTCCGGCCGTCCGGGGCGAGCAGGTCGTTCGGCCATTTGATGCCGATGTCCGTTCCCGTTTCGCGGCGCAGCGTGCGGGCGAGCGCCACCGCCGCCACCATGGTCATCTGGGGCGCTTCGCGCACCGTGATCGGCGGACGGAGGAGCAGGCTCATCCAGATGCCCTTGCCGGCCGGCGACAGCCAGACGCGGCCGAGCCGTCCCCGGCCCGCCGTCTGCTCTTCCGCCGCGACGAGCGTGCCGTGGGGCGCGCCGGCGGAAGCGAGGCGGTGGACTTCCGTCTGGGTCGATTCCACCCGCTCCAGGATCACGACATCCGCCAGCACGGAAACCGGTCCGGCCGCCCGCCGGATCGCCTCCGCGGCCAGCCGGTCGGGGCGGCCCGTCAGCCGGTAGCCCTTGTGCGGCGACGATTCGAACGCATACCCCTGCTTCCTCAGTTCCCGGATGTGCTTCCATACCGCCGTCCGCGAAATGTTCAATTTTCGGCTGATTTCTTCGCCGGACACAAAACGGTCCCCGGCTTCGGCGAAACAGGCCAGAATGTCGTCCCTCACCGGCTCTCCCCCTCTTCGCGGCCGGCCGGTCCGTCCTGCGCCAAGCCGTCCCGCGCCATCTTCAGCGCTTCCCCGATCAAAAGTTCCCGCCGGTTGGCGAGCTCGCCGAGGGCGACCCGCTCCAACAGCCGTTCCAGCAGACGGCCGACGGCCGGGCCGGGCGCAAGGCCGGCGGCGATGAGATCGCGGCCGCCGGCGGCCAGTTCCTTCAATTCCCGCGCCGGCATGTCCGTCAGCCAGCGGCGCGCCGCATCCAGGAACGCCCCGTCCGCATCGGGCGCAAGGGCCGCGGCATCCAGCCACCGCCGGGCCGCCTGCGGGCCGTGCCGGAGCACGAGCCGCTTGAAGGCGCGCGACGCCCCGTCATCCGTCCGGCCCGCCAGGGAGCCGGCCCCGGCGCCGAACGCCAGGGCGGTCGAGATGTCTTCCGTCCGCCGGTTGGAGAACGTGAGCCGGCGCATCAGGCCGGCCGCTTCCCCGGATTCGCAGCCAAGCGCCGCGAACAGGCGGATCCAGCGCACCGTGCCGTCGCCGGTCTCCGTCAGTCTGCCCAGCGCCGCGCGCGTGTCGTCCGGCAGACGTTCAAGGGGAAGCGGCGTCCTGAAATGGCCGGCCAGCCCGCTTTCCTTGAGGAGCCGGTACCCGCGGGCGGGGTCGCGGCCCTCCGTGATCCGTTCCAGCTCCATCCGCACCCGTTCCGTGGCGATGAGGCCGATGCGGGGCGCCATGGCGACGATGGCCCGCCAGGTCGCCGGCTCGATGGACAGCCCGTATTCCGCGGCAAAGCGGATGGCGCGCAGCATCCTCAGCGCGTCTTCCTCGAAGCGCAGGCGCGGGTCGCCGACCGCGCGAAGAATGCGGTTTTCCAGATCCCGCCGGCCGCCGAACGGATCCACGAGCCGGCCGTCCTTCGCCAGCGCCATGGCGTTGACGGTGAAATCGCGGCGGGCGAGGTCCTGTTCAATGTCGTCGATGAAGCGGACCGCATCCGGCCGCCGGCCGTCCGAATAGCCGCTTTCGGTGCGGAACGTCGTGACCTCGAAAGGCTTGCCTTTCAGAATGACCGTCACGGTGCCGTGGGCAAGGCCCGTCGGCTCCGTCCGCTCGAACAGGGCCATCACGTCTTCCGGGCGCGCGCTGGTGGCGATGTCCACGTCTTTGAGCGGGCGGCCGAGCAGCCGGTCCCTGACGCATCCGCCGACCAGATAGGCGCGCCAGCCCCGTTCCTCCAGCCGTCCGACGATGTGCCAGGCCATCGCCAGGAGCGTGTCCTCGTCCATCGCGGAGGACGCGCCCGGACGGTCAGAAGCCATCGGCCACACCCGGCTTGTATTTGTCCACCAGTTCCCGCCACGCAAAATCGCCCCTGGCCAGCGCCCGGACCAAAATTTCCGCCGTGGCGATGTTTGTGGCCACCGGCACGCCCTGCACGTCACACAGGCGCAAAAGAGCGGTGATGTCGGGTTCGTGGGGCTGCGCCATGAGCGGATCGCGCAAAAAGATGACGAGATCCATCCGGTTTTCCGCCACCATGGCGCCGATCTGCTGGTCGCCGCCCAGCGGACCGGACATGAAACGGTGCACGGAAAGGCCCGTCTGCTCCGCGATCAGCCTTCCGGTGGTGCCCGTCGCGTACAGCCGGTGTCCGCGGAACACCGGCTCGTAGGCGATGACGAAGTTGACCATTTCTTCTTTTTTTCTGTCGTGGGCAATCAACGCGATGTTCATGCCGCAAACCTCCGTTCGTCGGAAAGCGGATGCCGCCGGTGCCAGGGCAAACGCCGGGACTTGTCCGTCAATCGAGCAGATGTTCGAACCCGTAGACGAGGCCCGTCAGTTCCCCGACTTTCTTGATGGCGAGATTGACGCCCGGCATATAGCCGGACCGTTCGTAGGAATCGTGCCGGATTTTCAGCGTCTGCCCGTTCCCGCCGAAAATGACTTCCTGCTGGGCGAAAATGCCGGGCAGACGGACGCTGTGGATCCTGAAGCCGCTGTAGTAGCCGCCGCGCGCGCCTTCGATCGTTTCGTGCTCCCGCGGGTTGCCCTGGCGGAATTCCCGCCGGACGCGGGCGATCATTTCCGCCGTCTTGACCGCCGTGCCGCTCGGCGCGTCCAGCTTCTGGTCGCCGTGGTACTCGATGATTTCCACGTGGGGCAGATATTTGGCCGCCTGTTCGGCAAACTTCATCATCAGGATGGCGCCGATGGAAAAATTGGGCGCGACGATGCCGCCGATTCCCTTTTCCCGGCAAAGCCTGTCCAACTCATCAATGTTTTCCGGGCCGAGCCCCGTCGTGCCGATGACCGGTCGCACCCCGTGGCGGATGGCGGTTCTGGCGTTGTCCATCACCGAGGACGGCACCGTGAAATCGACCATCACGTCCGCCCGGGATTCCACCAGCGCCATCTCCAGGTCGCCGGTCACGATCACGCCGCAGTCGCCGGTGCCGGCGAGACGCCCGGCATCCGTGCCCGCGCATCCCGGATCGACGGCGGCCGCCAGCTCCAGTTCTTCGTCCCCCAGCACCATTTTGACCACTTCACGGCCCATCCGGCCGCCGGCGCCGGTGACGGCCACCCGAATGACTTTTCCTGCCATGTGCACTTGTTCCTCCCGTTTCCGATCGTTCTGGATTCATGTTGCGCAGTGCCTTGTCCAACGCCAGCGCTTCCCGGTGGGCGGGATCCAGCTTGAGGGCGTCCCTGACGGCGCGGGCGGCCTCGTCAGGCCGGCCGGTCCGCCGGCACGCTTCCGCCAGCACCAGGAGCGCTTCCACCGACAACGGATCAAGGCGCGTCGCCTCTTTCAGCTTGGCGACGGCGGCTTCCGCCGCATCCGCCCGGTTTTCCGCCAGTAGTCCGTCCGCCTCGGCGAGCAGCCTGCGGGCCGTCAGCCTGTTCAGGTGCAGGCGGTACACGGCCGAATCGGGATCGAGGGCGGCAGCCCGCTCCGCGTGTTCCAGCGCTTTGGCCAGTTTGTCGCTGCGGGCCAGGGTGATCGAATACCGGTAATGGTGGGAGGCGTTGTCCGGTTCCTCGTCCACCGCCTTCGCAAACCAGTCGGCCGCCCGGTTGTAGTCCTGGCCGATGATCGCCTCGTAGGCTTTCCGGATGTACGGATTGTGCGCCATGTGCTGTCCATCCTCCCTCCCCGCAAGCGGAAGGCTCGATGGTACAGCATATGATCACGCCGGGCTGTCGGTGCCCTTGGGCGTCCAGCGATTTTTGTCCCGCGTTCTGAACTTCTCCATGACCCGGTCGAAAGAATCGGTAAGATCAATCCCCAGCGAGTTGGCGAAGCAGATCGCGATGAACAGGATGTCGCCCAGCTCCAGCTCGATGGAATTTTCCTCTTCCGTCGGTTTTTTCGGCTTTTCGCCGAACCGGTGGTTCACCTCCCGCGCCAGTTCGCCCACCTCTTCCGCCATCCGGGCGAGCATGGCAAGCGGGCTGAAATAGCCTTCCTTGTATTGCGAGATGTAGGCGTCGACTTCCCGCTGCATGGCGGCCAGCGTCTTTTCCTTCAAGGCGTCCATCTTCCATGATCCTTCCGGCATGATGTTTCTTTGGATGATCGTGGCGTTTTCATGACGTTCCGTTTTGCATGATGCTGCCTTTTTCATGTTATCGCAAAGCGTCCGGGAATACAATGCCGGCGAAACATCCGGTCTTTTGCCGGACCGTTTTGCGCGGAAGCCGAAAATTGACGGATCGCACATTTCCGGCACCCGAAATCGTATATACTACCGACATCACAGCCGACCATGCATTTCCCGTTTGCGGAAGGAGGCGCCCGGATGGAACGCGACGTCCGCACCGTGCTCGGCAACGCCGCCGCCATCCTGTTTGGAACGGCCGTGTACGCCTTCGGCCTGAACTATTTCATCGTGCCCAACCAGCTGATGGAAGGCGGCATCACCGGCATTGCCCTGCTCCTGAATTACGCAATCGGCCTCCGGCCGTCCGTCACGACCATCCTCGTCAATCTGCCGCTGTTTCTTGCCGGCTGGCGCGTGCTCGGGAAAACGGGCATGGCGTACACCGTTTTCGGCACCGCCGCGCTTTCCGCTTCCCTGTGGGCGATGGAAACGGCCGTCGCAAACGGATGGCTGACGCCTTTTCATTCCGAACAGGATTTGATGCTGGCCGCGCTGTACGCCGGGGTGACCCTGGGCGCCGGCCTCGGCGTCGTGTTCCGCTTCGGGGGCACGACGGGCGGCATCGACATCGTCGCCCGCATTTTCAACAAAATCGGCGGATGGAGCCTCGGGCAAATCATCCTCGTCATCGACGCGGCCATCCTGCTGTCGGGCCTGATCTATCTCCCGAAGGAAAAAATTCTGTACACCCTCGTGTCCGTCTTCATCTCCACCCAGGTGATCGACTTCATCCAGGAAGGCGCCTACGCGGCCAAAGCGTTCACCATCATTTCGGAACGCGCCGGCGACATCGCCAGGGCCGTCACGGTCGAAATGGAGCGGGGCGTCACCCTGTTTCCGTCCCGCGGCGCCTATTCCAACCGGGAACGCGAAGTGCTGTATTGCGTCGTCTCCCGGCAGGAAGTGCACAAACTAAAAACGCTGGTCCGAAAAATCGATCCCAGCGCTTTCATGGTCATCAGCGACGTGCACGACGTGCTGGGCGAAGGCTTTCGCGCGGAGTGAACCGGCGCCGGCGGCGGGGCCTGGCGGCGAAAAGCGGCGCCGTCCGGGTTTCAGCGTCCCGTTTCCGGCGGAATCAGGCGCCGCCCAGCGCCCTGTACTTGCGGTAGCCGACGTACACGAGCACCGACACGATGGCGCCGCACACCATGGCCGCCCAGCGCACCGGCTCGCCCGGCTTCGCGGCGCCGGCCGCGGCGGCTTCATCACCCGCGCGGAACAGATCGTCGATCAGCCGCTGCGCGTGCTTCGCGCCATCCTTCACGCGGGCGGCGTCGTAATCCCGGGCGGCGAGAAGCCCGTTCATGAAAATGAACCAGGAATCCAGCTGTTCCGTCAGCTCGGCGCTGCGGGAAATGAGCACGGCCGGGCGGATGACCAGATAGCGGTCGTAAAAGGCCTTTAGCGCCCGCTTTGCCTCCTCCCGCCGCCCTTCGTCGATCGCCTGCCGCAGCCTGGCGGCGTCCCGACCGAACGTGTCGCGGTATTCGAGCCAGAGCGGTTTTTCCCGGTGCGTCAGCGCGTCGGCGGCCAGCCGGATTTTGATCGCGGCTTCGAGCGCCGCGCGCCGGTCGAGCCGGACGCGGTTGTAGATTTCCCTCGACTCGGCCACCAGCGACGTGAGCGCGTTGAGCCCTTCCAGCGTGGTCAGGCCGCCATAGGGGATGCGCGTGATCATGTCGGCGAACCGCTCCAGCTGTTCCCGCGCCTCCTCCATGTTGCCTTCCTTCGCCGCCCGGTACAGGGCGGCCGCCGTTTCGTCCAGCAGGACGAGTTTGCCGTCCCGCTGCGGCCCGGCGTCCGGAGCGGCCGCGAATCCGGGCAGGCCGAAGGCCGAAAGCAGCACGAGGAGCAGCAAGCCGGCCGGCAACGCCGCACCGGGCGGGCGCCGTATCCGTTTCCCCATGCGGACATCCCTCCTCTCATCACATCTATATGGGAGGATGTCCGCGAATAGACTAGCCGTTCTCCCGCCCGTCCCCCGCGGCCGGGCGCCTCCTGAGCGCCGCCGCCAAACCGATGGAGACGACGCTCATGAAGACGGTAAACGCACCGACGGCCGGCACGTCGTCAAGGAGCGGCGGATACAGCCAGGGGTGGATTCCGAGGCCGTAGTCGAGGGCGTCATTGGCCAGCGTCCAGACGGCCGCCGCCGCCAGGGCCGCGCGGCCGTATGAGAGGCGCCCGGCGTAGATGACCGCTTCCAGCGCCATCCCGGCGTGCGAGGCGATCAGCATCCACTGCAGGGCGTCAATGCCGCCGCCCTGCCAGCCGTCGGCGAAATTGATGGCCACCGCCCACACGCCGTATTTGAACAGGGTGACGACCGCCAGGGCGTCGACGAGCGAACGGACGCGCGAAAGCCGCCCGACGGACGGCCGCCATGCGGGATGCCGTGCGGCCAGCAAAAACAGGAGCGAAAGCGAAAAAAACAGGCTCGCCGTCGGGCTGTCCGGCACGAAAGGCAGCAGCCACGGCGGCTTTCCCGCCGCCGTTTCCTTCAGCTGCTCCCAATACCAGACGTAGCCGTAGGCCGTTCCGACGACGTTGATCCCGAGCAAAAGGCGGAGCGCCGGCGCCGTCTGCAGCCACTTTAGCGCAAGGCGTCCGGCGTTCAGACCGGTTGGCGCCCCGTTCATGCGTCCGTCCCCCTTTCCGGATCGAAAAGGCTGCCGAAGCGTGCAAAAGCACAAAAACCCGACCTTGCCGGTCAGGTTTTCTGGCGAAAGACCGTCATTCCGTTTTCTGTCTGGCCAGCCAGTCGGCCAGCGCATCGATGTCCGCTTCCGTCAGCCCGCGCGCCAGATTGTCTTCCAACTGCGGCGTCATGCCGCCGATGCCGTTTTCGATGATGCCGAGAATGTCTTCCTTGCTGTACTTGTCGCCAATGCCGAGCAGGGAAGGCATCGGGCCGGAAAGATCGGTCCCGTGGCAATTGACGCAGGTGGCCTGCTGGTAGATGGCATAGCCCGGGTCGTCCTGGGCGACGATGGAGGCCGCCGGTTTCTTGGCGGGCACCGGCTCGGCCCCCTTGCCGGCCAGCACCTCCTCGTGCTTCAGGATGTGCTCGGGCGTGATGCCCCGCACTTCCAGTTCATGCTTGTATTGATCCCAGGCCTCGTACGTCAGGTAGAAAATCGAAATCAGCGTCAGGAACATCAGGCCGCTGGCCACCGGGCGGCGATAGAAGCGCCGTTCCGGGCCGCGGTCGAGGAAAGGCGCCAGCGCGAGCGCGGCAAACGCGATGCCCGGCACGCCGACGGTGCCGAGGGCGATGAACTTCTCCGAGACGTACGGCAGTTTCAGAAACTGGTACAGGAACAGGAAATACCAGTCCGGCATCGGGATGAATTCGGTATTGTTCGGATCCGCGATGTAGCCGAGGGGCGCCGGATGGGTCAGGACGAGCACCATGAACCCGACCAGCACCACCGCGCCGACCATCCATTCCTTCAGCAGGAAATTCGGCACGAACACTTCGGTCTTGCCCGGATACGCCGAGAAATCCTTCGCCTGGGGCTTGTTTTGGCGGACGCGGATTCGCGAATCGCCGACGTAGACGATTTTTTCTCCATCCTGTTGACGGGTCACTTGCCGCTCCTCCTTTCAATCACAGCGGTCCCGAAATGCCCTGCTTGCGGATCAGGTAGAAGTGCACGCCGAGCAAGGCCAGAAGGACGCCCGGCAGGAAGAACACGTGGATGGCGAAAAAGCGCGTCAGCGTCTGGGCGCCGACGATTTCGCCGCCCTGCAGCAGCTCTTTCAGATAATCGCCGACAAAGGGCACCGAGGCCACGATCTCCATGGTCACCTTGGTGGCGAAATACGCCTTGTTGTCCCAGGGAAGCAGGTAACCCGTCAGCCCGAGGGCCAGCATGACGAGGAAAATGAGCACGCCGACGACCCAGTTCATCTCCCGCGGATGCTTGTACGAACCGGTGAAAAAGACGCGCAGCATGTGCAGGAACATCATGACGATGACGAGGCTGGCGCCCCAGTGGTGCATGCCGCGCACGATGTAGCCGAACGCCACCTTGTGCTGCAGATAGTCCACGCTGGCGTAGGCGTTCAGAATGTCGGGCACGTAATACATGGTCAGGAACATTCCCGACAGCACCTGGATGATCGTGATGAAAAAGGTCAGACCGCCGAAGCAGTAGACGAAAGCGGAAAAATGATGGGCCGGGTTGACGTGTTCCGGCACTTCGTGATCGGCCACGTCGCGCCACAGCGGCGTAATGTCGATGCGGTCGTCAATCCAGCTGTAGATTCGCTTCAACATCCCGTGCTGACGCCTCCTAGACTCTCGAATTCGGTTTCAGTTTGCCGAGGTAGACGTAACCGTTGCGGATGTCCACTTCGTATTCGTCCAACGGTCCCTGGGCAACGGCCAGCACCTGGCCGTCTTTCGTGTAGTGGGCGCCATGGCACGGACAAAAATATTCGTTCGGCAAACTCGGATTGGAGTTCCAGCTCACGGTGCAGCCCAGATGTTTGCAGACTGGCGACAGGGCGAAAATTTGGCCGTTTTCATCCTTGCTGATCCAGGCGGTGAACGTCACTTCGTCCACGTGCCAGCCGTCCGTCTGGACCCGGGTGAAATCGAACTGTTTCGGTTCCTCCGTGATCGCGTCCACCGGCGCAACCCGGACAAAGTCGCTTTCGCCGGTCGATTGCAGCAGCGGGTCCACCGCGAACCGTATCATCGGAATGAGCGGCGTGGCCGCGAGAAAGGCGCCGGTGCCGCCCAGCGTATACGTCAGGAACTGCCTGCGGGACATTTCCCGTCTGCGCGCCGGTTTTTCGGGGTGATGGCCGGGATCGCGCGTTTCGCTCATGTCTGTTTGCCCCCTCTGCGTCGCCCTGAGTGTGATGATTGTCATAGATTAAACATCCCTATAATAACCCACCCCCCATACAGCGTCAAGGACGCCGGCCGGTAGCGCGAAAACGCCGTCACGCAATTGTTGCCATTTTGTCACAAATCGTTCGTTTTTGCTGCGCCGCCGGACGCTTCGGGATGCCAGAGGGCGGCAAGGCGCCGGCGGATGAAGGCGGCGTCGGCCTTGTCCGTCAGCACGAGGTCGCACGCCGGCACGGGCCGGCCGGACAGCAGCTCCTCCCCGGCGAGGGCGACGATGCAGAACCGGAAGCCGGCCCGCTTCAGGTTCCGGCACAGCCGCTCCAGTTCAGCGGCCAGGTCCGCCGAGGTCAAATATTGAAAGGCCGGGTACGTCACCACCCGGCCGCGGAACGGCTTTTCCACAAGATCGAGCAGGTCGCGCAGCTTCTCCAGACGCCGGGCGGCTTCGTGCGGCGCCTCCGTGCCGGTCAGGCCGGTGACCGGCAGGAGGCAGGTGTCCACGTAAGGGGCAAGCGCCGGCCAGTCGCTTTCCCGGATGTCACTGAATTTCACCGCGGAACTCCTTCCCTTTTCGCACGTAGCTTTCCGCGTTTTCGGCCATTTGCCGGATTTCGTCCTCCGTCAGTTCCCTCACCGGTTTGGCGGGGACGCCGACGGCGAGCGTGCGCGGCGGAATGACGCTGTTTTCCTTCACCACGCTGCCGGCGCCCACCAGGGCGCATTCGCCCACCTCCGCCCCGCTGAGCACGATGGCGCCCATGCCGATCAGGGCGCCGTCATGGATCGTGCAGCCGTGGATGACGGCGCCGTGGCCGACGGTCACCCGGTCGCCGACGATGAGCGGGCGCCCTTCATCGACGTGGCCGACGGCGTTGTCCTGGATGTTCGTGCCGCGGCCGATGCGGATCGGCGCCAGGTCGCCGCGCAGGACGGCGTTGAACCAGACGGAAGCGTCTTCGCCCACCGTCACGTCGCCGATGAGGCGGGCGCCTTCCGCCACGAAGACGGACGGATGCAGATTCGGCGTTTTGCCTTTGTACGGAATGTTCATGGATGCTCCCCTCCCGTGGTTTTGCCGGGCGGATGTCCGCCGGGTGCACCTGGCGGCGCGGGCCGCCGGCTAGCGGAGCAGCGCCGGCGCCTTGCCGGCGGCGCGGACCGGTTCCCCGCCGGCGCGCGCGATCCGCTGCAGGATGGACGACGCCGCGGCGTGGGCGCGAACCACCGCGCCGTGCGTTTCATGTTCGCCCAGCTTGAGAAGGCCAAGGTGCATGAGCATGCGGATGATCCGGTGCTCCAGCACCGTTTCCGGGCTGTCGTAATAAAACGGCCTTGCCAGCGGTCTGAGGCATTCCACCAGGGAACGCAGGGTGACCCAGCCGCCCGCCAGGTGCAGCGTCCAGTACGCAAGCGCCGCGACTTCCGGAATCGGCCCTCTGTACAATCTTAACCAATAGCGGACCATTTGCCAAAGGTCTTCTTCCTCCTGCGAGGCGAGCCGGCCCAGCCCCGCCGCGGTGAGCCGGAGCTGGCCGTCCTCCTCGGCCACGAGCCCCGCATGGCAGCAATAATCGTACAGAAAAGAAAAGCGGTCCGGGTAATGGCGGAACTTGCGCCCGTAACCGAAGCGGAATCCGACGCGGCCGAGCGGCTCTTCCTTCACCGCCAGGCCGTCCAGGATCTGGACCAGCACCCGTTTGTAGATGACGCCGTCGGCGGTCAGCGGCACGTCGTGGTTTCTCAGGAAACCGAGAAACGCCTTGACGTCCCGCTGCAGAAGCCCGTGTTCGTCCCGGTAGGCGCCGGGTTCGCCGACGGTCTCCAGCGAGCGGGCAAAACGCCGGCCGATGGACGCCGCAAGGGCGGCCTTCAAATCCTCGGGCATCTGCAGCAGGCTTTTCGTCTGCTGCGAGCAGCCGTTGAACAGCCAGCCGCGCCGCCTGAAACGCGCAATCAGCTCCCGCGAGTCCGGCCGCTTACCTTCCGGCTCGTCCCGCGTCGCCTGCAGGGCCCGCGCCGCCAGCTCCTCCTGGCTGAAGCCTTCCCTGGCATCGAACAAAAGCGCGTTGGCAAGCCGCAAATCGGCCGTGGACAGTCCGGCGGCCAGCCGGTCCATCCACTCCCGGCGCAGCACCGTGTTCAAAATCGCCTGGATCAGTTCGTTTTTGGAATGGCCGTCGCAGTCGCACCCGCAGCTTTCGGCGATGCGGCCAAGCTCCCGGATGTCCGCGTAGCACAAAAAATCGGCCAAATTCATGGCAATCCTCCGTTTGCGCTTCTGAATCGGGCATTACCATTATTTGAATTTGGCCGGCACTTATTCATGCCTTCATGGCATCGCATCCCGCGGCAGATGGCTCGTGTCGTTGGCGAACAGGCACCGCCAGACGCCGCCGCGGCATGCGAGCATGGTCACGGAGGCGTTGCCGGGGCGGACGCCTGCCAGCTCCGGAAACAGGCGGCGAAAGACGCAGCGGATCCAGCCGCCGTGGGTGACGACCACAAACCGGCCGCCGCCCCGTCCGGCCAGTTCCGCCAGAAACGACTGCGCCCGCGCGAACAGTTCGTCATCGCTTTCCGCGCCGTACGCCGGCCAGGCCGTCCCGGGCGCCTCCGGCCTTTTCGCCGTCGCGGCGCCTTCCAGTTTGCCGAAATGCCGTTCGCGCAGCCGCGCGTCGAGCCGGACGGACGGCACGCCCGCGCGCCTGGCGACGCGTTCGGCCGTCATCGCCGCGCGCGAAAGATCGCTGCTGTACACGCCGTCCCAGCTTTCGGAAGCGAGCCGTTCGGCCAGGCGTTCGGCCTGCAAAACCCCCCTTTCGTTCAGGGGAATGTCCCGGTGGCCCTGCATTTTGCCGAGCCGGTTCCATTCCGTTTCGCCGTGTCGGACGAGCGCGATTTCCATCATGGTTCCCTCCGGACGTTCCGGTCAGACCCGGATGCAAAAAAAGCTTCCTCCCCTATTCGTATGGGAGGAAGCTTGCCGGGCGTGCCTGGCATCAGGCGCGCAGCCGCGACAGCCAGTTCATGAGCAGCAGGGTGACGATCACCCCGACGATGCTGGCGGCCAGATACACGTTGGCCAGCGTCTGCGTTTTGCCCGTGAACAGCACCGTCGGGCCGATGCTGACGACGGGCGAATCCTGGAACAGGGCGTTTTTCGCGTCGGGCGCCTGTCCCTGGGCGACGACGGTGACCACCTGGATGCTGAACTCGCCGCCCCGGACCGCCGGATCGGCCTCCGGCGCGAGGGAAAAGAACAGCGACGCGAAGAAAAACGCCAGACACATCGCGAAGCAGGCCATGACGTTGCGGCGGACGCGCCAGGAAAGGGAATACGCGTGCATCGCCACCGGTTTGCGCCACGATTCCGTCTCGTAGATGCGCGCCATCACCTTGGCCGCCACCGAACCGGCTTTGGGGGCGTATGCCGCCGGTTCCCCGACGGTCCGGATCAGCTCGGCGCTCTGTTGCCAAAACAGGTATTCGGCCCGGCAGGATGCGCATTCGCGGACATGGCGGTCGATTTCCGCCTTCAGCGGATCGCCGGCGGCCAGATCCCGGTACTCACCCAGCCTTTCCAGAATGTCTTGGCAATTCATTTCCGCTTCATCCCTTCATACTCGTCGAAAATGGGTTCCGAAATGTAGGGCGCAAGCTGCATTTTCACGCTCGTCCTGGCCCTGAACAGCAGCGACTTCACCGAACTGACGGTTTGTCCGAGGATGCTCGCGATTTCCTGGTAGTCCAGCTGGTCGTACTCGCGGAGGATGAGCGCGGACCGCTGTTTCTCCGGCAGGTTGTTGATCGCTTCCCGGACCATGGACACTTTCTCCTGCCGGAGCATCGTCTCTTCCGGCAGGGCGTCCACCGCGTGGACGCGGGGGATATAGCCGCTGTCTTCCAGGGACACCGACGCGTTTTTCTGCTTGCGCATTTCGCTCAGCACGGTGTTGCGGGCGATCGTGTACAGCCAAGTCGAGAACGACGCCTCGACTTCCCGGAACGAATGCAGGCTGCGGTAGGCCTTGAAGAACGTCTCGGCGCACAGATCCTCGACCATCATCTCCAGCGGCGTGTTTTTCAGCATGTGGTATATGAAATTCAGGATTTTCCGTTCGTAGCGGGCCATCAGTTCCGCGTACAATTCCACGTTGCCGTCCTTGATTTCGCGGATGAGCTGGGAATCGGTCATCAAAGCGACCCTCCTCGTTTCCCCAGTCCGCGCTTGACAGCTTCAATGGATTGTACCCTGTCAAGCGCAAAAAGTTTCGTCTCCGCCGGCAAAAAAGCGAAGGTTTCCGTCCGTGAACGTTATGTATTCGGTAAAGGACGCGCAAAATCCTGCCCGTTTCGACATTTTCCAGCAAGCGCCGCCCGTCCGGCGGGGAAACGCCCCGGCGCGCGCCCACCCGTAACCATAGCAAAAGCGCAAGACGCCGTAAAGAGCAAAAAAAGAGACCACCTTGCATTCCAAGGTGGCTGCACAGATGTGCCATTCATTTCGGATAGGAGTGGAGAGAAACCATACTGTACTTTCAGTATATGTATCCGTTTTCATTTTGTCAACCGGATTTTGAAAACGCTTTAGGATTTTCGCCCCGCCGCGGGGCGTCAGAAATGGACGGAACAGCCCATTTCCTTCAGCGCTTCCGCCGCGCGGAGCATGTCGCGTTCCTCGCGGAACGACAATCGCAGCACGCCGGGCACGTCGAGGCGGTTTTCCATGATCTGGATGTTGCTCAGGTTGATCTGCCGCTCGCCGAGCCTTGTCGCAATTTTGCCGATGATGCCCGGCTCGTCCGTCACGTCGACGTAGATGTCGAACATGGACGCCAGCACGCCTTTCCGCCGCTCCGGCAGCTGGCCGCGGAACGCGCCGGCCCGGGCGAACCGTTCGGCGATCCCCTCCCCGTCGCCCTGTTCCAGAAGGCGGATGAACCCGGCGATTTCCCGGTTCCAGTCGGAAAGCAGGGGAAGCAGAACGTCCCGGTTGCTGAGCAGGATGTCCCGCCAGATGACGGGATCGCTGGATGCGATCCGGGTGATGTCGCGAAAGCCCCCGGCGGCCAGCAGCCGGTACATCCCGTTGTCCTCGTTGCAGGCGGCCACCAGATTGACGAGCGCCACCGCGATGATGTGCGGCAGATGGCTGACGGCGCCGACGATCCGGTCGTGCGTGTCCGCGTCAAGCTCCACGATCTGGGCCCGGGTATGTTCCAGCAAGGCCGCCAGGCGGCGGACGTCCGCCGCCGTGGCCGAGCGGCCCGGGGTGAGGACGTAGAAGGCGTTTTCGAACAGGTGGCCGGTGGCCGCTTCCACGCCGGACTTCTCCTTGCCGGCCATCGGGTGGCCGCCGATGAACACGGGTCCCCGTTTCGTCGCGGCCAGCCGGTCGGCCGCGGCGACGATGCCCTTTTTGGTGCTGCCCACGTCGGTGATGATGCAGCCTTCCTTCAGCGGCAGCTCATACAGCCTGGCGAGATATTCTTCCAGCTTGCCGACGGGGACGCAAAGAAAAATGAAGTCGGCGCCGGCGGCCGCTTCGGCGAAATCCGTGGTTGCCCGGTCCACGACGCCGCGTTTCAGGTATTTTTCCACCGACGCGGGATTCGGCGAATGGCCCGTCACCGTGAAGCCGGGTTTTCCCTTGAAGCAGAGCGCCAGCGATCCGCCGATGAGCCCGACGCCGTAAATGGCGATGCGGATCATCTCAAACGTTCACCCGGAGGGAAGCCAGCACGTCCTCCAGCGCCCGGATGAAGCCTTCGTTCTGCTCCCGGCTGCCGACCGTCACGCGAATGGAAGTCGGGAAATTCCCCAGCTGGTGGCCGGCCCGGACGATGTACCCTTTGCGCAGCAGGGCGGCGAACACGTCGGCCGACGGCCTGCCGGTGTCCACCATGATGAAATTGCCGTAGGCCGGATAGAACGGCAGCCCGAGGCGCCGGAATTCGCCGGCGAGATATTGCAGCCCCTCCGCGTTGAGCTGCCGGCACCGCTCGACGAACGCCCGGTCCTGCAGGGCCGCGAGGGCGGCTTTCTGGGCGACGCGGGTCGTGTTGAAAGGCGGCCGCACCTGGTTGATGGCGCGGACCACGTCGGGGTGGCCGATGCCGTAGCCGATCCGCAGGGAGGCCAGGCCGTAAATCTTGGAAAACGTGCGCAGCAGCACGAGGTTCGGGAACTGCCGGAGAAGCGACAGCCCGTCGGGATAGTCCGGCGTCATGACGTATTCCGAGTAGGCTTCGTCCAGCACCACGAGCACGTCTTCCCCCACGCGCCCGAGAAACGCCTCCACTTCCTTGTGCGTCACGATCGTGCCCGTCGGGTTGTTCGGATTGCAGATCCAGACGACGCGCGTTTTGTCCGTCACTTCGTCCAGCATCGCCTGCAGGTCGTGCTTGCCGTCCCTGAGCGGCACTTCCACGACCGCGGCGCCTTCCACCGCGGCGTTGTGCTTGTACTGGCCGAACGTGTCGCGGGCCATTACCGTTTCGTCCCCGGGCCGCAAATACGCGCGGGCGATCATCAGGATGACCTCGTCGGCCCCGGCGCCGAAGATGATCTGGCCGCCGTCCACGCCGAGATGCGCGGCCAGCGCATCCCTTAGCTCCGCGGCCGATCCGTCGGGATACAGGCCGGCGTTCGCCAGTTCCTCCATGGCGGCGGCCTTGGCGGCCGGCGGGCAGCCGAACGGATTTTCATTGGAAGCGAGCTTGACGATCCGTTCAAGTCCGAGCTCGCGTTTGACTTCTTCAATCGGTTTTCCGGGCTGGTAGACCGGCAGGTGGACGATGTTCGGTTTGGGCTGGATCACGCGTACCCCTCCATCGCAATCTTCTCCATCGCAATCGTTGAAAATGAAGGCATCGCCATGAAAGCATCATTCTTCGGATGAGTTCCATTTTATCGCAACGGAAGCCGTGAGACCAGCCCGTTTTTGCCGGATCCGGCGGCCCGCCGGCGGCTCAGCCTTTCAGGTCGGCGGCAAAACGTCCCAGCTCTTCCAGCGCCCCCGGGCGGCTTGCGGCATCCGCCAGCCGGCTGCCGAGCGCTTCGATCCGCCGCACGAAGGCGCTGCCGACGATGACGCCGTCGCAGCGCCTGGCGAAGGCGGAAAACTGCTCGCGGTTTGAAATGCCGAAACCGACGGCGACGGGCAGATTCGTGGCGCTTTTGACCGTGTCGAGAAATTCGTCCACTTTTTCGTAAAACTGCTGCCGTTCGCCGGTCACGCCGAGGGAGGACACGCAATAGACGAACCCGCCGGCGCGGGAGACGATGCGCCGCACCCGGTCCTTCGACGTCGGCGCCACGAGGGGGATGAGATGCAGGCCGTGCCGGCCGGCCGCTTCCCGCGCTTCGCCGTCCTCTTCCATCGGCAGATCGGGCACGATGGCGCCGGAGAACCCGTTTTCCGACGCCAGGCGGAACACACGGTCGACGCCGGCCTGCAGAAGGGGGTTGTAGTAGGTGAACAGCACAAACGGCAGCTTCGCCCCCCGCTTCCTCGCTTCGCCGGCCGCCTCGATGCAGTCGAAGATCGTGATCCGGTTGCGCAGGGCGCGCTCGGTGGCCCGCTGGATGACGGGGCCGTCGGCGAGGGGATCCGAGTACGGCACGCCGAGTTCGATTAGATCGGCCCCGCTTCGCTCCAGGTGCAGGATGATGTCGACGGTCGCCTCCAGATGCGGATCCCCCATCGTGATGAACGGCATCAGCGCCGTGCCGCCCTGCACGCGGAGGCGCCCGAACATTTCGTCAATGGCGTTCATGCGCTTCTTCCTCCATGTACGGCATGATGGCTTCCACGTCCTTGTCGCCCCGTCCGGACAGGTTGACGACGATGATCTGATCGCGGCCCATGGCGGGGGCCATCTTGATCGCCTGGGCGACGGCGTGGGCGCTTTCCAGCGCCGGGATGATCCCCTCCGTGCGGCTGAGCAGGCGGAGCGCGTCCAGCGCTTCCCGGTCGGTCACCGGCACGTATTCCGCCCGGCCGGTTTCTTTCAGATGCGCGTGCTCCGGCCCGACGCCGGGATAATCGAGACCGGCCGAAATCGAATGGGCGGGCAGCACCTGGCCGTATTCATCCTGCAGCACGTAGCTGAACGACCCCTGGAACACGCCCGGCCGCCCTTTCGTCAGCGTGGCCGCGTGTTCGTCCGTATCCAGCCCCCTCCCGGCGGCTTCCGCGCCGATGAGGCGCACGGAAGTGTCCTCCAGGAACGGATGGAACATGCCGGCCGCATTGCTGCCGCCGCCGACGCAGGCGATGATCACGTCCGGCAGCCGGCTTTCCGCTTCCAGAATCTGGCGTTTCGTCTCTTCGCCGATCACCCGCTGGAAGTCCCGCACCATCATCGGGTACGGGTGCGGACCCGTCACGGAGCCGAGAATGTAATACGTGTCCTCCACATGGCTGACCCAGTAGCGGAGGGTTTCGTTGCAGGCGTCCTTCAGCGTGCGGGTGCCGCTTCGGACCGGCACCACCTCCGCGCCGAGCAGCCGCATGCGGAACACGTTCAGTTTCTGCCGCTTCATGTCCTCTTCGCCCATGAACACTTTGCATTCCAGGCCGAGCAGGGCGGCCACGGTGGCCGTCGCCACGCCGTGCTGGCCGGCGCCCGTTTCGGCGATGACCTTCCGCTTGCCCATCCGTCTGGCCAATACCCCCTGGCCGATGGCGTTGTTGATCTTGTGGGCGCCGGTGTGGTTCAGGTCTTCCCGCTTCAGGTAGATTCTGGCGCCGCCCAGCGCCTCGCTCAGCCGGTCGGCCCGGTACAGCGGCGTCGGGCGTCCGGAATACTGTTGGAGCAGCCCGCGGACCTCCGCGATGAAGCCGGGATCGTCCTTCAGCCGCAAATACGCCTCTTCCAGCTCCAGCAGGGCGTTCATCAGCGTCTCCGGCACGAACCGGCCGCCGAACCGCCCGAATTTCCCGTGTGCGTCAGGTGCGCGCTTGATCAATCGTTCTCACCCTTTCGATGAATGCCGCGATTTTGGCAACGTCTTTGGCGCCGCCGGTTTCCACGCCGCTGGACACATCCACCCCGTCGGGCCGGTAGCGGGCGACAAGGCCGGCCACGTTGCCGGGATCAAGGCCGCCGGCCACAAACAGCGGCGCGCCGATTTCGGCGGCGGCCGCCTTGCAGCCGGGAATGACGTCCCACGGGAACGTGCGGCCGGTGCCGCCGCCCGACGTGTCGAGCAAAAAGGCGTCCGCCGCGCCGGCATAGGGACGAAGCCGTTCCGCCGGACGGTTCGCTCCGCTTCCGCCGGACGGTTCGTCCGCGGAAAGACGGTCTGCGTCCGGCGGTGCGCCCGCCGTCTTTCCGGCCTCCGGTCCGCCCGTCGCGTCGACGGCCTTGATGACGGCCGCGGCGGGAAAACGGACCTTGACTTCGCGCACGAAGGCCGGTGATTCGCGGCCGTGCAGCTGGATGACGTCAAGCCGGACCGCGGCCATGACCCGCTCCAGCTCCGCCAGATCCGGATCGGCGAACACGCCGGCCACTTTCACGCCGGCAAGCCCGCCGGCGGCGGACAGGATGGCGGCGGCTTCTTCCGGCGAAACCCTGCGCCGGCTTTCGGCGAACACGAATCCGACGAGATCGGCGCCGGAGCGGGCGGCCGCCAGCGCCGCTTCGGCCGTTTTCAGCCCGCAGATTTTCACCAGCGTGCGGCCGGATCGGGGCGAAAGGGCGGTCAAGGCCGGTTCTCTCCCTTCACGGGCGGCGGGCCGAAGAGCCGGTCCACCGCCTGCTCGATGGAAGCCTGGCGCATGAAATGCTCGCCGACGAGCACCGCGTCGGCGCCGGCGGCCGCCACGCGCGCGATGTCATCGGGCGAGGCGATGCCGGATTCGCTCACCTTCAGCACCGTGTCCGGGATGCGGCCGATCAGTTTTTCCGTCACGGCCAGATCGGTGGCGAAGGTGCGCAGGTCCCGGTTGTTGATGCCGATCATGTCCGCGTCCGCCTCCAGCGCCGCCTCCAGTTCCGCTTCGTCGTGCACTTCCACCAGCACGTCCATGCCGAGGGCGCGGGCTTCGGCCTGCAGGGCGGCGAGGCGGGCCGGCGGCAGGATGGCGGCGATGAGCAGCACCGCGTCGGCGCCGATGGCCCGCGCTTCGTAAACCTGCGCTTCGTCGATGATGAAATCTTTGCGCAAAATCGGCAGCGCCGCCGTCTCGCGCACCCGTTTCAGCACGTCGGCGCCGCCCTGGAAATGCGCCCGGTCCGTCAGCACCGACAGACAGTCGGCGCCGGCCCGTTCGTACGCCCGGGCGATCGCCCGCGGATCGAAATCGGGCCGGATGATGCCCTTGCTCGGCGACGCCTTCTTCACTTCCGCGATCAGGCCGACGGGCTCCCGGCGCCTCGCCCGGAGCGCCGCGAGAAATCCGCGGGGCGCAGGCGCCTTGGCCGCTTCCTTCTCCAGCCGGGCCGTCCCGGCGCGGCGCAGCGCTTCGACTTCATTCCTTTTTGTTGCCACGATGCGGTCAAGATACATCTTCTCTGAGAGCCTCCGTATAGGATATCAAATGTTCCAGCTTTTTTGCAGCCAGTCCTTCGTCCACCACGTCCGCCGCCATATGCACCCCCTCCGCCAGCGAAGCGGCCCTGCCCGCCACATAGAAGCAGGCGCCGGCGTTGGCCAGCACGATGTCGCGGGCGGCGCCCTTCTCGCCGGCAAACACGCGGCGGATGATGTCCGCGTTTTCCTCCGCCGTTCCCCCCCTCACTTCATGGAGCGGCCGGCGGGTGAGGCCGAGATCCTCCGGCGCGATGTCGTACGTCCGGATGGAGCCGCCGTCCAGTTCGGTGATTCTGGTCGGGGCGGAAATGCTGATTTCATCCAGCCCGTCGTGGCTGGAGACGACGAGGGCGCGCTTCAGGCCAAGGTTGCGCAGCACGGCGGCGATCGTTTCCGTCCGGCCGAGCTCGAAGACGCCGAGCAGCTGCCGGTCGGCGCCGGCCGGATTGGTCAGCGGACCGAGCAGGTTGAACACGGTGCGGATGCCGATTTCCCGGCGCGGCCCCGCCGCGTATTTCATCGACTGGTGGTATTCCTGGGCGAACAGGAAACAGATGCCCACGTGGCGGAGGCATTGGGCCGCCTGGACGCTGTTCAGCACGATGTTGACGCCGAGCGCTTCCAGCACGTCGGCGCTGCCGCTCTTGCTGGACATGGCCCGGTTGCCGTGCTTGGCGGTGCGCACGCCGCCCGCCGCGGCCACGATGGCGGCCGCCGTGGAAATGTTGAAGGTGCGCGCGCCGTCGCCGCCGGTTCCGCACGTGTCGAGCAGATTGCTCCGCTCCGTTTCCACCCGGCGGCATTTGCTGCGCATCGATTCCGCAAAACCGGTGATTTCGTCCGCCGTTTCCCCTTTCATTCTGAGCGCCGTCACCAGGCTGCCGATCTGGGCGTGGGTGGCCCGCCCCTCCATGATCTCGTCCATCACCCGCCGGGCTTCGTGACGGTCCAGGTGGCGGCCTTCCGTCACCTTGCGGATGGCTTCCTTGACGGGATCCAGTCGTTCCATGACCGATTCACTCCTTCACCGATTGATCACGTAATCGTGATTGACCGCCGTCCGATCCGGCTCCGGCCCGGGCCGGAACATCGTCTCGGCCATGCGGATCGCCTTCAGCAGCCCTTTCGCCTTGTTCACCGTTTCCATGTATTCGTTCTCCGGCACGGAATCGTGCACGATGCCGGCCCCTGCCTGCACGTAGGCTTTCCCGTCCTTGAACACGGCGGTGCGGATCGTGATGCACGTGTTCAGGGAACCGGCGAATCCGAGATAGCCGATGGCGCCGGCGTACACCCCGCGCGCTTCGGGCTCCAGTTCCGCAATGATCTCCATCGCCCGGATTTTCGGCGCCCCGGACACGGTGCCGGCCGGCAGGCAGGACACGAGCGCATCGAAGAAATCGCGGTCTTCCCGGAGTTTGCCCGACACGTTGGAGACGATGTGCATCACGTGGGAGTACCGTTCGATTTCCATGAACGAATCGCATTTCACGCTGCCGAACTCGGCGACCCGGCCGATGTCGTTGCGCCCGAGATCGACCAGCATCAGATGTTCGGCCCGCTCCTTCTCGTCCGCCAAAAGTTCCCGCTCGAGCCTGAGATCTTCTTCCGGCGTCGCCCCCCGCGGCCGGGTGCCGGCGATCGGTCTTGTTTCCACCCGGTCGCCGTCCACCTTGACGAGCAGTTCCGGCGAGGCGCCGACGATCGTCTGCCCGCCCATTTTCAGACAATACAGGTAGGGAGACGGATTCAGCGTGCGCAGCACCCGGTACACGTCGAGGGGCGACACGTCGGTCTCGACCTGGAAGCGCTGGGACAGCACCACCTGGAAGATGTCCCCGGCGCGGATGTAGGCTTTGGCCTTTTCCACCTTGGCGATGAATTCCTCGCGGGTCATGTTGGACGCGAAGGACCCGATGTCCACGTCGTCCGGCACGGCGCCGGCGATGACCGGATCGGGAGGCAGCGGCATGCGAAGCCGCCGGGTCAGCGCTTCGATCTTTTCCAGCGCCCGTTCGTAATTTCGCCTGATGGCGGCTTCGTCGGCGCCCGGTTCGGCATGGACGTTGGCGATGACGTGGATCTGCTGCCGGAAGTGGTCGAAGGCGATCACCTGGTCGCAAAACAGAAAATGCACGTCATCCATGGCCAGGTCGTCGCTCCCGTGGGCCGGCACGTTTTCATACATCTGCACCAGATCGTAGGCGAAATAGCCGATCGCGCCTCCCGTGAAAGGAGGCATGCCGTCCAGCTTCGCGCTCCGGTACGAGCGCATGACCGATTTGATCAGCTCCACCGGCCGGCCGGCAATCTCCGTCACCCGTCCGCCCATTTCCATGACCATGCGCCCTTTCTTCCCGCGGACGACGAGGAACGGATCGGTGCCGATGTAGGAGTAGCGGCCCCACTTGACGCCGCCTTCGACGCTTTCCAGCAGGAAGGCGTTCTTTTCCCGCCAGAAATGGCGGAACACGCGTATCGGCGTTTCCATGTCCGCCATCAGCGTGCGAACCACCGGAATCAGGTTGCAGGACCGGGAAAGTTCCAGAATCCGCGCGAATTCGTCCGAACGGGCCATGCGTTTCCCTCCCTGGAAAAATAAAAAACCTCTGCACCTGTGCAGAGGAAGAAGACGTCGATGTGCGGTTGTCGCCCACGCACGGAAAAGGCGGCACCTTCCCGCGCCGTTGCCCCGGCATGCAGCCGGGCGCATGGGTCGAAAAACTCCGCTCCGCTCGTCTCAACTCTTCTTGCTCGGCTCAGGCTGAACTGGTTCCATGATACATGAGCGGCCGGACGTTCGTCAACCCGGGATTTTTGCACGCCGGGTCCGGGAAAACCCCGGATCCGGCCGGACGGCGCCCGGCGGTTCCTCCGGGTCAATCCGCCGCCCGGTTGATGCCGGCCCGGCCGGCACCACGGCCGCACGCCCCGATCCGCGCGTCACGTCGCCGGTTCCGCGAGATCCGGCCGCAGGCGTCTGGCGTCGTTCAGATAGACGTGGCGGATTTCCGACTGGTCCTTGTCCGTGTTGGCCAGCACCATCACCCGGATGCACCGTTCCAGCCCGCCGGGAACGGCGATTTCCAGGGAACACATGAGCGGCACGAGTTCCCAGCCGGGCAGCGCGCGGATGGCGCTGGCGGGAAACGCCGCGTTCAGGTCCTGGGTGACGGTGATGAACACGCCGGCCACGTCGTCCGGGACAAGCCCGTTTTCATCGATCAGCCGCTGCATCAGCTCCGCCGTCGCCCGCTGCATCAGTTCCGCGTCGTTCGCCCCGACCGTGGTCGCGCCCCGAATGCCCCTCACCTTCATCGGTTCAAGCCTCCCGCATCAATTGCTGCAAAATGTCCCGCACCAGTTCGGCGGGAACGCCTTCCTGCACGGCGGCGCCGCCGATGCCCGTCGGCAGGGCGAAAACCGCTTTTCCTTCACGGAATTTTTTGTCATGGCCCATCGCCCGCATGATCCGTTCCGGATCGAGCCCGGGCGGCAGGCCGACCGGCAGGCCGAACTTGCGGAGCACCCGCACCGTCTCGCGGTGGACGGAAGCCGGACATCCGTAATGGACGGCCAGGAGCGTTTCGCCCGCCATCCCGATGGAAATCGCCTCGCCGTGCAAAAGCTCGCCGTATCCGGCCACCGCCTCCAGGGCGTGCCCGATCGTATGCCCGACGTTCAGGATCGCCCGCAGGCCGTTTTCCCGCTCGTCGGCGGACACGATGTCCGCCTTGATCCGGCAGCCCGTGTGCAGGGCGTGCTCCACCGCGGCCGGATCGAGCGCCAGAAGCCGTTCCGCCTGTTCGTCGACCCAGCGGAAAAATTCGGCGTCGGCAATGAGCGCATGCTTGATGACTTCCGCATAGCCGGCGCGGATCTCCCGTTCCGGCAGCGTGCGGAGAAACGACAGCTCGAACACGACCATTTCCGGCTGGTGAAACGCGCCGATGATGTTTTTCGCCAGCGGGTGGTTGACGGCCACCTTGCCGCCGACGCTGGAATCGTGGGCCAAAATCGTCGTCGGCATCTGCACGTAGCGGATGCCGCGCATGTAGCTGGCGGCGACGAACCCGGCCAGATCGCCGACGACGCCGCCGCCGAGCGCGACGATGGCGCTTCGCCGGTCCAGGCCGGCTTTGAGCGCTTCGCCGACCAGTTTTTCGAGCATCGCCAGCGACTTGCTCGTCTCGCCCGACGGCACGACGGCCGTCGCCACCCGGTATCCCGCTTCCTCCAGCACCGCCCGCACGCGGGGAAGATGCAGGTCCGCCACGGCCTGGTCGCTGACGATCATGAGCGGGGAACGCCGGGACAATTGCCGCTCGCCAAACCAGTCCCCGAGCCGGTCCACGATGCCTTCCCCGATATGGATCGGATAAGAGCGTTCGCCGAGATTCACGTGCAGGGTCTTCATCAGTACTTCCTCATTTGCTCCAGGTAGTTTTCATAGTTCGCGCGGACTTCTTCCATCGAGTCGCCGCCGAATTTTTCGAGGAACGCCGCCGCCACTTCCCAGGCCACCGCGTTTTCCATCACGACGCAGGCCGCCGGCACGGCGCAGACGTCGGAACGCTCCAGCTGGGCCGCAAACGGCTCCTTCGTGTCGATGTCCACGCTGGACAAAGGCTTGTACAGCGTCGGGATCGGCTTCATGACGCCCCGCACGACGATCGGCATGCCGTTGGTCATGCCGCCTTCGAACCCGCCGAGCCGGTTCGTGGCCCGGTAAAACCCGCGTTCGGCGCTGTAGAGGATCTCGTCGTGCACCTGGGAGCCCGGTTTTTCGCCGGCTTCGAAGCCGATGCCGAACTCCACGCCCTTGAAGGCGTTAATGGACACCACCGCCCGGGCGATCCGGCCGTCCAGCTTGCGGTCCCATTGCACGTGGCTGCCGAGGCCGGCGGGCACGCCTTCCACGATGCATTCCACAACGCCGCCCAGGGAGTCCCCCTCCTTCTTCGCCTTGTCGATGAGCGCCATCATTTTCGTTTCCGCTTCCTTGTCGGCGACCCGGACCGGGGACGCCTCCGTGACGCGGATCAGCTCGTCGATCGGCAGCTCGATGCGGCGCGCCTCCACTTCGCCGATGCGCAGCACCTGGCCGGCCACCTTGATGCCGAAAACCCCGAGCAGCATGCGGGCCACGGCGCCGCAGGCGACGCGGGCCGCCGTTTCCCGCGCGCTGGACCGTTCGAGAATGTTGCGCAGATCCCGCTGATTGTATTTCAGACCGCCGGCCAGATCGGCGTGGCCGGGGCGGGGCCGGTGAATCCGCCGCTTCGCTTCGTCCCCCTCCACCGGTTCGACGCTCATGACCTTCGTCCAGTGGGTCCAGTCCCTGTTCTCGATGACCAGCGCGATCGGCGCGCCCGTCGTGCGCCCGTGCCGGACGCCGCCGACCACCTTCACCGTGTCCTTTTCGATCTGCATCCGGTGGCCGCGGCCGTATCCCTTCTGGCGCCGGGCAAGCTGCTCGTTCACCAGGTCAAAGTCGAACTCCAGGTTGCTCGGCATCCCTTCGATGATGGCCGTCAGCTGCGGGCCGTGGGTTTCTCCGGCCGTCAAAAACCGCAACATAGGTTCTCTCCTTCCCGCTTCCGCGCTCCGTTCTTTGCGTTAAAGCGATAAAGCCCGGGGGCAAAAAAGAAAATGCTGTGCCCATTATAGTACAGCATCTTCAAGTTTGACAAGAAAACCCGCGCCGGTCTTTCCGCCGCCGGCCGGCGGCATCCCCGGACCGGCGGTCCGGCCTTGCGCCCGCGGGCGGTAAGCGCCGCCGGCAGGGCGCGGGTCGTTATTTTTTCTTCCGGTAAAAGAAGGAATCCGCCGCCTCCAGCCCGTACTGCGAAGGGGTGAAAATCTGTTCCGTGCTGCCGACGAACAGGATGCCGCCCGGCCGGAGCGCGTCCGCCAGACGGCGGTACAGGTCCCGTTTGGCGGGTTCCGTGAAGTAGATCATCACGTTGCGGCAGATGATCAGATCGTGGTCCCGTCCGAACGGATCGCGCAGCAGGTCGCCCTGCTCGAAGCGGACCATCTTTTTCAGCCGGTCGAGGACGACGTATTCCCCGCCTTCTCTCACGAAATACGCGTTCAGATAGTCCGGCGGCACGTCCCGCACCGAACGCTCGTCGTACCGCCCGGCCTTCGCCTTCTCCAGCACGCCGGCGTCGATGTCCGTCGCCGTGATCTCCGCGTGGCGGAAACCGTGCCGGTCCAGGATCATGGCCAGCGTGTAAGGTTCTTCGCCGGTGGAACACGCCGCGCTCCAGCACTTGAGGCGCCGGGAGGAAGCGGCCAGTTCCGGCAGAAACCGGTTTTCCAGCACTTCCCAGCGGCCGGGATTGCGCCAGAATTCGGACACGTTGATCGTCACCCGGTCCTTGAATTCCGCCAGCAGCCGTTCATCCTGCAGCATCGCCTTGAAATAGGCGGCGAACGTGGCAAAGCCCCGCCGGTCCCTCAGCGACGTCAGCCGCCGCTTCATCTGCGTTTCCTTGTAGCTGGACAAATCCAGCGCCAGATGCTCCCTGACTTTGCGGACAAACAGCGCGTAATCCATGTCTTCCATGTCCGGTTTCCCCATCGTCCCTTCAGATCCAGTCAGCCAGGGCCTTCCGGTAATCGACCAGTTCCTCTTCCCGGAAAAAGAGGCGGATTTCCCGCTCGGCGCTTTCCGGGGAATCCGAGCCGTGAATGACATTGAAGCTCGTGCGGACGGCAAAATCGCCGCGGATGGTGCCCGGCGCGGCTTCCCGCGGGTTCGTCCGGCCCATCATGGCGCGGGCCTGGGCGATGATGCCGTCGCCCTGCCACACCATGGCCACCACCGGGCCGGATGTGATGAACGAAACCAGATTCTCGAAAAACGGTTTTCCGGCGTGCTCCGCGTAATGGCGTTCGGCCAGTTCCCTGTTCAGCCGCATCAGTTTGCAGCCGACGAGCTGAAAGCCCTTTCGTTCGAAACGGGCGATGATCTCGCCGACGAGCCCCCGCTGCACGGCGTCGGGTTTGATCATGAGAAACGTCCTTTCCATCGCTACAGCCAACCTCCGTGTCGTTCATCCGTCGTGTTGTGGCATCAGTGGTCCCGGTTCGCGAGAAACAGCGAAATGTCCGACAGCCAGCGGCGGGCCGGCACGTCCGGCAGTCCGCCGAGGGCTTCGCGGGCCTTTTCGACGTAGCGGGCCGAAAGCGATTCCGCCCGCCGGATGCCGCCGCTCTCCCGGACGAGCCGGAGAAGCTCGGCGGCGCCGTCTTCCCCCTCCCCGTCGCGGAGCCCGCGGATCAGCGCCAGCATGCGGCCGCGGCGGGTTTCATCCTGCAGCGAATAGATGTACGGCAGGGTGATGTTGCCTTGCCGGATGTCGCTGCCCGGCGGCTTGCCGAGCCGTTCTTCCGTGCCCGTGATGTCCAGGATGTCGTCACGGATCTGGAACGCCATGCCGATGTTGTAGCCGTACCGGTACAGCCGGGCGGCCACCGGGGGCGGCGCGTCCGCCGCCAGCGCTCCCAATTGGCAGCTGACGGCGATGAGCAGCGCGGTCTTGCGCCGGATGCGCTTGAGGTAATCCCTCACCGTCTGGCCGGTTTCGAAGAAATGGCGGATTTGCTCCATCTCGCCGAGGCACATTTGCACCATGGCCCTGGACAGAATGCGGTGGATGTCCGGATTGTCCAGTTCGGCGATCGTCATCAGCGCCTTGGCGAATATGTAGTCGCCCGTGTACATGGCCACCCGGTTGTCCCATTTCGACTTGACCGTCAGCCGGCCGCGGCGGACGTCCGCGTCGTCGATGACGTCATCGTGCACGAGGCTCCCCATGTGGATCAGTTCCAGGGCCACCGCCACGGGCGCAAGCCGCTCCAGGGAATACCGGCCGAACCGGCCCGAGACGAGGACCAGCGCCGGGCGGACGCGCTTGCCGCCGGCCTTCAGCAGATGGGCCGCCGCTTCGCCCAGAAGCCCGCGATCCGTCTGGAGGCTTCGTTCCAGCTCGTTTTCCACAAAGGCGAGATCGGGCTTCAATTCCACGTACAGATCCAGCCAGTTCATCCGCTCAATCGCTGCCTTTCACGCCGATGTGCAACGCCGCGATGCCGCCGGTGAGGGGCCAGGCCCGGACGCGCTCGAGCCCGGCCTCGCGGAAAAGCGCCTCCAGCTCCCCGAGGCCGGGGAACTCCTCCAGCGACTCCGGCAGCCATTTGTACTGTTCGTATTTTCGGGCCATCCATTCGGCGATGAGAGGCAAAATCTTCCGGAAATAGAAGTAGTAGACCGATTTGAACGGCTGCCATTCCGGCTTGGACAACTCCAGGCACACCACTTTCCCGCCGGGCCTGACCACCCGGCGCATTTCCCGGAGCACCCGCAAATAATCCGGCACGTTGCGCAGGCCGAAGCCGATCGTGGCGTGATCGAAACTGTTGTCGGGAAACGGCAGGTGCATCGCGTTGCCGTGCACCAGCTCGATCCGCCCGCCGAGCCCTTCCCGCTCCACCTTCTCCCGGCCGAGCCTGAGCATGTTCTCGCTGAAGTCCAGGCCGACGATGCGGCCGGTTTTGCTGGCCCGGGCCAGGCTGATCGTCCAGTCGCAGGTGCCGCAGCACAGATCGATGGCGGTCTCGCCTTCCCCGATGGCCAGTTTTTCCATGGCAAACCGCCGCCACGCCTTGTGACGGCGGAAACTCAAAATGTCGTTCATCCGGTCGTAATGGTCGGCGATGCTTTCGAACACCGCATGCACGCGCCGTTCTTTGGCCGTTTGGTTTTCCATGCTTCACCTCGGGACATCGTTCGCCGTGTTCATGACGGGCATGCGATCGGCAAGGGCATCCAGCATGCGGCCGATTTCCGCAAGAAGCGACTCCGAGCCGAAACTTTCCGCCAGCCGGCGAACCGCGGCAATCTGGCTCTCCAGCATCTGCTCCAAAAGGCCGGTCACCTTGTATTGGCCGGCCAGCGCGGCGACGGACCCGGTCCGGCCGGAAAGAAGCGCCTCCCGGTCGCCGGGCGAACCGTGCTGCAAAAGATGCCAGAAGACGTAGCCGCGGCGCCCGGCATCCCCGGCCGGCGCCTTCAGTTCGTCGCGGATCACTTCGCAGCGGACGAGGGCCCTGAACAGGGCGGGAAACCGCTCGGCATCGCCCGCCGCCATGAAGCGCGTGAAGGGCATGAACAGCTCGCTGCGGATCAGGACGAGCTGATCGAGATACTCTTCCGCCGTCATGCGCAGGCTCCGCCATTTCTCGTAAAGGCCGGCTTTCAACCGGTTGACTTCGCACATGGCCCGCGACACGAGGCGGATCGTTTCGAGCCCTCCCGCCTGGGACAACAATTCGTAAAACCGGCCGTTGAAATAGTCGCCGGCCAGCACCGTCAGCTGCCTTCTCCGCACGTCCCCGCGAGGCTCGTCCCGCGCCGGATCGCCGACCAGGTCATGGGTTTCCAGCCCGTACTGGGCCAGCGAAACGGCCAGCGCCACCACGTCCCGCCTGCCGGGCATCCGGCTCCTTGCAAGAAACCAGTGCAAAAGCCGGGCCCGGTTTTCCGGAAAGGGAGGCAATGCCGAATGCGCCTCGATCAAGTCATGCTTCGCCAGCGCTTGCGCCTGTTCCACGTTGAAGACCGTCATTCGTCCGCTTCCTCGCCACGGGCGCCAGATGCGCCGCTTGCCATAATTGAAGTTCATTATATCATAACCGCCGCCGTTTCGCACAAGCGGCCGCCGCCGGGGGCGGCAACGGATTTACCGGAACGGCCCGGTCAGCCTGAAATGGCGAGCCAGCCAGGTTTTGGCCGTCATGTCGCGGGCGAGCCATGCTTCGTAGGCGCCGCCCTCGAACGCCTCCCGGCCGGCGTCCAGCGCCAGAAGGAGCCGGCGTTCGGCGCCCGGGGCCCCGTACGGATCATAGACCCGGACGCGCAGCCGGCCGACGTTCTCCGTCCCCGCCAGGGCGGCCACCACCACGCCGGACAGATCGGCGTACAGCCGGTCGCCCTGCAGCGCGCCGGCATCCGCCCGGAAATCCAGGTTCAGCATGCGGCCGTCCCATTCCGCCCGTTTCAGTTCCAGGGAAGCGGGCAGGGCGGACGACAGCCAGTCCACCAGGTTTCCGTCGGTGAGCGATGCGGGTTTGCCGCCCGAAAACACGGCGACGCCTTCCCGCGGGCCGAGTCCCCGCTCCGCCATGCCCGGCAGAAATCCGGCGGCCCAGACGAAAACGAGCGTCGCGGCGGCGGCCGCAAGCACGCCGGTCAGCCGTTTGCCCATCGGCTTCTCCCCCTTCTTCCCGAAACCGTTACTCTATCATACAAAGGAATCGGAGGGACTAGACCGCCGCGAGGCAAAAACGGGAAAAAAAGCGTCCGCCGGTGCCGTCCGGTTCCATCCGGCGGCATCGGCGGACGCCGTGCACAACGCCCAGGTCATGCCGATCCCGTCAAACCTTCTCCGTGTCCACGACCCCGTAGCGGGTGTAGACCGTGGCTTTGCCGCGGATTTTCACCGCGGACGTGTGTTCGGTGAACTGCGCGATCATCAATTCGCCTTTGTCCAGTTTCTCGGTATGGTGAAACCGCGTGTCCTGTCCCCGGGTGAGCCCGAAAACCTGCACGCCGTTGTCCCTGGCATGAATGACGACATAATCACCATTGATATCGGAAACCGACATTGACGCGCCCACCTCGGCACCAACACTGGCGTGTTCCAAAAAGATCGGGTATGCCGGATTTGAACCGACGACCTCTTCCACCCCAAGGAAGCGCGCTACCAAGCTGCGCCAATACCCGAAACCATATCACAGTATACATGAATTTCGGAACCGGCGCAACTTGGAGATTTCAACGCCCGCTATCACTTTTTTACAACTGTTGAATGCCTTCCCTCAGCGCCTTTCCGGGCTTGAACGCCGGAACGCGGCTGGCGGGAATGTCGATTTCCTCGCCGGTCTGCGGGTTGCGTCCCTTGCGCGCGGAGCGCTCGCGGATTTCGAAATTGCCGAATCCGACCAGCTGCACCTTTTCCCCGTTCCGGAGCGCCTCCGCGATGGTTTCGAACACGGCATCCACCGCCTTGGCGACGTCCTTTTTGGACAAATCCGTTTTTTCCGCCACCGCGGAAACGAGATCCGCCTTGTTCATCGCCTGCAGGTCACCTCCCTCTTGCGATCGGCAGCAAACCGGTTTACTTTCTTTGTTAACCGTTTTCCGCCATTTTATACATCCCGTGCCTCGTCCGGCGCGGCGGGAGGCTTACAGGATGATGGCGATCAGGCCGCCCGACCCTTCGTTGATGATCCGCCCGAGGGTTTCCTGCAGCTTGTAGCGGGCGTTGTCCGGCATCATCGCGATCTTGCCCTGGATCCCTTCGCGCACGATGCTGTGCAGGGAACGGCCGAAAATGTCCGATTCCCATATTTTTTTCGGGTTTTCCTCGAAATCCTGCATCAGGTAGCGGACGAGCTCTTCGCTCTGCTTTTCCGTGCCGATGATGGGCGCGAATTCCGATTCCACGTCCACGCGGATCATGTGGATGGAAGGCGCCGTCGCCTTCAGGCGGACGCCGAAGCGGGAGCCGTGGCGGATCAGCTCCGGTTCGTCCAGCTTCATTTCTTCCAGGGAAGGCGAAGCGATGCCGTAGCCCGTCGTTTTGACCATTTCCAGCGCTTCCGCAAACCGGTCGTATTCCCGTTTGGCGTGCGCGAACTCCTGCATCAGCTGCAGGAGATGGTCCTTGCCGCGGATTTCCACGCCGACGACTTCCATCAGCACCTGGTCGTACAGGCCGTCCGGCGCATACAGGTCGATTTCCGCCACGCCCTGTCCCATGTCCATGCCCGAAAGGCCGGCCCGCTCCACGAAATCGTAGGCGGTGAACTGTTCGACGACGCGGTCCACGTCGCGCAGCCGGCGGATGTCCTTCACCGTCTCGCGAACCGATTGTTCAAACCGGCTCCGGAGCCAATGATCTTCCGGCAGCACCATCACCCAGCCGGGCAGATTGACGTTGACTTCGTGCACGGGAAACTCGTACAGCACTTCCCGGAGCACGTGCAGCACTTCCCCTTCGCCCATCGTGGCCACGCTCAGGGCCACCACGGGGATGTCGTATTTCTGCTGCAGTTCGTCCCGCAGCCGGCGGCAATATTCGCCGTGCGGATTGGTGGAGTTGAGCACCATGATGAACGGCTTGCCCACCTCGCGCAATTCTTCCACCACCCGCTCCTCCGCCGCCACGTAGCTTTCCCGGGGAATTTCGGCGATGCTCCCGTCGGTCGTCACCACGACGCCGAGGGTGGAATGTTCCTGCACCACTTTGCGGGTGCCGATTTCCGCCGCTTCCTGAAACGGGATCGCTTCCTCGAACCAGGGCGTCGTCACCATGCGGGGGCCGTTCTCGTCCTCGTACCCTTTCGCCCCCTCCACCGCATAGCCGACGCAATCCACCAGCCGGACGTTCACTTCCAGCCCTTCCGCCACGCGGATTTTCACCGCCTGGTTCGGAACGAATTTCGGCTCCGTCGTCATGATCGTCCGGCCGGCCGCACTTTGCGGCATTTCGTCGGTGGCCCTGGCCCGTTCCGCCTCGCTGTGAATGTTGGGCAGCACGACCGCCTCCATGAACCGTTTGATGAACGTGGACTTGCCCGTGCGCACGGCGCCGACGACGCCGAGGTAGATGTCGCCGCCGGTGCGCTCGGCAATATCCCTGAAAATATCCACTTTCTCCAACGCGATCCCTCCTGTACGCTCGTACATCGACTGGACTTGTAACCAATATATGAGTGCGCCGGGGGTTTATGCCTTCTTTCTTCCTGCGGCGCGAAACGAAACATCCGGTCCGCCCGCGGCGAACCGGATGTCCCGTCGGCAATCTATTCTTTTTCTTCGCGATTTCTTCCGGGCGGCTTCATTCGGCGACCGGCACCGGCTGCCCGCCGATCCACCGGTACGGGTAGGCCGCCGCCGGCGCGAAGGGTGAGCGCCGGAGCACCAGGGGCCACAGTTCGGCGCCTTCTTCCGGCACAAGTCCCTCGCGCTCGACAAACCGCATCAAATCGAGCGCATAATGGATGGCCAGCCGGCCGGATTCGTGCAGCATGTACGGCAGATAGTGGGAGGAATACACGCTTTTGGCCTGTTTCGGCGATACGTCCAGCCTGTCGAAATCGACGGCGTAAAATCCCGGCGCCACCGGTTCTCCGAAGGGCCATTCCCCCGTCCGGGCGAAATAACCGTCCACCGCCCGCTTGAGGTCGGCCGCTTCCTGCGTCACCCGCACGTCCAGCAGCTTCACGGCGGGTTTTCCTTCCGTTTCCACGATCACGTAATAGTAATAGCCGCCGCTCTCGAAGGCGGAAGCCGGAACTTGGCCGATGAATCCCCGGTCCTTCAGCTTCTTGAAGTCCACCCGCTTCCGTTCGAAGGCCGGGGCGACGCCGTCCCCGCCGGCAACGGGCAGTTCGCCGTGGGTTTGCCGGTAGGCGAGCACGACCCGTTCGACGTCCGCGACCGATTGCACGGCCGCCGCTTCCGGCCGCGGATCCGTCTGGCTGCGGTACAGGCAGCCGGATCCCGAAAGAAGCGAAAGGCCGGCCGCGAGCACGAGCGCCGCCCGCCCGATCCGCCGGTCCGGCTTGCGCAAGCGGAACAAGGCCTTCTTCAGCACCGCGCCCACATCCCCGTCAGAAAATCGAAACGATGCTCAGCAGCACGATCGGGATGATCAAAAGAAACGCGACGAAAGACAAAAGCGCGCGCACGACGCCCCTCGTCTTCGACCGGGCGAAGGTGATGAGGCCGGTGGCGACGAACATCAGGGCGATGGCCGCAAGCGACGCCCACATTTTGTCCATGCTGCTCATGGCGATGGCAACCTCCGCTTTTCGCGTCCGCATCCGGCGCCGCCTGCCGGCGCCGGCATCCGCGTCATAACCCAAATCATAGCGGTTCGCGGACAAAAAAACAAGCTTTCCGGTCCCGGAGGGACGGAAAGCTTCGGAGAAACGCTATTTTTTGAGCATCGACCGGATCATCGACTCCAGACTGGCCGGGTTCATGCCGCTTTTTTTGATGGCGGCGACGAGATCCCGGACCGTCGATTCCGCCACCGGCACGCCCGCCAGCTGGGCCACCTGCCGGATCAGCGCGCGGAGCTGCTGCTCGCTCCTGACGGTGGACGGGCCGATGCCGCTGGCCACTTTCTGGATGTCTTTCGCCGAAATGCGCTTGCCTGTCTTTTTGTTTACCGCGTTCAGCACGTCTTTGGAAATCGGACTTGCCATGCGCCGCCTCCTCATCGATGTGCTGGACTATCGTATGAGTGCGCGGACGGCATGGTGCGGGCTAACGGAGCCATTTCTCGCCGCTTGTGCGCGCGATTTCCTCCAGCTCGCGGGTTTGCACGCGGCCCATCAGGTCTTCCACGGCCGCCCGCGGCGGCTTGCCCTCGAACAGCACGCTGTACAGCTGGCGGGCGATCGGCATGTCGATCCGGTGGCGTTCGGCCAGCCGGACGGCGGCGCGGGTCGTTTTGACCCCTTCGACGACCATGCCCATTTCCGCCAGCACGTCCGCCAGCGGCTTCCCCCGGCCGACGGCAAAACCGGCCCGGTAGTTGCGGCTGTGCCGGCTCGTGCAGGTGACGACCAGGTCGCCGACGCCGGCAAGCCCGGCGAACGTCAGCGGATTGGCGCCAAGCGCCTTTCCGATGCGGGCGATTTCCGCAAGACCGCGCGTGATGAGCGCCGCCTTGGCGTTGTCGCCGAAGCCGAGGCCGTCCGACAGGCCGGCCGCCAGCGCGATGACGTTTTTGAGCGCGCCGGCGATTTCCGCGCCGGTCACGTCGGGATTGGTGTACACCCGGAAATAACCGTTGCCGAGAAGGTCCTGGGCGGCTTCCGCCGCTTCGATCCGCCTGGCGGCGACCACGACGGTGGTCGGATGGCGGACGATCACTTCCTCCGCATGGCTCGGTCCCGTCAGGACGCCGATGGAGAGGGGATCGACCTGCGGCAGCTCTTCGGCCAGCACGTCGGTCATCGTCTTGAGCGTCCGTTCTTCCAGCCCCTTGGCCGCGTGGACGACGAGGGTGCCGGCGGACAGATGGGGCCGCATCGTCCCCGCCACTTCCCGCATGGCCGACGTCGGGGCGGCCACCAGCACCATGGCGGCGCCTTCCAGCGCTTCTTCGACGGAAACCGTGGCGCGGATCGCCGGATTCAGGGGCGCGTCGCCAAGATACCGTTCATTGCGGTGATGACGGTTGATCGCCTCCGCCTGTTCCGGATGGCGGGTCCACAGGCAAACGGCATGGCCGTTGTCCGCCAGCACGTTGGCCAGCGCCGTCCCCCAGCTGCCCGCCACCAGAACCGCCGTCTTCTTCGTCCCGCTCAACGCCCCTCGTCCCCTTTCGCGGGAGCGATCTTCCGGTCCGCCGCCGCAAGCGGCCCGGCCGGTCCGGCCGCTTCCGGCGGACCGGCTTCACCGGCCGGGGCCGCCGGCCGCAGGCTGGCGCCCGCAGAGTCGGAGGAGGCCGTCCTCCGCCTGAACGCCAGCTTGTTTTCCTGCCCCCTGACCAGCTTGGCGAGATTTCCGCGGTGGCGGTACCAGGCCAGGACGGCGATCACCACGCTGCCCCACAAAAATTCCGGCGGCCGGTCGAACGCGAGGACGGAAAAGGGCAACAGGCCGGTGAACACCAGGGAACCGAGGGACACGTAGCGGGTGAGGGCGATGGCCAGAATCCCCAGGGCGCCGGCCGCCAGGCCGGGCAGGAACATGAGCGTCGCCACGACGCCGATGGTGGTGGCGATGCCCTTGCCCCCGCGGAAACGGAACCAGACGGGCCAGTTGTGCCCCGCCACGGCCGCCAGGCCGGCTGCCATGTGCACCCCTTTCTCGCCGGGAACAAGCCACATGGCCGCCAGCACGGGAATGACGCCCTTCAGCACGTCCAGGGCGAACACCGCGGCGGCCGGGCCGGGGCCGAGCACGCGGAGCATGTTGGTCGCCCCGGCGTTGCCGCTGCCGTGGGCGCGGATGTCGATTCCGCCGAGCCGGCGCGCGATCAGCACGCTGAAGGACACGGAACCGAGAAAATAGGCTGCCAGAATGACGAAAACCGCCATACGCCGTGACTCCTCCGATCACTCCTCCGATTTTTTCCTGACCATGAAACGGATGGGCGTGCCCTCGAAAACGAAGGCTTCGCGGATCCGGTTTTCCAGGTAGCGCTCATAGGAGAAATGCATCAATTCCGGATCATTGACGAACAGCACGAAAGCCGGCGGCTTGACGGACACCTGGGTGGCATACTGGATGCGGAGCCGCCTTCCCCTGTCCGTCGGAGGCGGACTGGCCGCCGTCGCATCGGCGATCAGATCGTTCAGCACCGGCGTGGCGATGCGCATCGCATGCTGTTCGGCCACGTGGTTGATGACGGGAAACAGGCGGGAGACGCGCTGGCCCGTCCGCGCCGACACGAACACGACGGGCGCGTAGTCCATGAACCGGAACTTGTCCCGGATCTCGCGGGTCATCCGCTGCATCGTCTTGTCATCCTTCTCGACGGCGTCCCATTTGTTGACCACGATGACGGACGCTTTCCCGGCTTCGTGGGCGTAGCCGGCGATATGTTTGTCCTGTTCGATGATGCCTTCTTCCCCGTTCAGGACGACAAGCGCCACGTCCGCCCGCTCGATGGCGGCCAGCGCGCGGAGGACGCTGTATTTTTCCGCCCGTTCGTACACTTTGCCCCGTTTGCGCATGCCGGCCGTGTCGATCAGCACATATTTCTGGCCGTCTTTCTCGAAGGGGGTGTCCACCGCGTCGCGGGTCGTGCCGGCCACGTTGCTCACGATCACCCGCTCTTCGCCGAGCATGGCGTTGACAAGAGACGATTTGCCGACGTTGGGGCGGCCGATCACGGCCACTTTGATGACGTCGTCGTCATAGTCCTCTTCCCGCTTGTCGGGCAGCCGCCCGACAACGGCATCGAGCAGCTCGCCGAATCCGAGGCCGTGAACGCCGGAGACGGCGAAGGGATCTCCGAATCCGAGCCGGTAGAAATCGTAGACGTCGGCGGCCATCCGGTCGTTGTCCACCTTGTTGACGACCGGAATGACGGGTTTTCCGGACCGGTACAGAAGCCGCGCGACCTCCTCGTCCTCCCGCGTGACGCCCGTCCGGAGATCCGTCACGAACAGGATGACGTCGGCCTCCGCAATGGCCAGTTCCGCCTGGGCGCGCACCGACTGGAGCAGCTCGTCGTCTTCGAACACCTCGATGCCGCCCGTGTCGATCACGTAAAACGGACGGCCGCTCCATTCCGCCCGCGCATACAGCCGGTCCCGCGTGATGCCGGGCCGGTCCTCGACGATGGCCAGCCGTTGGCCGATGATGCGGTTGAAAATGGTCGATTTGCCGACGTTCGCCCTGCCGACGATGGCGACAACCGGCAGTCCCATCAAGACACCTCCGTCCATTCATGCTTATCATCATACCAGAAAGGCGGCCGCTTGACCATTTTGGCCGGCCGCCCGGCGCCGGACGCCCCGGGGGCCGCGTCTTGTCCGGGCGCCGCGCGGGCCGCTCCGATGCAAAAAGGCGGGCCCGCCCGCATGCCGGTGCGTCGGAGCCCGCCAAACCCAAAGTCCGGACCGTCCGGATTATTTCAATTTGCTCAACTGGTCGCCGAACCGTTCGCCGAGGGTGACGGTCAACCCTTCGCTCGTGTATTCGTCCGGAATTTGCGATTTCGCTTCGCGCCGCGACGCCCTTTCCGACGGGGCGGGCGGCTCTTCCGTTTCCTTGATGCTCAGGCTGACCCGTTTCTCGGCGGGGTTGATGTCAAGAATCTTGACGTTGACTTCCTGCCCTTCTTTCAGCACCTCGTGGGGCGTGGCAATGTGGCGGTGGGCAATTTGCGAAATGTGCACGAGCCCTTCCACGCCGGGCATGATTTCGACGAAAGCGCCGAAGGAAGCGAGCCGCTTCACTTTGCCGGTCACGATGCTTCCGACGGCAAACCGGCTGGCGACCTGCTCCCACGGGCTCGGACCGGCCTGCTTGATGCTGAGGCTGATCCGTTCCTGTTCCGGATCGACCTTCAGCACTTTCACCTTGACCTTTTCGCCTTCCTTGAGGACGTCGGACGGTTTGTCGACGTGCACCCAGTCAATTTCCGACACGTGCACGAGGCCGTCCACGCCGCCCACGTCCACGAAGGCGCCGAAATTCGTCAGCCGCTGCACGGTGCCTTCCACGATGTCCCCGGGCTTGAGCTCGGCCATGCGCTGGCGCTTTCTCGCCTCGTGTTCCATTTCCAGCACGTCTTTGTGGGACAGGATGACGCGGCCGGCTTCCCGGTCCAGTTCCTTGACGACAAGGCGCAGCGTGCGCCCTTTGTAGCCGCTGAAATCTTCCACGAAATGGCGTTCCACCATGGAAGCCGGAATGAAACCGCGAACGCCCACGTCCACGACGAGCCCGCCCTTGACGACGTCGGCGACCCGGGCTTCGAACACTTCGCCGGATTCATGAAGCTGTTGCAGGCGTTCCCACGCCCTGGCGCTGTCCACCGCCCGCTTGGAAAGGATGAGGGATTCCTTCGCATCGTCGATGCTCTGCACGCGGCATTCCACTTCCTGGCCGACGGACACGACTTCGGCCGCGTTTCCGACGGCGACGGCGGAAAGCTCGCGAAGCGGGATCACGCCTTCATATTTATAACCCACATCGACAAAGACCTGTTGATCTTCCACTTTGACGATGGTCCCTTTCACGATGCTGCCGCGCTTGACGACCGCCACCCGGCCAAGATCCAGCCCAGCACCCCCGTCCTGCGGTTTCCCGGAAGCTTCCTGGCCCTCCGCGGATTCGCCCCCCGCCTGCGCGGATGCGGCTTGGCTTTCCGCGGCGTCGGCACGATCGGCGGACGATGCGTTCCCGGACGCGGCCGCCTCGGGACGGGCCGGCTCGCCGCCCGCGGGTGCGGATTCCGGTGCGTCTGCCGGCGATTGTGCCTTGGCAGCTTCCGTTTCCAGACTTGGCGCTTTGGTCTCTTCGGTCATTTCAAATTCCTCCTCGATTCACTACCCACAGCACTCGACACGACGGGGTCGATCATGGTGCTTTCCGGTTAGTATCCATTTTTTTGCTCGGTTCCATTCAAGGCCGGCCCTTGAGCCGCTGAATGGCCTGCATGACTAGTTCCGTGGCCGCAAGCTCGGCTTCGGTGGTGCCCGCCTCCCGAAACCGGTCCAGATCCACGGGCTCGCCGATGCGCACGGCGATTTTGCTGAACGGCCGATACGTTCCCGTGATAGCCGCCGGAACGATCGCGGCGCCGGATTTGAAGGCGAGGTGGACGGCGCCGCGCTTGGCGGCGGAACGGCCGTCCAGGTTGCGGGTCCCTTCCGGAAAAATGAGAATCATCTCGCCCCTGGCCAGCAAATCCAGCGACAGCCGGATCGTTTCCTTGCCGACCACGCCCCTTTTGACCGGAAAGGCGCCGAGTTTCGTGATCAGATTCCGCAAAAGCGGGATCCGGAACAGTTCGGCTTTTGCCATGTACCGGAGTTTGCGCGGCATCACGTACCCCAGAATGACCGGATCCCAGAAACTGAAATGATTGCTGCAGACGATGACGGCTCCTTCCTTCGGGACGCGCTCCCGGCCTTCGGCTTTCACCCGGAACCATGTGCTGAAAACAACATGCGCGAGCGATTTCAAGAAGGCATACAACATGTCAGGCATCCGCTCCATTGATGACGGACCAAGCCAGGCCGGTGATCCGGTCGACGACTTGATCGACGGTCATCGAGGTGCAATCGATGAGGACGGCATCCTCCGCCTTCCGGAGTGGCGACTCCTGCCGTTCCCGGTCCAGCCGGTCCCGTTCGGCGATTTCCCGCTTCAGGGTGTCCAGGTCCACCCGCTCCCCCGCTTCAACCAGTTCCCGGTACCGTCTTGCGGCCCGTTCTTCCACGGAAGCGGTCAGGAAAATTTTCAGCTCCGCGTCGGGCAACACCTGCGTGCCGATGTCCCTGCCGTCCATGACGATGCCGCCGCCGGCCGCAAGCCGTTTCTGGATGGCGGTCAAAAATCGCCGGACTTCGGGAAGCTGCGCGTACAGGGACACGTTCCTGGAAACGGCCGGTGAACGGATCAGGCCGGTGACATCGCGGCCGCAAACCCAAACCTCTTGCCCTCCTTCCGCCGGCTTCAGTTCCAGCCGTAACCCGTTCAGCAGTTCCGCGATGCGGGCGCGATCGTCGGGAGGGATGCCTTCGTCCGTCATTTTCCAGGCGATCGCCCGGTACATCGCGCCGGTGTCGACATGCACGTAGCCGAGTTTTGCGGCGGTGAGTCGGGCCACGGTGCTTTTTCCCGCGCCGGCCGGGCCGTCGATGGCCACCCTGATTTTCTTCACCGGTTTCAATCCGTTGATCCTCCTGAAGTTCCGCTCGGTTTGTTGTCCTCATGGTGCACATGTTATCGTATTCAACAAAAAAGCAGGCATTGCCTGCATGCGATGAAAATTATACCACAATCATTCGCCGGGTGCAAAAGGCAATCCTCACGGTCGGTATGGCTGCCCTTCCAGCCGTTCCGTTTCGCTGAAGGCGGAACGGAGGGCGGGCGAGAATGGCATGAACTGGCAGAGCGCAAGCGCAAGGAGCAGAAGGGCGACCAGCGCCTTCACGATCCGTTCCGTCCTGATGAACCAGGACGGCAGACGGCGTTTGGCATCCCTTCCGCCCGTTTCGGGACCGCTCACGATCCGTCACCGCTTTCCCGGTCCGGGTCGCGCGCTTTCAGCTGCTGCTCCAGGCAATAGCGGATCACTTTCTGCCGCTCGTGTTCGGGAATGCCGGCAAAGCGGCACATGACCATCTTTTTCCGTCCCTCCGCGTCTTTGAAGCGGACGACCCTGGCGGCAAAGGACATCGTGTCGGTTTTTCCGTTCCTGTATTTCAGGCGCAGCCGCCCGATGAGGGCATCATGGTTGCCGATCGGCGTTTCCGCGTTGCAGACGAAGGAAAATCCGCCGCCGCTGACGTTGACGGTATGGGTCGCAAGCTCCAGCCCGTCCGCCGTCCGGATCGTCACGTCCAGCATGGCGGGCACGCGAAAAAACCGCCGGCGCTCGGTCCGGATGACGTCGCCCCTTGCCGGCGTCCTGACGCTCACGAGGCGGACGGCGTCTTCGCGGAAGCCGGCAACCTCCGTCCGGAATTCGTGGGGAACGCCGTTTCGCCGGAACCCGACGGCCAGCCTGTCGCCGGGAACCAATCTCAGCGGCGTCCCGTCCGGGGACAGGGGAATTTCCATGTGGATCCGTTCATGATCCGCGTCGGCGATCCGCGCCGCAAATTCTTTGGCCGCCAGTTCCCGGGTCGCCGACAGCAGGCGGACGGTCACGCGTTCACCGACTTTGGGGAGCATGCCCTTTCCTCTCCTCGCCCGTTTCATCTGCGCCAATAATTTTATGCCATTATAACACGAATTTGTATCGGCGCGGAAGTCCGGAACCGCAGGCGGCAAAAAAAGCGCCGGAAAGGCGCGTCATACCGTTTGGTTTTCGAAGGCTTCCTCGATCGGCTGGATGCGTTCCACCATTTCTTCCGCCCCGGTCCCGGCGTTGAGAAAGACGCGGAAATGCTCGCCGTTGACCCGGCCCGTGAACTCGTAGCAAAGCACTTTCAGGCCGAAGTCGTTCTTGATGAGCGCCTTGCCCGCATTCGTCACGACGAAACCGGGATTCAGCCGGCTTCTCGCTTCCGCTTCGGTGATCGCCGGCTCCGCTTTCGCCTGTCCGGCGGGTTCATGGACGTAATCCCGCGCCTCCAGGCCGAGCACTTCCCCGTCATCCAGCGCGACCTTGACGCTCAGTTTTCGCGGGTAGACCGTCACGTCTCCTTCCTTCACCGCGAATGTGACATGGCCGACATGCCCGTACTCGTCGTAGTTGACCGGCACGAATTCGTCCCGGTAATGCTTGTCGCGGAGAAACTGCCGGGCGATGCGCGCCGCCTGTTCGGGAGAAAGCCGGCTGTCTTCCGGATCCCGCGGGTTGGAGTACCAGAGAAGCCGTCCGCCCGCGCGGGTGAAATCCATGCGGACCGGCTCGCGGCCGGGCCGGTCCACCCGCACGCTGAAGGACGCGTATTCCGTTCCCCGGCCGTTTTCCGTGACGGAGAGACGGTCTCCCGGATCCTCGCCGAGGAAACGGACGGCCGCCTGCCGGATGTCTTCCTCGTCCGCCGGCTCGCCGTCCAGCATGCCGGGCGTCCGCTTCTCGTACACGCTCATCACCGACGGTCCCCAGTCCACCTCGGAATAGCCGGCGACCTTTTCATCCACCGTCTTGAATCCGTCGATGATGGCGTTGTCCATTTTCTTGTCTTCCGACGCGAGAGCCATCTCCACGTCCATCCAGCGCAGTCCGTCTTTGAGCGTCCGGCTCTGGATGTCGCGCAGTTCCTTCGACAGTTCCCTGGCCCGCTCGTGCAGCGTCTTGAGCGTGGCCGTCTCTTCGGCGGTCAAAGGCTGTCGGCCGAAATCCCGCAGGGAAACCTGATGGGCGAAACGGGCCAGCCGGTCGAGAAACTCCTCGGTCTTGTTGAAAGGAAGCAGCGCCAGCGGCAGCTGGTTGATCTGATTTTGCGCCTCGCTGGTGATGCGCCACACCTGGGCGAGCTCCCTGCGCTGAAAATCTTCGGACCGGACGTTCGCCGCCCTCGCCTTGCCGAGTTCGGACTGCAGCTGGTCCATGTAGTACGTGAGCTCGTGGAACGCCCGCTGATACTGGTTTTCCGCCTTGATGAGCAGGGCGTTCTTGTCCTGGTGCTCGTAGTATCCCCACAGGGCGGCGCCGACCAGCGCCGCCGCCGTGACCGGCAGCAGCGCGGCGGCAATCCTCTGGTACATGGCGGTCGGCATCTCCTTTCGTCGCAGCCGTCATTTCTGCGAACTAGTGTCTGCCTCCGCCCCCGCGATTATTCATCTTTCACTTCGATGTCCAGATCGGTGCGGTTGTCGCACAGGCATTGCTTGAATCCCGTTTCGATGCGTCCCTGCTCCACTCTGCCGCGCAGCGTGAACGTTTCGCCGCACTTGCGGCAGCGGATTGTCACCTTGACGCGTCCCGACAAGGGTTTCCCTCCTTTGTTCAGGCACGGTTGCTTCACGTTCAGTTCCCACCCCATTATTGACCGTCGACAGGAAAATTAATCTTGTCGCCGCGCGAATGGTCGGACAAAAGCGGCATGCCGATCGCCCGTTTCACCTTGCGGAGCCCGCGGTGCCAAAGCAGGGCCATGAAGGGCACGATGAGGCAGATCCACAGGCTGCCGGACAGGAGGAAAATGCCGTCGAACGCCCCGTGCCAGAGGACGGGCACGATGAGCGCCAGGCGCACGTAGCGCGCTTCTTTGAACAGATCGTACCTGGCCCTGCCGAAATGATAACCCATCAGCACGCCGAACAGGGCATGTCCGGAAACGGGAAGGAGCGCGCGGGACAACAGCCCGAGGGCATCGGGATGAAAATACAGGGAATACAGGATGTTTTCCATCGTCGCAAAACCGAGGGAGACGGCGGTGGCATAGACGATGCCGTCATAGGAATGGCGGATCGTCTTCGTGCGGTAGACGAGGTGGTAGACGAGAAACCACTTGACGGACTCCTCCACCGCGGCGGATACGACGAAAGCGAAAAAGAACGGGTTTTCGCCGAATCCGAGCACCAGGCCCCGCTGGACGACCATGACCGGAAACACGGTGAGCAGGCCGAGCAGAAACATTTTGGCCACGCTGGACACCGGTTCGGACTCGTAGCGGTCCTTCAGATAAAAGTAGACCAGCAGCGCCAGACCGGGAGCGATGGCGGCAGACAACATCGACATCGCAACCATTCCCGCGCACGGCTCCTCTCGGCACGACGTTGAACGCCAAGACGGCGGGCAGCCGGTTCAGGCAAAGTGGCGGCCGAGCCCGGAAACGGCGTCGCCGCTGAACACCGTCTTGCCGTATTCCTCCAGCACCGCCCGCGTCAGGTTCGTCGCCTCCCCGTACTCGGACAGGATGGAAATGAGCGTCTGCGCCTCGTTTTCGGAGAGCGTTTCCGGCGCAAACTGCAGCACCCATTTGCCGCCGTAGGCATACAGGGAGCCGCCGTCCGGCACGAGGCGGCGGATCGCCCGCGCGGCGCGGATCACGTCTTCGAAATCGTCGAACGCGTAGGTGATGACATCCGTCTGTTCGAGGGTCACTTCCATCTCGTACACGGCCTCTTCTTCGTCGGCGCAATCGGGATCTTCCCCGTCAAACGCGGCAAAATGCGGCTTGGCCCGCGTGACGTAGATGACCATGCCCTGAGCCGGCAGGGCGTGAACTTCCACGGCCAGCGGACCGACCGCCTCGAATCCGAGTTCGGAGTAGGCCTGATCCATCATGTCGCTGAACAGCTGCTGCATTTTCGGAATCTCTCGCCAGATTTCATCCTTCTGGATGCCGCGTTCCGCCAGATCGTCGATCGTCAGGAAAATCCTGATCTTGTCGTGGCTCAGTCGTTCCATTTTCATGGCAGGATCCCCCCGTCCAACGGATTCAATACTGTTCATTATGTTCATGTTACCATTAAGCGCAAGGGATTAAAATAGCAAAAATCGAGCAAAAAAAATTCCATCCCCCGCCCCGGGGATGGATCGCCTCCGATAGCGGCGCCGGCGGTCTTCAGGCGTCTTCCAGCATTCCCTTCGCCGCCCGCGCGAGTTTCGGATTCCGCAGCCACTTGCCGGCCCTGGCCATCGTCTTGTCCCAATTCATGCCCGCCAGAAGCTCCGGCCGGTTCCGCGAAACGTACAGCGCCGCGGCCGCGCCGACCAGCCCGCCGAGCAAAAATCCGCGCATTTGCATGCCTGGCATTCCTCCCGATGGTTTGCTCGGCTCTAGTGTGCTTTTCCGGCCGCCCGCCGATGCATGGAAGAAACGGGAAAAAAACGGTTCTCGGCGAAAAGGCGGCCGGCGCGCCGCATCTGTGGTATACTGCTGTTGCGCGCGGTGCGGACCTTCGTCCGGCCGGACGGAAATCAAACCAGAAAGCGGGCGAAACAAAAATGCTGCACGGAACGCATGCAGGAAAGCGGATGGCGGTATTGACGATTCTGGCCCTGGCTTGCGGCCTTTTCGCCGGATGCGCCGGCTGGTCGAGTCCCCCCGCCGGAACCGGCGGCCTTCCGGGAGAAGAACGGGCCGCCGGCGGGGAAGAACATCCGTCTGAAGGCGGTGCGGACGACAAAACGCCGGCGCAAGAGCAGGCCGGACCGATCGATTCCGGATTGACGCCGGACGGCGGCGAAGGCGCCGCCGCGGTCCCGCCCATGGCGGCGGATCCGGCTGGGGGGCGATCGCCGGACGAACCGGAGGAACCGGTCAAAACCCACTACATGAACGAAAACTATTTTCTCAAACCGATCAACGAGGACGGAAACGAACGCGTGGTGCTGCTCACTTTCGATGACGGGCCGAAGGAGGAAACCCTGCTCGTTTCCATTCTCGACACGCTGGACCGGCACGGCGCGAAGGCGATCTTCTTCGTCAACGGGTTCCGGGTCAGGCAAAACCCCGACCTCGTCCGCCTGGTCGACGAGCGGGGGCACGCCGTCGGCAATCATGCCTACGACCACATCGTGCTCCGGGGCGAGCCGGAGGACGTCATCGACCGCCAGCTCGGGGACGTGCAGGATCTCGTGGAAGAGACGATCGGCAAACGCCCCCGCTTCTTCCGCCCGCCCAACGGCGCGGGAAACGACTACATCAGGGCGAAGGCCGGGGAACTCGGCATGCTGTACATGAACTGGTCCAACGGATCCCTCGACTGGGCGGACAACAAGGGCGACCCGGATGGCGTCGTCCGCACGGTCATGGAGCAGCTGCGGCCGGGCTGCATCATCCTGATGCACGAGTTGTCGTGGACGGCGGAAGCGCTGGATGAACTGCTCACCCGGATCGAAGAAGAAGGCTATTCGTTCCTTCACCCCGAAGCGATCGATCCAGAAGCGCGCTAAGGCGGCGGCGATGCCGCCCCTTTTCCGGGCGGCCCGTCCCCCGGCCGCCGGCGGAAGCTTCCGCGAATCTCAGCCGGCACCGAACAGCCTGAATCCCCAGGCCGTCAGCCCGAGCACAAGCAGGATGAACAAAACGAGCAGCGAGTTGTAAAACAGGTTCACGAGTTTCCGCCGGTTGGAAGGAAACAGGGTTTTGCGCGGGGGAAGCGTCCCGACGGCTTCCGGCACGTCGTCCGGAAAGCCGGTGTCGTCCGGGGGCGGCGCTTCCCCCGCCTTCGCTTTCATTTCCAGGTGGAGGCGGATCAATTCCGAAACGTCCACGTCCCGTTCGCGGCGGCTGTCAGTCATGGCTTGCCTTCCTCCGAAGCAATAGTCCGTTGACGAAATCGATCAGGAAATGGGCGGTGACGGGCGCGGCGAGGGAGCCGGTCCGCTCCTGGATCCACCCGAGGGCGAGGCTTGCGCCGAAAAGCATTAGCGCCGGCAGCCCTTTTCTCAGGTACCGGACGTGGACGGCCGCAAACAGCACGCTGGTCCAAAAGATGCCGATGGCATGCTGCAGGGCGCCGCGGAACAGCAGCTCTTCGCTGACCGCCGCCGCAAGGCACATGATCGCCAGGTGCCACACCGGCCTTTTGGCAAACAACCTTTCATCGAGGCCGCTTTCATCTTTCATCCGGCCGGGAAAAAGCCGGGTCAGCGCGCCGTCCGCGGCCAGCACGGCCGCCGCGGCCAGCACCCCGTGGAGCAGCACGGATCCGGCGTTCCCGGGCGCCACGGCAAACAGTCCGGCGATCGGGCGGTTTTGCCGCCAGATGACAAGCAGGGCCAGGCCGAGGACAAGCCCCTGGGTCGCGTACAGATTGGCGAGCAGCGTCCGGCCGTCGACCGTCCGCCAATCCGCCTTTCGTCGCCTCAACACGATTTTGCTCCTTTCGACAACTTCCATTTTTTATCGACTTCCCCTATACTGATTGGTGTAACGTTCGAAACAAGGAGCGTCCGCCCGATGAACAAACGCATGACCAAAACGGACTACCTGCTCATGTTCCTGATCCTGTTTGTCATTGTCGCGTCCCTCGGCTCCTTTTTCTACGGCGTCAAGATCGGCCGGGACAAAACCGCCGCACGGTATGAGCGCCTTCTGGCCGAACGGCCGCGGCTCGATCCCGAGTCGGTCGCCTACCACCAGCAGCATCTCGTTTCATTTTACCATACGGTTTTTCTTCCCTACTCGGAATTCCGCGGCAAATGGTTCGAACATCTGGAAGCGATCGACCTCGGCGCCGGTTCCGTCAGGCCGGACAGTCTGCTGGCGGAGCTGAAGCGGCTGGCCGGGGAGAAATTCCGGGAAACCGAGCCGATGGCCATGCCGGACACAAGTCCGCTCCTGGTGGAAAGCCATGACAACTACCTGAAAAGCCTGAAGCTGTTCGAGGAAGCGCTGAGCCGGTTCCGCCCCGGCGGCCGCACGGGCGGCGCACTGGTTGCCGACATCGAGAGCGACGCCTACATCACGGAGGCGAAAAACTTCGGCCTGCAGGCGCAAACCCGCTTTTTCGAAGCGATCGTCGCCTGGCAGGCGTCCGTCGATCCCGGCGCCGCGGGCGAGCCCGTGCGGGAAGACGATTTGACCCTGACGGATTGGGCCAAGCTCGATCTGCCCCGCAAAAGCGCCTTTGCGGCCAAATTCATGGAGAAAAACGGATATTTCAAACCGTACCTGCCCCTCGATTTGGCCATCCGGATTGACGAAATGATTTTGGCGGGTTCCGCGGACACGATGCACCTGTCCACCGTCGCGCCCATCGCCGACATGCTCGTGAAGGCGGACGCGGTGCGGCCGGGCGACTTCATCCGGAAACGCGACAAATTCTACAGGGGCGAAACGCTGCCCCAGCTGCCGTTCTACACCCACTGACCGCCCGCCCGTCATGCGCCGCCTCCGCCTGCGGGCAATAGGCGCGAAGCCGGCGAAAAATCATTGCGCGGAAATGGGCGATCCTATAAAATAAGGGATTAATACGACGGCATTCGTCCCGGACGACAGGATCGGGACGTTGCTTTTTTGCCGACAAAAGGATCAGAACCGGCCGGACGGCCGCGGACAGCCGCCGGCAAACCTTGCGCATTGGAGGAGAAGCCATTGTTCAAGATTCTCGTATCGGATCCCATCAGCGACATGGGCATTCAGCAGCTCCATGACGCGGAAGACGTGACCGTCGACAAGAAGACCGGCCTGTCGGAAGACGAACTGGTGGCCGTCATCGGCGACTACGACGCCCTTTTGGTCCGCAGCCAGACGAAAGTGACGGAACGCGTCATCGCCGCCGGCAAAAAGCTGAAAGTGATCGGCCGGGCGGGCGTCGGCGTCGACAACATCGACCTGGAAGCCGCCACCCGTCACGGCGTGGTGGTCATCAACGCGCCCGACGGCAACACGATCACCACCTGTGAACACACCTTTGCCCTGATGATGGCGGTGGCCCGCCACATTCCCCAGGCGCACAAGAAACTGACGGCGGGCGAATGGGACCGCAAATCGTTCATCGGCGTGGAACTGCGCGGCAAGGTGCTCGGCATCGTCGGCATGGGCCGCATCGGCACCGAAGTGGCCAAACGGGCCAAGGCCTTCGGCATGGACGTCATCGGCTGCGACCCGTTCCTGACGGAAGAGCGCGCCGAAAAGCTCGGCGTCAAGCTCGGGACGCTGGATGACATTTGCGCCAAAGCCGATTTCATCACCCTGCACGTGCCGCTGACCAACGAAACCCGCCACATGATCGGCAAGAAGCAATTCGCCCTCATGAAAAAAGGCGTCCGGCTCATCAATTGCGCCCGCGGCGGGCTGGTGGACGAGCGGGCGCTCATCGAGGCGATCGAAGAAGGCATCGTCGCCGGCGCCGCCTTCGACGTGTTCGAGCAGGAGCCGCCGCCGGCGGACCATCCGTTCCTGAACCATCCGAAAATCATCGTCACGCCCCATCTGGGCGCCTCCACGGTGGAAGCCCAGGAGAACGTGGCCATCGACGTTTCGGAAGAAGTGCTGCACGTTCTGCGCGGCGAACCGTTCAAAAACGCGGTCAACATGCCGCACGTGCCGGCTCCCGTCCTCAAGCGCCTCGCGCCGTATTTTGCCCTCTGCGACAGCATGGGCCGTTTCCTGTCCCAGATGGCGGAAGGCACGGTGACGGAACTGAATATCAGCTACGCCGGCGAGCTGGCCGAAGTGGACACGATGATCCTGACCCGCCACGTCGTCCGGGGGGTGCTGGCCCACTGGCTCGGCGACGATCAGGTCAACGTGATCAACTCCCTGCACCTGGCCAAGCAGCGGGGCCTGAATGTGACCATGAACAAGGCGGTCGCCTCGGGCAAAGGGTTCACCAACCTGATCACCGTCAGCCTGAAATCGAACCGGGAAACGCGCACGATCGCCGGCACGCTGCTCAACGGTTACGGCGCCCGCATCGTGCAGATCGACAAGTACCCCGTGGACGTGGCGCCGGAAGGCCACCTCATCGTCGTCGCCCACACCGACAAACCCGGCATCATCGGCCGGCTTGGCACGCTGCTCGGCGACAACGGCATCAACATCGCGACCATGCAGGTCGGCCGCCAGGTGGTCGGCGGCGACGCCATCATGGTGCTGACCGTGGACAAGCAGGCGACGCCCGACGTGATCGACCGGCTGACCCGGCTGCCCGACATGATGAGCGTCAAGACCGTGAATCTGTAATCCCTCGCGGAAAGATGCGGTCTCAAATCGGCGGACTTCGTCTGCCGCCTGTGCAAGAAAACAAGAAAAAGAGAAAGCGGGCCGCCCCGGCCGGCCATGCGGCCGGGGCGGCCCGCTTGCATGTTTCACGACGAACAAGATTTTGTGTGCCGATCGGACAACTTTTTCCACAACTTTTTCCGCATTCCGCGATTCCCGCCCGACTTCCCGCCTTCCCCGGCCGCGAAAGGCGCTTCGCCCGTTCGCGGCTTGCCGCCGGCGTTTCTCGCCTTCAGCGCCTTCAGGCGACGGGCAGCAAAATTTCGAACCGCGTGCCGTGCCCAACCCGGCTGGTCACGCTGATCGTGCCCCGGTGCAGGTCGACGATCTGCTTGACGATGGCCAGTCCGAGCCCCGTGCCCCCGCTGCCCCTGGTGCGCGCCTTGTCCGCCTTGTAGAACCGTTCGAAAATGCGGGGCAGATCCTGCTCCGGAATGCCTTCCCCCTGATCCGTCACGGCCAGCTTCACCGCCGGTTTTCCCCTCAGTTCGGCTTCTTCCGCCGACAGGATGATCTCCGCGTCCGCCGGGGAATGGCGAAAGGCGTTGTCCAGAAGATTGGTCAGCACCTGTTCGAGCCGGTCTTCGTCGCCGCTGGCCAGCACGAGCCGGCCGATGCGGTTGTCCAGGGTGAGGCGGATCCGTTTTTCCCGGACGGGAATGGCGTATTTGCGCACGACGCGCTCGAGGAGGGCGGACAGATCCACCCGGCCCCGCTTCAGTTCCAGCTTTCCCGCCTCCATTTTCGCCAGGTCCATCAGGTCGTTCACGAGCCGTCCCATGCGCACGGATTCGTCGTAGATGACCCGCGCCAGTTCGCGCCGCTCTTCCGGGGTCGCCGCCACGTCGTCGAGCAGCGCTTCGCTGTATCCCTGCAGCATGGCCAGCGGCGTGCGCAGCTCATGGGACACGTTGGCCAGAAAATCGCGGCGCAGCCGCTCTTCCAGCTCTTCCTCGGTGATGTCCCGCAGGGCGGCCACCGCCCCCTTGAGCTGCCCGTACTGGTACAGCGGCGCCATGACGACGGACCAGACGCCGCTGCCGACGTGGAGCTTGGTCGTCAGTTGCCGGCGGCTTTCGATCACCTGCCGGAAAACGGCCATGAGCGGTTCGGGAAGCCGCCCCTCCACGGGCGCCGCCTCATCTTCCCAATGCACGTCGCTCCAGCGGCCAAGCAGCTCCTTGCCCTGCTGGTTGGCCAGATCGACCCGTCCGTCCGCATCGAAGGTGATCACCGCGTCGGTCAGGCTTTGCAGGACGTTGGCGAGGCGGTCCCGCTCCAGACTCAGCGCCGAGATCGTTTTCTCCAGTTCCTCCGCCATCAGGTTCATCGCCCGGGACAGCTGGCCGATTTCGTCGCGCCGGGTCACTTCCGGCACGCGGATCCGGTAGTCGCCCCGGGTGATCCGGTCCGCCGCCTCCTTCATGTCCACCAGCGGGCGCGTCACGCGCGTGATCAGGAAAAAGGCAAAAAACGTCGTCAGCAGAAAGCCGACCACGCCGGCGTAGATGAACAGCCGCTTGATTTCGTCGGGATTGGCGAAGGCGTAATCGACGTAGCGGAGCAGGGACAGGCCGACGATGAGCAAAACGATGGCCACCAGCGCCATGATGGTGGCCCACAGTTTTCCGACGACGCTTCGCAGGAACGACACGTTATTTCGGCACCTCGAGCTTGTAGCCGACGCCCCAGACCGTCGTGATCATCGCCGCCGCTTCCGGCGAAACCCGGTTCAGTTTTTCCCGGAGCCGCTTCACGTGGGTGTCCACGGTGCGCAGATCGCCGAAAAACTCGTAATTCCACACGTCCCGGAGCAGCTGCTCCCGCGAAAACACCTTGTCCGGGGACGAGGCCAGATAATGGAGCAATTCGTATTCCTTCGGCGTCAGGTTCACTTCCTGGCCGCCCGCGGTCACGCGGCGCGCATCGTGTTCGATCGTCAGGTGCGGGAAGATGATGTCGTGGCTTGCGAAATCGTCCTTCGACAGGAAAGCGGTGGCCGACGAGCGGCGAATGATCGCCTTGACGCGGTAAATGACTTCCCGCGGGCTGAACGGCTTGACCACGTAATCGTCCGCGCCGGATTCGAACCCCTGCACGCGATGCGATTCTTCTCCCTTCGCCGTCAGCATGATGACCGGCGTGCCCTTCACCTGGCGCAGCCGCCGGCACACTTCCAGCCCGTCCATCACCGGCAGCATCAGATCCAGCAGGATGAGCGCGTAATGGTTGTTCAGCGCCAGTTCCAGCGCCTGCTCCCCGCTGGAGGCTTCGTCGATTTCGTAGCCTTCCTTTTCCAGATACATCCGGAGAAGACGGCGAATCCGTTCTTCGTCGTCCACGACCAGGATCCGGTTCATTTGCTGCTCCAACGCTAGCCCTCCTCAAACGCCGGCGTAGGAGTGCAGGCCGGCGATCAAAAGGTTGACGCCCACAAGCGTAAACATGACGACAAGGAAGCCGATGACCGACAGCCAGGCCGATTTCAGGCCCTGCCAGCCGCGGGACAGGCGCAGATGCAAATAGAACGTGTAAAAGAGAAACACGATGAGCGCCCACGTTTCCTTCGGGTCCCAGCCCCAGAACCGCCCCCACGCCTGATGCGCCCAGATGCTGGCGAAAACGAGGCCGCCCAGGGCGAAGACGGGATAGCCGATCGCGATGGCCCGATAGCCGATTTCATCCAGATCGTCGGGATCGATGTCCCCCATCGCCCGCTGCAGGACGGCGCCGAGGGGTTTCCTGGCGATGAGGCGGAGCAGGACGTACAGCGCGGTGCCCGCCAGGAGCGACCAGACGATCGTGTTCAGCTTCCGGGCCGCGGCCACGCCCCGGAGCCACCCCGGCGCCTCGACGCCGACGAACGGTTTGCCCAGAAACTCGTCCACGTGGAGCACCTCGTACCGGTCGGGGGCCACCAGCGGCGGCAGGTTGTATTCCACTTCGGCCGTGACCGTCCGCCAGTTGCCGAGATCATCCCGTTCCCTCACGGGATGGGCGAATTCCGCCGAATAGCCGAGAGCGCCGAAAGTTTGCGTCACCGCGACGAACCCGATCACCGACAGGATGGTCCAAAGGGTAAATTCGATGCCGAAACGGGATTTTCCTCCCCGCGTCCGGTCGGCATAATCCGTCACCCGCACCAGATACATGAGGCCGACCGCGAACCCGACGGCGAAAAACGCCTCGCCGAGCGCGGCCAGGGTGACGTGCATGTACAGCCAGCGGCTTTGCAGCGAAGGAATGAGCGGCTGGATGTCCGCCGGAAACACGGCGGCGAAGGCGAGCAGCAAAAAGATGACCGGCTGGGTGAACACCCCGATGAGGGGCGTCCGGTACAGCGCGAACACGACAAGGAAGACGCCGGAAATCATCAGCGCCAGGAACGTCAGAAATTCGAACATGTTGGCGATCGGAATGCGGCCGGCGGCGATCCACCGGAGAACGAGATAGGCCAGATGGGCGGCGAAGCCGAGGCCCGCCGCGAAAACGCCCGCTTTCGACCAGCGGGCTTCATGCCGGCGGGGATCGCGGTTTCGCCAGCGCCGGCCGGTGATGGCGATGACGAACAGGATGAAGGAAAGGACGGAAAAGAGGAAGGCGGCCGACAGCGCGTGGCCGCTGTAATCGATCAGGCTCATGCTTGGTTCCCCCGATTGTCCAATTGTTTCGGATCGGCGGCGATGCCGGCTTTCCCGAGCGCGTCGGCGAGTTCCCTGCGCAGGCCGTGCCAGTTTTTGTTCGTGTGGGCGGCCGCGATGAGGCCCGTCCCTTCAACCCGCACCCAGATCCGGCGATGCTGCCAGTAGATGCCCATGACGACGCCGGCGATGAACACGAGGGCGCCGGCGAGGATGACGGGCAGCGCCCGGTCCACGCGGATGTTCAGATAGCTTGTGAACCGGGACACTTCCACGTCCGCCATCGACTCTGCGCCGATGTCGATCAGTTCGGCCGTCCGGCCGTTCAGCACGTCCTGCCGGAACCGCTCCTTGTCCGCGTCCCTGGCGAAATAAATGAAGATTTCGCCGTCTTCCGGCAAAGCCGGTCCCTTGACGAGAAAGACGAATGCGGGCGCCTGGGGAACGCGGGATCTGGTGTACGGGAGCCCCTGCTCGTCCAGATCGAAGTCGGCATAGTAGGCGCGCAGCTCCAGCCGGTAATCGCCGGCTTCGTACGTGTCTTTCGGATTCAGCGCGTCCAGCTCGATCGGCCCGTACCGGTTTCCCGTTGCCTTCTCCGTCAGCCAGACGCGCAGCGAGCGGATTTGCGGCGTTTCGCGGAAATCGACCTGGTAGGCGAGCAGCCCGTCGTATTTGAGCGGCTTGTTCACCTCGATGTCGTGGCGGTGCACTTCCTCCAGCACCGGTTCCCGGCCGGGCGTGTCGCACCGGTCCAGACAGCGGTACAGGACCGCCCGCGTCTCGAACCGTTTCGGCACCGCCATGCCGCGTTCCCGAAGCCGCTCGGGCACTTCTTCCTCCGGATACAGTTCCACCGAAAACCGTTCGTTGAGCAGCCAGTAGGGGGTGTCCGGAATCGGCGTCGGAACCCCTTCCAGAAAACCGACCATCTGATCCATGTGCCATCCGGGAATGCCCCGCATCAAGAGACCGGCGAGCAGGATGATGAGTCCGACGTGGTTGATGTAGGGCCCCCAGCGGCTGAACCGGTTTTTTTCCGCAAGGAGGGCGCCCTCCTCCGCCGTGACCCGGTATCGTTTCTTCCGCAGGACATCCGCGAAGGCCGACAGAAACCGCTCTGCGTCGCGTCCGTCCGGTCCGCCGTCCGGACGGGGGAGCGGTCCCTGATACACCACTTTCTGGCGCAGCAGAAACTCCCGGTGCTTGCGCACCTGCTGCTTGGCGAGCGCCCTGTAGAGCGGCACCGCCCGGTCCAGGCTGCAGACGATGAGCGAAGTGCCGAGCATGAAGGCCAGCAGCTTGAACCACCAGGAACCGTACATGTCGGTCAGGCCGAGGGCGTACGCCCATTTGCCGAATGTGCCGTATTTTTCCTTGTAAAAGGTTTCCGGATCCGAACCGACGAACGCTTCCTGCTCGACGAACGTGCCGACGGCGATCAGGCAGGCCATGACGAGGATGATCACGACCGCCGTTTTCACCGATGAGAAAAACCGCCACGCGAGGTCGAGCGGACCCGGATTCGCCTTCTGCGAACGGCGCGCCGCCCCCTCGTAGCGCATGGAAAGCGGCGCGCTGCCGCCGCCGTCCTCCAGCGGTTTGCCGCAGTGCTCGCACAGCAGGGTGCCGACGGGATTCTGGTGGCCGCATTCGCATTTCGTGTTGTCGACGATCAAGCGTTCCGTCTCCCTTCTCAGCCGTCCGTTCCAAAAAGCAGGGAAAGGGCGCCCCTCAGGTCGTTTTCGTTCATTTCCCCCTCTTCGATCGCGACGACGCGGCCGTCGCCGCCGACGAAAAAGGTGGTCGGGTAGGCGGTGACGCCGTACGCCTTGCGCACCCGGTCCCGGTCCATCAGAATCGGAAACGAAAGATTCAGCTGGCGGACGAAAGCCCTCGCCGTGACGACCGGGTCGTTCTCGTTGACGCCGAGCACGACGAGCCCCCGCTCCCTGTACAGGTCGTAATATTTTTGGATCAGGGGCATCTCCGCCACGCAGGGCGGGCAGTAGGTGCCCCAGAAATTGATCACCACCGGCCGCCCCCGGTAATCGGACAGGCGGAACTCGCCGCCTTCAAGGCCGGGCAGGACGAAATCCGGCGCGGCGTCGCCGATGCCGGGCGGATCCTCTTTCGACGCCAGGCCGGCCGCCAGCGTGACCGTCGCCACGGCGAAAAGGCCGAGCAGGATGACGGATTGGATCCATTTTCGATATTTTTTCACATTCCCACCCGCCTTTTGTGAGAAACGTCATCTCCCCCATTATAGCCGATCGTGCGGAGGGCGGCTTTGCGGCAATTGTGAACGTTGTGTGACCGCCCTACGGCCGGCGCTTCTCCCCGCCGCCTTCCCGTTCCGGGCTGGCGGCTTCCGCCGCGCATCGCTTCAGGGCTTCGATTTCTTCTTCCGAAAGCGGCCGGATTTTGCCGCGCGGCAGACCGCCCAGCGCAAGCGGCCCGTAGGCGATCCGTTTCAGCCGCCCGACGGGATGTCCGATCGCCTCGAACATGCGGCGGACCTGCCGCTTTCTTCCTTCCCGGACGGTAATGCGGATGACGGCTTCGGTCATGTCGGGCGACACGTCTTCGTATTCGACCTCCGCCGGCGCCGTCATGCCGTCTTCGAGCCTGATGCCGCGGGCCAGCCGCTCCAGCTTGCCGCCGTCGGGAACGCCCCGGACCGTCGCCAGATAGGTTTTGGGCACGCCGTATTTCGGATGCATCAGCCGGTTGGCCAGTTCCCCGTCGTTGGTCAGAATGAGAAGCCCTTCCGTGTCGTAATCGAGCCGGCCGACCGGATAGACGCGCTCCCTGACGCCCTTCAGATAATCCTTCACCGTCTGCCGGCCTGCCGGATCGGACAGGCTGGTGATGACGCCCTTCGGCTTGTGGAACATCAGATACGTTTTCTTCTCATGCAAAATCGGACGTCCGTCGACTTCGATGGCGGCCGATTCCGGATCGACTTTCGTGCCGAGCGTCGTCACCACCGCGCCGTTCACGCGGACCCGCCCGGCGAGGATCAGTTCTTCGCATTTGCGCCGCGAACCGACGCCGGCGGCGGCCAGCACTTTCTGCAAACGCTCCATCGGTCGTCGTCACCTCGCCCTAATCATACACAAACGGGACAGGCGTTCTCAACCCGGCCGGAAAGCGCGAAAAACCGCCGGGATCCGCGTTCCCGGCGGTTCAGAAAACGGCGAGGCAGATCGCCACGGCGGCGACGAAGCCGACCAGGTCGGAAAACAGGCCGACCTTCAGGGCGTATTGCGTTCGCCGGATGCCCACCGCGCCGAAATAGACGACGAGCACGTACAGGGTGGTGTCGGTGCTGCCCTGCACGACGGAAGCGATGCGGCCGATGAGGGAATCCGGTCCGTGGGTTTCCATCAAATCGGCGGCATAGGCCAGCGAGCCGGCGCCGGTGATCGGACGGAGCACGGCGAGGGGGAGCACTTCCGGCGGAACGCCGAAGCGGGAAAAAAGCGGCGCGATCCATCCCGTCAATGCGTCGAGGGCGCCCGAGGCGCGGAAAACGCTGATCGACGCCATCATCCCGACCAGGTGGGGAATGAGGCGCACGGCGGTGTCAAAGCCGCCTTTGGCGCCGTCCACGAACGACTCGTAGACGGGCACTTTCCGCCAGGCGGCATACAACGGGATGAGCGCGACGACCGCCGGAATCGCCCATGCCGACAAAACCTCAACGATCCGCAGCACGCCGCGCCTCCCTCCCCGCTTCCCGCCGCCTCCGGTTCGCCCGCCGCCGGGCGGACCGGCGCCGGAACCAGCGGTCCGCCGCGATCGCCGCGCCGGTGGCGACGGCCGTGGCGAGCAGGGTCGGCCCGATGATGTCGGCGGGATTTTGCGCCCCGTAGCTCATCCGCACCGCCAGAACCGTCGTCGGAATGACGGTAATGCTGGCCGTGTTGATGGCCAGAAGGGTGCACATGGCGGGACTGGCGGTTTCCTTGTCCGGATTCAGCTTCTGCAGTTCCTGCATCGCCTTGATGCCCATCGGCGTGGCCGCATTGCCGAGGCCCAGGATGTTGGCGCTCATGTTGGAAAGAATGTAGCCGAGAGCCGGATGGTCCCTGGGCACGCCGGGAAACAAAAAGCGCACCACGGGCGCCAGCAGGGAGGACAGTTTGGCCACAAGGCCCGCCTGCTCGGCGATGCGCATCAGCCCCAGCCAGAACGCCAGCACGCTGATGAGCCCGAAACTGACGGTGACGCCGGATTTGGCGCCGTCAAACAGGGCGGCGGTCACCCGGTCGAGGTTGCCGGTGGCCGCGCCGTAGGCGATGCCCGCCGCGATGAAAAACAGCCAGATCCAGTTGACCACCTTCGTCCCCTCCCCGACAGGCTGTCAGGCGCCCGGCGCCGAAAACAACCCGCGCCACAACCGTTTCATCATGCCGAGGGGACCGTCGCGCACCATCGCCGGCCCGCCCGCCTGCACGTCGCCGCCCCGGTTTGTGCCGGTTTTGCCGGCAAGGGGATGGTGCCGGTCGTAAAGCGCCAGCCGTCCGATTTCTTCCCCGTCCAGGCTGTAGACCACCAACGCCCGGACGCCGAGGCGGCCGTCCAGCGAATCCGGGGCGACGGGCTTCACTTCGCGGACGAGCCGTCCGTATTCGTCGTCGGACAGCGGGTAGCGGAAGGCGTCCGATCCGTACCAGCCGGTCCGTTCAAACGGCTCCCCGGCCCGGTACAGTTCGCGCAGCGGGAATTGGCTGAATCCGTAGTCGAGAAGCCGGGCGTGGTCCGCCCAGTCGTTGCCGTCATTCAGCGTCACGGCGGCCAGCTGCCGGCCGTCCCGGGTGGCGGAGGACACGAGGCACCGTCCCGCGGCTTTCGTATAGCCGGTTTTCACCCCGTCGGCCCCGGGGTACAGATGCAGCATTTTGTTTTTGTTGCGCCACAGCCGGTCCCAGGGTTCCCCGGGATTGGGCACCCGGATGAACGGCGTGCTGACGATTTCGCGAAAAACGGGATGTTTCAGGGCGTACGCCGTCAGGCGGGCCATGTCCTCCGCCGTCGACAGATGGCCGTCGGCATCCAGCCCGTGCGGATTTTTGAACGTCGTGTCCGCCATCCCGATTTCCGCTGCCTTTTCGTTCATCATCAGCACGAAGCCTTCCACGGAACCGCCCACGTGTTCGGCGATGGCCACCGCCGCGTCGTTGCCGGATCTGAGCATCAGGCCGTACAGCAGGTGCAGCAGCGTCATCCGTTCGCCCAGTTTGAGATAGATCGACGATCCTTCGACACCGTAGGCGTTGATGCCGGCTTTCACCGTATCCGACAGATCGCCGTGTTCGATGGCGACGATGGCGGTCATGATTTTGGTCAGGCTGGCGATCCGCATTTTTTTGCGGCCGTTGTGGCTGTACAGGATGCGCCCCGATTCCACGTCGATGAGGGCGGCCGCTTCCGCGCCGGTTTCGACGGCTCCTGCCGCCCGGGGATTTCCGGGGGCGGCCAGAAGCGGCGCCGCGAGCACCAGCATGCACAATGCGGCCAGACGGATCCGTTTCATCGGCGTTCCTCCCCGTCTGCCGGACGGCCTTTCCCCGGTTGTTCACGCCTGTCCGGCTGCTTCCACCAGCATGTATATGCCCGGCCGGGAGAGATATGCCTCGCCCCGGCCGCCGGCGCCGGCGATATGGTACAATGGCGGCAGGCGAATCTGTTTGAAAGGATGGGCGGCAAGATGCCAGACACCATGTTTCGATTGAAGGCGGAGGACGGCGCGGTCCTGTGCGTCCGCCATTGGCCGGCCGGACCGCCGGCGTCCGCCGTCCTGGTCATCGTGCACGGCATGGGCGAATACGGCGGACGCTACGCGCCCTTCGCGTCGTTCATGGCGGACCGGGGCGTGCATGCGTACGCCGTCGACCTGCGCGGCCACGGCGACACGGCCGCGGAATCCGGCGCCGCGCGGGGGCATTTCGCCGACGAGAACGGCTGGGCGCTTGTCGTCGGCGACGTGGCCCTGGCCGTCGATGACGCCCGGCGGCGGCATCCCGACTTGCCCGTCTTTCTGTTCGGCCACAGCATGGGATCCCTCATCGTCCGCACCTATATGCACCATCGCGGCGAAAAGCTGGCCGGCGCCATCCATTCCGCCGCCAGCAAGCCCCAGGGCGTTCTGGCCCGGCTCGGCGCCGTCCTGGCCGGACGGGAAATCCGGCGCGCCGGCCCCCGCGGCGCAAGCCCGGCGCTGGCCAGACTTCTGACCGGCCATTTCAACCGCCGCATTCCGGCGGCGCGAACGCCCTTCGACTGGCTGACCCGCGACGAGGCCGAAGTGGACCGCTACCTGGCCGACGGCCGGATCGTCAAATCGTTCACCGCCGCATTCTACCGGGACATGATCGGCGGCGCGCTGGAAGCCGGCCGCAAGGCGTCCATGGCGAAAACCCCCGCGCAATTGCCGCTGCTTTTCATCTCCGGCGGACAGGATCCGCTCGGCGGATACGGAGCCGGCGTCAGGAAAACGGCGCGCGCCTATGAAAAAGCGGGCGTCCGGGATGTGACCGTCATCTTGTACCCGGACGCCCGCCATGAACTGTTCCAGGAAAAGGAACGAAAGCAGGCGATGCTTGACATCTGGCATTGGATGAGCAAAAGGCTTCAGGCGTAGTGGCAGGCGACGAAATGGCCGTTTTTGTGCTCTTTCAATTCCGGCGCCTGCTTCGCGCACTTCTCCGTCGCCAGGGGGCAGCGGGTGCGGAAGAAGCAGCCGCTCGGCGGATGGACCGGGCTCGGCAGTTCGCCGGAAAGGACGATGCGCTCCCTCGTCGCTTCCACTTCCGGATCCGGCACCGGAATGGCCGACATCAGCGCCCGCGTGTACGGGTGCAGCGGCTCGTTGTACAATTCCTCGCTTTCGGCCAGCTCGACGATTTTGCCCAGATACATGACCGCCACCCGGTCGCTGATATGCTTGACCATCGCCAGGTCGTGGGCGATGAAGAGATACGTCAGGCCAAACCGGGTTTGCAGCTCCTTGAGCAGGTTGACCACCTGGGCCTGGATGGAAACGTCCAGCGCCGAAATCGGTTCGTCGGCCACGATGAATTTCGGCCGGACGGCAAGCGCCCGGGCGATGCCGATGCGCTGCCGCTGCCCGCCGGAAAATTCGTGGGGGTAGCGGGACGCGTGTTCCGCGTTCAACCCGACCAGTTCCAACAGCTCCGACACCCGCCGCCGGCGTTCTTCCCGGGAATGGACGAGGCCGTGGATGTCCAGCGCTTCTCCGATGATGTCCGAAACGGTCATCCGGGGGTTGAGGGAGGCGTAGGGATCCTGGAAGATCATCTGCATCTGCCGGCGCATCGCCTTGAGCTCGGCGCCCTTCAGGGCAAAAATGTTTTTGCCGCCGATTCTGGCTTCCCCGGAAGTCGGCTCGTACAGGCGCAAAATCGTCCGCCCCGCCGTCGATTTGCCGCAGCCGGACTCGCCGACGAGCCCGAGGGTTTCCCCTTCGCGGATGGTAAAGGAAATGTCGTTGACGGCATTCAGCTTCCGTCCTCTCCCGAGATTGAACCTTTTGACGAGATGGCGGACTTCGACGAATGGCGCGGCCATCACGACCCCCTCCTTTCCGCGGCTGCCCGTTCCGCCATCGGATGGTGCAGCCAGCAGCTGGACGCGTGGGTTCCGGAATGCTCAAAGCGGGGCGCATCCAGCCGGCCGCAAATTTTCATGGCCCGGGGACAGCGGTCATAAAACGCGCAGCCGGCCGGCGGCTTGATCAGATCCGGCGGCGTGCCGCGGATGGGCTCGAGCGGTTCGCGGCGGTCCCGGTTGATGCGCGGCACCGATTTCAGGAGCCCGCGCGTATACGGATGCTGCGGCGATTTGAACACGTCCCATTTCGTGCCTTCTTCCACCACTTTCCCCGCGTACATGACGACGACCCGGTCGCACAGATCGGCCACGATTCCGAGGTCGTGGGTGATCATGATGATCGACATGCCCAGTTTTTTCTGCAGGTCCTTCATCAGTTGCAGGATTTGCGCCTGGATGGTGACGTCGAGGGCCGTCGTCGGTTCATCGGCGATGACGAGGGACGGGTTGCAGGCAAGGGCGATGGCGATCATGACCCGCTGGCGCATCCCGCCGGAAAATTCGTGGGGATATTGCCGGATCCGGGTTTCCGGATTCGGGATGCCGACGAGGCCGAGCAGCTCCAGCGCCCGCGCCCGCGCCTCCGCCTTGCCCATGCCAAGGTGCAGCCGGACGCTTTCCATGATCTGCTCGCCGACGGTCATGGTCGGGTTGAGGGACGTCATCGGATCCTGGAAAATCATGCCGATTTCCCTGCCGCGCACGCCGCGCATTTCTTCCTCGCTCAATTCCAGCAGGTCCCTGTTCTTGAAAAGGATCGACGAACCGGGCTTGATTTCCCCCGGCGGCATCGGAATGAGGCGCATGATCGATTGCGCGGTCACGCTTTTGCCGCAGCCCGACTCGCCGACGATCGCCACGGCCTCCCCCTTGCCGACGGTGAAACTCACGCCGCGCACGGCCTGCACTTCCCCGTCATGGACCCGGTAGGACACGCGCAAATTTCTGACTTCCAACAGCGTTTCCAACATCATCCACCCCCTCGGTCACTTTTTCATTTTGGGATCCAGCGCGTCACGCAGGCCGTCGCCGAACAGGTTGAACGCCAGCATCGTCAGGCTGATGAAAAAGGCGGGAAACACGAGGCGCCACGGATAGATGCGCCAGGCGTCCAGCGCCTGATCGATCATCGAGCCCCAGGACGCGGCCGGCGACTGGATGCCGAGCCCGAGGAAACTGAGAAACGCCTCGGAGAAAATCGCCGTGGGAACGGTCAACGTCAACGTGACGATGATCGGTCCGAGGGAATTCGGAATCAGGTGCTTGAACAAAATGCGGAAATGTCCCGCGCCGAGCGAACGGCTCGCCAGCACGAATTCCTGCTCCTTCAGCTGCATGATCTGGCCCCGCACGATCCAGGCCATGTTGACCCAGCCGGTGAGGCCGAGCGCCAGCACGATGGTGAACATGCTCGGCTCGAAGACGACGATCAGGATGATGACCACAAGCAGATACGGAATCGAGTACAGCACTTCCGCGATCTTGTTCATGACGTTGTCGATGCGCCCGCCGAAATACCCCATGATGCCGCCGTAGACGACGCCGATGCACAGGTCGATCAGCGCGGCGTAGATGCCGACCTGCAGCGAAATGCGCGCCCCCATCCAGGTGCGGGTGAACATGTCGCGGCCGAAATCGTCGGTGCCGAACCAATGCTCGGCCGACGGCGGCTGATTCGTGTTCTTGAGATCGTTCGTGTAATAGTCATAGCCCGACAGGTGGGGCCCGATGATGGCCATGACGCCGAGAAACAGCATGACGCCGAGGGCGGTCATCGCCACCTTGTTCTGTTTCAGCCGGATCCAGGCGTCTTTCCAGGAAGACAGGCTTTCCCGGCTGATTTTGTCGCCGTGGCGAACGTCCGTCGCCGGTGCAAAATCGTCGGGCGAAAGCACCGGATCCGCCTCGCCGGCTTGTCCGGCGACCGGCTTGCGGTTTGCCGCCTCCGTCATCTCAAGCCCCCTCCTTTCCGCCGGACAGTTTGATGCGGGGATCGACCAGCACGTACGCAAAGTCCGTGAGGAGCCGTGCCACCATGAGCAAAAAGCCGTAGAACAGCGCGATGCCCATGATCAGCGTGTAATCCCGGTTGGCGACGCTGGTGACGAAATATTTGCCGAGACCGGGAATGCCGAAAATGCGCTCCACCACGACGGACCCCGTGATGATGCTGGCGGTCAGGGGCCCGAGATACGTCACGACCGGCAGGATCGAATTGCGCAGCGCGTGCCGGAGCATGATCGCCCGGCCCGAAAGCCCCTTCGAGCGCGCCGTCCGGATGTAGTCGGAGGAAAGCGCCTCCAGGGTGGTCGAGCGGGTCAGCCGCGCAATGTAGGCGAGGGGCATGAACGACAGGGCCAGAACGGGCAGCACGTAATCGCCGGGCTCGTTCAGCCCCGCCACGTTGAACAGCGGGATCTTCACGGCAAACAGATACTGCAGCAGCGTCGCCATGACGAAACTCGGCACCGAGATGCCGAGCACGGCCAGCAAAATCGTCAGATGGTCGAGCGCCTTGCGGTGCTTCAGCGCGGCCAGCAGGCCGAGGCCGATGCCGGCGGTCACGGAAAACAGCAGGGCGAAAATGCCCAGTTTGGCCGAATAGACGAACGAATCGGCGATGACCCGCTCGACGGTCCAGTATTGCCGCTTCATCGACATGCCGAGGTCGCCCCGGAGCAAATTTTTCATATAGATGACATATTGTTCCATGATGGGTTTGTCCAGCCCGTACTTGGCTTCCAGGTTCGCCCTGACCGCCGGCGGAACGGCCTTTTCGCTCTGGAACGGGTCCCCCGGGATCGCCTTCATGAGAAAAAAGGTGGCCGTGGCCAGGACAAACAGGGAAACGACGGTATAGGCCAGCTTGGTCACGAGCGTGCGAATCATGGCCGCCTGGTTCCCTCCCGGTCATTTGAAGAAGAAAAAGGGCATGTCCGTGCGTCGGCATATGCCCCCTTCTTCGCAGCGAAGTGTCAGCGAACGGTTGACGGGCGGCCGCCCGAGGGCGGCCGCCGCCCGCCCGGACATCATTTCTCGATATAGCCGCGGGTGAAGTCGATGTTGCCGGCGTAGTCGATGACCACGTTCTTGACGTAATCTTTATGCATCCAGATGGCCGTGTAGTAGTAGATCGGCAGGATGACCATTTCGTCCATCAGCATTTTTTCCGCCTGGACAATGTAGTCCATCCGTTTGGCCGGATCCTGTTCCGCATTGGCCTTCGCCACCAGCTCGTCGTAGGCCGGGCTGGCCCAGCCGGTGTCGTTGTTGCCGCTGTAGGACGTGAAGATGTCGATGAACGTCATCGGGTCGTCATAGTCGGCGCCCCAGCCCGCCCGGGCGATCTGGTAGTTCAGGTTCATCCGGTTGTTCAGCAGCACGCCGAATTCCTGCGATTCGATCTTCACTTCGATGCCCAGGTTTTGCCGCCACATGTCGGCGATGGCGGTGGCCACCTTCATGTGCCCTTCGCCCTCGTTGTAGATCAGCGTCACGTCCGGGAAGGAGGACAGTCCGAGCTCCGCCAGACCTTCCGCCAGCAGCTTTTTCGCTTCCTCCACGTCTTCCCTGAAATATTGCGTGTCATCCACTTCTTCGCGGAACGGTTTTTCCAGGCCGGTGACGCCGGAAACGAATCCGTAGGCCGGCTGCTGGCCGCCTTTCGTGACTTCTTCGACGATCAACCGCCGGTCGATGGCCATCGCCAGCGCCTTGCGCACCTTCACGTTGTTGAACGGCACGGCCGTCGTGTTGTACACGTAGTAGTAGGAGCTGGCGATCGGCTTGATTTGCAGGTTCGCGTCCGGATCTTCCCGCAGCGTCGGAATCATGTCCGTCGGGATCTGGCCCAGCGGCCGGCCGGCCCAGTCCAGATCGCCCTTTTCGTACATGTTGAGTTCCGTCGACGATTCTTCGATCATCACCATGCGGACTTCATCCAGCCGGATTTCGTCCTTGGCGTAGTAGTTTTCATTTTTGGCCAAAGTGATCGATTCGTTGTGTTTCCAATCCTTGATGATGAAAGGCCCGTTGGACACGAACGTGTCCGCTTCCGCGGCCCAGGCCGGATTGGCCTCCACCGTCGCCTTGTGGACCGGAAAATAGGTGAAGAAAGCCGTCAGTTTCAGGAAGTAGGCCGTCGGATGTTCCAGTTCGACTTGCAGCGTATGGTCGTCCAGCGCCTTCACGCCGACCTCGTCGGCGCCGGCCTCGCCGCTGTTGTAGGCCGTCGCGTTCTTGAGGTAGTACAGCTGATAGGCGTACGGCGCGGGCACTTCGCTGTTCGGATCCAGCACCCGCTTCCAGGCGTATTCAAAATCGTGGGCCGTCACCGGATCGCCGTTGGACCACTTGGCCTCCTTGCGAAGGGTGAACGTGTACGTCTTGCCGTCCGGACTCACCGTCCAGCTTTCCGCCACGCCCGGCTGCACCCGGGCTTCGGCGTCGAGCCGGGTCAGCCCTTCCAGAACGGCGCCCAGCACGGTAAACGAGTTTTGATCCTGCGCAGCCGCCGGATCGAGCGTCGGCGGTTCGGAAAACAGATTCATGCGGAACACCTGTTCCGTCCCGCCGCTGTTCCCGTCCTTGCCGCAGGCGGCCAGCACGACCCCTCCCGCAAGCACGAAACAAATCAGCATCAGCAAGCTTTTGCGGCACAGTCTGCCCATTGAGAAAGACGCCTCCCTTTTTTTTGTGAAACGGTGGTCCCGACGCTGCCCCCGCCGCCGGATTCTATGCATAGCATAAGCATGACCGCCGTTTTCTATCACGGGAATGTGCTTGTCCGGTGGACACGTGTCCTTCCCGCAAAAAAAGACTATCGTTAAGTTTAGCGGCTGGTCGTCCGTTTGGAAGTGACCTTTGTCACTATTCGTCGCATTTCGACATGCCAATTGCAGGAAATCAGTCCCGCCCCCGTCCGGCGGCTTTTTCAGGCGGCCTCGACCATCTGTTTGATGATGCCGATGACCAGCAGGATCACATAGACGACGGACAGGAGAAGGAAGCCGATGCGCCAGACCGCCTTGACCAGCCGGTCCGGGTTGAGCCGGCCGCGCACCCGGTTTTGCAGATTGCCGAGAAAACCCGTGAGCACGAGGAGCAGCAGCAGCACGAGCCAAAACCCTTTGATGGACGTCCGGAACAGTTCGTCATAGGCGACCGACACCGAGCCGATCAGGAAAAACATCGTGAAATCGGCGGCAAAGCGCACCGCCTTCTTCCGGTCGCGCACCACCAGATAGGCCGAAAGGCCGGCCAGCGGAAACAGCAAAAAGGGCACCGTTCCCAAAAGCGCGTACACATTCACCAGAACGTCCAGCAGTCTCGCCATCGCCTTCCCTGCTTCCTTCCGCCTTCAGCGGCGGGCGTTTTCCAATCCGCGAACGGCATCGTAAACCGCCCGCTGCCCGGGCACGGGCACGCCGTGCCGCGCGGCCGCGCGAAGGAGGCTGCCGTTGATCCAGTCGATTTCGGTCCGGCGTCCGGCGGCCAGATCCTGCAGCATGGAGGAACGGTTTCGGGCGGTTCGCCTGCATACGTCCACAAGCCGGTCCCAAAGGGCGTCGTCGACGGTCACGCCTTCTTTGGCGGCGACGGTTTTCGCTTCCAGGAAGAGGATGCGCATCGCGTTTCGCAGAAAGGGAGAGGCAAGCAAATCGCCGTTGGGGATGCCGTGAATCGCGGTCAGCGGATTGATGACGGCATTGATCACCAGTTTGTGCCAGGCTTCCTGCCATATGTCATTCGACAGGCAGACCTGAAATCCTGCCGCGCTAAGCGAGGATGCGACATTTTTCAATTGCCGCCGCGCAAGGGCCGGCCCGTCCGCCAGAAGGCCGAGTTTCGTTTCCCCGCTGCCGGCGTGTTCCACCTCCGCGTCTCCGAGGTTGCGGGCGCCTTCCGTGGTGACGGCCAGCGCGGCGCGCGCCGGGCCGAACGCCGCGGCCAGGAGCCGCTCGTGTCCGATGCCGTTCATCCAGGCCACGGCGATGCCGGCCGGCTTCAGGCGGCGGTTGGCCGCCCGGAGCATCGCCCCGTTGAGATGCCGCTGTTTGACCGCAAGCATGGCGGCGTCCGCCGGCGGCACGCTGCCGCCCGCCGCATAGTCTTCCCAGGCGACGGCCCTGATCCGCACCGCGCGGACGCCCCCTTTCTCCTTCAGGATCAGGCCTTGGCCGTTGATGAGATCCGCCTGGTCGCGGCGATGCGCCACCAGCAGGAGGTTTCGGCTCCCGCCGGCAAGCGCCAGTCTGGCCGCGAGCAGTTTGCCGACGGCGCCGGCTCCGACGATGTGGATGTCCATGCTTCCACTATATCACGTTTATATCACGTTTTGCGCCCGCGCCGAAAAAAAAAAGAAAACGCCACGTCTCCGCTTCGCCGCGGCGGGACATGGCCCGGTGCCGGCCGGCCGGAAGAGGCGGCCTTCACTCGATCCGCTCGAGATTGCCGCTGGCGTCCATCTTGAAGCGCGGCCGCGCCTCTTCCCCGTCGTCGGCAAGAAACGCCAGCTTGCGCGCCCGGTCCATGATCTGAAGCAGCGCCTTGTAGTCTTCGTTCATGATCTGATAGTCGGATTTGGCGCTTTCGATCTGGCTTTTCAGCGTTTCGTTCTCTCGCCGGAGCGCTTCCAGTTCCTCCTGCTTCGACTTCAATTCTTTTTCGAGCTGTTTCAGCCGCCGTTTCGTTTCGGCCTGCTCGTTTTTCCATTGCCGCAGGAAGCGGATGACCCGGTCGATGGACAGTTCCGCGTCCCTTGCGGCGGCCGCTTTCCGCCCGCCGGCGGTTTCCCGTCCGGCTTCCCGTCCCGCTTTCTTGCCGCGTTTTTGCCGCTCCGCCTTGGCCAGGCGGATCGCTTCCTCGTACCGTTTCCGCACGCAGCTGTTCCAGCGGAACCCGCAGGCCGCCGGCGTGCGCCCGATCCGTTCCCCCACTTCCTCGAACGCTTTCAGCTGGGTGCCCCCTTCGCGGATGTGGCGCAGGGTCACCTCCGCCAAAATCAGGTCGTCATCCGGGGTCCAGGCGTCTTGTCTGACCGCCGTCATCTGATTCCACATCCTCCTTCCGTGCCTTTTCACGCGCGCATCCTTCGTTTTCTGCTCCATTTCTATGCTTGCGGCGGATTTCATAGAATCTATTTCATATTCCAATCTATTTCCAATTCCGCCCGAATTCATACACGCCGTCCGCCCGCGCGGCCCGAACGCTCTTGCGCGGGATTGTCACGCCTCCTTCCCTTTACAAGGAATCCCTGCGGGGCTATAATGATGGGGAACATCCTAAACGTGACATTCCGCACATCGGGAGAAAGGTGGAAATCAGCAAAATGGCTCGCATGTTCCGCGTGCTCGGATTCACGGCGCTGCTCATCGCCCTGATGGCGCTGGCCGGCCATCTGATCGAAATGGCCCTGCTGTTCTTTTTCCAGACGGCGGTCTTCATGCTGCTCGGCTACATGAACCTGCGGGAAAAAACGTACCTGTTCATTTTCTGGGGGTATTTGATCGTCTCGTTCCTCGGCATCACCTGGTGGTCTTTCTTCCGGCCGGAACTGCCCGTCGTCTGACGGGCCATTTTTTTGCTCCCGCCGGCCCGGCATGCCCGGCTGCATCCAACGAAAAGGCGGCCCGAGCGCTCAGGCTCGGCCGCCTTTTCGTTGCGTCAGCACCTTGAACACGTCCCCCATCCGGTCGCCGACGAGCAGCTGGCGGATGGCCCGGTTGCGCCTGGCGGCGGGATGGAACGGGTCCGCTTCCGCATGCTCCGCAAGCAGCCCGAGAACGCCGCGGCGGACCAGAAATTCCCGCTGCGTTTCGAAGGAGACGACGGAAAGGCCGCATCGTTCGCCCGCCCGCATCAGGGCGCTGAAGTTGACGTGGGCGGTGATGTCCTGCTCCCCCGGATGGACGAACGGATCATCGTGGGCCGCGTGGCGCCGGTAGCACATCAGCGTGCCGGCCATGCGGGCGGGGGAAAGCAGCACGTCTTCCACGTCCCCGTAGTCGATGGTGACGACAAGCCCGTCGGAAAGCCGCCCGGCGATTTGCGCCAGCCAGCTCTCCGCCTCAAGGTTGACTTCGAACACTTGGCCGGCCACTAGTTTCCCGGCCAGATCCGCTTCCGCAAGCCACCTCCCGAGCGGGCTTTCCGGGGAAACGGACCGCCAGGAGGGAACGAACCGTCCCGCTTCATCCAGCGTCACCATCTGTTCCAGGTAGCGCTTTCCGTCGAACTTGACGCGGTGCACCGGGAAGGCGTCCAGGAGCTCGTTGGAAAACACTACGGTGCCGGCGGGAAGCGGCGCTTCTTCGGCCTGCCAGTCCGCCGGCGACAGCGACCGCCATTTGCCCGCGTGGCGCGCATCCAGCGCCCGGTGCTGCCGGCGGTGCCGGGGGCTGGCGTCCACGATCCAGTATTCCGCCCGCCCGTACAGATCCGGATGCCGGACGGCCAGTTCGTCCAAAATCTGGCCCGCCAGGCGGCCCGGCCCGCCTCCCCATTCCACGATCCGGCACACCGGCTTCGGATCGGCCCGCCAATGACCGGCGAAGGCCGACGCCAGCATTTCGCCCATGATCGTGCCGACCGACGGGCTGGTGTAATAATCCCCGTCCTTGCCGATCACCGGCCGGTCCTTCATGTAATACCCGAATTGCGGATGATACAGGCACCATTCCATGAAATCGCGGAATCGGACCGGTCCGTTTTCGCCGATTCGGCCGGCGATCCACCGGGCGAGCGGATTGTTGTTCCAGGCGCGGTTTTCGTGCAAGGATGCCTTCACTCCTTTTGCAGACACACTTTAGACAATGCATGCGGGAACCGTTATAATGGGAGAGAATCCAGCCGAAACGGAGAATGAAACATCCATGGCGCGTATCCGTGCAACCGTTGCCCTGCTTCTCGTTTTGTCGCTCGTCATTCCCGGATGCGTCAACCGCGATCAGCTGAAAACGGATGTCCTGGACGCCGTGCGCCGGCACGAGCACGTCCGCAATTACCGGTTCAGCGGCTCGCTGGAGCTGGCCGTTCCGGCAGGCGCGGAGCGCGCGCGGCAGCGGTCCGGCCTGCGGGCGCTTCTGCCGGGGGAAGGCACCTTTTCCTGGCAGGGGGTCGCCTCTTTCGACCCGCTGCGGGCGGAAGCGGAAATATTCATCGCCGCCCCGGACCGCGATCCCGTGCGGATTCCGGTTTTCATCCAGCATAACAAATTGGTGTTTTCTTTGCCAGGCGCCGGAGCGCCCAGGCGGCCTTTCGCCGTCGATCTCGGCGAACTGTCCGGCCGGCGGGGCGCGGAGGGCGCGCCGCCGCTTTCCGAATCCGGCGCCCGGTTTGCGGCGGCGATGGCCGCCTTCATCGGCGGCATTGACGCCGGACGGTTCGACGAACCGGAGGAGCTGGAGAATGGCCGGCGCATCGTCGCCGTCTTCCGCGAACATCAGGCGGAAGAATTCGGCCGTTTCTGGAACGGCGCCTTTCCCGCCGTGGAGGCGGCGCTTCGCGCCTATCTGGCCGGAACCGCCCCGGCGCAAGGCGGCGCGCCGGCCGCCGCGCCCGCCGGCTATACGCTCCATGAGCCGGTGACGTTCACCTTCGACTTGAACGAAGCCGGCTATCTGGAACAATTCCGCGCGGAAGCCCACGTCACCTGGCAGCGGGAAGACGGTTCGCCGGACGGCCTGATCATCCGGCTGGTCAGCCGGCTCGACGACATCAACGCCGACCCGCCGTTTGTGCTCGAAATGCCCGAAGACGCGGTGCCGCTCAGCGAACTGCTCAATCTGCTGCCTTGATTCACTGGTCCCGGGGAGGGGAGCTTGGTGAAGAAGCTTTCGCTCGCGTTCCTGCCGGCCGTTCTGGCCGGCGTGCTCTACTGGGGCGCCGGCGGCGCCGTCCTGGCGGAAACGGGGGCCGCCGCCCCGGATGCGGACGCCGCCGGGGATCCGGAACGGTCCATCGAAGAACTGCAGAAGCTGCTGCAGGACAGCCTGACGATCGCGGAAATCGACCGGGAAATGGAACGCCTGTCCCGGGAGGAAACGCGGCTTGCCGCGGAGCTGGAAGGGACGGAGGCGGACATCCGCCGGCAGGCCGAGCTGGAACGCAGGATGCGCGACCGGGCCGGCAAGGTGCTGCGCGCCTACTACATGCGGGACCGGCAAAACCTGTGGCTGCTCCTGGTCCATGCCGACAGCTTCAGCGACGCGCTGAACGTCCTGTCGTACCTGAAGATCGTCGCCGAACACGACCGGCGCAGCATGGAGCGGTATGCGGAAGCCAGGGCGAAGCTGGCGGCGCTGCAGGACGAGCTGCAAAACCGGCTGCAGGAACTGGCGGACGCGAAAGCGGACTATTTGCGGCAGCGGGCAAGGCGTCTGGCCCTGCAGGCCGAACTGGACCGGAAACTGGCCGAAGCGGCCGACCGCGAAGCGCTCATCGCCCGGATGGAGGCGCTCAACCGCCGATGGCGGGAAGAAGGGCTGCCCTATTTCCAGTCGTTCCTCGAGGCCATGAGCGGGGCTTTGGCCGAATTGCCCGATTACGTCGGCGCCCACCCGGATTCCCTGACGCAGGAACGGCGCCGCGTCACGTTTACGGTCCGCGAGCGGGAGTTGAACGATTTCCTGCGGGAACGGAACGCGCTGTTCGGCGAATTCGACATCACCATGACGGCCGACGGCCTCGCCATCACGGGCAGCCGGGGGGATCTGGCCATCGGCGTCGAAGGCCGCTTCGAGCTGGTGGAAACGCCCGAACCCGCGATCCGTTTTGATCTCCGCGCCCTGCGGTTCGGTCCCTTTGAACTGCCGGACACGACGGTGGCGGACCTCGCGCGCCGCTTTCCGATGACCTTCTCCACCAGGCAGCACGAATTGACCGCGTTTCTCGTCCCCGCCGGCGTCGAACACCGGGAAGGGGAACTGGCCATCATCATGAACATCGATTTTTGATGCGGAAACGGCCGGCGCTTCAGGGCGCCGGCCGTTGCGCCTCCAGCGATTCCAGAAATGCGTCCGCCCCCGTCCCGCCGGCGTACAGGGAAGGCAGGGCGGCTTTCAGCGCCTCCAGCTTGTCCGGAAGATCCGGATCGCCGCCGAAGGCGACCGCCATATGTTCCGGCCACCGGCCGGCCGTCCCGGGGTCGCGGCCGAAAAGCAACGTCTCCAGCCATTCGAACGCCTCCCCGGCGAACCCGGAAGAGGAAGAAACGGCCAGTCCCGTTCCTTTGATCCAGTACGCGCGGGCGCCGGCATCCTCCGCCGCGACAAGACCGGCGACTTGCCTGTGCGCCATCCCCCGGCCGGCCAGCTCGGACAACGGCACGATGATAATCGGCAGCGTGCCGTCGGCAAACCGCCGCCACATGTCCTCCCTCGCCAGTTTTTCCGTCACCGCCAGCGGGGCGCGCTCCCCTCCGCCTTCCGGCCCGACTCCGAACAATAGCGCCAGGATTTCCCGGCCGTTGTCCCCCGGCGCGATCATGCCGCTTTCCGTCCGCCGCCAGCTGCCGCCCATCGCCGAGATGAGGGTAATGAACGCGCCGGGATCGTCCGGATCGGCGTAAATCAGCCCGCCAACGCCGCTTCCCGCTTTCAGCCGGTCCGCCAGCTCCGCCCATTCCCCGAGGGTCCGGGGCAGGGATTCGCCGGGTGCGAACGCTTCCAGCGATCCGCTGTAGGCGACGACATAGGGATCCGTCTCCCAGGGAGCGATCCACCGGTACCCGTTCCAGCCGGTCAGCTGCTGCACCGGATCGGACGCCGGACGCTCATGTCCGGGCCAGCGGGCCAGATGCCCCTTGGCGGCAAACCGTGCAGCCCATTCCAGATCCAGCATGACGATGTCGGCCAACTCCCCGGCGGCGGCCGCTTCATCCAGCCGCTCAACCGCGCCTTCCCGGGGGAAGTTGGCGGCCTCGACGCGGACGTGGGGGAAAGACCGGTTCATTTGCTCCAGCCTCTCGTTCAGCCGGCGGAACGCCTCCTCCGGCAAATGGACGTCCATGGCCAGGCGGATGTCCGGCCGGGGTTCGTCCTCCTTCGCGGCCGCGGCGGCATCGGGCGGCTCGGCGGCCAAACCGCCGGCGCCGGTTTCGGGCGGCTCCGGCGGAAACCATTGCATGAAAAGCAGCATGCACAGTATGGTGATCAAGAGCACGATCAGGGCATCTTTTCTTAACGACACGGCTTTCGGCGGTCTCCTTCGGGTTTGAAATCCATTCCCATTGTACCATATTCCGGCACCGTCCGGCCGCTTTCGATGCCGCGGCCGCCGCATATTTCGGGCGCCGCCGGGACACCTTAACGCCTAAACGGTCTGTTGCCGGAAAGGACGATGCCTCCATGCGACCCATTCTGTTGACGGCGGCTTTGGTCATCGGGCTGGCGGGTTGCGCCGGACGGGTCGACGATGCCGCGCCCCCGCCCCCGGAGGCGGCCGGCGGCGCGCAGGGTGAGTACGTCGGGCAGGCGGCCGGCGGCGGCCCGGCGGACGGCGCCGCCGGCCTGACGGACGAAGCGCGGGGCGATCCCGTGCCCGGCGAAAATGCCGCCGAACGCCTCGAGCGTCTGGCCGAATCGGTGCAGGGCGTCAACGGCGCCGCCTGCATCGTGCTCGGCAACGTGGCGATCGTCGGCATCGACGTGGACGGCAGCCTGGACCGCGGAAGGGTCGGCACGGTCAAATACGCGGTCGCCGAAGCGCTGTCCAAGGATCCCGCCGGCGTGCGGGCGCTGGTGACGGCGGATCTCGACATCGCAAGCCGTCTCCGCGCCATCCGCGACAGCGCGGCGAAAGGGCGGCCGATCCGCGGATTGGCGGAGCAGTTCGCCGAACTGGTCGGCCGGATCATGCCCCAGTTCCCGCGAAATACGGCGCCCAAGGCGGAGCCCGCCGGCCATCCGGATGACCGGCAAGAGCTTGAGCGCGGGCAAAACCCGGAAGGCAATGCCGGGCGCGACGCGCGCCGCCGGGACGAAAAGCGCGGCGGCGCTTGACGTTCCGGCGGCCGGCGCGCCGGGAAAAAGCGGCAAAAACAGAGAAAAGCCCGGTTTTGCGCCGGGCCTTTTCATGCGTTTCGCATCGCTTCGTACACTTGCTGGTCCAGTTTGTCCGCCGCCCGCTTGTCATATTTTTTCTCGTACTCGGGTTCCACCGTGATGCGGGAGCCGTAAAACATCGTATCGCGGACGGCGTCGATGACGATGTCGTAGCAGGCGAGCCTGAACGGCACGTTTGCCAGCGCTTCCGTCACCTGTCTGGCTTTGCCGTAGGCCGTATAGACGGTGCCGTCGGCAAAAAAGGTGACGGAGGCGCGGGGATTTTGGGCCAGGTTGCCCACGATGCGGCTTCTGGCGTCCACTGCGAAACGAACGGTCGCCGGATCAACGGCGTACACCCAGGAAATGGCGTTGTTGGCCGGTCCGCCGGTGTCCTGGTCCACGGTGGTGAGCAGGACGAATTTTTCCTTTTGCAGCTGGCGCAGCAACCCTTCCGGCAACGCCGTCATCGGTTCTTTCATGCGGTCGCGCCTCCCGGAATCGTTGTGGATGGATCATTTCAATTAATTATATCACAGTCCGTCAGCGGGCAAAAGCGGCGTCCTTCGTAGCCTCCGGCCTGTCCGGATGTTCCGCGCCGCCGGCCTCGAGCCTCGCTCGCAGCGCCTGCCGGGCCGCCTCGAGGGTGTCCTCCGGCACGATGACGTACGGGCTTCGCCAGGAGCCTTCCAGCGCGATCGATTCCAGATCGCCGGACGAAAGGGTGGCGTAGGTGGCCATCAGCTCCAGCAGCCGGTTTTTCGGGATGTCCGTCTGCACGTGGTCGCCGATCGCCTTCAGAAGGCCGGTCAGTCTGGCCAGCCCGCCGAGGGAGACGGCCTTGTCCAGCACTGCCCTGACCACCTGCTGCTGCCGCCGGTTGCGCTCGAGGTCGCTGGACGGTTTTGTGCGATGCTCGCCGCACTTGGCGGTGGACTGCCGGTAGCGGACGAAATCGAGCGCCTCTTTGCCGCCGAGCGTCTGGCGGCCTTTTTTGAGCATGATGCGGGTGCCGTCGGCGTCGTCGATGTAGCACATGTCCATGTCGACCTCCACCTCGATGCCGCCCAGGGCGTCCACCACCGCTTCGAATGCCTTGAAATTGACGATGACCAGATAGTCCACCGGCACGCCCAAAAGTTCCCCGAACATGGATTTCACGAGCGCTTCGGGTCCGCCCGGCTTGTCTTTTCCGTAACGGAGGGCGGCGGCATAGAAGGCGTTGGCCTTGTTCTGTTTGTAGCCGGACGGTTTCATGGCCATGTCCCGGGGAATCGAGACGAGCGTCCCTTTTTTCTGCGACGGGTTGAGGGCGATCGCCATGATGACGTCCGTATTGCGCGTGCGGGTCGCCTCCCGGGAATCCAGGCCGAGAAGCAGGATCGTCACCGGCTCTTCCTTCGGTTTCGGCTGTTCTTCCGTTTCCGCCGGCGCCTCCCCGCTGATGCTGTCCAGCACGTCATCCGCCCGTTTCAGGAGAAAGCCCGCATGGATGCCCGCCGCGGCGACCACTAGCGCCGCCAGGACAAGAAATGCGCGAAGCGTCTTGCGGACGGCCCCGGCCGCTTTGCTGCCCCTCCGCTTCCTGCTGCTGCGCGGCGGCAGTCCGGCCGCCGTTTCCGCCTGCGTCGTTTCCCCGCTTCCCATGGAATGCGCCCCGCCTCTACTCGTTGAACTTCGGATTCGCTTCGATGTCCAGCCAGAGCCGTTCGGCAAAGCGACGGTCGAACGTTTTTCTCCCGGTCTTGCCGTCCCGTTCGTACACCACCTGGATCAGGCCGTCGCCCTTCGGTTCCGCGCGGACGTCCGTCACCCGGTGGGTGTCCCGCAAAACCGACAGAAAAAAATCCGCCGTCTGCTGCGCCGCCTGGTCATCCGGCCGGCGATCGGCGGCGATCCGGATCTGCAGCCAGTTGAACAGCGCGTCTTCCAGCTTCATGTTCCGATCTCTCCCCGCCTTCTTTATGTCCCGTCCGCCCGGCCGTCCCGCGTCCGCCGGTCCAAAAGCCATCTGCGGCCGCGGTACAGGCCCATCAGCACGATGGCCAGAAGCAGGCTCTGCACGATCGGAAGGGACGCGTCAATCTGGAAAATCCACAAAATCACCGATCCGGCGGCAATCAGCAAATAGGCGAGCAGCGATTTCAAAAGGGGGAGTTTCCGCGGCCGGAACACCCTGTTGTAGACAAAGGCCATGCCCGCCACGATCAGCACGTAGGCCACCGCGTAATGGTCCTCCAGCCAGCTTTGCATCCATCCATCCGCCTTCCCGTCTGTCGTTTTCCTAACACTATACCCGTCCTCGGCCAAAGTTGCAATGGTCCGGACCGTCCCGCGCGGACGGCCCGCGGGCGGCGCCTAGCGGCGCGGACGGGACGCGATCATGAACAGCCCGGCGGCGATCAGCACCGCCGCGATCAGATAGACGCCGCCGCTGGCCACCAGGACGATGCCGAAAAGAAGCGCGGAAACCGCCGCCAGCACGCCGGAGGCGACCAGCAGGCCGCGCGGCTTGCCGGGATCGAAAAAGTACGCTTCGAACAGGCCGACCGCCGGTCCGAACACGAACCCCGGCCACAGCCAGGCCATCGCCTGCCAGCCGATCAGGTTGCAGACGAAAAACATGGCGGCATAGGTGACCAGAATGCCGCCCGGCACGAGCACGCCGGCATGGACGCCCATGCCGAACCGCAAATAGTGGAAGAAAAGGCCGGGCAAAAGCAGAAAAAGCGGCCACAGGTTGGCGGCGGCGCTATGAAAGACGCCGAATTTGCCGGCCAGGAGCAGAACGCCGACGGCAATCAGCACGATGCCGGCTTGGCGGGTGCTTCTGTTCATCGCCACTCCCCTTTCCAACCATCAGCGCGCGACAGCCCGTTTCCGGTCAGTCCCGCCGCTTTTTTCCGTCCGTTCCGGCCTGCGCGAAAAGATGCCTGAGGAGCCCGAAGACCAGCACCGCCGTGGCGCCGAATAGCGGCGCCGCCGCGTCCGCCTTTCGCCACAGGCCGGCCAGCCACGGACCGGCCAGCCGGTCGGACGCGAACATGTCCCCCGCCGCGTAGCCGAGCATGGCGGCGCCGGCGTGCAGAAGGGGCGGAAACCGGTGCAAAAGCCGCATCATGATCGCGCTTCCCCACGGAATGAGGGGAACGGACAAGACGATGCCGCAAACGAGGAGCACCGGGTTGCCGCGGGCCAGCGCGGCGACGGCCAGCACGTTGTCGAGACTCATGACGAGATCGGCCAGCAGAATGGCCGCCACGGCGGACCGCAAGCTGTCGGCGTTTTTGACTTTGTGCCGGCGGGCGCCGTCTGACGCCAGCCGGACGGCGATGGCGGCAAGGAGAAGAGCGCCCGCCGCCTGCAACAGCGGCAGGCGGAGCAGCCAGACGGCGGCCAGCGCCAGGGCGATTCGGAGCACGACCGCTCCCGCGACGCCCCACCGGATTGCCTTCCGGCGGAGCCGCGCGGGCAGACGGCCGGCGGCCATGGCGATGACGAGCGCATTGTCGCCGGACAAGAGCACATTGATCAGGACGATTTGCAAAAACGAAACGACCGGTTCATGCACGGACATCCCCTCCACTCCCCACTATACGGGGAGCCGTCCGCGCGCATGCCGGCCGGATGCCGGTCAGAAATAGCCGGCGATGCTTTCTTCCTTCCGGTCCGCGCCGGCGGGATCCCCGACGCGGATCGTTTCGGTCTGCATGACGGCCTTCTCGATTTCTTCCTCCATCCAGTCCGCCCGGCTTTCGATCCGTTCGACGACGGCGATGTTCGGGTTCGTGGCGGGCGACTTCGGAACGAACAGGGTGCAGCAGTCTTCATAGGGCTGGATGGAAATCGGGAACGTCCCGATCTTTTCGGCCAGCCGGATGATTTCCTGTTTGTCCATCATGATGAGCGGACGAAGCACGGGCAGATCGGACGCCCGCTCGATGGCCGCCAGGCTCGCCAGCGTCTGGCTGGCCACCTGGCCCAGGCTTTCCCCGGTCACGATCGCGCGGGCTTTGTGTTTCGCCGCAAGGCGGCTGGTGATGCGCATCATCGCGCGCCGGACCATCGTGATCAGAAACTTCTCGCTGCCCAGCTGCTTCAGGCGCGTCTGGATGTCCGCAAACGGCACCATGTGCAGGTTCATGCCGTCGGAATAGACGGCGAGCCGCTCCGCCAGCTCCACGACCTTCTGCTTGGCCCGCTCGCTGGTGTACGGAAAACTGTGGAAATGGACCGCCTCCACGTGAAGGCCGCGCTTCAGCGCCAGATAGCCGGCGACGGGGCTGTCGATGCCGCCGGACAAAAGCAGCATGGCGCGGCCGTTCGTGCCGAGGGGGAAGCCGCCCGGCGCCTCGCGCGTTTCGCAGAACACATAGGCGCCGTTGTCCCGGATTTCCACGTTCAGCTCCACGTCCGGATGGTGCAGGTCCACCTTCAGGCCGGGCATGTTGACGAGCACGTGGCGGCCGACGACGTGGTTCATTTCCATCGAATTCATCGGGAACGCCTTGTACGACCGGCGCACCTTCACTTTGAACGTGGCCGGCCGGGGCGAAAGGCTTTTCATCACCGCGAGCGCCGTTTCGCGGATCGCGTCCGCATCCGCGGCGCATTGTTCCGCCGGGCTGTAGGAGGAAAGCCCGAAAATGGTGTCGAGCACGGCGGCCACCGGCTCAAACGGCGTTCCGTTCAGCTTCAGGATCACGCGTCCGGACGCGTGCTGCACCTCCACGTCCGGGAAAGCCTTCATGCGCCGGCGGATGACGTTGACCAGCGTATTTTCAAAAAAAGAACGGTTTTTTCCCTTCAGGGTAAATTCGCCAAAGCGAATGATCACCGTCGATGCCATCGTTTCACCCCATCACGCTGCCGTACTTGTCCAGAATGCGCACCACCGCGTCGGCCAGGCTCGCCATTTGCTCCGGCGTGTTTTCCGGGCCGATGGAAACGCGGATGCCGCTTTTGGCCTCCTGTTCGGTCAGCCCCATGGCGAGCAGCACGCGGCTCGGCTTTTCCTCGCCGGAGGAACAGGCCGACTGGGACGACACGCAGAACCCTTCCTTTTCCAAAAAATGCACCATTGCTTCCGCCTTGACGCCCGGGATGCGGAAATGAGCGATGTGCGGCGCCATGCCGGAGCCGTCCGCCGTGCCGGTGACGCGGATGCGCGGGTCTTTCGCGAGCTTCTCCAGCAGGCCGCGGCGCATGGCCGCAAGGCGCGGCATCTCCGTCTTCATCCGGTCCGTCGCCATGCGGAACGCCTTGGCCATGCCGACGATCGCCGGCGTGTTCTCCGTGCCGGAGCGGTAGCCCCCCTGCTGTCCGCCGCCCCGCATGAGCGGCTCCAGGGTCAGGCCGTTCCGTTTGTACAGCATGCCGGCGCCCCGCGGTCCGTGAAACTTGTGGGCGGAAAGCGACATCAGGTCGATGCCGAGCCGGGCGGGTTCGAGGGGGATTTTCCCCGCCGCCTGGACGGCGTCCACGTGAAACACGACTTTGCGCCGTTCCCGGAGGAGTTCGGCCACGCGCTCGATCGGCTGGATGCGCCCCGTTTCGTTGTTGACCGCCATCAGGCTGACCAGGATCGTGTCGTCCCGCAGGGCCGCTTCCACGTCTTCCGGGCGCACCGCGCCCGTTTCGTCCGCATTCAGCCAGGTGACGTCAAATCCGCGTTTCTCGAGGGTGCGGAAGCACTCGTACACGGACGGATGCTCGATGTTGGACACGATCAGGTGCCGGCCTCTGCCGGCATGGGCCATGGCCGTCCCGAAGATGGCCAGGTTGTTGCTTTCCGTGCCCCCCGAGGTGAAGATGATTTCGCGCCGGTCCGCCCCGAGCCGTTCCGCCATGACGTCCGCCGCCGCGCGGATCAGTTTTTCGGCTTCCGCGCCGGCGGCGTGCAGGGACGACGGATTGCCGTAATATTTGAGCATCAATTCGCCGACCGTTTCCGCCACTTCCGGGTACGGCGGTGAAGATGCGGCATAGTCCATGTAAATCATTGCAGGTCCCGCCTTGTGAGAAATCCTGTTCCATTTTACAAGAAAACCGGCGCGAAAGAAAGAACAGGCAGGCGAACGAACGGTTCGCCTGCCTGTCCCGGCCGCGGCTCGCACGGCCCAAACGCCCGTTCCGGCGCAAGCGGCCGCACCGGCCGGATCAGCTTCCGCTTCCCTTCCGCCTGAAGGTGTGGCAGCAGGTTGCGGCCGCGTTTTCGGCCGTGTCCCGGTGCCCGGTGTCAAATCCCTCTCCGGAAAATTCGGCGTCAAACGTCCTGTTGGCGTGACGGTCGACCTCGATCATGATCGCGTCGGCGGAGCAGCGGTTTTGCTCTTCCCAATAATGGCAGTTCGACACGCTGCAAAACACTTGCGGCATCTTGGCCTCACCCCCTGCCTACAGTTTGCCGGCCGGGGGGAGGGAATATTCCGGAAGCGCCCCCGCCCCGGGAGGCGGCCGGCCTCAGCTCCGGCCCGTTCACAGGCGGCCCGCCCGGCGGCCGGAACCGTCCGCCGGCGCTGCATAGCCCGGCGCCCGCCGTCGAATGCTAAGGAAAGCTTCAATTTGTCGGCAGCCGACATAACGAAAGGAGCGGCATTCGACATGCGGAAACCGCATGCGGCCGGTCTGGCCGCCTTCCTGCTGGCCGCCGGCCTCGCCGCCGCCCTCGTCTGGCCGCCTGGCGCGCCGGACGACGGCGCGGCGGGCGGAAACGGGAGCGGCGGAATCGGCCAAGGGCGGCTTGATCCCGCGCGCGAAATGGAAGCAAAACGGCGGCTCGTGGAACGGGACGCGGAGCTGACGGCGCGTCTCTGCAGCCTGCAATGCGCCGCCGATCTGGCGGAAATGGCCGGCGAACTGTCCCGCCTGCCGGACGGGAAGCTGGAGGCGCGCCTTCACGAACTGCGGGCCGGCCATCCCCGCCTCGTGCGGCTGTCCTGGGTCGGCAGGTACGGCACGCCGGTGGCGGCCGGCGGGCTGCCCCGCGAACCCGGGGAACTGGAGGACCGGCTGCGGGAAGCCCATGAGGCGGTCAGGAGCGGCAGGCGTTACGATTCGGGTTCCGTCATCGCCGGCGGGGAACGCTTTGCCGTTCTCGGCATCCCGTCGCGGGACGGAGCGGGGATCGTCGGGGTCGTGCGCCAGTCGTCGGCGGAAAAAGTCCAATCGATGCAGACGGAAAATCTCCGCCTCGTTCCCTTCCCGCGGGAAGGCCGCTACGGCATCGAATCCGTCGATGCCGGCAGCAACCGGGACATCACGGTGGATCACGGGGAAGAAAACGGAACGGCCAGCCACTATCACAAATATGAAGTCGTGGTCAGGTTCGCCCGGCCGCCCGGCGAAGACGAACTGGAACGCATCAAAAGGGAACTGGCCATCGCCCGGGTGCGCAAAACCGGCTACGCCTATCTGTTCCAATCCGAACGCACCACCGCCGAAGCGATGATCGACTACTTCCGGAAGTCGGGCAACGTCGTCTATGCCGAACCCCATTATCTGTACATGACCAACGGGGAACCCGGCGGGCGGACCGGGGAGATCGTGCCGAACGACCGGCTGTTCGAAGCGTACCAATGGAACCTGCCGATCATCGGGACGATCCCCGGATGGTCGATCACGCGGGGAGACGAAAACGTCGTCGTCGCCGTCATCGACACCGGCGTCGACCTGAACCATCCCGACCTGGCGGGACGCCTGACGGAAGGCGCCAACTTCGTTACGCCCGGCGAAGCGCCGGCGGATGACGTCGGCCACGGCACCCACGTGGCCGGCATCATCTCCGCCGTCGTCAACAATGTCGAGGGCGTGGCGGGCATGACCTGGCACGACCGGGTCATGCCGGTCAAGGTGCTGGACGCAAGCGGCGCCGGCTCGGCCTATGCGGTGGCGCAGGGCATCATCTGGGCCACCGACAACGGGGCCAAAGTGATCAATTTGAGCCTGGGCAACTACGCGGCGTCCGAATTTTTGCACGACGCGGTCCGCTACGCCTTCGACCGCGACGTCGTGCTCGTGGCCGCCACCGGCAACGACAACACCGATCAGCCCGGCTATCCCGCCGCCTATCCGGAAGTGTTCGGCGTGTCGGCGACGGATGAAAACGAAAGGCTGGCCGAATTTTCGAACTACGGCGATTACGTCGACGCCGTGGCGCCGGGCGTGAGCATCCCGAGCACGTATCCCGGCGGCCAGTACGCCGCGCTGTCCGGCACTTCCATGGCCAGCCCGCACGCCGCCGCGCTGGCGGCGCTGATCCGCTCCGTCAACCCGCTGCTCAAAAACACGGAAGTGATGGACATCATGCGCAAAACGGCGGTGGATCTCGGCCCGCCCGGCAAAGACGCCCTGTACGGCTACGGACGGATCGACGTGGCCGCCGCGCTCCAGGAGGCGGTCCGCCTGAAGCAGTCCGTCGGCCTGCTGCCGGAATGGGTTCGCAGGGAAATCGGGAAATGGCGGGAACAAAAGGCGCGGCCGGGCACGGGGACGACGGAGCCGGAAGGTTGACCGACGCTTGCCGGACGCAGGCCTCAAGGGGCCGCTGTCGGCCGCCGGAAGGGCCGTTCGGGCGCCTGGGCCCGCGGCGCCCCCGCCCGCCGGCACAAAAGGGGCCGTCCGCCGGATCCGCGATCCGGGGACGGCCCCTCCGGTTGTCTTTTGCGGCCAAGGAAAGTTTGTCTGTAAGCCGGGTTCTGTACTCTCCGGCGGAACGGCGGAAACGCCTCCCGCGCGGAAAGCGACAATCATCTTTCTAGGCCGTGCATTGCTGCACGGCTCAAGCGACCAACCCAACGCGCCCCGGGCCAGGGCTGGGCCGCAAAAGCGGCACCGTGCGTTCTTCTTGGTCTTGCTCCGGATGGGGTTTACCAGGGCATAAGTCGCCAGATGCCCTCGTGGTCTCTTACACCACGGTTCCACCCTTGCCTGTGCCGCGAAGCAGGCGGCCATCGGCGGTCCGTTTCTGTGGCACTATCCTTCAGCTCGCGCTGACTGGACGTTATCCAGCATCCTGCCCTGCGGAGCCCGGACTTTCCTCTCGCGATGTTCCATCGCCAGCGATTGTCCGACAAACTTTCCTTGCAGCATCCATCAGTATAGCAGAGACGCGGCCGGCCTGGCAAGGCGGAATCGTTTCCAGCCGCGTCAGGCGAAACGGAACGGATCGGTGTCGATCTCCGACGCGACGGCCGCCGTGGCGTAGCCGGCCGCCTGCAGCATGCCGTTCAGCCGGTCGGCCACGGCGGGCTTCACCAGCTTTTCGATGTGGTGGCCGGCATCGATCAGCGAAAAACCGGCCGCCAGCGCGTCGACGGCGGTATGGTGGTCGATGTCGCCGGTGACGAGCACATCCGCACCGGCGCGCATCGCATCCGCCACGTAGCTTCGGCCGGACCCGCCGAGGACGGCCACGCGCCGCACGGGGCGGCCCGGATCGCCGACGAGCCGGACGGCGGGCACCCGGTATGCCGCCTTGACCCGCTTCGCCAGTTCGCCGAGGGTTGCCGCTTCCGGCAGCTCGCCGACCCGGCCGAGGCCGAACGTTTTCCCTTTCACCGCCAGCGGGTACACGTCATAAGCCACTTCTTCGTAGGGATGGGCGTTCAGCATCGCCTGCACGACCCGGTCCAGAATGTCCTTCGGCACGACCGTTTCCAGCCGGATTTCCTCGGCGGTTTCCAGCCGGCCGGTTTGGCCGAGGAACGGATTGGCGCCTTCCCGCGGCAAAAACGTCCCCGTGCCTTCCACGTTGAAACTGCAGTGGCTGTAGTTGCCGATCCAGCCCGCTCCAGCGTCGAACACGGCCTGCATCACCTTGTCGTGATGGCTTTTCGGCACGAACACCGCCAGCTTTGCCAGTTCTTTGTGCTTCAGTTCGGCAAACGGCACCGCCCCTTCAAGGCCGAGGGCGGATGCCAGGACGTCGTTGACGCCGCCTTCCGCCGCATCCAGGTTCGTATGGGCCACGTAAACGGCGATGTCGTGTTTCAGCAGCTTCGCGTACAGTTTCCCGGCCGGCGAATCGGTGCAAAGATGGCGCACGGGCCGGAACATGACGGCGTGATGGGCAATGATCATGTCCGCCTGCAGGCGGATTGCCTCGTCCGCCACGCCGTCCGTCACGTCCAGGGCGACCAGCACCTTCGAAATCCGTTTGTCCGCCGTTCCGAGCTGCAATCCGATCGGATCGCCCTCCATGGCCAGCCATTTCGGAGCGATCTCCTCCATCATCCGGATGACGGCGTGACCGTCCGCAAGCATGACAGCACCTCCCTGATTTTCGCGGTTTCTTCCTCCAGGCGTTCGCGCTTGCCGGCGGTTTCCGGGCTGTCCGAGTTTTTCATGCGCGCGATGATCCGCTCCCGCTTGGCGATCTCCGCCTGCCACCGGTCCAGGAATGTCCGGGAAGGCCGCCGCACGAGATGCGGACCGAGCAGAAACTGCAGGTCGGCCGCCACGACCGGCCCGCCGCCGGCGGCAACCGGCTCGTACAGCCGCGCCGCCCGCTCCTCTTCGCCGGGACGCGCCGGAACCGCTTCGAGAATATCGTAGAACACCCCGTCCTCCTCCAGCACGCACTCGTCCCGCAAATACCAGCCGTGGTCATGCAGCCAGCGGCGAACGTCGCGGGCGCCGACATTGGGCTGGAGGAGCAGGACGCCGGTGCCTTCCAGCCGGTCTTCCCCGGCGGCGAGGATATCGGTCATCGTGGCGCCGCCCATTCCCGCAATCACGACCACGTCGGCTTCCCCGGGCGCCAGGACGCCGAGGCCGTCGCCCTTGCGGACGTCGATCCGGTCGAGAAGCCCGGCCGCCGCGATGTTGCGCATGGCGGCTTTGAGCGGGCCGTCATGCAGGTCGCCGGCCACGGCCTTCCGGCACAGGCCCGCCTTGACGGCATGAATCGGCAACAGCGCGTGGTCGCTGCCGATGTCGGCCAGCGTGCCGCAGCGGGGGATGCGCCCGGCGATCGCCGCGAGCCGTCTGGACAATTGGAACGTGATGGCCATCGCCTCTTTCCCTTTCATTCGAAATCGTGCATCCAGTCCCCGTCATCCCTGCCGCCGGCGCGCCGCCGCACGACCGCCAGCAGCGCGGCGGCCAGTTTGACGGCCAGCATGAAGACGGCGGGCATCGCACCCGCAACGTTGGCGGCCAGGCCGTACACCTCGGGCGCCACGAGGGCCATCCCGGCGGCGATCATCAGCATCGCGCCGGCGGATCCGATGCCGCCGTAGATCCAGCTGCCGAAAGCGTACAACAGCACGGACAGCGGCAGCATGTACAGCTGGAGCAGCCAGTACCCGGGGCTTTCGTGCCAGACGTTGATCAGCCACAGGCCGGACAACAGCAGGGCAAAATAGCCGCTGAGCTGGAGCAGGCCGACGCGCGCGGCAAGCCCCGCGGCCAGCCAGATGGCGCCGCAGGCCGCCGCCAGCGCCACCGTCGCCCCCGGCCCGGCGGCGGCAAACTGCCGGAGCGTCACCAGCCCCAAAAGCGGCGCCAGGAGGCATCCGGCTCCCAGGGCGGCAAAGCCGGCCAGCGGCCGGCGTCTCCGTTCGTTCAGCCCGACGCCGATCAAAACGGCCACGAGAGCGGCGGACAGCACCGTTTGCAACAGAGGATGGAAAAATGTAAAATATAATCCAGAAATGAACAGCGAGCCGATGACGCCGGACGCGGTCCAGCCGTACGCCGGCTTCCAGCCGGCCGCCAGCCGGTCCATAAGCCGCCTGGCGAAGGCCGGTCCGCCGGCGGCCGCGGGGGGATTTTCGCCCTCCAGGTACAAATTCCGGAGAAAATCGCAATATTGCTCCGGCAGCAGTCGGCTCCGCCGCCAGCGCTCGATTTCCCCGAGAATCAGCATGCGTTTTTCGGGATCCATCAATCCCACCCCCATAAGGAAATCCGGGCGCTCCTTCGGCCGGCCCGGATTGGATGGATGGAACGGTGCGGATTATTCAAGAAAATCTTTCAGCCGCTTGCTCCGGCTCGGATGCCGCAGTTTGCGCAGCGCCTTGGCCTCGATCTGGCGGATGCGCTCCCGCGTGACGCCGAACACCTTGCCGACTTCCTCCAGCGTCCGTGTTCGGCCGTCATCCAGTCCGAAGCGCAGCCGCAGCACGTTTTCTTCCCGCTCGGTCAGCGTGTCCAGCACGTCTTCCAGCTGCTCCTTGAGCAGTTCGTAGGCGGCGGCGTCGGCGGGGGCCAGGGCGTCCTGGTCCTCGATGAAGTCGCCCAGATGGGAGTCGTCCTCTTCCCCGATGGGGGTTTCCAGCGAGACCGGCTCCTGGGCGATCTTCATGATTTCCCGCACTTTTTCGACGCTGAGGTCCATTTCCTTGGCGATTTCCTCGGGCGTCGGCTCGCGTCCCAGTTCCTGCAGGAGCTGGCGGGAGACGCGGATCAGCTTGTTGATCGTCTCCACCATGTGCACGGGGATGCGGATCGTCCGCGCCTGGTCGGCGATCGCCCGCGTGATCGCCTGGCGGATCCACCACGTGGCATACGTGCTGAACTTGAATCCCTTGTCGTAGTCGAATTTTTCGACCGCCTTGATCAATCCCATGTTGCCTTCCTGGATCAGGTCGAGAAACAGCATGCCCCGGCCGACGTAGCGTTTGGCGATGCTGACGACAAGCCGCAGGTTGGCTTCCGCCAGGCGCCGTTTGGCTTCCTCGTCCCCCTGTTCGATCCGCTTGGCCAGTTCGATTTCTTCTTCCGCCGTCAGGAGAGGCACCCGTCCGATTTCCTTCAGGTACATCCGGACGGGGTCGTTGATTTTCACGCCGGGAGGCAGGGAAAGATCATCGTCGAAATTGTAGTCGTCGATATCCTGCCGGGAAGACGGCTCCCCGCGAAAGTCTTCATCCCCTTCGCCCACAATCTCGATGCCCAGGTCGGCCAGCTGTTCGAAAAAGTCGTCCATCTGCTCCGGATCCTGGTCGAAGGGGGACAGCCGCTCCATGATTTCCTTGTAGGTCAGCGAAGATTGTTTTTTCCCCTTTTCGATGAGCTGTTCCTTCACCTGCTCCAACGTGAGTTCCGGTTCCGTTTCCGTGCGCTGTTCGTTCGCCATGCTTCAAACTCCCTCCTCCCTGGAAGCGAAAAACGGTCAAAGCGACTTCAGCTCTCTGTCCAGGGATATGATCTCCATTCCGATTTGCTGCGCCCGCTCCAGATCGCCGGCGCGTTCCGCCTGTTTTTGCTCTTCCTTCTTTCTTTGCAGCTCGCGGATTTTCGGATATTTTTTGATCTCTCTCACGAAATCGTCGATCGCCTGCCCGTTGATGCCGGCGGTATCTTCAAACGCAAGCGAACCGGCCACGTCCTTGAGGCGCGGATCATCCAGACCCGCGATGAAAAGGCCCGGGTTCGGTTCATGGCCCTGCGCGTAATAGGCATAAAGATAGGCTGCGATGGCCGCATGGGCTTCCACGTTGAAGCGGTCCGCCAGCCGTTCCTGCACATACAGGGCGATGTCCCGGTCTTCGAGCATGAGGGCCAGAAGTTTCCGTTCCGCATTGTGATAGGCGGGCTTCAAGGCGGGCACGCCTTTGTTCCCGTTTTCACTCTGCATACCATTATTCCACGTTGTCCGGTTATTATCCCCGATGCGCCGGTTTTTTTGCATCTCCCGCCGGATTTGGCGCAACTGCTCATTGAGCGCTTCTATCGAAAACCCGTACTCATCGGACAGCTCCCTGACATAGAATTCCCGTTCCGTCGGCGCGTCGAGTTCGGCGACGAGTTTCAGCGCCGCCTGGATGTATTTCAGCCTGCCTTCATCGGTCGACAGCGCAAAACGCCGGCGCAGATGCAGCAGCTTGAACTTGGCGGCGGGAACCGCGCCCTCCACGATGCGTTCCCGGAACGCTTCGCCGCCGTACTTCGCGATGTAATCATCCGGGTCCATCCCGTCGGGCAATAGCGCCACGGTGACCGAGCAGCCGGCCGCCTCCAGCATGACGAGCGCCCGCGCGGCGGCCGTCCGTCCCGCCTCGTCCCCGTCATAGCAGAGCACCACATGTTCGGCAAGACGGCGGAGGGCGGTGCAATGCTGTTCGGTGAGCGCCGTGCCCATCGTGGCGATGGCGTTCCGCGTGCCGGTGCCGTACGCCCGGATCACGTCCACGTGACCCTCAAACAAGACCGCCCTGCCGGTTTTTCGGATGGCCGGCCGGGCCCGGTGCAGGTTGAACAGCGTGCGGCTTTTGGAAAAAACGGGCGTTTCGGGCGAATTCAGATATTTCGGCTGGCCTTCGCCGATGACCCGTCCGGAAAACCCGATGACCCTGCCCTGCGCATCATGGATCGGAAACAGGATCCGGTTGCGGAACCGGTCGTAATACCCGTCCGATCCGGTCCTGGCCATGATCAGGCCGCCCGTCTCCATCAGCGGCAGATCGAACTTCTTTTCCGCCAGGAACCGGACCAGCGTATCCCAGCTGTCCGGCGCGTACCCGATCCGGAATTCGTCGATCCACTTGTCGGTGAAGCCGCGGCTTCGCAGATAGGCGAGGGCCCCGTAGCCTTCGCTCGTGTTTTTCAGCAGATGGTGGTACAGCGTGGCGGCCAATTCGTGGGCGTCGAGGATCATCCGTCTTCGTCTCTGCTCTTCCGTTTCGACTGGCGTTTCATGGCCGGTTTCCACCGGGATGCCGGCTTCCTCCGCCAGCTTGCGGACCGCCTCGGGAAAGCGGAGGCCTTCCGTGTCCATGACGAACCGGATGACGTCGCCGCCGACTCCGCAGCCGAAACAGTGGTAGGTTTGCTTCTCCGGGGAAACGGTGAAGGACGGGGTTTTCTCGGAATGGAACGGACACAGGCCGACCCAGTTTTTGCCGCGCTTGGTCAGGTGGACGACTTTGCCGATCACGTCGATGATGTCGTGAGCTTTCAGTACGGCGTCGATGATCTCCTCCGGAATCCTTCCCCGGGTCATCCCGCATTCACATCCCGAAATGCACGTAATACTATTCGCTAAAGAGAAAAATTCTCCTGCAACCGGCGCAAAACTTTTGTCAGGGTTTGTAGAAACTTGCGCCGGTCTTCGCCGGCGAATGCCGCGGGCCCTTTCGTCCGCCCGCCGCCACGCCTCGCCTTCGCCGCCGCATGGCGGCTTGCCAGCAGCGCGTCGATCGTCTCCGGCCGGTATTCCCGGCCGCGTTCGGACAGCACGGCGGCGCCGCGGGCCAGGGCGAGAGCCGCCAGGCCGAAATCCTGGGTGACGAGCACATCCCCCCTGCCGATCCGGTTGGCGATGGCCAGATCCGCCGACTGGCCGGCGCGGTCCACCTGGACGACGTCCACGCCGTCTCCGGCTTCCGGCATGCGATGGGCATGGGAGGCGACAAGGACGACGCGGACGCCGAAAGCGCGGCACGTCTCGATGATTTCCCGTTTCACCGGGCAGGCGTCGGCATCCACGTAGACGATCGGCGGTTTCATCGCTCTGAAAACCCCTTTTCCGACGGACATGGCGTCCGGTCCGGCACGTACCGGTTCGCCGGCGCCGGACGGAATTCCTGCTTCATTTCACCAGCCGGGAAAAATCCGCGAAGCGGCGGATGTCGCGCGCGATCCGGGAAATGAGCGCCAGGCGCGCCCGGCGAACCGCCGGGTCTTCGGCCATGACCAGCACCGCGTCGAAAAAGCGGTTGACGGCATCGCGCAGTCCGGCCAGCGCATCGAGCGCCTGCGCTTCGCGGCCTTCATCCAGATGTCCGCCATATATGATATGAAGCTGCTGCCATTGTTTGTACAGTTCCCGCTCCGCCGGCTCCGCCAGCATCCGCTCGTCCAGCTCGTCGGACTCCGCCTTCACGGCCAGGTTGCACACCCGGTTGAACGCGTCGACGGCCGCTTTCGCCCCGTCTGCGGCAAGGAAGGCTTCCAGCGCCTCCGCCCGGCGAATGACGGACGGCACGGGGGAAGCGAAAACGCCGCCTTCCATGACGGCTTCGGCCACGTCATGGCGGACTTTGTCCGACAGCACGTTGCGGACGCGAAGGGCGAAGAAGTCCCGCAAATCCCGCAAAATGTCCGCTTCATCCCGCTTCAGGCCGCGGGAATCCCGCAGCACGCCGAGGGACAGGCGGAACAGATCGTCCAGATGGAGCTTGAGCCCGTGGCGGATCAGCGTCTGCACGATGCCGGCCGCCTGGCGCCTGAGCGCGTACGGGTCCTGGGAACCGGTGGGCACGATGCCGATGGAGAAAAAGGCGGCAATCGTGTCCATCTTGTCGGCCAGCCCGACGACGGCCCCGACCAGCCCTTCCGGCGGTCCGTCCCCGGCGTGGCGCGGGCGGTAATGTTCGTTCACGGCGCGGCACACCGGCTCCGGCTCGCCCTGCAGCCGGGCGTATTCTTCCCCCATGATGCCCTGCAGTTCGGGAAACTCATAGACCATCTGGGTGACGAGGTCGAATTTGCAGATGTGCGCCGCCCGGTCGATGTGCCGCTTCTCCTCGCCGCCGATGCCGGCCCGTTCCGCCAGCCGTCCCGCCAGCGTCCGGATGCGGCGCACTTTGTCGCCGACGGTGCCGAGATCTTCGTGAAACACGATCGATTCCAGCTTGCCGAGCGCCCGGTCGATGGAAAGTTTCTTGTCTTCTTCATAGAAGAACCGGGCGTCCGTCAGGCGGGCGCGCAGCACTTTCTCGTTGCCCCTGGCCACCAGTTCGAGCGACCGGTCATCGCCGTTGCGGACCGTCACGAAATGGGGCAGCAGTCGGCCGTTTCCGTCGAACACGGGGAAATACCGCTGATGCTCGCGCATGGACGTGATCAGCACGTCCTGCGGGATGGCCAAAAAAGCCGGATCGAAGGAACCGTACAGCACCGTCGGGTATTCCACCAGAAACAGCACTTCTTCCAAAAGGTCCTCCTGGACGGCGATCGTCCAGCCTTTTTCCCGGGACAGCCGCCCGATCTGGTCCAGGATGGCCCGTTTCCGCTCTTTTGGATCCGCCAGCACGTACTGGCCGCGCAGCGCGTCCGCGTACTCCGACGCCCGGGAAAGCTCGGCTTCGCCGCCGAGAAACCGGTGCCCCCGCGTCATGCGGCCGGAGGAGACGCCGGCGACTTCCAGCGGCACGACCCGGTCGCCGTACAGGAACACGAGCCAGCGGATCGGCCGGATGAACTTCACGTCATGGCGGCCCCAGCGCATGTTTTTCGGAAACGACATGGCGCGGATCCACTCGCCGGCCGCCCGCGGCAGCAGCGCTTCCGTTTTTTCGCCGGCGCCCTTTTTGACGGCGAAGACGTACGGCGTGCCGCCGACGTCCCGCACGGTGAGCTCGGCCGGGTCGACGCCCTGGCTTTTGGCAAAACCGAGGGCCGCCTTCGTCCAGTTGCCCTGTTCGTCCCGCGCGATGGAGAGAGCGGGCCCCTTCGTCTCCTGCGTCAGGTCCGCCTGCCGGTCCGCCACGTCTTCCGCCAGCACCGCCAGGCGCCGCGGCGTGGCGAAGGAGCGGACGGCGCCGTGGGCGATGCGGGACTCGTCCAGCCATTTTTCCACGATGTCCTTCAGCTGCCCGGCCGCCTGGCGCACGAACCGCGCCGGCACTTCTTCCAGGCCGATTTCAAAAAGCAGGTGTTCAGCCATTTGCGTCAGCCCCTTTCCCCTTCAACAGCGGAAAGCCCAGCTTCTCCCGCTCTTCCAGCCACACCTGGGCGACTTGCCGGGCCAGATTCCGCACGCGGGTGATGTAACCGGTCCGTTCCGTCACGCTGATGGCGCCGCGGGCGTCGAGCAGGTTGAACGTGTGGGAGCATTTCAGCACGTAATCGTAGGCCGGCAGCACCAGCCGCTCGGCCATCGCCCGGCGGGCTTCCTCCTCGTACATGGCAAAAAGGGAAAACAGCATGTTCGTGTCGGACACCTCGAAGGTGTACTTCGAGTGCTCGTACTCCGCCTGCCTGAACACGTCGCCGTATGTAACCCCGTCCACCCATTCCAGGTCGTACACGTTTTCCTTGTCCTGGATGTAGGACGCGAGCCGTTCGAGCCCGTAGGTGATCTCCACCGCCACCGGGGAACAGTCGAGGCCGCCGATCTGCTGGAAATACGTGAACTGGGTGATTTCCATGCCGTCCAGCCACACTTCCCAGCCGAGGCCCCAGGCGCCCAGCGTCGGCGCCTCCCAGTTGTCTTCCACGAAGCGGATGTCGTGGTCGCGCGGCTCGATGCCGAGCCTGCGCAGGCTTTCCAGATAAATCTCCTGGATGTTGTCGGGCGACGGTTTCATGATCACCTGGAACTGGTGATGCTGGTACAGCCGGTTCGGATTTTCCCCGTACCGCCCGTCGGCCGGCCGCCGCGACGGTTCCACGTAGGCCACGTTCCACGGTTCCGGCCCGATGCTGCGCAAAAACGTCATCGGGTTCATCGTGCCGGCTCCCGTTTCCACGTCGTAGGGCTGGACGATGAGGCAGTTCTGCCCGGCCCAGAATTCCTGCAACGTCAAAATGATCTGCTGGAAATTCATCATATCCCTCCCGTCATCGGCTCGTGTACGGCGCTTCCGGACGCGGCCGCCCGCCGGCGCAAACGCGCGGGGGGAACACAAAAACGCCCCCATGCCGTCGGCATAGGGACGGGTTGTGCGCCCGCGGTTCCACCCTACTTGGCAACCCCGTCCGTCCGTTTCGCACCGGAAAAAAGGTTGCCCGCTTTCCGTCAAGCGCGCTCCGGAACGCCTTTCGGCGGGGCGGCCCGCCGGGCTTGCACCACCCCCGGCTCGCTGGAGAACCGTCTGTTCCGCCTACTTCCTTTCCATCATTGCGCCGATATCAAATTGAGACGTATTATAGCACGGCCGGCGCCCTTCGTCAAAACCCCACCTGCTCCAGCTGCTCCAGCACGTGCCGCGAACGGAAGCGGATGTCCAGATGCCGGTCCATCCACCGGCGCATCACCCGCCGCAGCGTCTCTTTCGTTTCCGCCTTCAGGTCGATGCGCCCGACGCGGGACAGATCGACGGAGGCAAACAGCCTGAGCAGCCGGATCACCGGTTCGCCGGGCTTGAGCGTCTCGCCGTCTTTTCCGGCGCAGCCGCGGCAGACAAGCCCGCCGAGGGCGATGCTGAAGCCGGCGGCATCGTCCGCCGCCCCCCCGCATCCCGCGCAGCCGTCCAGGACGGGCATATAGCCGGCATGGGCGAGGATGTTCATCTCGTAAATGTGCGTGATCACCTGCGCGTCCTTGCCGTCCTCCAGCGCGGCGAGCGCGGCCAACAGCTGGCGGTACAGGCGCGGCGCCGCTTCCCCGTCGGCCGTCACCCGGTCCGTCATTTCCGCGAGATAGGCCGCGACGGCGGAAAGCAAAAGATCTTCCCGGATGCGCCGGTGGCTCTCGATGATGTCGGCGCTATTCAGCGTGCCGAGGCCGGCGGCGCGGAAAAACACGTACTCGCCGTGCGTGAACGGTTCCGCGGCGGCGGCATAGCGGCTGCCGGTCTTTTTGGCGCCGCGGGCCAGGACGCCGACTTTGCCCGCGCCTTCCGTGAACAGCGTCACGATTTTCCCGCTTTCCCCGTAATCGATGCTCTTGATCACCAGCGCTTCCACCCGGTGCAACACGGTGTTCTCCTCCACAATGCCGCCGGCCGCATGCCCGTCCGGTTCCATCGGCCGTCCCGGCGGCGGGCGGCGCCGGCTCAATCGTCATCCGGACGTTCCGGTTCCTCCTCCTCGGACTCATCCTCCAGATCACGGTTGTCATAAGGCCGGTTGAAAGCTTTGTACAGCAGGTAGGCATCCACATCTCCGGTCAGCGCAAACACTTTCCAAGAAAAAGACCGCATGTTCTTCTTCCTTTCGTGTTTGGAAATGGTGACGCTCCATGCCTGTACAATTAGGATGGTCCGCATCGGACGATGTATGCGTTGGAAGATTTAAGCGGCCGGCCGGTTCCCTATTCGCTGCGGTAGCCGAGCGTGCGCAGCACGTGCTCCTGGTTGCGCCAGTCCTTTTTGACCTTGACCCACAGTTCCAGATAGATGGGGGAGCCGAGCAGTCGTTCGATGTCCTGCCGCGCCAGCTGGCCGATCTGTTTGAGCATGGCGCCCCCCTTGCCGATGATGATGCCTTTCTGCGATTCCCGCTCGACATAGATGACGGCCGACACGTACACGACGCCGTTTTCCCGCTGGCGCATGTCCTCGACGGTGACCGCCACGGAGTGGGGCACCTCTTCCCGCGTCAGCTGCAGGATCTTTTCCCGGATGAGCTCGGCGCAGATGAACTGTTCCGGATGATCGGTCACCTGGTCGGGCGGATAATAGAGCGGCCCTTCCGGCAAATAGCGGCCGATCGCTTCCAGCAGGGTGCCGACGTTGTTGCCGTACAGCGCCGAAATGGGCACCACCTCCGCAAACGCGTGCAACCCGCGGTAGGCGTCGATGAGCGGAAGAAGCGAATCCGGATGCACGAGGTCGATCTTGTTCAGCACAAGGAAAACCGGCGTCTCGATGCCCTTGAACTGGCTGATGACGTAGCGGTCCCCCGCCCCGGGCATCTCCTGCGCGTCGGCGATGAACAGGACGACATCCACCTCGCCCAGGGCCGAAGCCGCCTGCTCGTTCATGTATTCGCCGAGTTTCGACTTCGGCTTGTGGATGCCCGGCGTGTCGAGGAACACGATCTGCATCCTGTCCGTCGTGTAGACGCCGTGAATCTTGTTGCGGGTCGTCTGCGGCTTGTCGCTCATGATGGCGATCTTCTGGCCGAGCACCTGGTTCATCATCGTCGATTTGCCCACGTTCGGCCGCCCGATGATCGCCGCAAAGCCGCTTCTGAACGTTTTTTCCGTCTGCTGCTCTTCCCTGTTGGCCATCCCGCAGCCGTTCACCTCCCGCTGCCGTCCAGATCCTGCGGGGAAAACGCGCCGGGCAGAAGCTCCCGGACGGTCGTCTTCACCCACTCGCCTTTCAGATTGCCGAGCCATACCGGCATGTCCGGCGGGCACAGCTCCGCCATCACCTGCCGGCAGATGCCGCACGGCGGCACCGGCCGGGAGCTGGCGGCCACCACCGCCATGGCGCGGAACGCACCGGGCTTCGCGCCGTCGGCCACGGCCCGGAACAGGGCCGTCCGTTCCGCGCAGTTGGTGGCGCCGTACGCCGCGTTTTCCACGTTGCAGCCCGGATGGATGCGGCCCCGGTCATCAAGAAGCGCCGCCCCGACGGCAAACCCCGAATAGGGAACGTGGGCGTTCCCGCGCGCTTCCACGGCCGCCTGCCGCAGTTTGTTCATTTCCATCTCCATGCAGGTCCCTCCAGAATGAGCGGGCCGAAGACGGCGATGCCGACGACGACGGCAAACAGGGCGCAAAGCAGCACGGCCGCCGCCGCGCAGTCTTTCGCCGCCTTGGCCAGGGGGTGCGGTTTCGCCCCCGTGGCGTCGATCGTTTTTTCCAGGGCGGTATTGAACAGTTCGCCGGTCAGAACGAGCAGGATGGAAAGCAGCACAAACAGCGCCTGCACGAGGGGCACATCCAGCAGGGCGACGAGCAGAAGCGCCGCCAGCGCAAGACAGAGGTGAATGCGCATGTTCCGCTCGTTCCGCCAGGCGAAAGCGAGGCCCTGGAGGGCGAACCGCACGCTTCTCCACCAGATCCGCAAGCGGACTTCACCTCGTCAGGCCGACTTCCGCCAAAATTTGCTCCTGACGGCCGAACATGGCTTTTTCCGCCTCTTCGGTGTCGTGGTCGTAGCCGATCAGATGCAGAAAGCCGTGCACGAACAAAAACCCGATTTCCCGTTCCAGCGAATGGCCGTATTCTTCGCTTTGCGCCCTGGCCCGCGGAACGGAAATGACGATGTCGCCCAAAAGCTCGCCTTCGCCGCTTTCGTCGTCCCCGTCCGGCCATGCGATGTCCGGTTCGCCGGGCGATTTTTCGCGCATCGGAAAACTGAGCACGTCCGTCGGCCGGTCGATGCCGCGGTACGTCCGGTTCAGCTCCCGGATGCCCTCGTCGTCCGTGAACGTCAGGGCCACCTCCCCGCCGCGGACGCCTTCCAGCGTCCCCGCTTTGTGCAGGATCATCTTCAGCATGTCGATCCAGGCGTCGGGAATCGGTTCCCCGGCCTCGTTGTTCACGGCCAGCGTCAATTCCATGTGCGTCGTCTCCTTCCTGAACGTCCCGTCCCAAAGCCCGCCGGGCCGGCCTTCACGCCCCGCTCCGGGCCGATTTGGCGCCCCGCGGCGCGGCGGCGCCTTCCGGATATTCGATGCGGGAGTGGAAAACGCCAAGCAGCGTTTCCTTCATGGACTGGGCGATCAGCTCCAGTTCCTTCATCGTCAGGTCGCACTCGTTGAACTGCCCGTCGTCCAGCCGCTCCTTGATGATTTTGCGGATGACCGCCTCGATTTGCTCGGGCGTCGGATTCTTGAGCGAACGGACGGCGGCCTCCACGCTGTCGGCGATGCCGACGATGGCCGCTTCGCGGGTTTGCGCCACCGGCCCCGGATACCGGTATTCTTCCTCGGAAACGGTCTTTTCCGTTTCTCCCGCCTCTTCCAATTGTTTCAGCGCCTTGTGGTAAAAGTATTTCAGCACCGTCGTGCCGTGATGCTGCTCGGCGATGTCCCGGATCTGCTTCGGGATTTTGTGCGCCGCCAGCATCTCCACCCCGTCCCGGACGTGGGCGATGATGATGGATTTGCTGAGGGACGGATCGATCTGGTCATGGGGGTTTTCGATGTTGTTCTGGTTCTCGATGAAATAGGCGGGCCGTTTCGTTTTGCCGATGTCGTGGTAAAAGGAACCGACGCGGCAAAGCAGGCCGTTGGCGCCGATCGCTTCGGCGGCCGCCTCCGACAGGTTGCCGACCATGACGCTGTGGTGGTATGTGCCCGGCGTTTCGGTCAGCAGCTTGCGCAAAAGCGGGTGGTTCGGATTGGACAGCTCCACCAGCTTCAGCGGCGACAAAATGCCGAACGCCCCTTCGAAGAACGGCAGAAGCCCGATCACCAGCACGGCGGTAAACAGGCCGCCGGCGGCCGAAAACGCCAAAGCGAACAGCACTTCCCGCAGCGTGAAATCATCGCCGATCACGATGAGCGACACGGCGGAAACGGCGGCGCCGACGGCGGCGAGAAGCCCGGCCCGGAGCAGCGCCGACCGCTGGCTGGCCCGGTGAATCGCAAAAATCGAGACGAAACACGCCACGAGGGCCACGAAGCCGTAAAAGAAATCAAACGGAACGTCGCGGTTCGCGTTCAGGATGATGCTCGCCGCCACGCCGGTCAGCACCGCGAACAGATAGGCGAGCCGCTGGCCGAGCAGGATGGCGATCAGGATGCTGCCCATGGCCACCGGCGCCAGAAGCCCGGCATGGGGATAGCGGGCCGCCTGGGCCAGCGAGACGATCCACATGCCGACGGTCGTCAGCGCAAAAATGAGCACCAGCATGACGAGATGGATGTTGTTCGAGGCAACCGGCAAATCGTTCTGCCGGATGTACAGGTACAGGATGAACGCGAACAGCAGCGAAATGGCGGCCGTCCCTGCCTGCGGCCAAAGGCTGGCGTTCGTCTTCAGGAGGCCGAGCTGCTCCAGAATCGCGTATTTTTCCGCCGTGATGCGTTCTCCGGCGGCGACGATGACGTCCCCTTCCATGATGTAGATCGGATTCGTCTGCTCGCTGGCCCGCACCTTCGCCTCCTTCGTCGCCTCCTCGTCATAGAACCGGTTCGGCGTCAGGACGAAACGGACGAGCTCCTGCACCACTTCCCGCTCGTTGTTCGTGGCCAGCTGGGACGCGTTGACCAGTTCCGGCACCTTGACCCGCGCCAGTTCCGGATCCGTCATCCGGTCGGACATGAGGCGGGAGGCGATCGCCTTGGCCGTCGCCTCCATGTCGGAGATGGCGGACACCGGAATGCGCGGCAATTTGTAGTACGTTTCCTCCGGGATGCGGTACTCGTGTTCGGCCAGCTGCCGGCGGACTTCCTCCAGCAGCCCCGGCCTGTGGGAACCTTCGTAGCTTTTCAGCAGGGAAGTCATGAATTCCCGGTAGATCATGGGGAATTCATTTTTGTAGATCGTGATTTTTTCATCGCTCGTCAGCTGGGTGTCGGCGTTCACCTGCTCCAGCTTGTCGAACAAAAGTTCCAGCAGTTCGTCGTTGCGCAGCGGAATGACGGTATAGACCGGCTGCACGTTCTCCGCCACCTCCGCCCTCGCCCGCAGGGTGGCCGCCTCGTTTTCGATCATCCGCGGCGCCCGGATTTCCTGTTCGCTGATGCTGCCTTCCTGGATGTCGTACGTTTCCTTGACCAGTTTCGGCGAGACGGACAGATAGAAAACGGAAGCAAGCAGCACAAAGACCAGCATGCGCACGGCGCGGCTCGTTTTCCAGGCGGACAGGCGCGTCCACGGCCGATTCGGTCCTCCGGCTGCCGGTTTTCGCTCCATCGGTTTTCCTCCTCGTCCTTGCCTTCGCCCGTTCATGACGATGGCCGGCTTTCCTCCCGGTTGTAGGCGGCGATGATTTTCTGCACCAGCGAATGGCGCACCACGTCCGCTTCGTCCAGATGGACGAAACGGATTTCGTCGATGCCGCGCAGGATCCGTTCCGCGGCGACGAGGCCGGACGCCTGCCCCCTCGGCAGGTCGATCTGCGTCACGTCGCCGGTGATCACCATTTTGGACCCGAATCCGAGCCGGGTGAGGAACATCTTCATCTGTTCCGGCGTGGTGTTCTGCGCCTCGTCCAGAATGACGAAGGCGTCGTCCAGCGTGCGGCCGCGCATGTAGGCCAGCGGCGCGATTTCGATCGTGCCGCGCTCCATCGCCTTGAGCACCTGATCGGCCCCCATCAGGTCGTAGAGGGCGTCGTAGATGGGGCGCAGATACGGATCCACCTTCTCCTGCAGATCGCCCGGCAGAAAGCCGAGGCTTTCGCCGGCTTCCACCGCGGGGCGGGTCAGCACGATCCGCTTGACGCGGCCTTCCTTGAGCGCCGCCACCGCCATCGCCACGGCCAGATACGTTTTGCCCGTTCCGGCGGGTCCGATGGCGAAGACGATGTCGTATTTTCGGATGGCGTCAAGATACGTTTTCTGGCCGAACGTCTTGACGCGGACCAGTTTTCCCCGGTGGCCGGCGATCGGCTCCGACCGGTACAGGTCGAGCAGATCCTCCGCCCGTCCGGCGGCGGCCAGATCCATGGCATACCGCACGTCCCGCTCGCTGAGGGCATGTCCGCTGCGGATCAGTTCCAGCAGCACGCGGAACAGTTCGCGCAGTTTTTCCACTTCTTCCGTCCCGCCCCGGATGACCACTTCCGCATCCCTGGCGTGGATGACGGCCGTCGTGCGGCTCTGGATCAGCTTCAGGAGCCGGTCCTGCACGCCGAACAGCGACAAACCTTCCTCCGCATCCCGAAGCGGAATGACGGCTTTGTGCAGCGTATCCGTCAAAAGCGTTCAATCTCCTTGTACGATCAATCGTTCCGTGGCGATGTCCTGTTCCACTTCGAAAAGGACTTTCATATAAACTTTACCACCTTCAATCTTTTCATGCAAAATGTTTTCCCCGCGGATGACCGCCCCTTTTCCCGCGCGCCGGAGCACGTCGCCGCGGGCCTGGGTCAGGCCGATTTCGCGGGCTTCCCCGGCCGAAAGACGCACGCCGGCGGCGTCCGTTTCCATCAGCTCCTCGCGGATGACGCCGAAGGGCAGCGTCCGGTTCCGCCAGGCGAGCACCTTCCGTTCGACGACGGTGTCGTAATGCGCAAAATCCGGCTCCCCGAACCCGGCGATCCTGATCGCGCGCCCGCCGACGGTCAGCCAGCGGCGGACGTGCCGGGCGCCGGTGTACACCTTGTGGCGGTGCTCCAGCGGCGAGACGATCGCGTATTCATGCCAGACGAGCCCTTTTACGACGCCCTCCGCCGCCACGGCCGCCATCCGGTCGCCTTCGCCCACGAGGCCGGAAATGAGCACGTCGCCCTTTTTCACCCGCTCGTCGGGCCGCACCGCCGGGCGGCCCCTTTCGGCCATGATCCGCGTCACGACGGCGTCGTAGGCGGACACGAGATGCCGCGGGGACAGGCGCTTGCGCTCTTCCGGAAACGTCTGTTCGACCACCCGGATGAACACCCGCGTGCCCTGCACGTCCACGCCGACCCAGGCCGCGCCGGGCAATAAAGCCGTCAGGCGGCGGGACAATGCGCCGGGTTCGTCCAGGCCGAACTTCCACGCGAGCGGCCGCAGCCCCAATCCCGCCGCCGCGGCGCGCACCCGGCTTTCCGGGATCCGTTCGGCTCCCGTCACCTCCACCGTCCAGACGACCTGGCCGAGCAGCCAAAGCCCGAACACGAACCCGGCAAAGCCGGCGGCAAAAAACATGCGGCCGCCGGCCCGCCGCAGCAAAAACGGCAGGCCTTTCCGCCGCAGGACGCGCAGTCTGCAGCCCTGCCGCCGCAGAAGGCCCGGCAGGGCGAAAAACGTCGGCACATCCACGACCGCCGTGGCCGCCTCCGGGCTTGTCCGGCGGATGTTCCGGAGATCCAGTCCGCCGGCGGCGGCATCGTTCAGCACCGCTTCCAGCCGCTTCCCCCTGATCTCGATTTCGACGCTGCCTTTCCAGAAAAACCGCATGTCCGTCTGCATGTGCAACCCCTCCGCGGCCGTTTCCCCGCCATGCGCGAAAAGCTACCGGAGGAACTGGATCCGCCGGATCGTGCCCTCGATCTGCACCTCGTCCCGCCCGATGCGGCGGATGACCAGATGCTCGCCGGCGATGTCCAGCTTGCCGTCTTCCAGCTTCAGGCGCAGCTGCCCGTCGGCAAACAGGTCCACCCCGCGGTGATTTTCGACGGTGAGCCGGTGGTCGCCGGTCAGGATCATGCGCGGCACGCCGAGCAGCGAATCCTCCGGCAGATCCAGCGCGTGCACGGCCCATTTGCGGATCTTTCTGCTCCACTGACGCATGGCTGGTCCGCCCCCATTCGTTCCCCAACATATGCGGGACGGACGGGATTTATGAAAGGCGGGACACGCCGAACGGAAAACGGAACCCGCGAAAAAAGACCCCGTTCGCCAAAATGTCGCGAACGGGGTCTTTGGACGTCATGCGCCGTCTGTCAGGATTGCAGGCGCTGCTGGACGATGCGGTTGACGACTTTTCCGTCGGCCCGGCCCTTCACTTTCGGCATCAGGACGGCCATCACCTTGCCCATGTCCGCCTTGCCCGAAGCGCCGGTTTCGCGGATCGCCTGCTCAACCAGTGCGGCGATTTCCTCTTCGGTGAGCGGTTCCGGCAGATAGCCGGCAATAATCTCGATTTCGGCTTTGGTTTGGTCCACCAGATCTTGGCGTCCGGCTTTTTCAAATTCGGGAAGGGCATCTTTCCGCTGTTTGAGCTCCCGGCCGATGATGTCCTCGATCTGCCGGTCGTCCAGCTGCCGCTTCATTTCGATTTCCGCGTTTTTGACAGCCGCCCGGAGCATGCGGATGACCGACAGCCGAAACTTGTCCTGGTTCCGCATGGCCTCTTTCATGTCTTCATTCAGTCGTTCGGACAGACTCACGTCTTCTTCAACCTCCTGATCCAACGGCCGCCGGGCGAAAGGGAAAGGAATCAGTGCCGTCTGCGCTTCTGCGCGGCTTCGGATTTCTTCTTCCGCCTTACGCTCGGTTTTTCGTAATGCTTGCGCTTTTTGATCTCGGCCAGCACGCCGTCTCTTGCGATGGTGCGCTTGAAGCGGCGCAAGGCCGAATCGATCGATTCATTTTTGCGAACCTTCGTTTCGGACACCCTTTTCCCTCCCTCCGGCCGTCACGCCAAGAAACCAAGCGAAATGAAGATTATTATGAAGATTATATGCCAAGAGGGAAGAGGGTGTCAACCGGCGCCGCCTCAGCCGTTGATCCTGCCGAGCGGTTCGCCGCCGAGCAGATGAACGTGGAGATGGTAGATCACCTGGCCGCCTTCCCGGTTGCAATTGTTGACGAGCCGGTAGCCCCGCTCGGCGATGCCGAGCCGGCGCGCCGTCTCCTGCGCGGCTTTCAGAAGGGAGGCGACGAGCGGCCAGTCCTCTTCCGACACGTCGTTCATCGTCGGAATGTGCTTTTTCGGAATGAACAGGATGTGCTCCTTCGCCTGGGGCTGGATGTCGCGGAACGCCATAATCCGGTCGTCCTCGTACACTTTGGTGCTCGGGATCTCGCCCCTGACGATTTTGCAGAAAAGGCAATCCGTCTGCTCTGCCATGGTCCACCAACCTCATTTCCGACTGGCATTCTTTTCCCAATCATAAAACAACAAGGTGCCCGCCGTCAAAAAAGTACAGGGCCGCTTCCTTCACCGGCCGTTTCCGCAGGGCGCCCGCCGCCCGGGCGTACAGGCCGAGCTGCACGCGGTAGCGCTCCGCCGCATCCCGCGGGTCGCCCGCCACCCGGTCCGTTTTGAAATCGACGAGCACCAGCCCGTCCTCTTCCTCGAACAGGCAGTCGATGACCCCCTGGATGATGACGGTTTCCGCCGCCAGCGCCGGCGAAGCGTTCCGGTATACGTCCGCGGCCGGCAGCGCCAGCGTGAACGGCACTTCCCGCTCGGCGTTGCCCGACGCGAGAAGCCGCATGCCGAGGCCGGTGCGGAAAAACCGGACGATCGGCGCCGGATCGACCGCATCGAGCCACGCCGCCGGCAAGACGGCCTTCACCGCCAGATGCCGGATGACGTCCCGCACCGCCTCTTCATCGACGGGTCCGTCCAGCGGGATGTGCTGCATGACGGCGTGCCAGGCGGCGCCCCGTTCCGCGGCGCTCACCCCCCGCTCGGCCACAAATTTCGGCCGCCGGGAGAAGGCGCCTTCCGGTCCCCGGAACCAGGCCCCGCCGGGCGCTTCCTCCGCGTCCGTCGCCGCCGCTTCCCACAGCCGCTTGATTTCCGTCACCGTCGTTTTGGCGTGCAGTTTGCCGGCTTCGCCGTACGGGTACGACCAGCCGAGCCAGTCCGCGGCGTCCGTCCCGCCGTCCGGACCGCCTCCCGCCGCCGCGGGGAGCCAGATGCGACTTTCCGGCGCGGGAAGCGCCTCGCCCGCCGCCAGCTTCTCAAGCCACTTCCGGTCCGGTTTCCGGCCGGACGGCGCCGCGTCCGGTTCAACCAGCCGGCTTTGCGGCACGACCCTGAACACGAACCGGGCCGGGCCGGCGAGTTCGAACGGTCCGGAAACGGGCAGCCCCCAGGCGCGGCGAAAATCCGCCAGATCCGGATGGCGCAGCACGGCGGGGCCGATCCAATCCAGAAACGACCGCGCGCCGGCGATGTGGCCGGCCGGCAGCCTGGGCCCGCCGGCCAGCGCCGCGCGGGACCAGCTTTCCACGAGCCGGCCGATGTTGCGGGTGGTGGCCGTCAGGATCAGCTTTTCCTTCGCCCGGGTGAGCGCCACGTACAGGATCCGCATTTCCTCGGCAACCATCTCCATGCGCAGCCGCCGGGAGATGGCGGCGTGGGCGACGGAAGGATGGCTCGTGCGGGCGGCGGGGTCGACGATGAGCGGGCCGAATCCCAGTTCCCGGTGCAGCAGAAAATCGCCGCTTGCGTCGCGCTCGTTGAATGTTTTGCCCAGGCCGGCGACGATCACCACCGGAAATTCGAGCCCCTTGCTCTTGTGGATGGACATGATGCGCACCGCGTCGTCCCGCTCCCCGCTCGTTCCGGCCGCGCCGAGATCGCTGCCGCTTTCTTTCATCCGCTCGATGAACCGCAAAAAGCGGAACAGGCCGCGCAGGCCGGCGGATTCAAACTGGCGCGCCCGGTCGTACAGCGCCGTCAGGTTGGCCTGCCGCTGGCTTCCGCCCGGCAAACCGCCCATGTAGTCGTAAAAGCCGGTTTCCCGGTAAATGCGCCATATCAGGTCGGAGAGCGAGCCGCCGGCGGCTTCCTTTCGCCATCCGCGAAGCCTTTCCAGAAAGGCGGCGACGGCTCGGCGCGTCTTCTCCCGCTCGTCGTCGTCTTCCCCGTCCTCCGGCGCCCGCGCCAGAAACGCCAGCATCGCTTCGTAAAACGTGGCGGACCGATCGGCCAGCCGGATTTGCGCCAGCTGCCCCGTGGACAGGCCGACGATCGGCGAGCGGAGAACGCCGGCCAGCGGGATGTCCTGCAGCGGATTGTCGATCACCTTCAGGAGGGACAGCATCATGTCCACTTCCACCGCGTCGAACCAGCCGCTTGCGAGTTCGGCGTGGGCGGGGACGCCGTGCCGGGCGAGACGTTCGACGAAAACCGGCGCCCAGGCGCTGGTGGCCCGGAGCAAAACGGCGATGTCGCGGAACGAGCAGTCGCGGTACCGGCCGGCGCCGGCGTCCCACACCTTGAGCGCCGGCCGGCCCTCCAGCCCGACCAGCTCGCGGATGCGGCCGGCGATGAAGCGGGCTTCCAGCTCGGCCGTTTCGAGCTCGTACAGTTCGTCCAGCCCGCCGGCCGCCTCTTCGCCTTCCGCCGCCGGAAGCGCCGCGGCGGCTTCGTCCGCGCCGCGGTGGACGAGATGGAGCTCCGCGGCCAGCGCATCCTCCCCGTCCGGCGGATCGGGATAGCCGGCGCCGCAGACGAGCTCCGCCTTGCGGTCGTACTCGATCTCCGCCGCCCGCCCGTCCATGATCTGCCGGAACAGATAGTTGACGGCGTCCACCACCTGCCGGCGGGAACGGAAATTGCGCGACAGATCGACGGCCGTGCCGGTTTCTCCGCCGCCGGCCGGCAGGCCCTGCCGGTAGGCTTTGTATTTGGCGAGAAAGATGCCCGGTTCGGCCAGACGGAACCGGTAGATGCTCTGCTTGACGTCGCCGACCATGAACCGGTTGCCCCGCTCCGGCCGGGAAATGAGCGACAGGATCGCTTCCTGCACCCGGTTGGTGTCCTGGAATTCATCGATCAGGATTTCCTCGAACTGTTCGCGGTATTCCAGGGCCGCCTCCGTCGGCACCAGGCGCCCGTCCGCATCGGTGCCGGCGCAAAGCACGCGCAGGGCGAAATGTTCCAGATCGGCAAAATCCAGCAGGCGTTTCGCTTTCTTCAGCTCGCCGTAGCGTTCGCCGAAACGGACGGCGAGTTCCGCCAGCTCTTTCATGAGCGGCGCCGTCCGCCGCATCTCGTCCGCCAGTTCGTCGGCCGGACGGGTAAACGGGCCGCGGCCCAGGTCGTTCAGCCGCTTTTTGGCCCGGTCGCGAAGCGCCCGCACCCGGTCCGCCCGCTCCCGGTCCGCGTCGTCCCCCTTCGCGGGCTTCAGGCGGCCGAACGGGTCGGCCGACAGCAACGCGCGCAGGTCCTCCCATGATCCGCGCCGCGCCGCTTCCAGCATCCGTCCGACGGCCGCGGCCTCGGCGGCGATCGTCTCCGCCCAGACGGCCGGGCCGCCGGGCGCGCGGCAGCCGTCCAGCGCTTCGGCCAGTTCCGCCAGCGCGGTTTCCAGCGCGAAGGCGGCATCTTCCATGAGCTGGCGCACGAGCGGATGATCGCCCGACGCGGAAAACGTTTCGAACGCCGCGGCGGATTCCCGGAGCCACGTTTCGGGAAACGGATGGCTGCGGGAAAAATCGTACAGGGTCAAAACGAGCGTCCGCAGGCCTTCGTCCCCCCGTCCGCCGCCGTACCGTTCCACCAGATCCCAGAAGGGGGCGTCCGCAGGCGCCGTTTCGTAAAGGTCGTCGAACAGGGCGTCCAGCGCGTCCATTCGGATGAGTTCCGCTTCCGTCTCGCCCGCGACGCGGAAGCCGGGATCGAGCGGAATGCGGGCGTAATGCCGGCTGATGACGTCCATGCAAAAGGCGTGCAGCGTCGTGAACGAGGCGCGGTGAATGAGGGCCAGCTGCCGCCGGAGATGGGGGGACGATGCGCCTTCGGCCAGTTTCGCTTCCAGCGCCTGCCGCATCCGCTGCCGCATTTCGTCCGCCGCCGCTTTCGTGAAGGTGGCCACCAGCAGCCGGTCCACGTCCACCGGATGCCGCCCGTCGGTGATCATCCTGAGGATCCGCTCGACGAGAACCGCCGTCTTGCCCGCGCCGGCGGCGGCGGCCACCAGCACGTTCGTCCCGCGTTCCGTGATGGCGCGCCACTGCTCGTCCGTCCAGCGGCCGTCCGCCGGTTTGGCCGGCCGTCCGTTCACGTTTTCTCCTCCTTCCGCTCCAGAAGCAGCCAGATGTCCTCCGCCCCGTACGGCGTCAGCGTTTCATGGGCGTTGCCTTCCACCAGCGGATCGAAATGGCAGACCGGTTTGAACGGGCAGTACCGGCAGGCCGTCCGCCCGCCCATCCGGTACGGGGCGATGTCAACGTTTCCGGAAAGGATCGCTTCGCCGATCTGGCGGATTTTCCGCCTGCCGTGTCGCCGGAGCACGTTCCACTTTTCCGCCGGGATGACCGAAGAAGATTTGTAGAAGCTGCCGTCTTCCTTCAGGCCGGCCGGGATGACCGGCGACTGCCCCCGGTCCAGGGCTTGGTCCATCAGCCGCACGACGTCCGGATCGGCCGTCACCAGCCCGGTCATCCGGTAGCGCCTGAACAATTCCGCCTCCGCTTCCGCCGCCTCCAGCGGCCTTGGCGCGCGGACGAGCGGTTCGTGGACGTGGAAGTACAGGACGCCGCCCGGTTTCGCTTCCGCACCGAGCCAATGCCGGGCATGGGACAGGACCACGTCCAGATAGGTGAGCATCTGCAGGGACAAGCCGTGGTAAACGTCCGCCAGGTCGAGGGAGCGGCGGCTCGATTTGTAATCGATGATCCGCAGGAGCGGGCCGTCGCGGCCGTCGGCACGGTCGACCCGGTCGATCCGCCCCGTCACCTCCAGACGCGCGCCGCCGGACAGGTCGATGACGAGCGGCGGCAGCGGCTGGTCCCGCCCGAAGCCGATTTCGAAGGCGGCCGGCACGAAGGCGCCGCGCCTTTCGTGTTCCGCCAGCACCTTCACGGTCCGGCCGACGATCCGCTTCAGTCTGCCGGCAAGATAACGGTACCGGCCGCCCGAGAGCAAAATTTCCCCCTGCAGGTCCGGCGCCAGCACATCGACCGCTTCCGCCGCCAGCCGGTAGCTCTCCCCTTCCGAAAGCGTTCCCCAGGACCGGCCCTCGGCAAACAGCCGCCGGCCGACGAGGCTGAGGGCGGCGTGGTACAGCCTCCCGACATCCGGCGCGGCCAGGCGGTGCACCTGCCGTTCCTTCAGGCGCAGCCCGTAGGCGGCAAAATGGGAAAACCGGCAGGCGGAAAACCGCTCCATCCGGGAAACGCCGGCCAGAAGCGGCACGCCGTACAGCTGCCGGCTCACCTCCGGTTTGAGGCTTTCCGCCCGGTTGGCGTGCAGGAGGGCGGCCGTGCGGCGCGTCAGCATGTCCCGCCGGGACGGATCGCGGGCAAACCAGTTGTACACGAGCCGCCAGCCGTCGGGCAGGGGATCGCCGTCCGCCGCCCGCTTGAGCCGGACCGAAAGGAGGGACAGCGCCTGCAGCGGATGGACGACCTGCCGGCGGAGCATTTCCGGATCCGTCCCGTCGGGCGGCGTTCCGTCGGCCGTTTCGACGGGAACGCCGGGAAACAGCCGCCGGATGCGGCGGACGATGTCCGCCGGCAGGACGGCTTTCCCCTCGTGGTCGGCCCGGTGCCAGGAAATCCAGAGCGTGTCGGACGCCAGGGCGACGGCGGCATAGATCAGAAACTCCTCGTCCAGCAGCCGGCGCAGGTTGCCGGGCGCCAGCTCCAGGCCGCCGCCGGCCACAAATTCCCTCTCGCGTTCCGTGAGAATGCCGTCTTCCCGGATTGGGGACGGCAGCACCCCGTCGCAGGCGCCGAGCAAAAACACGTGCCTGGCCGTCCCCGGCCGGGAGCGCTCGAGGCTGCCGATCAGCACCTGGTCCAGGGTCGGCGGGACGAGGCCGAGCCGGATGTGGGAAAGGCCCGTGTCCACCAGGTCGGCGAAGGCGGCCGGACTGAGCCGCTCGTCGCCCATCATTTCCACGAGCTGGTCCAGAAGGGCGACCGTTTCATTCCAGACCCCCTCATGTTCCCGCGCCCGCTCCATGTCGCCCCGCTCGCGGCATTCCCGCGCCATGCGCTCCAGTTTGCGGGCGGCGTTCGCGTCTTCCAGGAACGCCCACACCGCTTCGGCCATCTCCCGCACGTTCGCGGCGCGCTTCAGGCCGTTTTCCAGCTTCGCGAGGGGCGCGCTCACGTTCCGGCGGACGGCGTCCATGCGCGCCGGCCAGTCGTCCGCCGGGCCGTCCGATTGCCGCCCGCCGGGGGCTCCGCCGTCTTCCCCTTCCAGCGGGCCGGACGGCCGCCACTCCCACGGGCGTTCGTCGGTCCAGCGCGGCCCCCGGATCCCGCAGGCCAGCACGTAATTTTCCAGATGATCAAGCTCGAGCTGCAGCCGGTCCGCCGCGTCGTCGCCTTCTTCCGCCGGCTCGAGGAGCAGGCCGGTCTTGACGGCCCGGAATACGCTTTCATAACGCCAGCCGCCCGTAACGGTTTCCAGGGCGGCGCGAATCAGCTCGGGCAGCGGATGATGTCCCGCTTCCCGCTTCTGGTCGAAGAAAAACGGAATGCCGTAATCCTGCAGCGTCGTCGTCAGCACGTCGCGGTACTGTTCCGGATGGCGCACCAGCACCACCATGTCCCGCCAGCGCGCGCCCGAATCCCGCGCCAGGCGGATCATGCGCCTGGCGGCCGCATCCGCTTCCGCCCGCGGATCGGACGCCTCGACGAGAACGAGCGAGTCTCCGGCCGCAACATGCCGTTCATCGGGCCGGCCGACCGCCGCCAGGGCCCGCTCCAGTTCGCCGAGCAGCGGGCTGCGCGCATGGCGCGGCGAACCCGAAAGATGCACCGGCGGCTCCACTTCGACGCCGTTTTCCGCGGCGATTTCCTTCAGTCTGGCGCACGTGCGGGCGGTCGGATGAAACAGGTCCAGCTCGTCCGGCTTTTCCCCGGCCTCCACCACCCGGTCCAGGCACAGGGCGATCGTGACATGCGCGGCGTGGCGCATGAGGGCGGCCACCACTTCCAGTTCCGCCGGCGTGAAGCCGTTGAAGCCGTCGATCCAGATTTCCGCCTTCCCGGCGTAGGACGATTCGGCAAAATGCGCGGCCAGATGCGCCAGATCGTCTTCGGCGTCCATGTACAGCCGGCCGGCGGCTTCTTCGTAGGCGGCGTGCAGGAGCGAAAGATCGCGCAGCTTGTCCGCGAGCGCCGCCTGCCCTTTTCGTTCCGCCCGGGCGGCTTCTTCCGCCAATTGCCCCGGCTCGATGCGGTACCGCTTGAGCTCCACCAGCATGCCGTTCAGCCGGTCGACGAAGCCGGGTTCGCCGGCCATCCGGCGGAAGGCGGAAAGCTCGTTTTTGCGGTGCAGAAGCAGTTTGTGCAGCAGCATCCGCTTGCCGTTTTCCGCGATGTGGACCCGGGCCGCGCCGCCCGTTTCCTGCATGACGCGGAAGGCGAGCCGGCGGAAGCTGAGCACCTGCGCCCGCATGAAGCCGCCGGCGGCAAGGGCGCCGGCGAGAAGCCGCTCGTGGCGGAACGTCGCCTGTTCCGGCACGAGGAGCACCAGCGGCGCCTCGCCGCCCGTTTCCAGCCTGTTTTTGATTTCTTCCAGCACCAGCGCGCTTTTGCCGCTGCCCGCGCGCCCCGTGATGAAACGAACCGGCAAGCTTTCGTCCTCCTCTCCCGCGCGGACGCGTCCGTTCCGCGACCGGCCCCAAAGCCGGCACGGACCGGCCCGCGGGCCCCGCCGGCCGGTCCGTGCCCGGATCCGTCCCCGGGAAAACCGCCGCCCGTCCGGTCATCGGGACGGCGCGTCCGTCATATACTGTCCGGAAAGACCATGTCCAGGCCGGGCTTTTTGCGCCGGCAACAGGGAGCTGCAAAGGTCATGGCGGTCATGTTCCGGCAGTTTCTGTTTCCCCTCGCCGCCGGCCTGTTCGTTTTTCTGGCCGGCATGAAAATCATGGAATGCGCGCTTGGCGCCTGGACGGGCGGACGGATGAAGACGATGCTGGCCCGCCTGACGCGGACGCCGCTATTGGGGCTTTTGACCGGCACCGTCGCCACGGCCGCCCTGCAAAGCAGCAGCGCCGTCACGGTGCTCACCGTCGGCATGGTGAACGCCGGCGTCCTCACCTTTCCGCAAACCCTCGGCATCGTCCTCGGCGCCAACATCGGCACATGCCTGACGACGGAACTGGTCGGCCTGCAGCTGACCGGCGGCGCGTTTCCCGCCCTCGTCGTTTGCCTCGCCGCGCATCTTCTCGCCCGCATGCCCTTTTCCCCGCTCCGGCGGGCGCCGGCGGCGGCCGCCGCCGTCTCCGGCCTGTCCCTGGCGGCCGCCGGATTTTGCGGCATCATGCTGGGCATCCGCATCATGCAGGGCATCGTGCCGTTTTTGCGGGAAAACGGGCTTTTCGCCTGGTTTCTCGACCACGCCGGCCGCAGTCCGCTGTGGGGCATCGCGGCGGGTGCCGTGCTGGCGGCGGTCATCCATTCGAGCTCCGCCACCATCGCCATGGCGATGGGCCTGTCCGCGCTGGGGGTTCTGCCGGTGCCCGTCGCCATCGCCGTCGTGCTCGGCTCCAACGCCGGCACCTGCCTGACGGCGCTCCTCGCCGGAATCGGCGGCGGCCGCTACGGGCTTTTCGTCGCCGTCAGCCACACGGTGCTGAACGTCGCCGGCGTCGTCCTGTTCTATCCGTTCATCGCCCCGCTTCACGCCCTGTCCGCCATGATCACGCAAGATCCCGCCGGACAGATCGCCCACGCGCAAACGCTGTTCAACGTCATCTGTTCGCTGCTCGCCCTGCCCGTCTGCTATTTGCCGGTGTTCCGCCGTCTGGCACCGTCCGGTTCCGCCGCCGGGCGGGATCCAAACGGGCGGCCGGACGAGGGCGCCGGACGGGGGGCCGCCGGGCAGCCGGGCGTCGCCGGCGCCAGCGGCCACGGCTTAGCCGGAGCCGCCCGGCCGCCCGTTTCTCCGGCCGCCGGCGTGCGGCTGTCCATCCGCCCGCGCGTCGGTCCGCGCGCCGCCGATGGATGCGGGCAATCGGCCGGGGAAGCAGGCGGCGAAAACCGTCGGGCCGCCGGGAGTCCCGAGCGTTACTAGCGTCGCCCGCACGCCGCCCGGCCCGTCACGGGCGTTCGTGCGGCATGCCGAGCAATTCGAGCGCCTTGCGGAACACCGCCTGGTTGTTCGGATAGCCGGCCGCCTGCTGCAGCCGGATCGCCTCGCCGGGCGTCACCCAGCGGGCGTCGCCGATTTCCTCCCTTTGCGCCCGGAGTTCGCCGCCGACGGCTTCCAGCAGATAATAGCGGACGGTTTTCTCCACCCGCGTGCCGTCCGCCTTCCCGTATTCATAGCGCGTCACGTCCAGAAGCGTCTCGACGCGGGCCTCGATGCCCGTCTCTTCGGCGATTTCCCGCACCGCGGTCTGTTCGGGCGTTTCGCCCGGCTCTTCCTTGCCTTTCGGCAGCGTGATTCTGCCGAAACGGTCGCGGATGAGCAGCATCTCGACGCCGCCGGCGGTCCGCCGGTACACGACGCCCCCCGCCGACTTTTCCGTCACGACCATGTTTTCCTCTCCTCCCGCCTTGCGGTTTTCGTTTCCGGGCATCCGGCCGGTTCGGCCCGAAAACGGATCCGGCTTTTTCCCCCGAAAAGGGGCCCGTCCCCGAATGGAAAAACGTGCCGCGGTCTGGCAGCCCCCGGCACATGTCGATTCGTCGGTTGATCGCTTTGCGCGGCGGATTCTCCGCCGCCGGACCGAAAACATCCGCTCACTGGCCGGCCGCGACCGGCGTTTCGTCCAGAATGCGCACCAGCTCGCCGCGGTGTTCGTCAACGCCCGCCGCGGTCAATTTGACCCGGCACAGCGAGCCGATCAGTTCCCGGCCGCCGCGGAAGGCGATGGGCAGGTAGTTGTCGCTGTAGCCGATGAGCCAGCCTTCCTCCGCGTCCTTTTTCGGCCGCTCCGGAATGACGGTGAACACCTGGCCGAGGCAGCTTTGCGCATACGCGTGCTGCAGCCTTTCCGACAGTCCGATGAGCCGGCGCACGCGTTCCTGCTTGACATCCTCCGGCACCTGGTTGTCCATGCGGGCGGCCGGCGTGCCCGTCCGCTTGGAATACGGGAACACGTGCAGCTGGCTGAAGCCGATTTCTTCGATGAACCGGTACCCGCGCTCGAACATGCCGTCCGTCTCGCCGGGAAACCCGACGATGACGTCCGTCGTGATGGCCACGCCGGGCATCGCTTCGCGGATTTTGCGGATTTTGTCGGCGTATTCGGCCGTCGTGTACTTGCGCCGCATGCGCCGGAGCACGTCGTCGTCGCCCGCCTGCAGCGGAATGTGCAGATGGCGGCACAGCTTTTCCGACCCGTTCAGGACATCCAGCATTTTCTCGTCGATCTGGCTCGCTTCGATGGAACTGATGCGGATGCGTTCGAGCCCGTCGATCTTCGTCAAATCCGCCAGCAGGTCGGACAGCCGGTAATCGACCAGATCGTCCCCGTATCCGCCGGTGTGGATGCCGGTCAGCACGATTTCCCGGTAGCCGGCGGCCACGAGCGCCCGGGCCTGCTCCAGCACGTTCTGCGGATCCCGGCTGCGGGAAAGCCCGCGCGACCACGGAATGATGCAGAACGTGCAGAAATTGTTGCACCCTTCCTGGATTTTCAGAAACGCCCTCGTCCGCTCCGAAAAGCCGGACACCTTCAGCTCTTCGAATTCCCGGGTTTTCATGATGTTGCGGACGGCGTTGATCGGCCGGCGTTCTTCCCGCAGTTTCCGCAGGTATTCCGGCAGTTTCGCCCGGTCCTGCGTGCCGATCACCAGATCGACGCCTTCGATGGCCAGAATTTCGGCCGGCGACGTCTGCGCGTAGCAGCCGGTCACCGCCACGATGGCGTCCGGATTCGTGCGGATCGCCCGGCGGATGATTTGCCGGCTTTTTTTGTCCCCGGTGTTCGTCACCGTGCAGGTGTTGATGACGTAGACGTCGGCGGGTTCGGAAAAATCGACCTGCTCGTACCCTTCCTTTTTCAAAAGCTGCCAGATCGCTTCCGTATCCACGAAATTGACCTTGCAGCCGACGGTGTAAAACGCCACGGTAGGCATCAGGATCCCCCAATTTCCCCGAATTCGTACAAAATGCAGCTGAGCGCCACCAATGCCGCCGTTTCGGTGCGCAAAACGCGGCGCCCGAGGCTGACGGGCAGACAGCCGGCCGCTTCGGCTTCAAGCGCCTCCTCTTCGGCAAACCCGCCCTCCGGTCCGACGATGAGCAGAATGTCCGGCGCCGGGGCGCGGCTTTTCAGCGCGGCAAGGTGGCGGCGGAACTGAAGCGCCTCTTCCTTCTCGTAACAGATGAACGCCGCGGCGTAGCGGCCGGCGCTGTCGAGCAGCTGACGCCAGCCCGTCACGGGCGCCACTTCCGGCACGATGCCGCGGTGGGCCTGTTCCGCCGCTTCCTTTGCGATCCGGGTCCAGCGCTCGAGGCGCTTTTCTTCCTTCCGTTCGTCCAGCTGCACCACGGTGCGCCGCGAAACGAACGGAATGAAGCGGACCGCCCCGACTTCCGTTCCTTTCCGGATGACCGTCTCCATCTTGTCGCCTTTCGGCAGCCCTTGGGCCACCGTCACGCGGACGGCGGGTTCGCCCGACTCGGCGATCGGTTGTTCGAGACCGGCCACCACCTCGTCGGGCGAGACGCGGGTGATGACGGCCACCGCCGCCCGGCCGAGGCCGTCCGCCGCGATGATCCGCTCGCCCGGCCTGGCGCGCAGCACGGCCGAAAGGTGCCTCGCGTCGGAACCGGTGATGCGCACCGTCCGTTCCGACCATTGGCCGGCTGGAATGAAATATCGCTGCATGTGCATTCGCCTTTCGATCACATTCATCTTATCGCAAAACCGTCCGGCAAACAATCGCCGCCGCGGCCGGACGCCGCGCCGGACCCGCGGAAGCTTGTCCGGAACGCTCGGTTGCCGCGAAAATGCCGGCGCCTGCTGCCGGACGGCGCAAACCCGGCGGGAAGAGGCCGGGGCCGGGGGATTCAGCCCGTTGCGGCGGCCGTGACGGCCGTCCAGCCGTCTTCTTCGTCCACGGCCTCGACCGCAAAGCCCGCCGCCTCCAGGGCTTTCGACACCAAACCGGCCTTGCCCGAGATGATGCCCGATGCGATGAAGAGACCGCCGGGCCCGAGCGCCCGGCGGACGTCCGGGATGGCGCGGATCACGATTTCCGCCAGCAGATTGGCGACGACAAGATCCGCCTTCGGCGCCGCATGCCCAGGGTCCTCCAGCACCGCCTGCAGCAGGTCGCTTTTCATCACCCGGATGCGGTCCGCAAGGCCGCTTTGCTCCACGTTGTTCCTGGCGCTCGCGACGGCCACCGGGTCAAGATCCAGCGCCAGCACGGGATCCGCTCCGAGCCGGGCCGCGGCGATGGCGAGAATGCCCGAACCGGTGCCGACGTCGATGACGGTCATGCCCGGCCGGACGCGTTTTTCCAGCGCCCGCAGGCACAGCGAGGTGGACGGGTGGGTGCCCGTGCCGAACGCCATGCCGGGATCCAGCTCCAGTATGATGTCGCCGGGGCGCGCTTCGTAGGGTTCCCACGTCGGCTTGACCACGAGCCGGTCGGAAATGCGGACCGGCTTGAAATATTGCTTCCAGGCGTTTTCCCAGTCTTCTTCCTTCACCGGGCGGATGGCGGTCGTGCCGGGGGCGGTCCGCAATCCGTCCGCGGCCAGCCGCCCCAGAAGGCCGCGGACGCCCCGTTCGGCCGCACGGGCTTCCTCCTCGGCGGGAAAATAGGCCTGGATGACCGCCTGCCCTTCGGGAATGCCGTTTTCCGGCAGATCGTACCACTGGCCGAGGGACGTGTCCCGTTCAATCCCGGCGGAATCCTCGATGACGACGCCTCCCGCGCCGCATGCATGGAAAAAGTCGGCCACCAGCTCCAGGGCTTCCATCGACGTTCTGACCGTCAGCTCGTGCCAAACCTTCATCCGCTTTCCCTCCCGGCGATCGGTTCCCTGCTATTTTATCGCATCAAGTCTTCCGCATAAAGCCGCCGGCGCAAACCTTGCGCCGAAAGCGGTCTTTTCGCAAAAAAAGGTCCCGCAAGGCCATCTTGCGGGACCCGCGTTACATGATCCGGCCGCCGCAATCCCGGATGATGCGCCCGGCCGGTTTCCACGCCTTTTCCGGAACGTCGGCGGTGAGGCGGTATTCGCCGGCGTAGGGCGGCCATTCATCGGCAAATTCCACATCCGCGCCGGCGCCGAACCGGACGGCCGGAAACCGTTTCGGCCCGTCCGTTCCGGACGGATCCGCCAGCTCGATGCCGATGTTTTCCGCGCGGACGGCCAGCAGCTTGTAAGCCGCTTCCTGTGCCTGCCGATAGGACGAAAAAACGGCGGAAAGAAAGCGGCCCGTGCCGGCCCCGCCCGCCGCCGGCGGCCGGCCGGATGGTGTTCCGTTCATCGGCAGAACGCTCCTTTCTGCCGATTAGTATGGATGAGCGCCGGCGGTTCCATGCGCCCTTTTCCGCGCCGGCGCGTCACTCCCCGCGGAACGCCCGCCTCATCCGGCCAAACAGCGATTCGTCGGATGCGCCGGCCGTTTCGCCGCCGAGGGCGGCGAATTCCCGGAGCAGCCGCTTCTGCTCTTCCGTCAGGTTGGTCGGCGTCACGACGACCACCTTCACGTGCTGGTCGCCCTGTCCGTACCCGCGCAGCCGGGGCACGCCCTTGCCCTTCAGGCGGAAATAGGTGTGGGTCTGGGTGCCCGGCGGAATTTTCAGCTTCACCTTCTCCGTCAGCGTCGGCACCTCGATTTCGTCGCCGAGCGCCGCCTGGGCGAACGTGATCGGGATTTCGCAATACAGATCGTCGCCTTCCCGTTCAAAAAACTCGTGCGGCCGCACGTTCAGCACCACGTACAGATCCCCCGGCGGACCGCCGCGCAGGCCCGCTTCCCCTTCGCCGGCGATGCGCAGCTGGGCGCCGTCGTCCACCCCGGCGGGAATTTTGACGTGGATTTTGCGCTGTTTTTTCACCTTGCCGGTGCCGCGGCATGTCGGGCAGGCCTCCCGGATGATGCGGCCTTCCCCGCGGCAGGCCGGACACGTCCGGCGGTTGACGATGCGGCCGAAGGGCGTCGTCTGCACGAACTCCTGCTGGCCGGTGCCGCGGCAGGCGGAGCACGTTTCCGGCCGGGTGCCCGGTTTGGCGCCGGTGCCGCCGCACGCGTCGCAGTTTTCCGTCCGGGGAACGGTGATGTCCGTCTCCATGCCGAAGACGGCATCCTTGAAGTCAATGGTCAGATTGTACTGCAAATCCGCGCCGCGCTTCGGGGCGTTGGCCTGGCGCCTTGCGCCGCCGGTGCCGAAGAAGATGTCGAACAGGTCGCCGAAACCGCCGACGTCGCCGAAGCCGCCGTCAAAGCCGCCCGCGCCGCCGAACCCGCCCGCCGACCCGTCCGTCGCGGCGTGGCCGAACCGGTCGTAGGCGGCCCGCTTCTCCTTGTCGCTCAGCACTTCATAGGCTTCCTTGATTTCCTTGAACTTCGCCTCCGCGTCCGGCGCTTTGTTGACGTCGGGGTGATACTGGCGGGCAAGCCGGCGGTACGCCTTCTTGATCTCCTCTTCGGTGGCGTTCCGGCCGACGCCGAGAACCTCGTAATAGTCGCGTTTGCTCATGAAACCTTACACGTCCCCCGCTTTCCGGCCCGGGACAATAAGGAAGTCAAAGCCGGACTTGCGTCTGGCTTTGACCGCCCGTTCCTCAGTTCTGCTTCTTGTCCTCATCGACCACTTCGTAGTCGGCGTCCACCACGTTGCCTTTGCCGGTGCCGTCCGCCGAGCCGCCCGCCGCGCCGTTCGCCGCGCCGGCCGAAGCATCCCCGCCGCCTGCGCCGGAGGCGCCGGCCTGCTGGTACAGCTTGACGGACAGCTCCTGCACGACGGCGCCGAGTTCCTCCGTCGCCTTGCGGATCGTGTCCAGATCGTCGCTCTTCAGCGCGTCCTGCAGCTTCGCCTTGGCGGCGTTGGCCCGGTCGATGTCCGCCTGGGCGACTTTGCCTTCCAGATCGCGGAGCGTCTTGTCGACGGTGTAGATCATGTGGTCCGCCTGGTTTTTCGCTTCCGCCAGCTCCCTGCGCTTCCGGTCTTCCTCCGCGTAGGCCTGCGCTTCCTTCACCATGCGGTCGATTTCCTCCTTGCTCAGGCCGGAGGAACCGGTGATGGTGATTTTCTGGCTGCGGCCCGTGCCCTTGTCGACGGCGGACACGTTGACGATGCCGTTGGCGTCGATGTCGAAGGTGACCTCGATCTGCGGAACGCCGCGCGGCGCCGGCGGAATGTCGCTCAGGATGAACCGGCCCAGCGTCTTGTTGTCCTTCGCCATCGCCCGTTCGCCCTGCAGGACGTGAATTTCCACGCTCGTCTGGAAGTCCGCGTAGGTGGTGAAGATTTGCGATTTGCTCGTCGGAATCGTCGTGTTGCGTTCGATCATCTTGGTGAACACGCCGCCCGCCGTCTCGATGCCGAGGGACAGCGGCGTGACGTCAAGCAGCACCACGTCCTTCACTTCGCCCGTCAGCACGCCGGCCTGGATGGCCGCGCCGAGGGCCACCACTTCGTCGGGGTTGACCCCTTTGTGCGGCTCCTTGCCGATGAACCGGCGCACCGCTTCCTGCACCGCCGGAATCCGGGTGGAGCCGCCGACGAGAATCACCTTGTCGATGTCGGCGGGCGTCAGGCCGGCGTCGCTGAGCGCCTGGCGGGTCGGTCCCATCGTCCGTTCCACCAGGTCGGCGGTCAGCTCTTCGAATTTCGCCCGCGTCAAGTTCATTTCCAGGTGCTGCGGAACGCCGTCCACCATCGTGATGAACGGCAGCGAAATGGTCGTCGTCAGCATGCTGGACAATTCTTTCTTGGCCTTCTCGGCCGCATCCTTCAGCCGCTGCATGGCGGCCCGGTCCTTGCCCAGGTCGACGCCGTGTTCCTTGCGGAACTCTTCGATCATCCAGTCGATGATTTTCTGGTCGAAGTCGTCACCGCCGAGATGGTTGTCGCCGCTGGTGGCCTTCACTTCGAAAATGCCGTCGCCGAGCTCGAGGATGGACACGTCGAACGTGCCGCCGCCCAGGTCGAACACGAGAATCGTCTGGTCTTCTTCCTTGTCGAGGCCGTAGGCGAGGGCGGCCGCCGTCGGCTCGTTGATGATGCGGAGCACTTCCAGCCCGGCGATGGTGCCGGCGTCCTTGGTCGCCTGCCGCTGGGCGTCGTTAAAATAGGCGGGTACCGTGATGACCGCCTGCTTGACCGGACCGCCCAGATAGGCCTCCGCATCCGCCTTCAGTTTTTGCAGGATGATGGCCGAAATTTCCTGCGGCGTGTACGCCTTGCCGTCAATGACCACCTTGTGGTCCGTGCCCATGTGCCGCTTGATGGACAGGATGGTCCTGTCCGGGTTGGTGATGGCCTGGCGTTTCGCCGTTTCGCCGACCAGCCGTTCGCCGTCTTTCTTGAACCCGACCACGGAAGGCGTCGTCCGGTTGCCTTCCGCGTTGGGAATCACCACCGCTTCGCCGCCTTCCATGACAGCGACGCAAGAGTTGGTGGTGCCCAGGTCGATGCCGATGACTTTGCTCATGTGACGTGTGCCTCCTAAAACAAAAAGGATCCGTTTGCCTGTCTGTTGCCTGCCTCAAGGTTTTGCATTCACTTTGACCATGGAAGGCCGAATGACTTTCTCCTTCAGCCGGTAGCCTTTCTGGAGCTCTTCGACGACGATGTTGTCGCCGTGCTCCTCCGATTCCACGCGCATGACCGCCTGGTGCAGCGCCGGATCGAACGGCTCGCCCACCGCCTTGATCGGCTCCAGGCCTTCCTGCGCGAGAACGTCCGTCAATTGGCGGTAGATCATGTCCACGCCCCTGGCGAAGGAGTCAAAATCCGCGGTCGACCGCGCAGCCGCGAGCGCCCGCTCGAAATTGTCGAGCACGGGCAGCAGTTTCTCCACAAGCTGCTGGGAGGCGTATTTGGCCAATTCTTCCTTTTCCAGGCGGGTGCGCCGCCGGAAGTTTTCATAATCTGCCTGCAACCGGAGCAGACGCTGGTACGTTTCCTCCGCTTCCCTTTTGTATTTTTCCGCCTCGCCGGACGCCGCATCCCCGCCTTCCGGCGCGGACGCGTCCTCTCCGCCCGATGCGGTTCCGCCGTCACCGGATGCTTCCGCCGGTTCCGGGGCGCCTGCTTGCTCCCCTTGCACAACCCGCGCGCCTTCGCCGGCCAATTCCCGGCCGGAAGCTCCCTCATCCCCGGCGCGCGAAGCCTCCGCCGCCTTCCCGGGTTCCGCGGCCTCCGTTTCCATGCCGGACCGGTCCGGGTGCTGCAAATCCGCGGCGGACGATCGGGTCTCTTTCACTGGTGTTCCACCTCCGCATGTTTGGCCGGCATGCTGCCGCCTGGCGCGTTCGTTTGCGCGATCATTTGTACCATTCGTTCAACGTGTCCGTCAAATCCTGCGAGAAATGCTTGAGCAGCCCGATCACCTTGCCGTATTCCATCCGGGTGGGACCGAGCACGCCGATGACGCCGATCGTCTGGCCGTTCAGCGAATACGTCGCCGTCACCAGGCTGCAATCCTTCATCGCTTCCAGGGTGTTTTCCGTGCCGATGCGCACCTGGACCCCTTCTCCCGCCTCGGACACGATCTGCGCCAGCACATCGGATTTGTCCAGCAGATCGAGGAACGGCTTGGCTTTCTCCACGTCGCGGAATTCGGGCTGGTTCAGCATGTTGGTGGCGCCGCTCATGTACAGGCGCTGGTGATCGTCCTGCTGCAGCGCGCTGTCGATCGTCGTGATGAGCCGTTCGAATTCATCCACGTGCTTTTTCATTTCCGCGGCGATTTCCGTGTACAGCTTGCTTTTCAGCTGGTAGATCGGCACGCCCTTCAGTTTGGCGTTCAGAATGGACACCGTCCGCTCGATGGAGTGGACGGGCACGCCTTCCGGAATCGTCACCAGCTTGTTTTCCACAAGCCCGGTGTTCGTCACGATGATCGCCACGGCGCGCTTCTCGTCGAGCGGCAAAATCTGCAGGTGGCGCAGGGACGTGTTGAAAATTTCCGGACCGAGCACGATGGAGGTCAGGTTGGTCAAATTGCTGGTGATGATGGCCACCTGCTGCATGACCTGCTCGATCTGCATGATCCGGTCGGCCAGCGCGTTTTTCAGCATCGCCAGCTCTTCCGGGCTCGGATTGCCGGTTTGCAGCAAATGGTCCACGTAATACCGATAGCCGAGATTCGAAGGAATGCGACCGGCGGACGTGTGGGGCTGTTCCAGATACCCCAGTTCCTCCAGATCGCTCATCTCGTTGCGGATCGTCGCCGGGCTGTAGGCCACGTTGCCACGCTTGGAGATGCTGCGGGAGCCGACGGGTTCCGCGGAACGGATGTAGTCGTCGACGATGGCGCTGAGGATGAGCTTTTGCCTTTCCGTCAACATGCTCCGGATCCTCCCTCAAATCATTAGCACTCCTCGGTGGAGAGTGCTAATCTATAACAAACAATAGCAAATCGCCATTCCTCTTGTCAAGGGAATCAGCCGGTCACGTCAAGCCTTTTCAGCACCGCGATTTCGTCACAGCTGTACCGCTTCCGGCAGTGGAGGCAATCCCGCCACACCTTCTGGGGGAACACCGCCTTGGGCACGATGGAAAATCCGTTCTTTTCAAAAAAGGGCACTTCATACGTCAGCGCCATCACCCTGGAGATGCCGAGCCGCCGGGCTTCTTCCGTCAGGCGGGCGACAAGGGCCCTTCCGATGCCCCGGCCCTTGTGGGTTTCCAGCACGCCCAGCGAGCGGATTTCCGCCAGATCGTCGGACAGCCGGCTGAGCGCGCCGCAACCCACCAGCCGTCCGTCTTCCTCCGCCACGATGAACTCGTCGAGGCTGCGCCCGATCGCCTCCGGCGAGCGGGGCAGCATGATGCCTTTTTCCGCATAGTGGGAAATCATGCCGTGCAGGGCGGGCACGTCGGCGGGCGTCGCTTTCCGGCACACAATTTCCGTCATAAGCATTCCCTCTTTCCGCCGATGCAAAGCGCCGTCGAAATATGAATTAATATACAATAAGGCGCATGAATAAACAACCCCGCCCGTTTGCCGCGCCCGCCGTCTGCCCGGCCGGCACGCGGCGGCCGCCGCGGACCGCCCGCGACCGGCTACACCAGCACGCCGATGAATTCCGCGAACACTTCGTTGCCGAGCAAAAGCCCCTTCTCCGTCAGCCGGAAACCGTCTTCCGTCGCCTCAAGCAGCCCCGACGCGACAAGCCGCCGGAGCGGATCGCGGAACGCGTCCATCAGCCCGATGCCGAACTGGCGCCGGAAATCCGCGTCCCGGACCCCGTCAATCAGCCGGAGCCCGACCATCATGAAATCTTCCATCGCTTCCTCGCGGGAAACCGGCATCGTTTCCATGCGCGGCAGACCGGAAGAAGCCGCCGCGATGTAGGCCGACACCCCCCTGACGTTCACGTGGCGCACGCCGCCCGCATACCCGTGGGCGCCGGCTCCCAGGCCGTAATACGGTTCGTTGCGCCAGTACGTGAGATTGTGCCGGCTTTCCCGGCCGGGCCGGGCAAAATTGCTGATTTCATAGTGACGGTACCCCGCCGCGCGGAAGCGGCTGACGACGTACCGGTACATGTCCGCCTCCTCTTCCTGGTCGGGCAGCGGCAGAATCCCCCGCTTCTCCCATTCGAAAAAGAGGGTGTTTTCTTCCACCTTCAAGCCGTAAACGGAACAGTGGGCGAGCTCCAGCGCCAGCGCTTCCTCGACGGACGCCTCCAGCTGGCGCATCGTCTGGTTCGGCAGGCCGAACATCAAATCGAGGGACAGGTTGGTGAAGCCGGCCTTGCGCGCCAGTTCCAGGCTGCGCCGGATGTCGTCGGGCGAATGGATGCGGCCGAGCGCCTTCAGCAGGCCGGCGTCGAAGGACTGGGCGCCGAAACTGATCCGGTTGACGCCGTATTCCCGCATGACCGCGAGCTTTTCCTCATCCGTCGTGCCCGGATTGGCCTCCATCGTGAATTCCACCCGGTCCGGATCAAAGGGGAAATAGCGCCGCACCGCCGCCAGAAAAAACGCCATCTCCGCCGCCGTGAGCACCGTCGGCGTTCCCCCGCCGACGAAAACGGTGTCGATTTCTTCCGGCGGCATCAGGCGGACCGTTTCGGCCATTTCCCGCTCCAGGGCCTGCAAATACTCCATCACCGGCTGGCCCTGGCGGACGTAGGAATTGAAGTCGCAATAATAGCACTTGTTCGAGCAAAACGGAATGTGGATGTAGACCGCGCGCGGAACGGCGGGGCGGAAGTCGTGCGGACGGTTCACGTCGTGGGCCTCCTTTCTCGCGAAACGGGGTGCGGCGCGCACCCTCGCTCAGTCGTCCATTTTCAGCACGGCCATGAACGCTTCCTGGGGCACTTCCACGCTGCCGACCTGCTTCATCCGCTTTTTGCCTTCCTTTTGCTTTTCCAGCAGCTTGCGCTTGCGCGTGATGTCCCCGCCGTAGCATTTGGCCAGCACGTTTTTGCGGAGCGCCTTGACCGTTTCCCGCGCGATCACCTTCGTCCCGATGGCGGCCTGGATCGGCACTTCGAACAGCTGCCGCGGGATCAGTTCCTTCAATTTCTCGCAGATGACCCGTCCCCGCGCCTGCGCCCGGTCGCGGTGCACGATCACGCTGAGGGCGTCCACCTTCTCGCCGTTGAGCAGGATGTCCATTTTCACGAGCCGGGACGGCCTGTAACCGGACAGCTCGTAGTCGAAGGACGCGTAGCCGCGGGTGCCGGACTTCAGCCGGTCGAAGAAATCGTAGATGATTTCCGAAAGCGGCATGTCATAGGTGAGCGTCACCCGCGACGCGTCCAGATACTCCATGTTCACGAATTCGCCGCGCTTGTTCTGGCACAGTTCCATGACCGCGCCGACGTAATCGTTCGGCACGATGATGGTCGCCTTGACGTACGGTTCTTCCACGCTTTCGATCTTGCCCTGGTCCGGGTATTGCGACGGGTTGTCGATCATCCGGACGTCCCCGTTCGTCAGCGTGACCCGGTAGACGACGCTCGGCGCCGTCGTGATGAGCGGAATGCCGAACTCCCGTTCAAGCCGCTCCTGGATGATCTCCATGTGCAGAAGGCCGAGGAAGCCGCAGCGGAATCCGAAGCCGAGGGCGTTTGACGTCTCCGGTTCGAACTTGAGGGAAGCGTCGTTCAGCGACAGTTTTTCGAGCGCTTCCCGCAGATCGTCGTAATCCGCCGAATCGATCGGGTACAGGCCGCAAAACACCATCGGGTTGATGCGCCGGTAGCCGGGCAGCGGTTCCGGCGCCGGACGGGCGGCGTCGGTGATCGTGTCGCCGACCCGGGTGTCCTTGACGTTCTTGATGGCGGCCGTCAGGTAGCCGACTTCGCCGGGGCCGAGCTCGTCCACCGGCGCCATGTCCGGCTTGAACACGCCGACTTCCACGACGTCGAATTCCGCTCCGGTGGCCATGAAGCGGATGCGCTGCCCGGGCCGGACCGTTCCGTCCATGATGCGCACGTACACGACGACGCCTTTGTACGAATCGTAGTGCGAATCGAAGATGAGCGCCTTCAGCGGGCGGTCCGGATCGCCTTTCGGCGGCGGCACGCGCCGGACGATGAGCTCGAGGATGTCCTTGATGCCGATGCCGGCCTTCGCCGACGCCAGCACCGCCTCGCTGCAGTCGAGGCCGATGACGTCCTCGATTTCCCGCTTCACCCGTTCCGGCTCCGCGCTGGGCAGATCGATCTTGTTGATGACGGGCAATATTTCCAGATCGTTGTCCAGCGCCAAATACACGTTGGCCAGCGTCTGGGCTTCGATCCCCTGGGAAGCGTCCACCACCAGGATCGCGCCCTCGCAGGCCGCCAGGGACCGGGACACTTCATAGGTGAAATCGACGTGTCCCGGCGTGTCGATCAGGTTCAGGATGTAGGTCTGGCCGTCGTCCGCCGCGTAGGATATCCGCACCGGCGTCAGTTTGATCGTGATGCCCCGTTCCCGCTCCAGATCCATCTTGTCCAGCACCTGTTCCTGCATCTCCCGCGGGTTCACCGTGCCGGTCAGCTCCAGGATGCGGTCGGCCAGCGTCGATTTGCCGTGGTCGATGTGGGCGATGATGCAAAAATTGCGGATCATGCGCTGTCTGTCTTGAACGGACATGGCGTTCCTCCTGCCGCACAATCATTAACCAAATCATTATAGCAATTGCGCGGCGGTTAGGAAAGAACCGCTTCCCCCAGGCGAACGACCAGCCGGATCAATCCGTCCGCCAGAAGCCGCAGCAGATCGCCCGCCTTCCCGGCGATCCGGGCGCCGGGCGCAAGATTCGTCCGGTCGGGTTCGCGATCCGCTTGTTTCGCTTCTTCCGCCGGCGCCCGCCATTCTGCATCAAGGCGGTTGCCGCTTTCGCCGTCCGCCGGCGTCCGTCCGGCGGCACCGGCCCGGATGTGCGCCGCTTCGTCCGGCATCTCTGCTCCGAATCCGAGCGGTCCGTACACCCGTTCGAGCCCCTCCCGCGTGACGGTGACGCCGTACACCACGCCGAACGCGAGGGCCAGCGACAGAAGGAGAAGCCGCGCCGCCTGCCTACCCATCGCCGCTCACCCGCTCCGCCTCCCAGTACACCTCGGCGATCGCCTCCGCCAGCACGTCCGCCGTTCTGAGGCATTCTTCCAGCGTGTTTTCCGGACCGCCGATTTCGATCAGCACGCTCGTTTTCGAAAACGACTGATTGTACTCGCCGTTGCCGCTGCCGGCGCCTTTGCCCCAGATGCCGCGGGAAATGCCCGGTTTCAGACGCTCCAGCGCATCGTGCAGCTTGCCGGCGAACGCTTCGTTCTCCTTCCAGTCCGGGTTGCGCCGGCCGATGATGAAGTACACCTGGGCGTACGTCACCCCGTCGATGGTCGCCGTCGTGACGTCCCGGCGCTGCGAATCGCGGTGGATGTCGAACAGGAAGGCCAGATCCCGGTGTTCGCGGAGGGCCGCTTCCACGGTTTTTTCCGAATATTTGTAGGAAAAATTCCAGTTGTAGTCCTTTACCTCGGTGTAATAATCGGTATCCGAATGAACGGCGCCGATGCCCAGTTCCTCCAGCCGCTCCGCCAGGGCTTTGCCGACCAGCGTGATGTTCGTCTCGGCGTCAAATGCATCCTTGATGTCGGTGACGCCCCTGTCTTTCAGTTCCGGCACCCACGATTCCCGGTTGTGCGTATGATAGATGAACACCACTTTCCGGCCGCCGGTATCCGGCCGGGCGTCGGGTTTTGGCTTTCCGCCGCCCGGGGCCGCCTCCCCGGACGGCTTGCCGGCAGACGCGGCGGGCGGCCCTTCGGTCCGGAAACCGTCCGCCGCATCGATCGCCGGCCCGTCGGCTTTGCCGCCGGAAGGTTCCGGCGCCCGTCCGCTCTGCGCCTCGTCCGTCGGTCCGCCCGTCTTTCCCGCGGCCGGGTTTTGCCGCTCGAACAGCCCCGGCGGCGGCGCATAGTCGATCGGCGCCGTGACGGAACCGACCTGGCCCTTCAGCGGCACCGCATCGTTCCGGATGCCCGGCAGCGCGCCTCCCATCAGCGAATGGGCGTCGCGCGGATTGACATCGGTCAAAAGCTGCACGAGGAACGCCAGCGCGTTGTCGCCCGACAGCACGTGCCCGCCGTCGTCATCCGCCGCGAACAGGGGCAGTTCCATGCGGAGCATGTCCGCAAACAGACCGGCCGGAACCGACGGGGGCATGCCCCTGACGGCAAACAGCGGCTGCTTCAGCCATTGCTCCTGCATGACGATCCCGAAGCCGACCGCCGCCAGCCCGATCAGATGCAACCCGAAAAGCCACAGCACCGCGCCGGCCGGCCGCGCCGGGCGGGCTCCCGATCCGTTGGCCATGCCGCATCCCTCCCGTTCCGGTTGTTCACTCTAGTCTATGAGAACAGGGGGACGGGCAGAACTGGTATTTTGCAAGATTCCGGGACATGCGCCGGTTTCAGTGGGTGTGGACCGCCGCATTGTCCGGCCTGACGGCCTCGTGCAGCGCGATGTTCAGCCCGGTGGCGATGACATTGGCGATGTCCTCGATGAATTCGTCGATTTCTTTGGCCGTGACCAGGAGGTCCTGGCCGAGCGGCCCGAGCACTTCGCGGACGAACTCGAGCCGTTCGTTTTCCGGCAGCGTTTCCATCATGCCGAAAATTTCCCGGGTGCGGTTCGTCTGTTTGCGCACGTGGTCCATGATCATTTCGATGCTGTTGTTGACGATCGTCGACGCGTACACGACGGTGGGCACGCCGATGGCGACGGTCGGCACGCCGAGCGTCTCCCGGTTGAGGCCTTTGCGCTTGTTCCCGATGCCCGAACCGGGGTGGATGCCGGTGTCGGCGATCTGGATGGTCGTGTTGAGGCGGTCGATCGACCTGGAAGCAAGGGCGTCGATGCAGATGACCAGATCCGGCTTCGATTTTTCCACGATGCCCTGCACGATCTCGCTCGTCTCGATGCCGGTGATGCCGAGCACGCCGGGGGCGACTGCGCTGACCTGGCGGTAGCCGGGGCTGACCCTTTCCGGCATCAGTTCAAAATAATGCCGGGTCACGAGCACGTTCTCCACCACGATCGGCCCGAGGGCATCAGGGGTCACGTTCCAGTTGCCGAGCCCGACGATGAGCACCTTGTCGTCGGGAGCCGTTCCGATGGCGGACAGAAACGCCTCGAACTCCCCGGCGAACACCCTGGACACGTTCTCCTGCAGAACGGAATCCTTGCGGCGCAGTCCGGGCACTTCCAGCGTGACGTAGTGGCCGACCTGTTTGCCGATCGTCTGCGCGCCCCGCTCGTCCAGCACGCGAATCCGGGTGACGGTGATGCCGTCCAGCGATTCGCTTTCCGTCTCGACGCCGGGAATGGCGTCGCCCAATTCCCGCGCGGCCGCCTCCTTCGCCTCCAGCGCCAGGTCCGTCCGCACCGCCAATCTCCGCATGTCCATGCACATTCCTCCGTGTCCGTCGTTCGTCTTCCGACGCTTTTCGCTTTAGTTTGCTTGGCGCCGGAACGTTTTATGCCGCCTTCGGATGCGCCGGGCGGCCATCTCTGTGCGGATGGGGCGGAAGGATTGCATTTTGCCCGGACACATGGTAGAATGTTTCAAGTTGTGAGCGGAACACACCATGTGTCTTTTGTCGGGTAGCACGGGAGGTGATAGGCATGCCAAACATCAAATCGTCCATCAAACGCGCCAGACAAAACCAGAAGCGTCGCGAACAGAACCGGTCGCAGCGTTCCGCGCTCCGCACGTCCGTGAAAGCCGTGGAAGCCGCCGTGGCCAGCGGCGACGTGGCCGCCGCGAAAGCCGCGCTTCTGACGGCCATCAAGAAGCTCGACAAAGCCGCGGGCAAGGGGCTCATCCACAAAAACGCCGCCGCCCGCAAGAAATCGCGCCTGACCAAGAAGGTCAACGCCATCGAAGCGAAAGCCCAGTAATGTTCGGCAAACAACCGGGCCGTCCCTCGCGTCCGACGACGCAAGGGACGGCCCTCTCGGTTTTTTCGCCTTTTTGGTTCCGGCGCCGCTTTTTTTGCTAGGCCGTCAGCTCCATCATGAACAGCTCCAGCGCCAGCGTCTTGTCCGCCAGCCCCGTCTTCATGCCGTAGTCGAGTTCCGCCAGCCGCGCGAGCGCCCGGTCCAGCCGTTCCGTTTCGAACCGGGCGGCGTGCTCCAGCGCTTTCCGGACGCGGAACGGCTTGACGTTCAGTGCGGCGGCGATCGCGTCGATGCCCATGCCCTGCGATGCCAGCGTCTTGGCCAGCAGCATGAGGCGGACTTCCCCGGCGATCAAAGCGAGAAGCTTGACGGGCTCTTCTTTTTGCAGCAAAAGGTCGCGATAAAGGTCCAGCGCCCGGTCCAGACGCAGCCGGGCCAGCTCGTCCACCAGCAGAAACACGTTCTGCTCGGCGGTGCGGGTGACGAGGCGTTCCACCACGGATTCGTCCACCGTCCCGCCTTCTCCCGCATGCAGCGCCAGCTTGTCCAATTCCCCGGCGATGAGCTCCAGGTTGCCGCCGCACAGGAGAATCAGTTTCTCCGCGGCGGCGCCGGACAATCGGATGCCGCGCCGGTCCGCCTGCCGGCGCAGCCAGTGGGCCAGGTCGGCGTCGTTCATGGCGGGGAATTCCACGACGGCTCCCGCCTGGCGGGCCGCTTTCACGACTTTGCGCCGTTCGTCCAGCTTTTCGCCGGGGACGATGAACACCGTCACGGAAACATCCGCCGGCGCCGACAGTTGGCGAATCAGCCCGCCGACGGCCTGATCGGCGGTCTCGCCGTCGCGGGCGGAGGTGAAAAAGGCCGCGTTGCCGGCGATGATCAGCTTGCGCCCGGCGAGAAACGGCGCCGTCCCGGCATCCTCCAGCACCGTCTCGAGCGGCGTTTCCGCCAAATCATACCGGCTGACGGCGTACTCCCGTTCTTCCGGGGCAAGCCATTTGTCCGCCAGATAGCGGATGAACTCCTGGATGAGATGCGGTTCCGAACCATGGCACACGTAGACCGGCCGGAAGATCCCCTTGCCGATTTCCTTCGCCGCAGAACGATAATCCATCGCGATTCCCCCGCATGATTCCTCATGGCCGGACACGCGCCGCCGTCCGGCCGCCCGGCAGCCGGCGACGGTCCGCGCAATGGCTTCGAAAACATCACGGCGCGCCGGGTTCCGGCTGGACCGTCCCGCTACGGACGTCCACGGTCACCCGCTCCGTTTCGTCCCCCAGCACGTGATCGAAGGAGAGCCGGCTGCCGTCCGCCGACCATCGGAAGTTGGCGACCTCGCCGGGATACACGCCGGAAACGAACGCCGCCGCGCCCTGGTCGTCCAACAGGACCACCCGCACGCCGCCGTCAATCCGTTCGACGGCCACCTGCCAGCCCGCCGGCGGGTTTCCTTCGGCGAAGGCCGTGACGGCTTCCCGCTTGCCGGCCTCCTCCGGCGCCGCGCCGGACGCCGGGTTGCCGGGCGCCGCAGTTTCGGGATCCGCGGCTCCGGGCGCGGACGCGCCGGGTGCGGACGCGTCGGACGTCCCGGTGAAGCCGAAGCTCAACCCTTCGGATTTCGTTTCGTCCGGCAACGGGAACTTTTTCCCTTCCGCCGCGCCGGTGCGCTCCGCTCCGCCTTCGCCGGCGGTCGGGCGGACGGCGGCATCGACACCCGGCTCCCGCGTCCCGCCGGCTTCCGGCGAACCGGAACCGCCGTACTGGTCCTGAACGACGCCGCTGAACGCGACGAGCGGCTGTTTTTCCGTGACGGATGCCGTTTCCGGGCCGGACTGAACGGATGCCGGGGCGGCGCCCGACGATTCCGCCATGTCCGGGGCGGCCTGCCGGTTCAAAAAACCGATGCCGGAAGGCAGGGCGACGGCCAGGACAAGCACGGCCACGGCGGCGCCGGTCCACGCCCGCTTCGGCCGGGCGCGGCCTTTCCGCCGGGACGGGGCGTCCTTCGCCGCCGCCTCTTCTTCCCCCGCGCCGATTTGCTCCAGTCTCGGCAATATGGCGTCCACGATGCTGGACGGAGGCGTCACCGCGGGCAGCTGCTCCAGCTGGAGATGCAGCCGCTTCAGCCGTTCAAACATGGCGGCGGCTTCCGGCGATTGCGCAAGGTGCCGCTCCAGCCGCTCGAGCTCCCGCTCGTCCAGATCCCCGTCCAGATAACGGTTCATCAGTTCCATCACCTCTTGGTTGTTCATCCCGTGACACCACCTTTCTGTTCTTCCTGAAGCAGGATCTGAAGCTGCTGCCTGGCACGGAACAAATATGATTTGACGGTGTTGAGCGGCAGGTTGAGGGCGTCGGCAATTTCCTTGTAGGACAAGTCCTGCAGATACCGCAGGACGACCACCGCACGCTGCGGGTCGGGCAGCCGGCTGATGGCTTCCCGCACCTCCTCGGCGGCGGCGGCGGCCATCACCCGTTCTTCCGTCTGGTTGCCGGCGGAAAAGACCATGTCGTGGGCTTCGATGGAAACGGCCGGTCTCGCCCGCCGGAATTTGTCGATGCAGACGTTGGTGACGATGCGCTGCACCCATGTTTTGAACGAGGCTTTCTCCTCGAAGGAGCCGAGTTTTGTATAAATTTTCAGCATCGCCTCCTGCGATGCGTCCATCGCGTCATGTTCGTTGCCCAAAAAATAATAGGCCGTCCGGTAGACATGGGTTTCGATTTGGCGCAGCAGGGCCACGGCGGCGTCGCGATCGCCCGCCTTCGCGGCACTGATCAGCTCCGGATCTACCAAAAGGATTCCCCTCCCATGCATGAAAGTAGACGTTTCGACGGCAGCGAATGTTGCATCCGGTACCGCGGGTTCCATTATGCATCGTAACACAGATGGGAGCGACGGGCCACAGGAGGAATTTGTTTGCACCCGGCGCGCGGTCCGCCGGCCTTCCGCCTTTCCGTGCCGGCCGGCAGGCTTTTCACCCGTCCAGAAACGTGCGGAACTCGATGCCGCCCGGCCGGATTTTCATCCGGATTTCTCCGTGCAGATCGGTGCGCAGCACCGGTATCCGGTGCCGCGCCAGCCGCTCCAGCAAGTCTTTTCCCGGATGCCCGTAAACGTTCCGTTCGCCGACGGAAATGACCGCAAGGCGCGGTTTCCACCGGTTCAGCCACAGCTCCGTCGTGGAATGCCGGCTGCCGTGGTGCGCGATCTTCAGGACATCGACGGCTTGTCCGCCGTGCGGCGACTCCGCGTCCGGCCGCGAACCGTCCGGTCCGGCCAGACGCAGCCGGCGGACCGTTTCGCGTTCCGCCTCGGCGTCGATGTCGCCGGTGAACAAAAGCCGCCGGCCGTGCATGTTGAGCAGGAATACGAGGGAAAACCGGTTCTGGTCGCTTTCCGGCGTCAGGCTTTTCCGCGGCGCCGGATGCAGAAAATCAAGCCGCGTGTGGCGGTCCAGCTCGAGCGAACGGCCGAAGCCCGCCGCCTGGACCGGAATGTTCCGCTCCAGGGCAACGGTCATCAGCTCGGCGAACGCGGGGGTGTCGGAAAGCGTGCCGTTGAACACGATCCGCCCCGTCGGCCACATCTTCGCCACCGCCACCAGCCCCCCGACGTGATCCAGATCCCCGTGGGTGGCGATCATCACGTCGATGTGCCGGATGCCGCGCTTCGCAAGAAGCGGCGCGAGCAAATCTTTTCCGACTTCATACGGATCGCGGCCGGTCCGCCATTCTTCTCCGGGGCGGGAAGACCGCATCGTGCCGCCGCCGTCCACGAGCACGGTCCGGCCCTGCGGCGTCCGGATCAGGATCGCGTCCCCCTGTCCGACGTCCAGGAACGAAACGGTGCCGCGGGTCGTCCAGTCGCCGATCCGGTACGCAAACGTCAGCCAGAGGATAAGACCCAAAGCGCACAGGAAAAAAAGCCGCCTTCCCGCACGGGCGGAAGCGGGAAACAGTTCCCGTTCGCCGCTCCTCCAGCGGGCGATGCCGGCGCGGGCGCCGGCCAGGAGCAAAAAATAGGCCAGAACCGCCCCGACCGGCGGGCTCGGCCAGACGGTGCCCGTCCGGTCCAACGCGGAACCGGCCTCGACGAGGAAAAAGCCCGCGTCATTGAGCCATCCCGCAAGTTTCGCCAGCCAGCGGGCGGCGGGCATGCTGACGGCGGACACGAGCAGGGACAGGTAGCCGGCCGGCAGCACGGCCAGGCTGAACACCGGCACCAGCGCAAAGTTGGCGAGCCCCGACAGCAGGGAATAACGGTTGAAATAAAAAATGGTCAGCGGAAAGGACACGAGCTGGGCGGTGACGGTGACCGCCGCGAAACCGCTCAGCCATTTCGGCCAGCCGGCGGGCAGAAGGCGCATGACGGCCGGCGTGCCGGCGACCAGACCCGCGGTGACGAGAAACGACAGCTGGAACCCGACGTCGTGGATGTATGAAGGGTTCCATGCCGTCATGGCGACGGCGGCAAACGCCAAAAGCCGCATCGCGTCCCCGGCTTGCCCCCGCTTCAGCATGGCGAGGCCCAGCATGGCCATGATGCCGGCCCGCATGACGGAAGGCGCGGCGCCGGACAGGATGACGTACGCCGGAATGAGGCAAAAGGCCAGGGCGCGGGCCGTTTCGCCCGGCACCCCGAAAAGCCGGAGCGCGAGCATCCATCCGCCGATGACCACCCCCACGTGCAAACCCGATATGGCGATGACGTGGGTCAATCCGAGCCGCGCGAAGGCGTTGTACAGCTCCCCGTCGATGTTTTCGTCGAGGCCGATCAGCATGGCCTGCATGAATCCGGACTGCCGGCCGGGGTACAGCTCCGCGATCCGCTCCCCGAGGCGGGTCCGGACGTGTTCCGCAAAACCGAGCGCCGCCGCCGGCGAAAGCCGCCCGGGACGGCGGACTTCCGCCGACTCCGCGCCGTCGACGAAAAACACCCGGCGGATGCCCCGTTTGGCCAGATATTCCGCATAGTCGAACTGGCCGAAGTTGCGGGGGCCGCGGGGCAAGTCCAGCTCGCCGGCCAGGCGCGCCTCATCGCCCCGCCGCCACCGGCGGGCGACGTCCAGTTCCCCCCGGTCGGCCAGCCGGACGGTGACGGCCACCCGTTCGCCGTCATCCGTCCGCAGCGTGAAGCGGACCCGGTCCCCGTCGATGTCCGGGCGGCTGGCGACCGTGCCCGTCAGCACCCGCGGGCCCCGTTCGGGCAGGCGGGAGACGCCGGCGGCTTCCCGGAAATGGCCGTAGAGCGCCGCAAGGCCGAAAACGGCAAGGCAAAGAAACGCCGCCGGCCAGGCGCGCCTGGCCGCCAGCGCGCCGAACGCGGCGATGGCGACGGCCGCCGCGCAAAGCGCCGTTTCCTTGTCCGCATGCGACATGCCGGCGGCCAGGCCGGCGATCCACGAGCCCGCCGCCCACGGAATCCAGGCCATTCGCTTCCGCTCCCTCCGCCCGTCGCGCGATTGGCGGGCCGGCGGTCCGCCAATCGTGCGACGCGGCAGCAAAGTGGACAAAAAAACACCTCCGGCGCAACGGCCGAAGGTGCTTCCTTCGTTTGCATCATGCTTCGCGGGATTGTCTTTTGTTTCAGAATCGTCTTGATTGTCTTTTGCTTCTTGTCTTTTGCTTCTTGTCTTTTGCTTCTTGTCTTTTGCTTCGTTGTCTTGTGCGGCTGCAGGCAGGTTGTCCCGGGACGTTGGACCGGCGGAAAGCGGCCATCGGGGCCGTCCGCAGCCGGAACCGTCCGCGGCCTGCCGTATCGTCCGGCCTGACGCGTCAGCGTTCCCGGATGCCGGTGACAAACGGTGGCGGCTCGTACGATTCGAGCCGGCGCATGGCGAAGGCCCGCTGCCTCATCAGTTCCGTGACTTTCTCGCTGTCCTTCGGATAGGGACGGTAATAGACGATCTCCCGGATGCCGCTGTTGGCCAGCATGTTGGCGCACGTCCAGCAAGGCTGGTCGGTCACGTAGACCGTCGCGCCTTCCCGGTCGTGCCGGTCCGTAAACAACAGCAGGTTTTGCTCGGCATGGATGGTCCGGATGCAGCGCTCTTTCCGGATCAGCCGTTCCCCGCCGTTTTCCGTCACCCGCTCGTATTCTTCCACGATCATGCAGCCGGCTTCCGCGCAGTCCGGCACGCCCATCGGGGCGCCGTTGTAGGCGGTGCCGAGCAATTTTTTGCCCTGCACGAGCACGGCGCCGACCTGGCGCCGCGGACAGCGCGAGCGGGTGGCCGCCATGAAGGCGATGTCCATGAAATACGTGTCCCAGTCTTTCCGGTTAACGCTTGACATGGTTGGGTCACGCCTCCCGCAGGCCGAGTCGGATGCGGCTTACGCCTGGCTGGCCGCAATGGCTTGCTCCAGGTCGTAAAGGATGTCGTCGATGTGTTCGGTGCCGACGGACAGCCGGATCATGCCGGGCGTCACGCCGGCGGCGGCCAGTTCCTGTTCGTTCAGCTGGGAGTGGGTCGTGCTGGCCGGATGGATGATCAGCGATTTGCTGTCCCCGACGTTGGCCAGGTGGGAGAACAGCTTGACGCTGTTGATCACCTTCCTGCCGGCTTCGATGCCGCCCTTGATGCCGAACGTGAGAATGGCGCCCTGGCCCTTGGGCAAATATTTCCTGGCCAGCGCATGGGACGGGTGGCTTTCGAGGCCGGGATAGCTGACCCATTCCACCGCCGGGTGCCGCTCCAGCCATCGGGCCACCGCCAGCGCGTTCTCGCTGTGGCGCTGCATGCGCAGATGGAGCGTCTCCAGACCCTGCAGGAACAGGAAGGCGTTGAACGGCGAGATGGCCGATCCCATGTCGCGGAGCAGCTGGACGCGCATCTTGATGATGTAGGCCGCCGGACCGACGGCGTCGGCGTAGACGATGCCGTTGTAGCTCGGATCGGGTTCCGTCAGGCCCGGAAATTTGCCGCTCGCCTTCCAGTCGAATTTGCCGCCGTCGACCACGACGCCGCCGATGGACGTGCCGTGGCCGCCGATGAATTTCGTGGCGGAGTGGACCACGATGTCCGCCCCGTGTTCGATCGGCCGCAGCAGATACGGGCTCGGGAACGTATTGTCCACGATGAGCGGAATGCCGTTTTCGTGGGCGATGGCCGCCACCTTCTCGATGTCGAGCACGTCGCCGTAAGGGTTGCCGATCGTCTCGGCGAAGATCGCCTTCGTCTTCGGCGTGATCGCCCGCCGGAAGTTTTCAGGATCGGACGGATCGACGAAATGGAACCGGATGCCGATCTTGGGCAGCGTGACGGCGAACAGGTTCCAGGTGCCGCCGTACAGGCGCGAGGAGGCCACGATTTCGTCGCCGGCGCCGGCGATGTTCAGGATCGAGTAGGTGATGGCGGCCTGTCCGCTGGAGAGCGCCAGGGCGCCGACCCCGCCTTCCAGCGCCGCCATCCGCTTTTCAAACACGTCCTGCGTCGGGTTCATGATGCGGGTGTAAATATTGCCCGTTTCCTTCAGCGCAAACAGATTGGCGGCGTGCTCGGTGTCCCGGAAGCCGTAGGAAGTCGTCTGGTAGATCGGAACGGCGCGGGACATCGTCGTCGGGTCGATTTCCTGGCCGGCGTGGACGGCCAGCGTTTCGAGCGCGAGTTTCCGTTCGCTGGACATGGTCTTCTCCTCCATTCGGAAAATGCGATGGCTTGCACATAAGGGATTCCGGCAATTCCGGTATATTCCGGTCTATTTTCTCATATTTCACGCCGGTTGGAAAGTGGGAAACCGACATTTTTGTCCGCCCGCGGCCCTGTTTTCCCTGCCCTTTTGCTTTCCTTCACAATTCAATCAGGTCCTTCAGGCGTTCGAAAGTCTTTTTTCCGATTCCTTTCACTTCCATCAGCTGCTCCGGCGTTTCGAACCGGCCGTACGTTTCCCGGTATTCGATGATCGCCCGCGCCTTCGCCGGCCCGATGCCCGGCAGCGCGTCCAGCTCTTCCGCCGTCGCGCGGTTGATGTTGACGCGGACGGGCGCTTGCCGGCCGTCCGCCCCGTCCGGTTCCCCCGGTTCGTCGTTCGCTTCCGCCTCCTCCGCTCCATCCGCCGGCTTCGCCGGAAGGTTGCCGCCGTCCCCGCTGCCGACGTCCGCCCCGCCGTCGCCGTTTTTCGCGGCATGGTCGCCCGCCTTTTCCCCCCGGCCGTCCAGCCACGCCTCCAGTTCCCCGTTCACGTGCCGCCAGCCCGCGTCCGGTTCCTCCGCCAACAGCGCCAAGGCAACCGCCCCGGCAACAACGGCGACAACCAGGATCAGGCACGCGAAGGCCGCCGTCCGCTGCACGATAACCACCCTCCGCACGTTCCTTTTCGTTTTCCGGCGTCATTCCGTCTTCATATATGGAAGGCCGAAGCCATACACTGACAGTGAAGGCGCTTGCCTTGCCCGGTTTGTCCCGCGGACGGGCGCGGGGAAGAGGAGGGATCCAGGTGGTGGTCGGCTTCATCGGCACGGGCAACATGGGCGCGGTGCTCATCCACGCCCTGCTCGAAAGCGGCGCCCTGAAACCGGACGCACTGCTTGTCCACAACCGGACGACGGCCAAGGCGGAAGCGATCGCCAGGCGCTGGCCGGGCGTGCGGGTGAGCTGCTCGCCGGTGGAAACGGCGGTCTCCTGCGACGTGCTGTTCCTCTGCGTCAAACCGCTGGACGTGGCGCCCGTGCTTGACAAAATCGCCATGTTCATGCGGCGGGACCAGGTGCTCGTCACGATCGCCAGCCCGGTGATGACCGGCCAGCTGGAGCGGATTGTCGCCTGCAAGGTGGCCAAGGTCATTCCGAGCCTGACCCACCGCGAACGAAGGGGCGCTTCCCTCTGCATGTACGGCGAGCGGATGACGGAGCGGGACAAGGAGCGCCTGGAACGGCTGCTGGCCGCCATCAGCATCCCGGTGCGCATCGACGAAACCTGCGTGCGGGCCGCTTCCGATCTGACGAGCATCGGCCCCGCCTTCGTGGCCTTCTTCGTGGAGCAGCTGGCCAATGCGGCGTCCCGGCGGTCCGGCCTTCCCAGGGCAGACGCGGAACGGCTCGCCGGCGAAATGGTGCTGGGCACCGGTCTTCTGCTCGTGCAGGGAGGCTTGTCGCTGGCCGGCATCCAGCGGAAGATCTGCGTGCCGGGCGGAATCACGGAGCGGGCGCTCGGCGCCCTGCGGGCGCGCCTGGACGGCCTGTTCGACGCCATCCTGGCGGAAACGCACCGGAAATTCGACGAAGACGCGGCCGCCGTCCAGACCGAGCTGAAAAAACGGGCCAGACAACCGGAAGGATGAACGTCCATTTTTTGGTATATTATATCGAATATCTCCTTCTTTTGTCAAAAAATCCGCGCCTCCCGGAGAAGGTGCGGATTTTTCGCTCCCGGCCGCCGGCATCAGCCGGCCACGATGTTGACGAGTTTGCCTTTCACCGCAATGACCTTGCGGATCGTTTTGCCCGCCGTCGCGGCTTTCACCTTTTCGTTTTCGAGCGCCAGCTTCTCCATGGCCGCCGGTTCCATGTCCGCCGGAATCCGGACCCGGTCGACGATTTTGCCGGAAACCTGCAGGACGATTTCCACTTCGTCGTCCACGGTCCACGCTTCTTCATACTCGGGCCACGGCTCGTAGGTAATCGTGTCCGCGTGGCCGAGCCGCTGCCACAGTTCTTCGGCGATGTGCGGCGCAAACGGCGACAGAAGCTGCACGAAGTTTTCCATCGCCCGGCGCGGCAGGACGTCGGCCTTGTACGCTTCGTTGACGAAGATCATCATCTGGCTGATGGCCGTGTTGAAGCGCATCGCCTCGATGTCTTCCGTCACCTTCTTGATCGTCCGGTGCCAGACGCGGCGGAAGCTGTCGCTCGCTTCGGCGTCCGCGATTTTCGGATTCAGCCGGCCGTCTTCGCCGATGTACAGGCGCCAGACGCGGGCCAGGAAACGGTGCATGCCTTCCACGCCCTGGGTGTTCCACGCCTTCGTCGCCTCCAGCGGCCCCATGAACATCTCGTACATGCGCAGGGTGTCCGCGCCGTACTCGTTCACGATGTCGTCCGGATTGACGACGTTGCCGCGGGATTTGGACATTTTTTCGTTGTTTTCGCCCAGGATCATGCCCTGGTTGACCAGCTTTTTGAAAGGTTCCTTCGTGTCCACCACGCCGATGTCGTACAGCACCTTGTGCCAGAAGCGGGCGTACAAAAGGTGCAGCACCGCGTGCTCGGCGCCGCCGACGTACAGGTCGACGGGCAGCCATTTGCGCGCGAGTTCCTTGTTCACGAGCTCCTTGTCGTTGTGCGGGTCGATGAACCGCAGGTAATACCAGCAGCTGCCGGCCCATTGCGGCATCGTGTTCGTTTCGCGGCGGGCTTTCAGGCCCGTCTCCGGATCGACGGTGTACAGCCAGTCCTTGGCGTTCGCCAGGGGCGATTCGCCGGTGCCCGTCGGCTCGATGCGTTCGAGATCCGGCAGCAGGACGGGCAGATCCTCTTCCGGCACCGGCTTCATCGTGCCGTCTTCGAGATGCAGGATCGGGATCGGTTCGCCCCAGTACCGCTGGCGGCTGAACAGCCAGTCGCGCAGCCGGTAGGACACTTTCTTCCGTCCTTTGCCGTTTTCTTCCAGCCACCGGATCATGGCGGCGATGGCTTCCGCGTTGTTCAGTCCGTCGAGAAAGCCGGAATTGACGTGGGGGCCGTCGCCGGTGTAGGCGGCTTCCTCCAGATTGCCGCCCTTCACCACTTCGACGACCGGCAGGCCGAATTTCCTGGCGAACTCCCAGTCCCGCTGGTCGTGGCCGGGCACCGCCATGATGGCGCCGGTGCCGTAGCCGCCCAGCACGTAGTCGGCGACCCAGATCGGAATTTTTTCGCCGTTGACGGGATTGATGGCGTAGGCCCCGGTGAACACGCCGGTTTTGTCCTTGGCCAGGTCGGTGCGCTCCAGATCGCTCTTGCGCGCCGCCTGCTCCTGGTACAGCCTGACGCTTTCGCGGTACGGATCGGTCGTGATGGCGTCGACGAACTCATGCTCGGGCGCCAGCACGCAGTAGGTGGCGCCGAACAGCGTGTCCGGCCGCGTCGTGAACACGGTCAGGTTCTTGTCGGGATGGCCGTCGATGGCGAAGACGACTTCGGCGCCTTCCGACTTGCCGATCCAGTTCCGCTGCATTTCCTTGATCGATTCGGGCCAGTCCAGCTCCTCCAGATCCTCGAGCAGCCGTTCCGCATAATCCGTGATTTTCAGCACCCACTGCCGCATCGGCTTGCGGATGACCGGGTGTCCGCCGCGCTCGCTCTTGCCGTCGATGACTTCCTCGTTGGCCAGCACCGTGCCGAGGGCCGGGCACCAGTTGACCGGCACTTCGGCGACGTAGGCCAGCCCCTTTTTGTACAGCTGGATGAAAATCCATTGGGTCCACTTGTAGTAGTCCGGATCCGTCGTGCTGAATTCCCGGTCCCAGTCGTAGGAAAAGCCCAGCGACTTGATCTGCCGCCGGAAATTGTCGATGTTTTTGTAGGTGAATTCCGCGGGATGCCGCCCGGTGTCCAGGGCGTATTGTTCCGCCGGAAGGCCGAAGGCGTCCCAGCCCATCGGATGGAGCACGTCGTAGCCTTTCATCCGCTTGTAGCGGGCGATGATGTCCGTCGCCGTGTAACCCTCCGGATGGCCGACGTGCAGCCCGGCGCCGGACGGGTAGGGAAACATGTCCAGGACGTAATATTTCGGTTTGCTGTCGTCGTCGAGCACCCGGAACGTTTTGTGCTCTTCCCAGTACTTTTGCCATTTCGGCTCGATTTCCCGCGGATTGTAACCGTGCGCGTGATCTTTTGCCATCTTGCCAAAAGCTCCTTCCTTTTCCCGGCTGGTCGAAACTTCCGGAATCCCAAAATTACCGCAAATTATAGTCAATGGGCCGGCCGCCGTCAACAACCGGCTTTGCGGGCTGCCGGCCGGCGTCCCGGGCGGGCTCCCGGACGGGAAGGCGCCCGGGCATCCGCTTTCAAAGCGGCTTCCTCGCCACGAAGAAGAAGCGTTCCGCTTCCCCGTCCGGCGGATGCCAGCCGAAATCGGCGCACCGGTCGAGCACGGCAAAGCCCGCGCGGCGGAGTTCGCCGGACAGAAAATCCGGCAAATACGCCCGCTGGCGGTGCACTTCGCGGAAACGGACATACCGGCCTTCCCGCGGGACCGGCGGCGGAGATGCCGCCGCCCTTGGCGATCGGCCGGCTGCCGGCCGGAAACCGGACGAACCGTCCGCCCCGAAAACGCCGGCGTCCTCCGGCACCGGCTCCTCCTCCACGAAAAACGTCAGACGATGCTCCACGAGGATGCGGTCCGGGTCGTACTCGCACGTCCAGATGCAGGCCAGCCCGTCCTCGTCCCAGACGTAGGGCTGCTCTTCGGCATAGACCGGCATGCGGGCGGGCGCGTGCACGTCGAACACAAACAGGCCGCCGGGTTTGAGCCCGGCGAACGTCTGCCGGAACACGAGCCGGATGTCGTCTTCTTCGAGCAGGTAATTCAGGCAGTCGCAGAACGAAAACACGCAATCCGCCGGCGTTTCCGCCCGCCACCGGCGCATGTCCTGGCGGGACCATGCAAGGGCGCCCCCCGGGGGCAAAGGCGTGCCTTGCGCCTTCCGCCGGGCGACGGCGAGCATGTGTTCCGACAGGTCGATGCCGAGCACCCGGTACCCCGCCTGCGCCAGGGGAATCGCCAGGTTGCCCGTGCCGCAGCCGAGATCGACGAGAAACCGCGGCCTGCCGTAGCGGACAAAGCATTCGTCGAGAAACGCGAGCCATTTCGGGTAGGGCATCTCTTCCATCAACCGGTCGTACACCCGTGCCAGCCGGCCGTACGTGCCGTCAGCCATCCGCCTTCCTCCTTCTTTTTTCGTCCGCGCGCTTCGTCCGAACAGGATGGGTGCGGCGGTTTTCGCGCCGGCGCGTTCGCCCCGCCCCTCAGGCGTATTCGACCGCTTTGGCGTCCGACCACAGGTTTTCGAGGTTGTAATACTCCCGTTCGTCCCGATGGAAAATGTGGCAGACGACGTCCCCGAGGTCGATGAGCACCCAGCGCGCCGCATCCAGCCCTTCCATGCCGCGGTAGGGCAATCCCTTCTCCGCCGCCATGTCGCGAACCGCCTGGGCGATCGTCTGCACCTGGGTGTCCGAGTTGCCGTGGGCGATGACGAAAAAGTCGGCGATGGGAGACAGTTCCCGCAAATCCAGCGAGACGATCCGCACCGCTTTTTTGTCTTCCAGCGTCTTCACCACATGTTCGAGCACTTGTTCGGACGAATGACCCATTCGTCAACTTCCACCTCCGGAAAAATCGGTAATATGCGGACTGTCCGTTCCGGCGGCCCGGCGGTTCATGCCGTCCAACAGTCCGTTGCGGGCCAGAACCGTAAGCGGAAACAGCTTTTTCCCCTGCTGCAGCAAAAAGGTGATCGTGGAATCGAAACCGGCCACGAGGGCGCCGTCCAGGTCCGTTTCCGCAAGACGGCGGATCCGCTCGACGCCGGGAAACGCGCGGCCGGGTTCGATGTAGTCCGCCAGGCAGACGACCTTGTCCAGCAGCGTCATGCGCTCCCGTCCCGTCGTGTGCCAGCGGATGGCGTCCAGCACTTCCGGGTCCGTCACCCCGTAGACGGTTTCCGCCACGTGGGCGGCAACGGGCGCGTGGAGAAGCGCCGCGTCGTAGGCCAAAAGGTCATCGGCGGTGAAGCCGGGCGGCAGGCTGGCCTGACGCAGCACCCGCACCTGCTCCTCCACCGGCCAATATTTCGCCAGATCATGCAAAATGGCGGCCAGTTCCGCCTTGGACGGGTCGGCGCCGAACCGCCGGGCCAGCGCCACCGCCGCGTCGATCACGCCGACGGTGTGCTGCCACCGTTTCTCCGGCATTTGCCGGCGCACCTCATCCATCAGTTGGTTTCGGTCCATACAACCCCTTCTCTCCGATCAGGCTGATCACGGCGTCCGGCAACAGATAGCGGACGCTTTTCCCCTCCCGGATGCGCCGGCGGATGTCCGTCGAAGACACGTCCACGAGGGGCGCCTCGATCATCGTCACCGCGCGCCTGAGCCGCGGCGGCAGCCGGTCCGCCGCGTCCTCGTGGCCGGGCCGCCTGACGCCGATGAAACCGATCATCGCCGCGAGGTCGTCCGCCCGGTGAAAATTCGGCAACCAGGCAACCATGTCGCCGCCCAGAATCCAGAAAAACCGGTCCCGCGGATGGCGGCGGACCAGCTCGCTCGCGGTGTCCACCGTGTAGGACGTCCCGCCCAGCTCGATTTCCAGCCCGCATGCGCGGAACCGGGGATGGCCCGCGATGGCCGCCTGCACCATGGCCATCCGGTGGGCGGCGTCCGTGACGTCCTCCGCCGTCTTGTGGGGAGGATGCAGGGCGGGCATGAACCAGACTTCATCCAGGTCCGCTTCCTCGAGCGCGCTTTCCGCCACGATCAGGTGGCCGATGTGGATCGGGTCGAAGGTGCCGCCCAGCACGCCGATTCGCATGCGTTTCGCCCTCCGTCCTTTCGCCCCGCCGCGTCAGGGCAGTTCGATCGTCTTGCGCTCCCGGGACTCGCGGTACAGCACGATGGTCCGCCCGATCACCTGCACCAGTTCGGCGCCGGTCGCCTCGGCCAGCCGTCTGGCCGTTTCTTCCCGGTCCTCCGTATTGTTTTGCAAAATGGACACTTTGATCAGTTCCCGCGCTTCCAGCGCTTCCCCGACCCCGCGGATGAGCTCGTCGCTGAGGCCGCCCTTGCCGATCTGGTAGACCGGTTCGAGATGATGGGCCAGCGAGCGCAGGTACCGTTTCTGTTTTCCCGTCAGCATGAAAGCCACTCCCGCCTTTTTTGCGCGTTCAATTCCCCAGTGCCCGTTCCACCGTTTCCCGCATCACGTCAAGGGGGGCCGGCCGGCCGGTCCACAGCTCGAAGGCGCAGGCGCCCTGGTGGACGAACATGCCCAGCCCGCCGTGGGCGGTCGCGCCCATCCGTCTGGCCGCGGCGAGCAGGCGGGTTTCCCGCGGATTGTAGATGAGATCGCTGACGACCGCGCCCTCGTCCGCCAGCCTGGCGAGCAGCCCTTCGTCAAGGGGCATGCCGGCCGTGTCCGGATGCATGCCGACGGACGTCGTGTTGACGATCAGATCGAATCGTTCCCCGAGGGAAGCCAGTTCATCCGGCCGGACCGCCCGCACCCCGTCCGCGCCGCCGGCCTTGCGCACGGCCGCCGCCAGCTCCGCCGCCTTCTCCGCCGTCCGGTTGGCGACGACGACAAGCGCCGGACCTTCCCGGGCCAGGGCGAAGACGACCCCGCGGGCGGCGCCGCCCGCGCCGAGGACGAGCACGCGCCGGCCCGCCGGACGGAAGCCCGTTTCTTCCTTCAGCGAACGCACGTATCCGACGCCGTCCGTGTTGCAGCCGACGAGCGTTCCGTTGCGGTTGACGATCGTGTTGACGGCGCCGATGCGGCGGGCGTCCCCGTCGATCTCGTCCAGATGGTCCATGACGGCCACCTTGTGGGGGATCGTCACGTTGGCGCCGCCGAATCCGAGGGCGCGCAGCGCATCCACCGCCCGGGCCAGATGCTCCGGCGCCACGCGGAAGGCGGCATAGGCGGCGTTGAGGCCGGCGGCCCGGAACGCCGCGTTCTGCATGAGCGGGGATTTGGAATGTGCGACGGGATCCCCGAACAGCCCGTACATCACCGTTTGGCTGTCCAGCATGACCGGCCCTCCTGCAGCATCACAAAATCGCATCGCGCAGCACCACTTTGATGCCCTTCGGCGCATGGACGACGATCTCCGCGCCGGATTTGCCGCCGGCCCGCACCCATCCGAGCCCGGAAATGAGGATGTCTTTCTCCTGACCGGGCGGTATGGCGAACGAATGGCGGGTCCACGGCGGCAGCCGGTCCAGCCGTTCCTTCGCCGGCGGCGCGAGCAGCTCGCCGCGGTGCGCGGCGTACAGTTCGTCGGCGCGGGCGAGCTTCGTCCGGTGCACCTTCAGGCCGCGCGCCACATAGCAGATGAAAGGCTGCCGATCTCCCCGGACGAAATCGACCCGGGCCAGCGCCCCGAAAAACAGCGTCTGCTCCGGGTTCAGCTGGTAGACGGCGGGCCGGAGCGTTTCATTCGGCACGACCGCCGGCAAATCCCGGGGATCCAGCCATTCCGTCAGCCGGAATTTGTAGACGATGCCCGGCGTGTCGATGATCGAACCGCCGTCATCCAGCGGAATGTGCACCAGATCCAGCGTGGTGCCGGGATAGCGGGAGACGGTGAGCTCCCGGTCCAGACCGGAGTAATCCCGGATCAGCCGGTTGATGAGCGACGATTTGCCGACGTTGGTGGCGCCGACGACAAAAATGTCCCTGCCGCTGCGGCGGGCGGCCATCGCTTCCACCAGGCGCTCGAGCCCCTCGCCGCTTTTGGCGCTGATGAGCACCGCGTCCGCCGGTTTCAGTCCGCCGAGCTTGGCCTGCCGCTGCACCCAGTTGCGGATCCGGTTTTTGTTGACGTTCCGGGGCAGAAGATCCACTTTGTTGACGGCCAGCAAAATCGGATTGCTGCCCGCGAAGCGGGACAGCCCGCCGATCAGGCTGCCCTCGAAATCGAACAGGTCGACGATGTGCACCACAAGGGCCGGGCGTTCGCCGATGTGGTTCAGAATGCGCAGAAAGTCGCCTTCATCGAGGGCGACCGACGAAACTTCATTATAGTGCCGGATGCGGAAGCACCGCTGGCAGATTGCGGGCACCCGGCCGGCGGCCGCCGGCGGCACGTAGCCGGGCCGGTCCCTGTGCTCCGTCTGGAGGGCCGCGCCGCACCCGGTGCATACGGTCAGTTGTTCCATTTGAGCAACCCGCGCTTTCGGAGAATCTCGAAAATTTTTCGCTCGATTTTCCGGTTGAACCGGGTAAAGGCATTTTCGTCCTGGGGCGCGATGGGCGTCACCAGGATCGGATGCATGCCCATCCGGTTGGCGCCGAAAACGTCGGTGAGCAGCTGGTCGCCGATGACCGCCGTTTGCTCCGGCGAAAGCTCCATCATCTCCAGCGCTTTGCGAAACGCGCCGCGCAGCGGTTTCTTGGCGGAATGGATGAACGGCGCCCCGATCGATTCCGCAAACCGCATCACGCGCTCCCGCCGGTTGTTGGACACGACCACGACGCGGAATCCTTTGCTGCGCACCGTTTCCAGCCAGTCCTTCAGCTTCGGCGGCGCCCCCGTGTCCCTGGCGCCCACCAGCGTGTTGTCCAGGTCCGCGACGATGCCGCGGATGCCGGCGGCCGCCAGTTTCTCCAGATCGATTTCGTAGACGGAATCCACCCGCAGGCGGGGAAGAAACATGCGCAGCAATCACGTCACCTCGATGGTTTTCATAGCAAAAACTATACCACAGTTGGACGAACCCTGCAAAAAACGGGAACCCGGCGGTTGCCGCCGTGCGCGGGCTCCGCCGCCCCGCCCGTTTCCGGTTGGCAACGCGCCGGGATTGCATCGCGCCAGGGTCGTCCCGTGCCGGGCCGCACCGGGCCGGCCGTTCACCCGAGTTCTTCCCGAAGCCGCCTGCGGATCGCGTCCAGGGCGGCCGCGTCTTCGGCCGTCGCGCCGTCCGGGCTGTATCGGGCTCGTTCCACGATGAGCGCAAGCCGCTCGAAATCCGCCTTCAGCCACCGGTGGGTTTCGCCCCAGCGGCCGGCCGCCTCCCGTACCGTCTCGTGCGGCTCGCGCGAATATCCCTTGCGGCCCAGCCATTTCAGGAGGCGGACCGCCTCGGCGAGCGTCCGTTCGTTCAGGCTTTGCGGCGCCCGGCCGCCGAACGGAAAACCGGCGCGCCGCTTCAGGGCCGCCCGGACGCCCGCACGCACGGACGGCCGGAAAAACGGCGCAAGCGCCGCCGCCAGGAGCGCCGCCGCAACCAGCACGGCCGCGAAGGGGAAATCCGGCGCTCCGCCGGCGCCGCCTCCTTCACCCGCCGCCGGTTCCGTGCCGGCGGGCGCCAGCGCCTCTTCGGCGCCGTCCGTTTCCGTGATCTGCGGCAGGACGAAACCGGACGTCGGCTCGAAGGGAATCCAGCCGTAACCGGGAAAATACACTTCGACCCAGGAATGGGCGTCGGCATTGCGCACGATATAGGTCATTTCTCCGCTTCCGGCCATCCGCCGCCAGTACTCCTCCGGAAACGCGCCGCCGGGCAGCTGGAGCTCCAGCTCGTTGATGCCGGTTTTGAAGCCTTTCACCCACCGCGCCGGAATCCCGATGGAACGAACCATGACCGCCATCGCGGTGGAGAAATAGTCGCAGTACCCTTCCCGGATTTCAAAAAGGAACCGGTCCACGAAATCCGCGCTCCGTCCCCGGCCCAAATCCGGATAGTTGGTGTAGGAATAGGTCGTCTGCAGATACTGTTCAATCGCCTTCACCATGTCGTAGGGCGTCGGGGCGCCGGCGGCGACGTCCGCCGCCAGCTGCTTCACCCGTTCCGGCAGCGCATCCGGCAGTTGCAGATAGGGCGCCCACAGCCTCCCGTTTTCCGACACGAGGCGTTCGAACGCCTCCATCGGAACGCTCCGCCAGCCCTCCTCGTCGGCGGCCGGAACGGCGGACTCCACCGTGTATCGCAACGGCGGACTATCGCCCGCGGCGTACAGTTCGCCCTGCCTGGCCGACCAGATGCCGACGGGGGCGCCTTCCTCCGCCGCCAACGCTTCCGTCCCTTCGCCGGGCGCATCCCCGGGCGTTTCCCCCGGTGCATCCGCATCCTCCGGGATGCTCCCGGCGCGGACGACCGCCATGTCCGCCGCGCCGAACAGCACCGGAAAATCCGCCTGTTCCGCCGTAACGGTCACCCGCTGGCGGACCGTCACCGTGCGGCCGGCGGGCGGCTCCGGCTCCCAGTCGAATGCCGGCAGCGCCTGGCCGGAGAACACCATCACGTACAGATCGTCCCGGTCCTCTTCACCGTCCTCCCAGCCCGAACCGGTATAAAACGATTTCGTTTCGCCGCGCCAGTAAGCGGGATGGCTCGACGTCACGCGCATCACTTCGGAGAAATCATACCGGAAGCCGCCGCCCAGAAACCGGTCGTCCCGGGCATATCCCGATTCCGCGGCAAGGGAGGACGGCGCCGGGACGGCGCCGGAGGCAAATCCCTTGCCGCCGGTGACCACGCGTTCCCCTTTCCAATGTTTGTAAAGGGTGTACGGATCGGTCACCAGCGGCCGCGCGTTGGGCGCGAGAATCCCCGCCGTCATCGCCAGCGTCAGCACGACGGCGGCGGGCAGCACGATGCTGCCCGGATATTCCCGCAAATGGGCCCAGCTTCCGGGATGGCGGATGCGGAACTTGTCGAAATGATCCACGATGAGAAGGCCGAGCCCGGAAAACACGACGATCGCCGCCTGCTCCCACAGAATCAGCCTGCTGTAGGAATCCACCAGCGCGATGACCGTCACCGCCGACACCGTCACGAACGCGATGCGCCCCCGCTCCGTCAGCCAATCCGAAAGCAGCCAGTGGATGGCGGCCGTGCCGACGGCGAACCAGACGAACGGGTGCATCGGCTGCGCCGTCTGCCAGAGCGCATGGCCGAGCGACGCCGCGAATGCCCGGACGCCTTCCCGGATCTCGACCCCGCCCGGGGCGATGTCCAGCCGCCAGACGTGCAGCGGGACAAGGAGAACCAGCGCGGCGGTCCGCCGCCAGACGGCCCGCACGCGGGGAAACCATTCCGTGGCGGTCACCGTCACGATGGCCGCGCGCACGAGCCACTCCGTGGCGGACAGCCAATATTCGTCCAACCAGACGGCAAACTGCCACAGGACAAGACCGACCAATAACGTTCGCAGCCTGGCCTGCCAATGGTCGGCAAAAAGCGCGACGGCAAGCCGGCGCAAGCGGCGCCGGGAGTCCGGTTTCATCGCGCACCCCCTCCCAGCGCGTCCGGCAGCTGCTCCAGTCTGTCGACGGCGTAGAACACGATTCCCCTGGCCCTGAGCCGCCGCTGCCACTCCCCGGCCGCTTGCCGGTCCAGCCCGGCGTCAACGGCCACGAGGCACGGATTCGTCTGGCGAAGCTGGATCCACCGGAGCGCCTGGTACATCCGTTCGTCCGCCAGGGGCGACACGATGACGAAGAAACATCCCGGGTCAAAATGGCGCACCCGTTCCTGCAAAACGCGCTGGATCGGATGGGAACCGTCCGCCTCCGCGCCGATCAGGTGATGCTGCATGCGCCGGTAGTGGGACGAAAGCTTGCCCGGCTCCAGATAGACCGCCTCTTTCCCGACGGACAGCAGACCCATCGCCAGCTGCTGCCGCTGGCCGTATTCCAATAGGGAAGCCGCGACGGACACCGCCAGTTCGAAATGGGCGGCGCCGCGGTAATGGGTCCGGCAGCGGTCCAGCATGACCACCGTCTTCGGCAGCGATTCCCGTTCGAATTCCTTCGATTTCCAGATGCCGGTTTTCGCCGTCGCATTCCAGTGGATGCGGGAAATGCGGTCGCCGTAAATATATTCCCTGACCCCGTTGATCTGCGTCGATTCGCGCAGCGCCCGGGTGGTGACCGTCTGGAAATGGCGGCCTTTCAGCGCCTGCCGGTGCAGCTGCCAGTCGGCGATGCGCACCGTTCGGGGCCGGACCATGAACGAATCCCGCTTGTGCAGCAGCCCGGAATGCTCGAACAGGCCGAAAATGTCCTCCGTGGAGCAGACCGCCTCCTCGAAGCGGTAAAACCCGCGGGCAAGCGGCATCGTGACGTACCCGGCGCGAACCCGCCTCTTCCAGTCGGGCACGCCCGACGTTTCGAAGGTGACGGCGTCCCCGTTCATGCGCACCAGCCGGTCCCGGATCACGACGTAGGGAATCGGCCAGATGCCCGGAATTTGGGCCTGGAACTCGACGGCAAGGCTCGTTCCCGCCTCGACGGTCCGGTCGCCGTCCATGTTCAGGAGCACGCGGCTGCCGCTGATGCGGGCGATGCCGCTGTACTTGCCGAGGGCCAGATAAACCGCCAGCGTGGCCGTGACAAAAAACAGCATGAACGCCAGCTTGCCGCCCTGAAACAGCATGAACAAAAGGGAGGCGGCCAACAGGCCGGCGCAAATCCAGAAGCGGGCGGAACGGTTGTGCAGGCTTTTCGCCTTTCGCTGCGCCATTCCGGCCATCGGGCGTCACTTCTCCGTTCCCACCGGCACTTTCACCTGCCGGAACACCGACTGCAGCACCGTCGCCGCCGAAGCGCCGGCCATGCGGGCTTCCGGGCTCAGGATCATGCGGTGTCCCAGCACGTGTCGTGCCAGGTGTTTGATGTCGTCCGGCAGCACGTAATCCCTGCCGGAAATGAGCGCGTACGCTTTCGCCGCCTGCGTCAGGGCGATGGTGGCCCGGGGGCTGGCGCCGAGCACCAGGTCGGGGTGCTCCCGCGTCCTGCGCACGATCTGCACGATGTACTCGGCGACCGCATCGCTGACGTGGACGCCGCGGGCCCGCCGCTGCAGGGCGAGAATGGTCGGGATGTCCGTCACCGGTCCGATCGTTTCCAGGGGATGCAAGGCCGACTGGGCGAGCAGCATCCGTTTTTCTTCCTGTTCCTCCGGATAGCCGAGCTTGAATTTCATCAGGAACCGGTCGAGCTGCGCCTCCGGCAGCACGTAGGTTCCTTCGAAATCGATCGGATTTTGGGTGGCGAGCAGCAGGAACGGTTCCGGCAGCTGGTGGCGCTCCCCGTCCACCGTCACATGGCGCTCCTCCATCGCCTCGAGAAGGGCCGACTGGGTTTTCGTCGTCGCCCGGTTGATCTCGTCGGCCAGCAAAATGTTGGTCATGACCGGGCCGGGGCGGTAGATGAACGTTTCTTCCCGCGGGTGGTAGATCGACACCCCGGTGATGTCCGTCGGCAACAGGTCGGGATTGCACTGGATGCGGCGGAAATCGCCGTTGATCGACTTGGCCAGCGCCTTGATCAGCATCGTCTTGCCGGTGCCGGGCACGTCCTCGAGCAGCACGTGTCCGTTTGCAAGGAGCGCGGTGAGAAGCAGGTTGATTTCCTCGGATTTCCCCAGGATGCATGTTTCCAGATTGGCGCGGATGCGGGAAATCGCTTGCAGTTCCGTGTCCGTCGCGGCATTCATCGGTCGAATCCTCCTTCGGCCGGCGGTTCGGCTCCCTTGTCACGGACCGGCGGTTCGCGGGCGCCGTCCTTTTTTTCGCGCGGCACCCGCGTCTTGCGCATCGGATGGTCCTGCTTCCGGAAGACCGGCGCCCCGGGCGGTCTTGTGCCCGGATGGTCCGCGTCCCGATCATCTGCGTTTCGGAGCATCCCGCGCTCCGGATCATCCGCATTCCGGACAACCTGCGCGCCGAATGACGCGGCCTACCGGACGATCAACGCACCGCATGGCCTTTTGCATCGGCTGTCTGGCCCGCCGCTTTCGGGGCCGCCCGGCCGTCTCTGTCAAAGAATAGCATATCGAAAAATGGCGGGCTCGTATATTTGTATTTGCTCTAAATTTGCTTGTAAGACTTCACACCGGCCGAAACCCTCCCTTTCCGGGCCGGCTCGTCCGGCGGACGGTCTCCTCCGCCGCCGGCCCGTTTCTCCTTCAAAACCGCCTGACCCGCTCCCCTCCTCTCGCGCTTCCCATCGTCCACCGCCTTCATGGCCGTCCCGAAAAACGCTTTTGTTCCCGTTGATGATGCCGCATGTCCCGCATCTCCGGCGTTGCCGCACGGTCCGCCCGCCCGCTTCCCGCCCCGCAAGGCACCCTTTCGCCGCGTTGTGGCCGCCCCGCCCCGATGCACGGAAACCGCCGCATCCAGACAAAAAAACCGCCCGGCGTTTTCCCGCCGGCGGCCGATGCTTGCGCTGCTGCGCACCGTTTTCGGTCCGTCTCTGGCGTTTCATTTTTTCGACTTGTAAAATTCGTGATACAGTTTCATGAGCGCCCGCTTTTCAATGCGCGACACGTAGCTGCGGCTGATCCCGAGCTCCTTGGCGATTTCCCGCTGGGTCCGCTCCTCGCCGCCCTGCTCGAGGCCGAACCGGCCGCGGATCACCTCCTGCTCCCGTTCGTCGAGGATGTCCAGGTGGTTGTAGATTTTGCTTTTTTCGATTTTCAGCTCCACTTTGTCCGCCACTTCATCGTTGTCCGAACCGAGGATGTCGATCAGCGTGATTTCGTTGCCCTCTTTGTCGGTGCCGATCGGGTCGTGCAGGGAAACGTCCTTGCGGGTCTTTTTCAGCGAGCGGAGATGCATCAGGATTTCGTTCTCCACGCACCGGGAGGCGAAAGTGGCCAGCTTGGTGCCCTTGTCCGGCGAAAAATTCTCGATCGCTTTGATCAAACCGATGGTGCCGATGGAAATGAGGTCTTCCAGATCTTCGCCGGTGTTGTCGAACTTTTTGACAATGTGCGCAACCAGCCGGAGATTGTGTTCGATCAGTTTGTTCCGGGATTGCGTGTCTCCTTCCGCCATCCGCCTGAGATGATATTCTTCCTCCTCTTCGCTGAGCGGCTGCGGAAAAGCGTTGTTCTTCACGTAGGAGACCAGCAGCATGAGCTCCTTGATGAAAAGCGCCAATGCGGTGATGATGCCAGGCACGGATCCGTGTCACCTCCATGGTGGATTGGAGAACAGGCGGCCGGCGCCCGCCCCGCCTTACCCAATATATGTGGGCGGCCGCCCACCCGTGCCTGTCCGCCCGCGCCCGCTTTCCCGCTTCCAAAAAGGCCCGAAAAAACGCGCGGCCGAAACATGCCGCGCGCATCCGCCGGCCAGGGCCGGCAACCGGTTTTCGGAAAGGGTCACGTCTTCGTCAGGCGCCGGTTCGTTCAGTCTGTCCGGCCGGCGCCGCCAGGGGCTGTGCGCCCGTCCGCCGCCCCCCGGCGTCAGGCGGTCCCGCCGTCGGTCCGCCCGCCCGGCCGGCGCCGTCAAGAGCCGGACCGCCAATCCGTCCGCTCCGCCGGCCGGTAAAAAACGCCGTCGCACACGAAGGCCGCCGGCCCGGTCATCAGGATGCGGCCGTTTTCGTGCCAGACGATCTCCAGGTCGCCGCCGGGCAGATGCACCGTCACGGGGACGCCCCGGTCGAGCCGTCCGTTCAGCACGCCCGCCGCCACGGCGGCGCAGGCGCCGGTGCCGCAGGCGAGGGTCGCGCCGGACCCCCGCTCCCAGACGCGGAAATCGATTTCCCGCCGGCTGTGCACCGCGACGAATTCCACGTTGATCCGCTCCGGAAAAACCGGGGCGCGCTCGATGACGGGACCGACCTGTTCCAGCGGCACGGCGGCCGGGTCGTCGACGAAAATGACCGCATGGGGATTGCCCATCGACAGGACGGTCATGCGCCACGGCCGGCCGTCGGGCCCGCACGTCCCCGGAATGTCCACCGGCTCGTCGATCGTATGGCTGTCCGGATCGCCGCGCATCGGCACAAGCCGCTTCGCCAGACGGGGCTCGCCCATGTCCACGGTGACGGCCTTCGTTTCGCCCGCCTCCACCCAAAGCTTAACGCGGGCAAGGCCGCCCCCCGTTTCCACCGAAAACGCCGTTTTGTCCGTCAGCCCCCGGTCGTACGCATATTTGGCCACGCAGCGGAGGCCGTTGCCGCAGCTTTCCCCTTCCGAGCCGTCGCGGTTGAAGATGCGCATGCGGAAATCGGCGGTCCGCGACGGCCCGATCGTGATCAGCCCGTCGGATCCGATGCCGAAATGGACGTCGGACACCAGCCGGGCGACCGCCGGCAAGTCTTCCTCCTCCAGCGGCTCCTCGAACAGGTTGACGTACACGTAGCAGTTGCCGAGTCCGTGCATTTTGGTGAATTTCACGGCCGATTCCTCCCTTTGTCAAAACACGAAACGCACGTCGGACAACCGTCTGACCAGTTCCTCCATCACCCGCCGCTCCTCCGTTTCATCCGCCGCCTCGTACGTGACGGAAAACCGGACGTAGCGGCCGGCGTCGTCCCACGGCACGGTGGAGATCAGCTTTTCGCGGATGAGGTACTGGCTGAAATCTTCCGCCGTGGCAAACTCGCGCCCGTCCGCGGTGCCGCGCGGGGCTTCCGCGTACAGGAAAAACGAGCCGCCCGGTTTCCTGACGTCGAAGCCGAGGGAGCGGAGCGCGGCCACCAGAAAATCGTGGCGGCGCGAATATTTTTCGCAGGTCCGCTCGGTGATTTCCGGATGCTTCAGGGCGTGGGCGGCCGCCTTCTGGATCGGGATGAACTGCCCGGAATCGCAGTTGTCCTTCACCGCGGCGAACGCCTTGACCGCCAGTTCGTTCCCGGCCACGAAACCGATGCGCCAGCCGGTCATGTTGTGGGATTTGGACAGGGAAAACAGCTCGATGCCCACCTCCTTGGCGCCGGGCACCGACAGAAAGCTGAGCGGCTTGTTGCCGTCGAACACGAGGGCGGCGTACGCGGCGTCATGCACCACCAGGATGTCGTGCCGTTTGGCGAAGGCGACCACCCGTTCGAAAAATTCCCGCGTCGCCGTCGCTCCCGTCGGGTTGTTCGGATAATTCAAATACAGCAGCTTGGCTTTTTGCAGCACGTCGCCGCCCAGCGAGTCCAGATCGGGCAGAAAGCCGTTTTCCTTCACGATGGGCAGATGCACCACCGAGCCGCCGAGATAGGCGGTATGGGTGCCGAGCACCGGATAGTTCGGCGTCGGCATGATGGTGATGTCGCCCGGATTGATGAAGGCGCAGGGAATCATGGCCAGCGCGCTTTTCGAACCGATGGCGTGGTTGATTTCCGTGTCCGGATCCAGGTCCGGCACCCCGAAGACGCGCTCCAGATACTCGGCGGCGGCCCGTTTGAACGCCGCGATGCCGTTGTCCGCGTAGAAGCGGTTTTCCGGCTTGCCCGCTTCCTCCGCCAGCACGCGCACCACGATCGGATCCGCCATCGCGTCCGGTTCGCCGACGCCGAAGTCGAGCAGCTCCATGTCCGGGTGCGCCGCCATCGCTTCGCGCTTCGCCTGCTTGATTTTTTCGAATTTGTACGTGCCGCCGGCCCGGCCGAACCGTTCGCCGCCGATCCGGTCGGCCAAGAGCCGCCGCACCCGTTCATCCACCTGCCGCATGCCGTTCACGCCTCCCCCGTGCGAGCGGAGCCGGCTTTTCGCTGCCGGTCCGCAGACTGCCGCCGCCGGCCAGATACCGGTCCACCGCTTTGGCCGCCTCCCGGCCTTCGTGGATGGCCCACACGATCAGGCTTTGCCCGCGGCGCGCGTCTCCCGCCGCAAACACCCCGTCCACGTTGGTGGCATAGGAACCGTATGCGGCGGCGATATGGCTTCCGGCGTCGACTTCGACGCCCAGCTGCTTCAGCAGTTCCTGCTCCGGTCCGCTGAAGCCGATGGCGATGAGCGCCATGTCCGCCGGCCAGCGTCTTGCCGTGCCGGGGATCTCCTCGAACACGTTGCGCCCGTTTTCCCTGCGGACGCGCAGATCCACCGTCGTGACCGCCGCCAGGCGGCCGTGGCCGTCGTCCTCGAACGAGGTGGTGCCGATGGCGAAGGCGCGCGGGTCGCGGCCGAACACCGCCTTGGCTTCCTTGTGGCCGTAGTCGAGCTTGTAGACGAGCGGCCACTCGGGCCACGGGTTCGTTTCCTCCCGTTCGTCGGGCTTGCGCGGATAAAGGTCGAACTGCACCACGCTGCGGCACCCCTGGCGGATCGCCGTCGCCACGCAGTCGGTGGCCGTGTCGCCCCCGCCGATGACGATGACGTTCTTTCCCTTCGCGGACAGCGGGCCGTCCGCTGCCGAAGCGCCGTCCAGAAGCTTTTTCGTGCTCGCCTTCAGGTACTCCATGGCAAAATGGATGCCGCCGAGCCCGCGCCCGGTAACGGCGAGATCGCGCGGTTTCGTGGCGCCGGTGCACAGGACGACGGCGTCGAACTCCCGCTTCAGCCGCTCCACCGGCACCGTCCGGCCCACCTCGGCGCCCGTGACGAAGCGGATGCCCTCGGCTTCCATCAGCCTGACGCGGCGGTCGACCACGTCCTGCTCGATTTTCATTTTCGGAATGCCGTACGTGAGGAGGCCGCCGATCCGGTCGTCGCGCTCGAACACGGTCACCAGATGGCCCCGCTTGTTCAGCTCGTCCGCCACGGCGAGGCCCGCCGGACCGGAACCGACCACCGCGACCCGTTTGCCGGTTCTCGTTTCCGGCGGCCGCGGCGTCACCCAGCCCTCTTCGAACCCTTTGTCGATGATGGCCCGTTCGATCGTCTTGATGGCCACCGGCTCCCCGCACAGCGCCGCCACGCAGGACCCTTCGCAGGGGGCCGGGCAGGCGCGTCCGGTGAATTCGGGAAAATTGTTGGTGGAAAGCAGCGATTCCAGCGCCTTTCGCCAGTGCCCCCGGTAGACGAGATCGTTCCACTCGGGAATCAGGTTGCGGACCGGACAGCCCGCCGTCATGCCGCCGATCACGTCCGCCGTCTGGCAGAAGGGCACGGCGCAGTCCATGCAGCGGGCCCCCTGCCGCCGCAGCTCGTCTTCCGGCAGCGGAACGTACAGGTCGCGAAAGTCGCGGATCCGTTCGGACGGATCCCGCTCAGCGGCCGATCGTCTGGCGTACTCCATGAACCCTGTCGGCTTTCCCATCCGTCGCTCCCTCCCTTTCCTTGGCGTCAAACCCCTTCAGCGCCCCGGCCTGCAAAAAGGCGGCCATTTCCGCCTCGTCTTTCGTCATGCCCGCCTGGCGGCCGCTGTCGATCAGCGCCACGATGCGCAGGTAGTCGACGGGCGCGATGCGGACGAAGCGCCGGACGGCGTCCGGCCAGTTCCGGAGCAGGCGCCCGGCCACGGGACTGGCCGTGAGAAGCGCGTGCTTTTCGAGCATGGCGCGGACGATCGCCTGTTCCTCCGCGTCCTCGAGCCGCCCGATCACGACGCGGCTGTTGTTGATGAGCCGTTTCACCGCCTCCGGGCTGTCGCCGAGCACGTAGGCGATGCCGCCGGACATGCCGGCCGCGAAGTTCGGCCCGATGCGGCCGAGCACCACCACCCGGCCCCCCGTCATGTACTCGCAGCCGTGATTGCCGACGCCTTCCACGACGACGCGGGCGCCGCTGTTGCGCACGCAGAAGCGCTCGCCGGCCTCCCCGCGGATGTAGGCTTCTCCGCCCGTCGCGCCGTAAAAGGCCGTATTGCCGATGATGATGTTGTCTTCGGCGGCAAAGCGCGAGCCTTTCGGCGGAAAAACGGCGATCGTGCCGCCGGAAAGCCCCTTGCCGACGTAGTCGTTGGCATCGCCTTCGAGCAGGAGGGTGACGCCCCGCGGCAGGAAGGCGCCGAAACTTTGGCCGGCCGAGCCGGCGAGATGGAGGCGGATCGTGTCGTCGGGCAGTCCGTCGGCGCCGTACCGTTTCGTCACTTCATGCCCGAGCAGCGTGCCGACGGCGCGGTCCTTGTTCGTGACGGCAAAGGCGGCTTCCGTCCGCCGGCCGGTTTCCAGCGATTCCCGGACCGCCGGAATGATCGCCCGCCGGTCGAGGGTGTCGTCGAGGAAACGCCGGTCCGGCACGCCCGTGCGGTTCCGCCCGTCCTTCCAGCCGTCGCCGCCGGGCATGCGGTGCAGCAGGGCCGAAAGATCGAGGCCGGCCGCTTTGCCCGCCGCTTTCCGGCCGGCAAAGCGCAAAAGATCGCTGCGTCCGACCACCTCGTCCAGCCGCCGGAATCCGAGATGCGCGAGAATTTCCCGCACTTCCTCGGCGATGAACAGCATGAACCGTTCCACGTGCTCCGGCTTGCCCGGAAATTTGGCGCGCAGCTCCGGATTTTGCGTGGCGATGCCCACCGGGCACGTGTCCATGTGACACACCCGCATCATGACGCAGCCGAGGGCGACCAGCGGCGCGGTGGCGAACCCGAATTCCTCGGCTCCCAGCATGGCCGCGATGACGACGTCCCTGCCGGTCATCATTTTGCCGTCCGCCTCCAGCGCCACGCGGCCGCGCAGCCCGTTGAGAAGAAGCGTCTGGTGCGTCTCGGCCAGGCCGATTTCCCACGGCATGCCGGCGTGCTTGATGCTGGAGCGGGCGGCCGCCCCCGTCCCGCCGTCGTAGCCGCTGATCAGGATCACGTCGGCGCCGGCTTTGGCGACGCCCGCCGCGACCGTGCCGACGCCGGCTTCGGACACGAGCTTGACGTTGATGCGGGCCCGCGGATTGATGTTTTTCAGGTCGTAGATGAGTTCCGCCAGGTCTTCGATGGAATAGATGTCGTGATGCGGCGGCGGCGAGATGAGCTCGACGCCCGGCGTGGACCCCCTCGCCCGGGCGATCCACGGATACACCTTGTGGCCGGGCAGCTGCCCGCCTTCTCCCGGCTTGGCGCCCTGGGCCATCTTGATCTGGATCTCGTCGGCGTGGATCAGGTAGTGGGCGGACACGCCGAACCGGCCGGACGCGATCTGCTTGATGGCGCTGTTGCGCCGGTCGCCGTTTTCGTCGGGGAGAAACCGTTCGGGATTTTCGCCGCCTTCGCCGGAGTTGCTTTTCCCCCCAAGCCGGTTCATGGCGATGGCCAGCGCCTCGTGGGCTTCCTGGCTGATGGAGCCGTAGCTCATGGCGCCGGACTTGAACCGCTTCACGATGGACGAGGCCGGCTCCACCTCGTCAAGCGGCACGGACGGCCGCGACCCGTCGAATTCGAGAAGCCCGCGCAGCGTCACGCCGGCGCCCGACGACGTTTCTTCCTGCAGGAGCGAGCTGTAGCGCTTGTACAGGCCGTAGTCGTTTTCCCGGCAGGCGCGCTGCAGGAGATGGATCGTCTGCGGGTTGAACAGATGGGCCTCGCCGTCCTTGCGCCACTGGAAATCGTCCCCCGGCGGAAGCGGCGCCGACCGGTCCCCGCCGAAGCCGTCCCCGTGGCGCGCCAGCGTCTCCCGGGCAATGTCTTCGAGACGGATGCCGCCGAGACGCGAAGGCGTGAACGGGAACCAGGCGTCGATCACGTCGCCGCGGATGCCCACCGCTTCGAAAATTTGTGCGCCGATGTAGCTTTGCACCGTGGAAATGCCCATTTTGGACAAAATTTTCATCAGCCCTTTGGTCAGGCCTTTCACCGCCCGGCCGACCGCCTCTTCCGGCGTCAGGCCCGCCGGCTCCAGCTCGCCGCGCCTTGCGGCGTCGGCCGCGACGTCCAGCATCAGCCACGGATTGACGGCATTGGCCCCGAACCCGAGCAGCGCCGCCACATGATGGGTCTCCCGTGCTTCGCCCGTCTCGACGGCGATGCCCGCGGCGGTGCGCCGGCCGTTGCGGATCAGATGGTGGTGCAGGGCGCTCGTGGCCAGAAGGGCCGGAATCGGCGCCGCCTCCGGGGAAATGTCCCGGTCCGACAGCACCAGAATGGTCGCCCCTTCGTCCAGCGCCCGGTCCGCCGATTTCAGCAGGTCTTCCAGCCCTTTTTGCAGACCGCCCTCCCCTTTGGCCGCCTCGAACAGCATCGGCAGCACCCGGACGCGGATGCCCGGCGCCTTCGCGGCCTTGATCGCCGCCATCTGGCCGTTGGTGACGACGGGCGTCTCCAGGCGGATGCGGCGAATGCCGCGGGGCTCGGCCAAAAGCGGAAATTCGGGCCCGAGCATGGACAGGCTCGACGTGATCATTTCTTCCAGCGAAGCGTCGATCGGCGGGTTGGTCACCTGGGCGAACATCTGTTTGAAATAGTTGTACAGCAGCTGGGGCTTGGAAGACAGCACCGCCAGCGGGGCGTCGTACCCCATGGAGCCGACGGGGTCCCCGCCCTTCCCGGCGAGCGGCTTGATCCCCTTTTCGATTTCTTCGCGGGTGTAGCCGAAAGCGCGGAGAACGGCCCGGCGCGATTCCCCGTCCGCCGGCGCGGCCGCCCGGACGGCGGCGGCCCGGCCGGCCAGATCGCCGACGGGCACAATCCGTTCCGCGACGAGCGCGCGGTACGGTTTTTCCGCCGCGATCCGCGCCTTGATCTCGGCATCGGGAATGATCCGTCCTTCCCGCGTGTCCACCACCAGCATCTGGCCGGGGCGGAGCCGGTCCTTGCGGACGACGGCTTCCGGCGGAAGATCGATGACGCCGACCTCGGAGGACAGGATGATCCGGTTGTCCGCCGTCACCACGTAGCGGGACGGCCGCAGCCCGTTGCGGTCCAGGCTGGCGGCGACGAGATCGCCGTCGGTCATAATGACGGCGGCGGGACCGTCCCACGGTTCCATCATGTTGGCGTGATATTCATAGAACGCCCGCTTCCCGTCGCTCATGAACGGATCTTTCTGCCACGGCTCCGGAATCATCATCATGGCGGCATGGGGCAGCGACCGTCCGGTCATGACGAGGAATTCCAGCACGTTGTCGAACATCCCGGAGTCGCTTCCGCCGGCGTCCACGATCGGACGGACCGTTTCGATGCCGGCAAAATCCGCCGGCGAAAGCGCCAGCTCCCTCGCCCGCATCCCGTTCACGTTGCCCCGGATCGTGTTGATCTCGCCGTTGTGCACCAGGTATCGGTACGGGTGCGCGCGCGCCCAGCTCGGAAACGTGTTGGTGCTGAACCGGGAGTGGACGAGGGCGATGGCCGACACGTAGTCGTCTTCCGCCAGATCCCGGTAAAAGGCGGGCAGCTGTTCGGGCAGAAGCAGCCCCTTGTAGACGATGGTTCGGTTGGAAAAGCTGGCGAAATAGGCCGTCTCTTCCCCGAGCGGCATGGCCGCGAACGCTTTCTCCGCCCGCCTGCGAATCACGTACAGTTTGCGCGCCAGCCAAAGCGGATCGCCTTCCGGAGCCGGCCGGCCGGGCGCGACGAACAGCTGCCGCATCGCCGGCGCCGATCGTCTGGCCGATTCGCCGAGCACGCTTTCATCAACCGGCACCTCCCGCCAGCCGAGCACTTGAAACCCTTCGTCTTCCACCGCTTTTTCGATCGCCCCGATGCACGACCCGCGCAGCGATTCGTCGCGGGGCAGAAACAGCATGGCCGCCCCATAGGCGCCTTCCGGCGGCAAGGACTTGCCCTGCCGCCGGAATTCCCTTTCGAACAGCCGGTGGGGAATTTGCGTCAAAATGCCGGCGCCGTCTCCGGAGGACGTGTCGGCGCCCTGCCCGCCGCGATGCTTCAGCCGCACCAAAGCCCGGAGGGCGTCCGCCACGACGGCCCGCGATTTTTCGCCCCCGATGTTTGCGATCATGCCGATGCCGCAGGCGTCATGTTCGAAGGCCGGATCATAGAGGCCCTGTTTCTCCGGCAGGCCGGAACGGGTCATGGTTTCACCTTCATTTCTCTGGAATGTCGTTCACAGGGTTTTCAGGTACTGCTCCAGTTCCCACGGATGAACCTGCGTTCTGTACAGGTCCCATTCGATCTCCTTGGCTTCCACGAAACGGGTGAGCACGTGTTCGCCGAGCGCCGAGGCGATGACGTCGTCGGCCTTCAGCTCTTCGAGGGCTTCCTTCAGGCTGGCCGGCAGGCTGATGATGCCGAGTTCTTTGCGCTCTTCTTCCGACATGGCGAAAATGTTGGAGTTGACCGGCTGGCCCGGATCCAGATTGTTGCGGATGCCGTCAAGTCCCGCCGCCAGCATGGCCGCCAGGGCCAGGTACGGGTTGGCGGACGGGTCGGGGCAGCGGACTTCGATCCGGGTGCTGAGGCCGCGGCTGGCCGGCACGCGGATGAGCGGGCTGCGGTTTTTCGCCGACCAGGCGATGTAGCAGGGCGCTTCGTAACCGGGCACAAGCCGCTTGTACGAATTGACCGTCGGGTTGGTGATGGCCGCAAACCCGCGGGCATGCTTCATGATGCCGGCCATGTAGCTTTTGGCGACGGCGGACAGGCCCAGTTCGTCGGATTCGTCGTAGAAGGCATTTTCTTTGCCGCGGAACAGCGACTGATGGCAGTGCATGCCCGACCCGTTGACCCCGCAGAGCGGTTTCGGCATGAACGTCGCATGCAGGCCGTGCTGCTTCGCCACGTTTTTGACCACGTACTTGAACGTCTGGATGTTGTCCGCCGCTTCCACGGCGTTGGCGTATTTGAAGTCGATTTCATGCTGCCCCGGCGCCACCTCGTGGTGGGAAGCCTCGATTTCGAACCCGAGGTTTTCCAGCGTCAGGACGATGTCCCGCCGGCAGTTTTCGCCGAGGTCGGTGGGCGCGAGGTCGAAATAGCCGCCCTGGTCGTTCAATTCGAGGGTCGGGTGGCCTTTTTCATCGGTCTTGAACAGGAAAAACTCCGGTTCCGGGCCGACGTTCATGGCGGTGAAGCCCAGTTTCGCCGCTTCGCCCAGCATCCGCTTCAGCACGCCGCGGCTGTCCCCGGCAAACGGCGTCCCGTCGGGCATGTACACGTCGCAGATGAGCCGCGCCACCCGGTGTTCGCCGGCCGTCCACGGGAACACCAGCCAGGTGGACAGATCCGGATACAGATACATGTCGGATTCTTCGATGCGGACAAACCCTTCGATGGAAGAACCGTCGAACATGATTTTGTTTTCGAGCGCCTTCTCCAGCTGGCTGACCGGAATCTCCACGTTTTTGATCGTGCCGAGCAGGTCGGTGAACTGCAGCCGGATGTAGCCCACTTTCTCTTCCTTGGCGAACCGGAGAATGTCCGCCTTCGTCCAGTTGTGTTTCATGGATCGCATCCTCCTGTCGGATGATTTGGTTTTCGGGATGGACACATTTTTTCATATTCCGCCCCCGGCATCCATGAATTTGTCAGCAATGCTTACATCCACAAAATTTATTGGCACGAAAAAAAAGTGTGTTCGCGCCATGCATTGGCAAAGAAGCGGTCGATGTGTAAGATAAGATTACAAAAACGCGATTGTTCCCCTGGAACCGAACCGTGCGGGAGGAACGAAAAGAAGGAGGTCAGGCGTGATGTCGTACAGAGACAAAAAGGTGATCACGATCGGAACCGTCTGCGAGCTGACGGGGCTCACCGACCGGCAAATCCGGTATTACGAAGAAAGAAAACTGGTTTTTCCGGCGCGTTCGAAGGGGGGAACCCGCATGTACTCCTTCGGCGACGTGGAGCTGCTGATGGAAATCGCCGACAAGCTGGAAGACGGGCTGCACACCCACGAAATCCGCAAGCTGCATGAAAAGCGGGCCAAATCCGCCGTGACCGACCGGGTTGCCAACTGACCGGTTCCCCGGCCGGACGGCGTCCCGGCCCGGCCGGTCCTCTTTCGGGGCGCAAAAACCGCATAAAAATAAAGGAAGCTTCCGGCCGGCAAAGCCGTCGCTTCCTTTCTTTATGCGCGTCGAAAAACCGTTCGATCGGCGGGTGGCCCGGGCTTCCCGGGCATCTCGCGTTCAGGTCCGGCCCGCCGGCGCCGCCCGCCGGTCGAGCGCCCGGAACCGGACGATCAGCAGCACGGCGCACAGCGCGACGAAGGCGCCGGCCGCATAGGGCAGATGGATGTCCATGTAAAACAGGGACGAAGCGGCAAGCGGACCGGCGATGCGGCCGAGGCTGTCCATGGACGAACCGAGGCCGCTGGCCACTCCCTGTTCGACGGTCGTCTTCTGGGTGATGAGGCTCGTCACGCAGGGGCGGACGAGGGCGTTGCCCGACGAGAACACGAGCAAAAACAACAGGGCATTCCACAGGCTGCTCGAGAAAAGAAGCAGCAGAAACCCCGCCGATTGCAAGAGAAGGCCGATCAGGACGTACCGGCTTTCCGTGCCCGGCTTCACCAACCGCCGCACGACACCGCCCTGGATGAGCGCTCCGATCAGTCCGCTGGCAAACAGCATGATCCCCATCTGGAACGCGGTGATGCCGATTTTCTCCATCTCGAAAAATTGCAGCGTCGCCTCCAGGCCGGCCAACGTGAACGACGCGACGAACACGAGCCCGTACAGGTGCTTCATCCGGCCGCGGAACGCGGCGAAGCGGGACGGACGGGGGGCGTCCGCCTGCCGCCGCTTCTCCGTCGGCAGCGTCTCCCGCCATTTGGCCAGAACGACGGCCCACAGGACAAGCGACAGCAGGGCGGACACGGCAAACGGCAGCCGGTGTCCGAAAATGCTCAGCACGCCGCCGACGCCCGGTCCGATGACAAACCCGAAGCCGATGGCCATCCCGACAAGCCCCATCCCCTTCGTCCGGTTTTCATGGGTGGTGATGTCGGCCACGGAGGCGACGGCGCAGGAGACGACCGCCCCCGAGAAAAACCCGCCGAGAAGGCGCGAGGCATAGATCAGCCACAGATGGTCGAGCGTGACGGCGAGCAGCAGAAAGCTCGCGAAATAGCCGAGAATGCCCGCCGCGATGACGGGTTTCCGGCCGATGCGGTCGCTCCACGCCCCCCAGAGCGGGGACATGACGAACGACACCGCGGAATAGAGCGCAAGCAGCATGCTCAGATGAAAAGGCGTCATGACGGGCAGTTCGGGCATGATCGGAATCACGATGCCGAACCCGACGAAGGTGACGGTGAGCAGGGTGAAAATCATCGCCATCTGATTGCGTTGCATGTCACGGTCTCTCCCGAAAGCGGTTTGATTCCGAAAAAATCCTGGCCGGAAGGGAAATGCCCCGCCGCGAAAAACGCGGCGTCCGCCTAATCGTACCACATCTGTTTTCCCCGCAAAATATCTGCTATACTCTTGACGGAATTTTTTCAAATAACGAATCCATTCAAGCGAGGAACGATCGAACCCATGGACCAACGTGCGACGCCGCTGTTTGACGCTTTGAAACGCCACGCCGGGAAAAACCCGCTGCAATTCCACATTCCCGGACACAAACGGGGCCGCGGCATGGATCCCGAATTTCGCGAATTCGTCGGCGCAAACGCCCTGTCCATCGATTTGATCAACATCGCCCCCCTCGACGACCTGCACCGTCCCGTCGGCGTCATCCGCCAGGCCCAGGAACTGGCCGCGGAAGCCTTCGGCGCCGATTACACCTTCTTCTCCGTGCAGGGCACGAGCGGAGCGATCATGACGATGATTTTGTCGGTTTGCGCCCCCGGCGAAAAAATCATCGTGCCCCGCAACGTGCACAAATCCATCATGTCCGCCATCATTTTCGCCGGCGCCCGGCCCATTTTCGTCTCTCCCGTCATGGACCATGAGCTCGGCATCGCCCACGGCGTCACCCCGCAATCGGTGGAGCGGGCGCTCGCGAAGCATCCCGACGCCAGGGCGGTCGTCGTCATCAATCCGACCTACTACGGCGTCAGCACCGACCTGAAGGCCATCGTGGACATCGCCCACGCCCGCGGCATCCCGGTTTTGGTCGACGAGGCCCACGGGGTGCACATCCATTTCCACGACAAGCTGCCGCTGTCGGCGATGCAGGCCGGCGCGGACATGGCCGCCACCAGCGTCCACAAGCTGGGCGGCTCCCTCACGCAAAGTTCGGTGCTGAACGTCCGGGCCGGGCTCGTCAGTCCCGAACGGGTGCAATCGATCATCAGCATGCTGACCACCACGTCGACCAGCTATCTGCTTTTGGCGTCCCTGGACTGCGCCCGCCGCCAGCTGGCCCTTTACGGCCGGGACATGGCGGAACGGGTCATCCGGCTTTCGGAAAAGGCCCGCAAACGCATCAACGGCATCCCGGGACTGTATTGCTTCGGCGAGGAAATGCTGGGCAAGGAAGCGGTGTTCCAGCTGGATCCGAGCAAACTGACGATCCATGTCGCCAAACTCGGCATCACCGGCTACGAGGCGGAAAACTGGCTGCGGGAGCACGCGAACCTCGAGGTGGAAATGAGCGACATGTACAACGTGCTGTGCGTCCTGTCGCCCGGGGACGACGAGGAAACCGTCGACGCCCTCGTCCGGGCCCTCGAACGGATGTCCGATGCCTATCTGCACAAAAACCACATCCGGGAAGTCGTCGTCAAGGTGCCGGAAATCCCGACCCTGTCGCTGTCGCCGCGGGACGCCTTCTATGCCGAGACGGAATCCGTGCCGCTGGTGGAGGCGGCCGGAAGGATCATTGCCGAATTCATTTTCGTCTATCCGCCCGGCATTCCGATCCTGCTGCCCGGCGAAGTCATTTCGGAAGACAGCATCGAATACATCCTGGACCATCTGAAAGTGGGCCTGCCCATCCAGGGGCCGGAGGACAAGACGCTGACGAACGTGAAGGTGATCGTGGAGGAAAAGGCCATCTTCTGACGGCCGCGCGGCAAAAAAGGAACGCCGCCGGGACGGGCCCGTGGGGAATCGCCGGGAACCCGGCGCGGGCAGGATCCGCAGCAAAAAAGGACCAACTAATGCAAAAGAGGCCATCGCGCCCTGCGGCAGCCTCTTTTGTTCACAGTTCGTCCTGGCAGCAGTGTTCGGGAAGATGCATGGCGAGCACATCCGCCAGATGCTCCGCCTCCGACCGCTCTTCGAGATTGTAGATGCGCATCAGCTGCTCCGCCCGGCCGAGGTCTTCCCTGCCGAGGGCGGCGGAGCGGCCGGATTGCATGCAGATCACGAGGGGCTTTCCGTAGAAATTGCCGGTGTGCACGATGGCGAAATCGTACCGCCGGTCTTCCGTCATGAACCCGACAAAGTTGAGGGGCGCCCGTTCCGTCACTTCGTACAGATGCTCGATCATCATCGTCCCTCCCGTTGTCTGATTTTTCAGAAATTATGTTCCCATTGTATCACAAAACTTCCTTTATTGACTCTGGTTTTGTGATTTGTTTTTTTTATCATGGTGATTAACAAAACGCCGCCCCGGCGGCCGTCCCGGCTCCGGCAGGCGTTTTGTTGTCAATCCGGTCGGCACATGCTATCATGAAGCGGGAAGGCGTTTTGCGAAGCGTTTTCCCCATTTTCGGCTGACAAGGCAGGTGGACAGGCGTTGGCACAAGTGGCCGTGATCACCCTGACGGAAGGGTCCGCCGTTTCGTCCGTCACGCTGGATGACGTGGCGGAGCAGCTGGCGCATTACCGCGAACAGCTGAAGAAAACCGGGGAACAGCTCGGGTGGCCGTACGAACAGGCCGCTTTTCCGTACGAACTGGAGAAGGACGCCGAAGGCCGGTGGCTTTATTTGAAGGGAACCGGCAAATACGGGCGCATCGTCATCGGTGCGGGCAGCCGGCGGACAGGCGGCGGCCCGGACGGCGGAACGGAAGCGGACGGCGATGCGGCGCCGGCAAAGCGGCATTTCGTGCAGATCGTGCTGCCGGATGACAGCACGTACGGGGACAAGTGCAAAGGCAACGAACTGTGCAAATATCTGGGCAAGACGTGGAAAGCGGAAGTCCGATTGTTCAACGGCCGGACCATCTATTACAATCCGAGGAAATAAACCGGGATCGCCCGGTCATCACAATACCCCCATCCGAAATCGAAGGAATCATCCGACGTCGCGCAAGCATCCAAAAAAACGCCGGCGCTCGCAGCGCCGGCGTTTTTCCGGTTACTTGTCGTCTTCCATCAGCCGGTTGTAGGCCGCCTCCACCCGTGCCCATTCCTCGTCGTCCTCGATGTCCGCCAGATACGCGTCTTCGCTGTCTTCCTCGATGCGGAAGATGTAGCCGTCCGCTTCCGGATTGTTCCGGTCGATCAGCACCGCGTAGGTTTTGTCCCCCACATCGAAGGAATGGACCATGACCAGTTCCAGTTCATTTCCGTTTTCATCGGTCACGAGGAAGATGTCGTCATCGTCCTCCAGATCATGATCATGATCGTGGTCGCAGCCTTCGTGGCCGCAGCCGCCGTGGTCGTGAAGGCGGTCCGGGCGTTCCCGTTCTTTGTCGGTCATCCGATACCCTCATTTCTCCATGGTCATGAGAGTATCTTACCAAAATCATTCAACGGATTCAAATACCGTTTTGCCCACGCGGAAAAACTGTTTTTCGCCTTTCGGCTTGACGGAGAATTCGACGGTGTACAGCCCCGTTTTTTCGAGCCGGATCAGAAATTCCAGGTTCACCTGCGTGATGCTGCTGGTCGCCATGCTTTTCGGAATGGGGCCGTCATCGGTGACGCGGCGGATTTCCTGCCCCGACGGGTCGAGAATGGTCAGCTGCATCGCTTCGATCTCTTCGGTCACGCCGTCCGCGGTGACCGTGATCTGGATTTCATGCAGGCGGTTGTTTTTGAACTTGTGTGTGTGGGTGTAGGTCTGGTTGCTGTTTTTCGCGTTGACCGTCACCTGGACGTTCGGCTTGAAAATGTCGATCTGGCCGGTTTTTTCGTCCATGCGCATGTAGCCGCCGAGCGCGCCCAGCAGGCTTTCCGCGTCGACGGCCGGGACGGTGTGCTTGCCCGTCTGGATCAGATAGCCCTCCGACAGTTTCTTGCCGTTGAACGTGACGACCGCCTGCCTGGCCCGCACGTAGTCATAGACCGAATTGGCCAGCACCGTTCCCGCGCCGGCAAAGGTCATCACCAGGAACAAAAGCAGGATTCGCTTCAGGGATCCTTTCATGCCGAAACCTCCGTTGACTTTGAGTCGTCCTGCATTGTTATACTCCCGACAAAGGCCCGAGTTGCGATGGGAGGCACATTTATGTTAGAGTAAAATTTGGGTGCGGGAAGGACGGCCCTGCCGCATTGCCGGCGGCCTGGAAGTGGAACTGGTGTCCACGCCCCACGTCCCGGGCAAGCCCAATTACGCGATGTTCATCAACGACCGCATCTTCTATTCGGGCGACACCGTCTTCAACCCGTCCCTTCTGGAACATGCCGTCAGGGACCGCGGCTGCCGGATCGTCCTGCATGAATGCCAGCTCGAAGGCCAGGCCGTCGTCCATACGGCGCTGTCGGAACTGTTGACGCTGCCGGAAGACATCCAGTCGAGGATCCGGCTCATGCACTACGATGACACCATGCCGAACTACATCGGAAAAACCGGGACCATGCGGTTTCTGGAACAACACAGGCTTTACGAGCTTTGACGGATGCCATTCGCAAAGGACGGGATGCACGTTGCCACAGGCCAAACCGACGGTCGGCTTCATCGGCACCGGCGTCATGGGCGCCCCGATGGCCGGCCATCTGCTTCGCGCGGGTTACCCGCTCATGGTGTACAACCGGACCTTCGCCAAGGCCGAACCGCTGATCCGGCAGGGCGCCCGATTCGCCCCGCCGGCGGAAATCGCCGCCGCATGCGACGTCGTCATCACGATGGTGGGGTTTCCGGAAGACGTGGAACAGCTCTACCTGGGCCCCGGCGGGCTGATCGGGCAGGCGAAGCCCGGCGCGTTCCTGATCGACATGACCACTTCGTCGCCGGAACTGGCCGTCCGCATTTACGAAACGGCCAGGCGGCGCGGCGTCCGGGCCATGGATGCGCCGGTGTCCGGCGGCGACGTCGGCGCCCGAAACGCCAGCCTGTCCATCATGGTCGGCGCGGACCCGGCCGATTTCGAAGCCGTTCTGCCCATCCTGCGGGTGATGGGCACGACCATCCATCGCCAGGGCGGCCCGGGTGCCGGCCAGCATGCGAAAATGTGCAACCAGATCGCCATCGCGTCCGGCCTGCTCGGCGTCTGCGAAGCGATCGCCTACGCGGAAAAAGCCGGCCTCGATCCGGAAAAGGTGCTCGCCAGCATCGAAAAGGGAGCGGCGGGCAGCTGGTCCCTTTCGAATCTCGGACCGCGCATCATCCGCCGCGATTTTGCGCCCGGCTTTTACATCAAACATTTCATCAAGGACATGCGCATCGCGCTGCATTCCGCCAGGCGCCTCGGCCTCCTTGCGCCCGGGCTGGAGCTCGTGCTGGGCATGTTCGAGGAACTGGCCGGGCGAGGCGAAGGCGAAAGCGGCACGCACGCCCTGTACAAATGGCTGACGTCTCACATGCTTTGAACGCCGTCCCAGATGAAGCGCAATCCGATGACGACCAGCATCAGGCGAAGGATGAGGGTCAGCGTCCGCGTCTTCAGCCTGAGGGACAGCCAGGCGCCCAGTTTGCCGCCGGCCCAGGCGCCCGGGGCAAGGAGCGCCGCGTACAGCCACTGGATGTGCCCGTAATGGGCGTGCGTGAAAGTGCCCGGCAGACTGGACAGAAAAATCATGAACATGGAAGTGGCCGCCGCCACCTGGACGGGAAAATGGAACAGCACGAGCAGCACCGGCATCATGAGCGCCCCGCCCCCGACGCCGAACAACCCGGCCAGCATGCCGGTGGCGAAGGAGACGGCGAGCGCCAGGCTTTTCGCATAGCCGTATTCAAAGGTTTCGCCGCTCGCCGGATCGGTATACGTCCGGCGCACCGTCCAGCGCATGTGCCGCTTTCCCAGCCTGTCCCGGACCGCCAGCAGAAACGCCATCGCGATCAGGAACGCGCCGAATCCGATCAGGATGCCGCCTCCGGTCATGCGGGCGTTCAGCGCGGCGCCGGCCATCGCTCCCGGTCCGCTGCCGGCGAAAAACAAGAGCGCGCTTTTGAAGTCCACTTTGCGCTGCCGGTAATAGGCGATGCTCGACGAAAGGGAACTGACGACGATGACGGCCAGCGACGTGCCGGTGGCCACCTGCGGGGTGACCGCCAGCTGGCCGAACCACCGGGAAAGGAAAATCAGCGCGGGAACGATGATCACGCCGCCGCCCAGCCCGACCAGGCTGCCGACGGTTCCCGCCGCCAAACCGACTGCCACTAGCAACAGCGCGATGAATGCCATGAATGCCTCCCGTTTGACCATCGGGCCGGATCTTCCGATCCGGTCCGGATTTTCGCCGGATCGTTCATTGCGCAACCGGACGCCATCCATTATACCCGTTGTGACAACCCCGTCGGCAAGCGCCCGCCCGGCGCCGGGGCAAAATGCCGGGGAAACGGACTGGAAAAATGATCCGCAACTTTCATTTATTAACCGTTTGACAACCGGCGTCATCCCTGCTATTATAACACTTGCGGCAAACGTGATCTCATAGCTCAGCTGGGAGAGCACCATCTTGACAGGGTGGGGGTCGCAGGTTCGAACCCTGCTGAGATCATCGCCGCAGGCCCTTGCGCAGCAAGGGCCTTTTGCTTTTCGATTCGTAAAATCATGCAAAAAAGGAGCCGGTCAGCCATGCCAAACGAGCGCGCCGTCACGCACCGCTGGATCGCGCCCGGCGGCGACCTGGCGGATGCTTCCCGCATTCGCCGCATTGTGTTCATCGAAGAACAGCAGGTGCCCGAAGAAGAGGAATGGGACGGACTCGACCCGCAATGCGACCATATCGTCCTCTACGTCGACGGACGGCCGGCGGCCACGGGCCGCATCGTCTGGGGACATCCCGTTTTGCTCGGACGGATCGCCGTGCTGCGCGAACACCGGGGAACCGGGCTCGGCGCCGAAGTGGTGAACCGGCTGACGGAGAAAGCTTTCGCCGCCGGCGCGGAGGAAGTGCATCTGCACGCCCAGATGCACGCCAGGGGCTTTTACGAAAAACTGGGCTTTGCCGCCTACGGGGACCCCTACGAAGAAGCGGGCATTCCCCACATCTCCATGCGCAAGAAACGCCCCGCCACGTGATGCGCCCCGTCCGCGCGAGAAAACCCCCGGCCGGACCGGGGGTTTTCCGCATTGTTTTTTCCCGGGGCGACAGCCCGGACCGACATCATCAAGGCATGACGGTCGGGCAGAACGGCCCCGCCTTGCACCCCGCTCCTTGCGTCCTGCGCCTTCCGCGCCCTCAACGGCCGCCTTCCGCCGCCTCCGCCGCCAGATCGACAAAAGCGTCTTCCGCCCGCACCGACGCACCGATCCGTCCCATGCCGGACAGCCACTTTTCCGTTTCTTTCCATGTTTCTTTGTCCTGGCTGCCGAAAGGAGCGGTTCCTTCACGCATGAACGGCAGCCGGCGCTCCAGATGCTCCAGCGAAACGGTCCAGGCGGGATTTCCGTCGAACACGCCCGCGTCGGACAGCATGCGGGCGGCGGCCGCCGGATCTTTTTCCACGTAGTCATGACCCCGGGCCAGCGCCGTCCAGACGCGCTCGAACGTTTCCCTGTCGTCCGCCAGGGGCCCCTCTCCCGCCGCGAGCACCGTTTCGTAATAGCGGGGCACGCCGTACAGCATCGGTTCGATGATTCGCAGGCGGATGCCGGCTTTCTCCAGCCGGTCTTTTCCTTCCAGAATGTCCGCTCCGAGCAGGGCGTCCGCCTCCCCGCCCAGCAGCATGTCGGCGTAGGGGCCGTCCGCCGCCACCGCCGTCACATCCGGCCTTCCGCCCGGCACGCTGTCCAGCATCGTCGCAAGCACCGCCTCATGCACGGGCAATCCCGACAGCACCACCGTCCGGCCCTCCAGATGGGCCGGCGTGCGGATCGGGCTGTCTTCGGGCACCATCAGGTAAACGAGCGGCTGCCGCACGATGGCGGCGACGGAGACGACGCCAAGGCCCTCGTTTCTCGCCAGCAATACGTCCGGCTGGCTGGCAAGGGCCAGGTCCGCCCGGCCTTCGGCCAGCATGCGCAGCGGATGCCGTCCGGGACCGGCGACGACCGGCTCCAGGACGAACCCCTGCTCGCGCAGGAAGCCCTTTTCTTCCGCCGCAAACAAAAAGGCATGTCCCGCGTTCGGATAGTCGTCGAGGGCGATGCGGATTTTCCGCAATCCCGCGGGCGATTGGCGCTTCACCGCGTCCTGTTCGCCCCCGTTCCCTTCGCCCGCGGCGATGAACAAAAACAGGAAGGCCGCCGCAAGCACCAGCCCGATGCCGGCGAGCGCCGGCACGTTTCGCCGGATGCCGCGTCTCGCGTTCTCTCCCATTTTTTTCGTTTCCCCTTGTGCCGAATGGCAAAAAATCAAACGATCGGCCGCAGGCGCTCGTACACCTGGAACCGGTGCGGATGCGGATTCCGTTCATCGGTCGTGCCGGGCCGGTCCGACACGAGGCGCCACCGGCTCCAATCCACGTCCGGAAAATATTCGTCCCCTTCGAAGGCATGATCGATCCGGGTGACGAACAGCCTGTCGGCATGGGGAAGAAACAGCCGGTAGATTTGCGCCCCGCCGATCACGAAAAACGGCTCCGATCGAAAAAGTTCCAGCACGTCTTCCGGCGCGCGGGCGACGACCACGCCTTCCGGCCGGAACGCTTCATTGCGGGTCAGCACCACGTTCCGCCGCCCCGGAAGCGGCCGCCCCAGCGATTCGAACGTTTTCCGCCCCATGACGACGGGATGGCCCATGGTCGTTTTGCGGAAATGGGCCAAATCCGCCGGCAGATGCCAGGGCAGGCCGCCGTTTTTGCCGATCAGGCCGTTTCTGTCCATCGCCCAGATGAGCCAAACGCCTTTTGCCATCGGATTTTCTCCCTCCCGCACGTTCCAAGTCCCGCCGGCGCCGCGTCAGACGGCCACCGGCGCCCGGATCGCGCCGTGGGGATTGTAGCCGACCAGCTCGATGTCTTCCGGCTCGTATTCGAAAATGCTTTCCACCCCGTCCGCCAGGCGCAGTTCCGGCAGCGGCCGCATGTCCCGCGAAAGCTGCAGCTTCGCCTGCTCCACGTGGTTCAGGTACAGGTGGGCGTCCCCCAGCGTATGGATGAATTCGCCGGGCTCCAGGCCGCATTCGCGGGCGACCATGTGGGTGAGCAGCGCGTAACTGGCGATGTTGAACGGCACGCCGAGAAAAATGTCGCCGCTTCGCTGGTACAGCTGGCAGCTCAGCCGGCCGTCGGCCACGTGGAACTGGAACAGCGTGTGGCACGGCGGCAGCGCCATGGCCGGAATGTCCTCGGGGTTCCAGGCGGTGACGATGTGCCGTCGCGAATCCGGATCCCGCTTGATGTTTTCGATGACGTTTTTCAATTGGTCGATCGTTTCGCCGCGGCTCGTCTTCCACCGGCGCCACTGGCTGCCGTACACGTCGCCCAGCGTGCCGTATTTGGCGGCGAATTCGTCGTCTTCGAGCACCCTTTTCACGAACAGTTTCATCTGCTCTTCATAAACCGCCCGGAACGCCTCGTCCCGCTGGCTGCGCAGGCCGAAATCGGTCATGTCCGGCCCCGTGTACTCCGGGCTTTCCACCCAGCGTTTGAACGCCCATTCATCCCAGATGTGGTTGTCGTGCTCGAGCAGCCAGCGGATGTTGGTATCGCCCCTGATGAACCAGAGAAGTTCGGTCACGATCAGGCGGAACGCCACCCGTTTCGTCGTCAGGATCGGAAACCCCTCGCTGAGGTCGAACCGCATCTGATGACCGAAAATGCTCAGCGTGCCCGTGCCCGTCCGGTCCCGCTTTTTGGTCCCCGTTTCCAGCACGAGCCGGAGCAGATCCAGATACTGCTGTTCGTTCCTGCTCAACCGCATTCCCTCCGTATGCCTGCAGCTGCCGGAGCGCCTCGGCGTCTCCCGTCAACAGCATACCACAAAAGGCGTGCGCTTGTCCGCACGGGAAACCGGTTAGGCAAAAAAGCAAACCGGCTTCCCGCCGTTCACGGCGCCGGATCGGCGGACGTTTCCCCGGGCTCTTGCTCCGGCTCTCCGTCCAGCACCCCCATCGCTTCGATGTGCCGCTTCGTCTCCGGCGTTCCCAGCCGGTGAATCAGGCGGTAGACGGCCGCAAGCTGACGGTCCGCATCATCGTTCGGCTCATCGTGCCCATATTCGAGAAAAGGCACATGGGCGCGCCAGAACGCCCGGTTGTCCGCTTCCCCGGCGCCGGCGAACAGACGCTCGAGCTCCCGGATTTCGTCCGGCGTCGCCTCGATTTCAAACTCGAACGCGGCGTCGCCCCGTCCGGCCGTCACCGTGCCGGCCTGCACGGAAACGTAATACGTCGATTTCCGACCGGCCAAATCGATCCGCTCCTTTCAGGCCTTTCATTTCATCGCTCCTAGTGTTGCCGCTGCCAGGTGATCCGATGCGAAGCGGCGGCATGGAACGGAAGCACGGCGACGGCCAGCATCAGCGCGACAAAAGCCAGAAAATGCGGAGACACCCGGTCGCGGACGTGCCCGGCGAGGAAAGGCCCGAGAAAGGCGCCCAGGGACGAAGCGACGGAAAACAGGGAAAACATCCGGCCGTATCGGCGCGGACCGCTGAGGGCGATGGCCAGCGAACTCATGGCCGGGAACAGAACGCCCTTGGCCATGCCGATGGCCAAAAGAAAGGCGGAAAACGGAAACGGCGCGTCCGCCGCCATGCCGTAGAACAACAGCGCCAGGCCCAAAGCGCCCGCCGCCGTGCGGCGGAAGGCGGAAAGCCGGTTCAGAAACATCAGGCTCAGCGTCGCGAGCGAGCCGATGCTGACGAGGGAAAACCAGACGCCGGTCGCCATGACGCCGTCCGCCGACGGATTTCGCAAGGGAAGTTCAAAGAAGAGAATGCCCTGCGAGCAGGCGACGGCGAGCGGAAGCAGGAAAAACAGCCAGACGGACGGACCTTCGATCCCTTCGCCGTCCGCACCGGAAAGGCCCGGCGGCCCGCCATGGGCGGCGCCCCGGAAGCCGCGAACGGAAACGGGCGGCCGCCCCGCCGCTTCCGGCGCCCCGCCGGCCGTCCGGTCCGCAGGCGGACGGGGGTTCCGGATGAACAGAAGCGCGCACAGCCCGGTGACGATCAGCACCCAGCCGAGCACCGTGAAAGCGGCGGAAAACCCGATGCGGGCCACAAGCAGCGCGCCCGCCGCCGGCGAGACGACGGAAGCCAGCGTGTGCACCAGCCCGTTGCCGGCCATCAGTTTTCCCTGCAGGATGCGGTCCCGGGTCATGCCGGCGAGAAGCGCCATGCAGGCGGGCGACAGAAACGCCAGCACGAAGCCGCTGACCGAGCGCAGGACGAGCAGCTGCCACGGGTCGGTGACGCGGGATTGCAACAGGAGAATGATCCCGGCGGCGACCAGGCTGGTCACGATGAAGATCCGGCTCCCGTACCGGTCGACGCCGTAACCGGCAATCAGGTTGCCGGGCAGATGGGTCAGGGCGTACAGGCCCATCATCAGGCCGATGAAGCTCGGCGCGGCACCCAGCGAGACGGCAAACGGCGTCAGCACCGGATACTGGGCGTGCAGATCGAAGAACGCGACGAACAGAAACAGATAGAGCCAGACGGCGGTTTTCAACCGGATAGCCCCCCCGCTTTTTGCGAAGTCTTTCTATCACATGTATGTGGACGGGGGAGAAAAAGAACACGGTTCCCGCCGGATGAAAAAAACGGCCGCCGCCCGCGGCGCCGTCGCGCCGGCGGACAGCCGCCGTTTTCCCCGCATGCCGGTCAGACCTTGGGCAGATGCCGCAGGCTTTCGGCGAGGGTTTCCTCCGGATGCGGGGCATCCCTCATCTCGCCGGACAAATACGACTCGTAGGCCGACATGTCGAAGTGGCCGTGGCCGGAAAGCCCGATCAGGATGACCTTCTTCTCGCCGGCTTCCCTCGCCCGCTTCGCCTCGTCGATGGCCGCGCGGACGGCATGGGCGGACTCCGGCGCCGGCACGATGCCCTCCGTCTGGCTGAACAGCACCGCCGCCTCGAATACGGCCGTCTGGTCGTAGGCCACCGCCTCCACCAGCCCGTCGTGGTACAGCTGGCTGACGAGCGGCGAATCGCCGTGGTAGCGCAGGCCGCCCGCGTGTATGCCCGGCGGCATGAAGGAATGACCGAGGGTGTACATCATCAGAAGAGGGGTCATCTTGGCCACGTCGCCGTAATCGTAGGCGAACGTGCCGCGGGTCAACGTCGGGCAGGCGGACGGTTCCACCGCCACGAGCCGGATGTTTCGGCCGTTTTGCAGTTTGTCCATGAGGAACGGAAAGGCGAGGCCGGCAAAATTCGAACCGCCGCCGCAGCTGGCGAACACCACGTCGGGATATTCGCCCGCTTTTTCCATCTGCAGCTTCGCCTCCTGGCCGATGACCGTCTGGTGCAGGCAGACATGGTTCAGCACGCTGCCCAGGGAATAGTTCGTGTCGCGGCGGCTTGCCGCGTCTTCCACCGCTTCGCTGATGGCGATCCCGAGGGAACCGTTCGAATCCGGGTCCCGCGCCAGCACCGCGCGCCCCGCTTCGGTCAGTTCGGAGGGGCTGGCGACGACGCGGGCGCCGAAGGTGTTCATCAGGATGCGGCGGTACGGTTTCTGGTTGTAGCTGATTTTGACCATGTACACCTGGCATTCCAGCCCGAAAAACCGGCAGGCCATGCTGATGGACGTTCCCCACTGGCCGGCGCCGGTTTCCGTGGTGAGCCGCCGGATGCCCGCTTCCCTGTTGTAGTAGGCCTGGGGAATGGCCGTGTTCAGCTTGTGGCTGCCCGCCGGGCTTGTGCCCTCATACTTGTAATAAATGCGGGCCGGCGTGTCCAGCGCCTTTTCCAGCCCCGTCGCCCGGATGAGCGGCGTCGGCCGCCAGATTTTGTACAGTTCCCGCACCGGTTCGGGAATTTCGATCCAGCGCTCGGTTGCCATTTCCTGCCGGATCAGCTCCGGCGGAAAAATGGCCGCCAGATCTTCCGCGCCGGCCGGTTTGCCCGTCGCCGGATTCAGCGGCGGTTTCGGCCGATTCGGCATGTCCGCCATGATGTTGTACCAATGCGTCGGGATTTCGCGCTCGGTCAGCAAAATTTTTTTCTCCTGCACGGACATCGACTCCTTGTCGTATCAACATTGCCTATTGCTTTCCACGGAAACCGGGCGAAATCCTGCCGATCCGGGGGAACGTCCGCCGGCTGCGCCCGCAATGTCCGGAAAAACAAAAAAACCTTCCCGTCCGGGAGGTTTTCCGATCACGTTTTGATGTTGGTGGGCCCTGAGGGACTCGAACCCCCGACCAATCGGTTATGAGCCGACCGCTCTAACCAACTGAGCTAAGGGCCCTCCCGGGTCGTGCCGGTCTTGCATGAAGTTGGTTGCGGGGGCAGGATTTGAACCTGCGGCCTTCGGGTTATGAGCCCGACGAGCTACCGGACTGCTCCACCCCGCGACAACAAGATAAACTATACACCCGGGAGAGCCGGCTGTCAAGAAAAAGCGCGCGCAAAATCGGCCGCCGCGGCGCTTCAGACGATGAATTTGACGCCGTAACGCCCTTTTCTGGACCGGAAGATCTCCACTTCCCGCGGACATTCGTAGCCGTAAACCCACCAGTCTTCCGCCATCCGTTTGGCCAGACACCCGGCCTGAAACTTGCTGTCGTACAGCCTGCCCCAATAGATCCAGCGGGCCATGCCAGTTTCCTCCCGAAAACAGCATCTTGACAGCAATAGATTGTCCAAAACCCCGCCCCGCCATACCCGGGCGCTCGCCGCGCCGGGCCGGAGGACGCGCCGGATTGGCGCCGGAAAAAAACGGCGCCCGCCGGGCCGCCGCGCGGGCGGATCCGGGGGCGCCGGGGCCGTCAGACGGCTTTTTCTTCCCCGTGGAAGCCGTTGCCGTTTTCCAGCTCTTCCCTGTCGCGAAAGCGGTGGGCGATCCGGCTGGAAGCGGAGGCCGCCACGCTGGCGATCAGGTCGTCGAGAAACGTGTGGACGTGCTTGCCGGCCTTCGTGTCGAGCCGGCGGATGATGCCGGTTTTGGCCTTGTCCAGATGGCCGAACGTCGTCACCGCAATGCTGCCGTATCCGAGCACGGACCCGAGGGCCAGCGTTTCGTCGCAACCGAACAGCGGTTCATCCGACTCGACCAGCGACTGCAGCGGCTCGGAGAGCATCCCTTTCTCGGCGAGCACATCGAGCTCCATGCCGACGAGAAGCGCGTGCTGCATCTCCCGTTTGCGCAGCACCATCCGGACGCTTTCCAGGCAATCTTCCATCGTCAGGTCACGGTTGTAGGGAGATTGCATTTCATGGACGATTTCCGCGATGTCGTGCAGCGACACGCCGCGCTCCTGCAATTTCCGGTGAACCGCTTCGGAAATTTCCTGGCTGGACACTTGCCGTTTCATCCGTCCACTTCCTTTTTGGCGGTTTGTGTTTCATCATTCTTCAATTATATCATCAACCGCTTCGCCTGTCTCGGACGCGTCGATCTCGACAACCTCCTCAAACGGCACAACGGGTTCCGGAATGCCGATGACGCCGCCGTTTCCGTCGTCCAGGCGGCCGCTGTTTTCCCGGATTTGCTGCAGAATGCTGTTGCCTTCCGTTTCCCATTCCGCCAGCGCTTCGTCCACCGTTTTGTTGTTGTTCAGCACTTCCTGGAATTTCTGATACCCGATGTTTTGCGCCTGCCAGATGTCCGGGTACTTGTTGTAAAGTTCGTAGTCGTTGGTCTGGACCGGCGCCGGCATGTTCTGATAGAACGCCTCCAGATTGTAATCGAGCCCGTGGCGGGGCTGGTTGTACTTTTTCCAGGTCATCAGGCTGTTCGAGCTTTTCGATTTTTGCTGGGCCCACCGCTCGCTCATGATGAACTCGATGAACTTCCAGGCGTCTTCCGGGTTTTGCGCGTTGGCGGCGATGCCCATGATGCCGTTCAGGTACACCTGGCCGCCGATGTACGGCTTTTCGGGATGGTAGGGCACGCTGACGATGTCCCAGTCGATCGGCTCGAAGTTTTCGATGTTGGCCGCGTTCCGGTTGACGTTGATGATTTCGTTGAGATCCCAGAAGCTGACGATGGCCATGGCCACTTTGCCCGACAGGATCGAGTTGTGGTCAAACGGCCCCGGTTCCGGCTGCGGCTGGCTCCAGTCCGGCGGTTCCGGCAGCACGCCGTCCCGTTTCAGCTCGAGCAGGGTGTTCCACACTTTCTTCCATTCCGGCGTGTTGACCAGCATCCGTTCGCCGTTCTCGTCCCAGTAGCGCAGCTCGAGGGGCGCCGTGTACACCTGCGATTCATAGAACAGATCGGTGTACCGGTAGTTGGAGAAGGAAAACCCGTACACCCGGTCGCTGCCTTCTCCGCCGGCGACCTGTCTGGCCAGGTTGAACACTTCGTCCCAGGTCATGCCGTCCGTCGGGAAGGGCAGCCCCTTCGCGGTGAACAAGGCTTTGTTGTAAGCCATGACGCTGGACGAGAACATCGGCGCGAGGGCGTAGAACTGGCCGTCGTCGCTGACCGCCTTCAGGGCGTTGATAACGGAAGGCACGAACTCGTCCGTGTTGATGCCGCTGTCCTGCATGAGGGAATCGAGCGGCGCCAGATGGTTTTCCCGGATGAGCTCCGCCAGGTGTTCGTAGTCCATGATGATGACGTCGGGAGGATTCGGCCCCTCCAGCTCTTCCTTGAGAATTTCCATCGGCGTTTTGCGCTCTTCTTCCTTGGTCTGCGGGCCGTACCAATAGTAGCTTTGCGAGTTTTCCACAAACTCGATGGAGATGTTCGGATTGACGAATTCGAACAGATCGGTGTATTCGTCGCGAACCCAGTTGCCATAGTCCGAGTTGAACCCGGAGCTGACGGCGATGCGCAGCACCCGCTCCTCGTTGCCCTGCGCGTTGCCGTTGCCGTTGCCGCCGCCGCAGGCCGCCAGAAGTCCGGCGACCATGACGATGGCCAGCGCCGAAATGAGCTTCTTGCGCCATTTTCCCGATTTGAACATGACATTACCCCTCCAATTGCTTTGGTGGTTTGATCAAAATTTTCTCTCCGTCGAATTCGATGGTCGCCCGGTCGCCGATCTTGAGCGCCTCCAGCAAGTGCTTCGGCACCTGGAGCCGGCCCGCCCGGTCCACGATGGCGTATTCATCGTGGGCGTCGTGCACCGTTTTCGGGCGGAAGTCGGCCGATGCCAGGTCCAGGTTCGGATTCCGCTTGAGAAACTCGGAGCTGGTGAGCCCGTCGCGGATCGCCACCACCCGGTCCACCTTGCCGGCCAGGGACAGATCGTGGGTGACGATGACGATCGTGACCCCGAGCTCCCGGTTCAGCCTGCGGAAAATGTCCATGATCATGTCGGACGTCTGCGAATCGACGGAACCCGTCGGCTCGTCGGCGAGCAGAAGCGACGGCTTGTTGGCCAGGGAAATGGCGATCGCCACCCGCTGCTGCTCGCCGCCGGACAGCTGGTGCAGCTTGTTGTGCATCCGGTCTTTCAGGCCGACCCATTCGAGCAGCTGCCTGGCGTAGGCCCGGTCGTATTTGCCGCTGAGCATCATCGGCACTTCCACGTTTTCCAGCGCCGTCAGGTAGGGCAGGAGGTTTCGGGCGTTGTTTTGCCAGATGAACCCGACGGTGTTGCGCTTGTATTCGACGAGCTGTTCATCCGTGATCTTCAAAAGATCCCAGTCGCCCACCCGCACGATGCCGGCGCTCGGCCGGTCCAGGCCGCCGAGGATGTTCAGCAGGGTCGATTTGCCGCTGCCGCTGTTGCCGATGATCGCCATCAGCTCGCCTTTTTCCACGGTCAGGTTGAGCCCCTGCAGCGCCACGACTTCCACTTCGTCCGTCTTGTAGATTTTGACCAATCCTTCGCACAGGATCACGGCTGTCAACGCTCCTCTCCCAGCTTGACGGCCTGATGCACCCTGAGGCGCCGGATGTGCATCAGCAGCATGGCCGCGCCGGCCGCCATCATGACCGCCACCACCGCGTAGATTCGATAGGTGTCGATGGATTCGAAGACGATCCGGAAGGGCGGCACCTGCTTGGTGACGTTGTCCGCCGTCTGCAGGAACGGCAGGAACAGGTAGCTGGTCAGCTTGCCGATCACCACGCCGAGCACGATGGACAGGCCGGCCGTGAAGCCCTGTTCCAGCAGCAGCATGCCGGACAGCTGCCTGCGCGACAGGCCCATGGCGCGCAGCACGCCGAACTGGACGACCCGGCTGGACAGATTGAAGAACCAGTACAGGATGTAGCCGACCAGCGTGATGATGACCGAAATGAGAAACCCGAGGCTCAGGATGCCGAACACGCCGCCGCGGGCCGGATGCTTGCCCTCCACGATCAGCTGGTTGCGCACGTCCTTGATCCAGCTGATCTCGATGCCGCTTTCCAGGAGCTTTTCCACCGCCGGCGTGAGGGGCGCGCCCTCTTCCATCTTCAACCAGACGTCGTAAGGCTTGAGCGGAATCTGGTCGTAGATGTAATCGATGTTGGCGACGAAAAACGGCGTCTCATCCGGATACTGGGTCGGCCAATAGGGCACGATGCCGACGATGACGAATTCGATCGGCTGCTGGTCGATGGCGATGGTGATCACGTCGCCGGGCTTCAGGTTGTACCGTTCGGCAAATTTCGTCGGCACGAGCACCGACTGTTCGAAATAGCCCAGGGCATTCAGATAGGCGAAAGGATGGTAGCCGCCGTACAGGTCGTTGCGGAACCAGGCCACCTGGGCGAACGTGACGTTCTCGATGCCCATGACGTTGCCCTTGCCCACGGATTTGCCGGACACGACCACGTTGCCCGTCGTGTTGAGCACCCGGGAAGCGGCTTTGACGCCGGGCAGCTCGTTGAAAATCTGGAAGGGCGGTTCGACGTACACCATCCGCACCGGCTGGTAACCGGCGCCGCCGCCCGGATTGCCGCCGGGCCCCTGGCCGCCGCCCGGATTCTGGCCGTCGCCGGGGTTTTGCCCGTCTCCCGGATTCTGGCCGCCCGGATTCGGATTCGGGTTCGGATTCGTCGGCAGGCTGTCGGCGTAGGCTTCCCACACCGTTTGCAGCGCCACGTCGGCCCCGAATTGGTAAAGCGTCCGCTCGGTCGAATTCGTGTCGATGGTGCGGGCCGCCGACGAATTGTACACGCCGAGCCCGATCGTCAGGATCAGCAGAATCATCAGCGGATAATACGCCTTGCCCGAACGGGACAGCTGGGTCAGCGTCAGGTACAGCGGAACCGGCAGGAACTTGCGGCCGAGCCGGTTGAACAGCCGGAGCAGCCACGGGAAGATGCGCAGGAAAAACATCCCGATGGCCAGAATCGAAAGGGCCGGCACGAAGAACAGAAGCGGCTGCACCTGCAGCTGGTCGCTCGTCAGCCCCGTCTGCAGCGTGAGCAGCTGCTGCCGGTCAAACGCGTACCAGCCGTAGCCGACCAGTCCGAGCAGCACGATGTCGAAATAGAACCGCTGCCAGAGCGGTTTCCGGTCCGCCCGCGCCATCTGCTGCTTGAGCCCGACGATCGTGGAACGGGCGAACGAGACGGCCGGGATGAGCGACGCGGCCAGGGCGATCAGCACCGCCGCCGCGCCATAGGCGATCGTCATCGGCGTCACGCCGACGGGAATCGCCTTCCGGTCGACGAAAGTCAAAAACCCGCTGGCCGATCCGATGCTTTTGGCCATGAACCAGCCGAGCAGCGGTCCTATCACCATCGCCGCTCCGCCGAGGATGAGCCCTTCCAGCGCGAAAATCCAGATGATCTGGCCGGTGCTGGCGCCGCGGCTGCGCAGCACCGCGATGTCGCTGCGCTGCCGTTCCAGCGCCTGACGGGAATTCATGGCGATGTAGTAGAACACCATCGCGATCATCGGCGCCGCCAGCGTGAACAGCAGCGTCTGCAGCCGCAGGCTCTGGGCGCGGAACTCATCCAGCATGCCGGCGAAAGTGATGTCCACCCGCGTGCCCTTGAGCAGCTGGTACAGTTCGATTTCCAGCCGTTCCAGCACCCGGGACAGCGGGCCGAGCTGGCTCGTCTGGATGTCGCGCAGGTCGAAGGCGTAATACCAGATGGCGGTGTTGAGCGGAATGTCCAGTTCCTTGAGCAAATGATCCGCAAACAGGTTCTCGTCGACGACGAAGGCGTTGGTCAGGCCGCCGAATCCCTGATGCCAGAACGGGTCCGTCAAATCGAGCGGCGTGAAGGCGCCGGCGATCCGGATGCGCAGGGGCGGAAGGCCCCGCACGGTGCTGACCGGGTAGAAAAATTCGTCGCCGACGCGCATGTCGTGCTCATAAAGCGCGTCTTCCAGCACGATGGCCTCGATGACGCCGTCCTGCGGCTCCCGCCGGAACAGGCTGCCGTTCACGATTTCCACCTTGTCGGCGATGCCGGCCATCGACAGGATGCTCAGCTGCCGCCGCTTGCCGCTCGCCTGGGCGGGATCCGCCGGCGACACCGATTCGCTGCGGATCGTGTAGGTCCTGACGTAGGCGGCGTACGGAAACCCGATCTGTTCCGGAATGTCTTCGGCGATGTAGCGGTCGACGGCGGCCAGCTGCTCCAGGTCGGCCTTATCCCGCCCGACCGACTGGTACCGCATCAGGAGGGAGCCCGGCGGCAGCCCGCCGCTCTTCTCGGCGAGGGAGCTGGCCACCACCCGCTTCAGCGCGCCGTCGGCGTACATCGGGATGCTGGTGGTGAACGCCACGGCGATGATCAGCCCGGCCAGGGTGCTGATCGTCAGCCAGCGGTTGTTCCACATTTTGCGGAACAGGAAGCGGAGAAGCGGACCTCCCATCAGCGTCCCACTACTTTCTGGCCGGGTTCAAGCCCGTTGATGATTTCCACCACGGTGGCCGTCTGCTGGCCGATTTCCACGTCGACTTCCCGCTTCAGGCCGTCCTCTTCCACCACCACGACGTAATTCCGCCCGGCGTGGTTCCGGAGCGCCGCGGCCGGAATGACCACCGCGTTCTCCTTCCGGTTGACCACGATGGCAACGGAAAGCGGCGTGCCGAGGGCCGCCTTCTCGGGAAACGGCGCGAGCTCCACCAGCAAATATTTGTCGATGGTGTCCTGGTTGTCCTGCACCGGCCGTCCCCACGGGTCCCATCTGTTGTTGTTCTGGTTCGACGTGTCGAAGTTGGGCAGACGGCTCACCGTGCCCTTGAAATCGCCGACCGCGTTGATGGACACGTCCGCCTCCATGCCGACGGCGATTTTCTGGGCGTCTTCCTTCTTGATTTCCGCGGCGGCGACGAGTTTCGTCAAATCCGCCTGGGTGATCACCGTCTCGTACTCCTGCACGGTGTCGCCTTCCCGGATGTTCACCTTGACGATGTGGCCGGAAAATTCGGCGCGGATTTTCGCCCGCTCGATCTGTTCTTCCAGTTCCACCAGACTTTCGCGCTTCAGCTCGAAATCGATTTTCGCCTGTTCCAGTTCTTCCGGCGTCATCTCATCCGCGCGGCGCAGGATGTCGATCATCTGCAGTTCTTCTTTGCGGAAATTGAGCTTGCGCGTGCGCAGATCGCGTTCCAGGTCGGACACGTCCAGTTCGGCCAATAGTTCGCCCTCTTCCACGTAGTCGCCCGGCTGGACGTACACGCCCTTGACCCGTTTGCCGCTCTCCGTGAAAAAGTATTCTTTCGTCACCAGCGACCGCACCTGCCCGACGCCGCGGATGCGCGTTTCCAGCGTCTGGGTGCCGACCGTGTACACCGGTTTTTCCGACAGTTTCGGCGGCGTGATGGAAGGAAGCACTTCCTCCTCCGGTTCGTCGGGCAGAAGCCCGCAACCCGAAAGGACGATTGCCGCCGACAGCACGAGGCAAGCCGCGGACAGCGCGAAGCGCGCAAACCGGCGGGACCGGTTACGCGGTGACAAGTCTTCCGTCGACCATTTCGTAGACATGATCAGCTACCTCCAGGATCGTGGGATCGTGCGTCGTCATGCAAATCGTGACGTTTTCGGACGCGATGATGCTGCGGAACACCGCCATGATCTGGGCGCCCATCTGGGAATCCAGTTCCGCCGTCGGTTCGTCCGCCAGAATCAGGATCGGCCGGTGGGCGATCGCCTTGGCGATGGCGACGCGCTGCTGCTCGCCGCCGGACAGTTCGTACGGCCGGTGGTGCATCCGTTTCCCCAGACCGACCATCTCCAGGCATTCCGTCGCCCGCCGTTTCCACTCGGAGCGGGGGTAGCCGGCCATGCGGAGCGACAATTCCACGTTCTCGTACGCCGAAAGAAGCGGCATGAGCGCATAGGCCTGAAAAATGAACCCGATGTCCTTCCGGCGGATGACGGTCCGCCGGTCGTCGTCCATCGCATGGAACGGCTGGTTCAGGAAATGGATCGTGCCTTCGTCCGGCACGTCAAGTCCGCCGAGCAGATTGAGCAGCGTCGTCTTGCCGGAGCCCGACCGCCCGCGCAGCATGACGAGCTTGTTGGCCGGGATGTCCATGTCGATGCCCTTGAGCACGTGAAGCCGGCCTCCCGCCACCGGAAAATACCGGTGCACGCCGCGAACCGACAAAATCGTCCCGCCCGTTTCGACGGTTTTTGCAACCGGCGCGCGTTCCGCGCCGCCGGGCCGTTCGGCGACCGCCGCCCCGGCTTGCGGCTTGCCGCGGCGAAAGGCGCCGCTTCTGATTCCGTCCAGCAGCTTCAATCCGGTTTCCCCCACTTTTTGCTCAAAACTAAAAGATTAGACGTTGCACGATTGAAAAAAGTTCCTGAGCGGCGAATGGAAGTTGCGGAAAATCTTTTTTCGGATTCCAATGTCTTTTCTATTTTATCGAACGAGCTCCGCGGGCACCATACCAAAAAGTTTCCCGGCGCGAAAAAAAGCGTCCCGCGAGTGCCGCCGCATCCGGTTTTGCTGGATGCCCGGCGGCACACGCGGGACGCCGACTCTTCCAAAATGCCGGCAAAACGCGGCGCTTTCTGGCGAAAAACGGTTCGCGCGCCGGCTCCCCGGCGCGGCGGTCTAGCGGCCGTATTGTTCCGGATTTTGCCGCCAGGCCCGGAGAAGTTCGAGCTGGTCCCGGCCGATCCGGCCGCCGGCGACGGCCCGCTCCAGAAGCACCTCGTAATCCGTCAGCGTGACGAGGGGGATGCCGCTGGCGGCAAACGCCTCTTCCGCCATGGGCAGCCTGTAGGTGAAAATGGCCAGGACCGCCAGCACGATCCCGCCGGCTTCGCGCACCGCTTCGGCCACCTTCAGCGAACTTGTGCCGGTGGACACGAGGTCTTCGATGACAACCGTCTTCTGCCCCGGTTTCAGCACGCCTTCGATCCGGTTTTGCCTGCCGTGGTCCTTCGGCTTGCTCCGCACGTAGACCATCGGCAGCTTCAGCTTCTGGCTGACCCAGGCGGCGTGGGGAATGCCGCCCGTCGCCGCGCCGGCGATGACTTCCGCGGCGGGGAAGCGCCCGCGGATGGCGGAGGCCAGCCCCTCCGCGATGCGTTCGCGGACGTCGGGATACGAAATGGTGATCCGGTTGTCGCAATAAATCGGCGCCTTCAGCCCGCTCGTCCAGGTGAACGGCTCCTCCGGGCGAAGCGTCACCGCGCCCGTCGCCAGCAGATCGTCGGCAATGCGGGCAGCCAGTTGTTTCTGTTCCGTCATCCGTTCATCTCCTCCAGTATCGACATCATCGCCGCGCGGGGATCCGGACTGGCCGTGATCGGCCTGCCGATCACGAGATAGTCCGCTCCCGCCCCGAGGGCCTGCGACGGCGTGGCGATCCGGCTCTGGTCGCCCGCATCCGCGCCCGCGGGCCGGATGCCGGGGGTGACGACGAGGAAGCGGTCGCCCATCTTTTCCTTGACGGCCGCGCATTCGAGCGGGGAAGCCACCACGCCGGCCAGCCCCACCCTGCCGGCCAGCTCGGCATAGCGCAGCACCGTCTGCTCCACGGGACCGGGGATGCCGATTTCCTCGTTCATGACGGTCCGGCTCGTGCTGGTCAGCTGCGTCACGGCGATGACGGCGGGCCCTTCTCCGGCCGCGAAGGGCGCTTGGCCCGACGCGAGGGCTTCCCGGACCCCTTCCAGGGCCGCCGCCATCATCGCCGTTCCGCCCGCCGCATGGACGTTGAACATGTCCGCCCCGAGCAGGGTCAGGCTTCTGGCCCCGCCTTTCACCGTGTTCGGAATGTCGTGCATTTTCACGTCGAGAAACACCCGGTGGCCGCCGGCCTTCAGCCGGCGCACCAGATCCGGGCCCGCCGCGTAGAACAGTTCCAGGCCCACCTTGAACCAGCAGGGAATGTCCGCCAGCCGGCCGACGAGCTCCAGCGCCGCCGCGGCGTCGGGCTTGTCCAGGGCCACCATCACCTTCGACGCCAGCCGGTCCGTCGCCTGCCCGCTCATCGGTCAAACGCCGGCATCGGCACCGAGGTGAACTTGATGTTGCGGAGCATGTTTAATAGCGCCCGGGCCGTGTCCAGGCTCGTCATGCAAACCGCCCCGTTTTCCACCGCTTCCCGCCGGATGCGGAAGCCGTCGCGCTCCGGCGTCTTGCCCTTCGTCAGCGTGTTGATGACAAAGTGGACCTCGCCGCGGCGGATGAAGTCCACGATGTTCGGCGAGCCTTCGCTCAGCTTGTTGACCCTTGTGACGGTGAGGCCGGCCTGCTCCAGCATGGCGGCCGTTCCCCCGGTGGCCATGATCTTGAAGCCCAGCTGGTGAAACCCTTTGAGCACGTCGAGCGCTTCCTCCTTGTCCTTGTCGGCGATGGTGGCGACGATGGTGCCCACGGACGGGATGTTCATGCCGGACGCCACCAGGCCTTTGTACAGCGCCTTGGCGAAATCCAGGTCGCGTCCCATCACCTCGCCCGTCGATTTCATTTCGGGGCCGAGGGTCGGCTCCACGCGGCGCAGCTTGGCGAAGGAAAACACCGGCACCTTCACGGAGACGAAGTCGTCTTCCGGCCACAGGCCGGTTTCATAGCCCAGCTCCTGCAGTCTGGCGCCGAGAATGACCCGGGTGGCCAGCTGGGCCATCGGGATTTTCGTGATTTTGGACAGGAACGGCACGGTGCGGGACGCCCGCGGATTCACTTCGATGACGTACACTTCGTCGTTGTGGATGACAAACTGGATGTTGACCAGACCCACCACGCGCAGCGCGCGGGCGATGTCCACCGTCCGCTGCACGATCTTCCGCTTCAGTTCTTCCGAAACGGTCTGGGGCGGATAGACGGCGATGGAGTCGCCGGAATGGACGCCCGCCCGCTCGACGTGTTCCATGATGCCCGGGATGAGCACCGTTTCGCCGTCGCTGACGGCGTCCACTTCCACTTCCCGTCCCTGCAGGTACCGGTCGATCAGCACCGGATGTTCCGGGTTGATCCGCACGGCTTCTTCCATGTAGCTGATTAGCTCGCCATCCGAGTACACGATTTCCATCGCCCGGCCGCCGAGCACGTAGCTCGGCCGCACCAGCACCGGATAGCCGAGGCGCCGCGCGGCTTCGGCCGCCTCTTCCACGCTGGTGACCGTCGTGCCCGGCGGCTGCGGAATGTTCAGGCTGCGCAGTAGCGCTTCGAATTTTTGGCGGTCTTCCGCCGTGTCGATGCTCTCCAGGTCGGAACCGAGAATGCGGACGCCGTGCTTCTGCAGCGGACCGGCCAGGTTGATCGCCGTCTGCCCGCCGAACTGGACGATGACGCCGACGGGTTTTTCCTGTTCGATGACGTTCAGGACGTCTTCCAGAAACAGCGGTTCAAAATACAGCCGGTCGCTCGTGTTGAAGTCGGTGGACACCGTTTCCGGGTTGTTGTTGATGATGACCGCTTCGTAGCCGGCGCTGCGGATCGCCCACACCGCGTGCACCGTGGAATAGTCGAACTCGATGCCCTGGCCGATGCGGATCGGGCCGGAGCCGAGCACGATCACCTTTTCCCGCCGCGATTCGGCCACTTCGTTTTCGGTTTCGTAAGTGGAGTAATAATACGGCGTCGAGGCCTCGAATTCGGCCGCGCACGTGTCCACCATTTTGTAGACCGGCCGGATGCCGTGCGCAAGGCGCAGGGCGCGCACGTCGTCTTCCGTCACCCAGGAAGCATGCCCGGCTTCGCGGCGGATTTCCGCGATGGAGCGGTCGGCAAACCCCATCCGCTTCGCCTCGCGCAGCAGGTCGGCGTCCAGCTCCTCTTCCGCCAGCCGCTCCTCGAAGCGGACGATGTTTTCGATTTTGTGCAAAAACCACCAGTCGATGCCCGAAAGTTTCGCCAGCCGCTCGACGGTCCAGCCGCGCCGGAACGCTTCGGCCACGAGGAACAGCCGTTCGTCGTCGGGTTGGGCAAGCCGGCTTTCCAGCGCTTCGTCGTCCAACAGGCGGGCGTCCTTCAGGGCGAGCCGGTGGACGCCGATCTCCAGGGAACGGACGGCCTTCAGGAGCGATTCTTCAAACGTGCGGCCGATGGCCATCACTTCGCCGGTCGCCTTCATCTGCGTGCCCAGCTTGCGGTTGGCGGTCGTAAACTTGTCGAAGGGCCAGCGCGGAATTTTCGTCACGACGTAATCGAGCGCCGGTTCAAAGCAGGCGTACGTCTGCCCGGTCACCGGATTGACGAGTTCGTCCAGCGTATAGCCGACGGCGATCTTGGCCGCGATCTTGGCGATCGGATAGCCCGTTGCCTTGGACGCCAGCGCCGAAGAGCGGCTCACCCGGGGATTCACTTCGATCACGTAGTAGCGGTAGCTGTACGGGTCGAGGGCGAACTGGATGTTGCAGCCGCCTTCGATCTTGAGCGCGCGGATGATCGTGAGGGCCGCCGTGCGCAGCATCTGGTTTTCCCGGTCCGACAGCGTCTGGACGGGCGCCGCCACGATGCTGTCTCCCGTATGGACGCCGACGGGATCGACGTTTTCCATGTTGCACACGACGATGGCGTTGTCCTTGGCGTCCCGCATCACTTCGTACTCGATTTCCTTCATGCCGGCGATGCTCCGCTCGATCAGGCACTGGCCGATCGGGCTGTACCGGAGCCCGGCGGCGACGATGTTCCGGAGCTCCTTCTCGTCGTTCGCGATGCCGCCGCCGGTGCCGCCCAGCGTGTAGGCGGGCCTCACGATGAGCGGATAGCCGATTTCGCCGGCGAAGGCCACCGCTTCTTCCACCGACTCCACGATGGTGCTTTCCGGCACGGGCTGGCCGAGTTCCCGCATCAGTTCGCGGAATTTGTCCCGGTCCTCGGCCCGCTCGATGGCGTCCAGCTGGGTGCCGAGAAGCCGGATGTTCTCCTGTTCGAGAATGCCCGCCCTGGCCAGCGCCACGGCCATGTTCAGGCCGGTTTGTCCGCCGAGGGTCGGCAGGAGGCCGTCCGGCCGCTCCTGGCGGATGATCTGCGTGACGAATTCCGGCGTGATCGGCTCGATATAGACCCGGTCCGCCATGTGGGTGTCGGTCATGATCGTCGCCGGGTTGCTGTTGATCAGCACGACTTCGTAGCCTTCTTCCTTCAGCGCCTGGCACGCCTGGGTGCCGGCGTAGTCGAACTCGGCCGCCTGGCCGATCACGATCGGACCGGAACCGATGACCAAAATTTTGCGAAGTTCGTTATTTCTCGGCATGCGTCAACGTTCCTTTCCGCCGGGATTGTTCCGCCCGCGCCGCGAACTGGACCTGCCGCGGGGGCTCGGGATGGGCCGCTTTCCACGCGTGGATCATGTCGACGAACTCGTCGAACAGCGCGCTTGAATCAAACGGGCCGGGCGCCGCCTCGGGGTGATACTGGACCGAAAAGGCCGGCCACTTCTCATGCCTCAGCCCCTCGATCGTGCCGTCGTTGTTGTTGATGTGCGTGACGGCGAGGCCCGTGCCGGCGAGGGACGATTCCCGCACCGTGTACCCGTGGTTTTGCGACGTGATGTAGCAGCGGCCGGTGCGCAAATCTTTGACCGGATGGTTGCTGCCGCGGTGGCCGAACTTCATTTTTTCGGTGTCGGCCCCGCAGGCCAGGGCGAGCAGCTGGTGCCCGAGGCAGATGCCGAAAATCGGGATTTCGCCGACGAGCTCGCGGATCGTGTCCACCGCCTGCGGCACGTCTTTCGGATCGCCGGGCCCGTTGGAGAGCACGATGCCGTCGGGACGCAGGCGCCGGATCTGCCCGGCCGTGTAGTTGTACGGCACGACGACCACGTCCATGCCGCGGGCGGCCATGTCGCCGAGGATGCCCAGCTTCGAGCCGAAATCGACCAGCACGATGCGTTCCTTGCGGCCCGGGCTGCGGTAGACGGCATGGTCGGACACCCGCTCGACCTGGTTCCTCGGCAGGGGGGTGCTTTCCAGCAGCGCGGCCAGCTCTTCGACGGACTTGCCGGTGGTGCTGATGACGCCTTTCATCGTGCCGCGGCGGCGCAGGATGCGGGTGAGCTGCCGCGTGTCGATGCCGCTGATGCCGGGAATGCCGTATTCCGCCAGCAGCTCGCTGACGGTGAGATCCGCCCGCCAGTTGCTGGGCACCTCCTCCAGCTCGCGGACGACGAATCCGTGGATCCAGGGGCGCGACGATTCGAAATCATCGCGGTTGATGCCGTAATTGCCGATCAGCGGATACGTCATGGCCACGATCTGGCCGCAGTATGACGGGTCCGTGATCACTTCCTGGTAGCCGGTCATGCCGGTGTTGAACACCACTTCCCCGACGGCGTCCGCCCGGGCGCCGAACCCGCGGCCGACGAACACCGTGCCGTCTTCCAGCAGCAAAGTCGCCTTCACGTTGTTCCACTCCCCGTATGCGTCATTTGGATTGCCAGACGATGTTGCCCGCCACCATGGTCAGTTCCGGCCAGCCTTTGAGCTTCCGGCCGGCGAACGGGGTGTTGCGGCTTTTGCCGCTGAAGGCGGCCGGATCCACCGTCCGTTCCTTTTCCAGGTCAATGATGGTCAGATCCGCGTCGCGTCCCGGCTCCAGCCGGCCCCAGGGCAGTCCGAACACGTCGGCGGGTTTTCTCGCCATTTTGTCGATCAGGAAATCCAGCGTCCACCGGCCCGGGGCCACAAACGCCGTGTACAGCAGCGGGAAGGCCGTCTCCAGTCCGACGATGCCGAAGGGCGCCTCCAGCATGCCCCGCGCCTTCTCCTCTTCGCTGTGCGGCGCATGGTCGGTGGCGATGAAATCGATGGTGCCGTCTTCCAGCCCTTCGATCAGCGCCTCCACGTCGCGGCGGGAGCGCAGGGGCGGATTCATTTTCCAGTTGGCGTCCGGTCCCGGAATGTCTTCCTCGGAAAGCAGCAAATGGTGGGGCGCCGCTTCGGCGGTGACGCGGATGCCGAGCCGTTTGGCGAGGCGGATCAGCCGGACCGACTGCTCCGTGCTCACATGGCAGACGTGATAGTGGACGCCGGTCGCTTCCGCCAGGAGAATGTCCCGTCCGACATGGATCGCTTCCGCTTCGTTGGGAATCCCCTTGAAACCATGCTTCTTCGCGAACGAACCTTCCGTCACCGGCGCGCCTTTGGCCAGCGTGTCGTCTTCGCAGTGGGCGACGATCGGCAGGCCCGCTTCCGCCGCCCGCTTCATCGCTTCCTTCATCACGGCGGCGCTCTGCACCCCGACGCCGTCATCGGTGAAGCCGATGGCGCCGTGCGCCCGGAGGGCGGCAAAATCCGTCAGCTCTTTGCCGGCCTGGCCGCGGGTGATGCAGGCGTAGGCGAGCACCCGCGCCCTGCCCGCCTCCTTCGCCCTGGCGTAGACGTAGTCGAGCACCCCGGGTTCGTCAATCGGCGGCTTCGTGTTCGGCATGCAGGCGATCGTCGTGAAGCCGCCGGCCGCGGCGGCCAGGGCGCCGGACGCGATCGTTTCCTTGTGCTCGTAGCCCGGTTCGCGCAAATGGACGTGCATGTCGATGAACCCCGGGGACACGAGCTTGCCCGACGCATCAATCACTTCGTGGCCGTCCGTACTCACCGGCATCGAATCCGGCGCCACGACGGCCGCGAGTTTGCCCTTGTCCACAAACAGATGCCGTTTTTCCAGCCGGCCCCCGCCGGTCGGCACCAAACCGTGCAAAATCCAGATGCCCACTTCCTCCCGCTCCTTTCCCGAAATGGCGCCGCCGGCGGCCTGCCGGGCGTTGGGCGCGAAGACGGCCCGCCGGCGCCCTTTCCTTCCGCTTCATCCGGACGTTCCCATCCGGCCGTTCGTCGTCCGGGCGTTTCTCATCCGGTCGTTTTTCGCCCGGCGTCCCTAAGCCGGACGTTCTTCATCCGGGCACTCCTCAACCGAGCGCCCGCTCCAGCACGGCCATGCGGATCGGCACGCCGTGCCGCATCTGGGCGAAAATTTTCGAGCGGGGATGCTCCACCAGCTCATCGTCGATTTCCACGCCCCGGTTGACCGGCGCGGGGTGCATGATGATGGCGTGGTCCTTCATCCGGGCCTCCCGCTCCTTCGTCAGCCCGTAGGCGGCGCGGTAGTCTTCCGCCGATTTGAACAGCCCGGTTTCATGGCGCTCCAGCTGCACGCGCAGCATCATGACCACGTCCGCCCGGATCGCTTCCTCCATGTCCACATACGGCGCATAGGCTTCCAGTTCCGGCGCCTTCATTTCCGGCGGCGCGCAAAACATCACCTTCGCCCCCATGGCCGTCAGCCCCCACAGGTTGGACCGCGCCACGCGGCTGTGTTTCACGTCGCCGATGATCGACACGACGAGCCCCTTCACGTCGCCGAAATGCTTCCGGATCGTGTACAGATCGAGCAGCGCCTGGGTCGGGTGTTCGTTGTAGCCGTCGCCGGCGTTGATGAGGGGCACCCGCACCCGGGCGGCGATTTCCGGCAGGAGGCCGACCGGCTTCAGGCGGATGACCCCGCCGTCGATGCCCATCGATTCGAGTGTGCGGACCGTATCATAGATCGATTCGCCTTTCTGCACGCTCGACACGGCGGCGGCAAAGTTGAGCACTTCGGCGCCGAGCCGCTTTTCCGCCACTTCGAAGGAAAACCTCGTCCGCGTGCTGTTTTCGAAAAACATGTTGGCGACGATTTTCCCTTTCAGCCGGTCCGTCAGCTTGTCGGGCACGGACTCCCAGTAGGCGGCGCGATCCAGGATGGAGGCGATTTCCGATTCCGCCATCCCCTTCAGCCCGAGCAGATGCCGTTGCTGCACCGCGGTCGCTTCCAGGCTCACGACGGCGTCCCTCCCGGCCGGGTGATGACCACCTGGTCGACGCCATCCAGTTCCCGGAACATGACGCCGATGCTTTCCGAACGGGACGTGGGCACGTTCTTGCCGACGTAATCCGGCCGGATCGGCAGTTCCCGGTGGCCGCGGTCCACCAGCACGGCCAGCTGGATCAAATCCGGGCGCCCGCGGTCGATCAGCGCCTCCATGGCGGCCCGCACCGTGCGGCCGGTGTAAAGAACGTCATCGAACAGGATGACTTTCCTGCCGTGGACCGGATAGCCGGTGCCGGCCGCAGGCTTCGGCCCGCCGTCCTGCTTCCGGTCGTCCCGGTACCCCGTCACGTCCAGCTCGATCACGTCGGGCGCCCTGTCCAGCCGTTCGATCTCCTTGATTGCCGCGGCAATCCGCTCGGCCATGAAGACGCCCCGGGTGCGGATGCCGGCCAGCACCACGTTGTCGATGCCCTTGTTTTTCTCGAGAATTTCGTGGGCGATCCTGACGAGCGCCCGGCGGATGGCCGCTTCGTCCATGATGACGCGGCTTTCGCCCATCGATCCATCATCTCCCGACACGAGGATGTGCATGCCGCCGCCGGCGCCTGCCCGGGCCCCGCCGGACCGGCGCCGGATTTTGACATGAAAAAAGCTCCTTCGCGCCCGGCAGCCCATCGTTCTGCCGGCCGGCAAGGAGCATTGCGTCTCATGCCAAGCCGTGCCCGCCCGGTGAGCCCGCGGCCAAAGCGGACCGGCAAAAACCGGACGGGAGAAGCCTCGCGATATGACGTGACCTTGCCAGCCTCACGGGACTGAATTAAAGGCGCGTGTTTTTCTTGGCAAATAGTATCCCACGATTGATCCGGGATGTCAACGATTTTTTGTCGAAGCGTTCCGGAACCCCGCCGCGGACCGGCCCGGTCCGGCAAACCGGCAAAGGACGCGGACGGCAGCCGGCAAAGGCGGCCGGCAGGCGGAGTTCACATCGACCGCAGCCGGCTGATCAGCCGTTCCATGTCTTCCGGCAGCGGCGCTTCGAACACGAGCAGCTCGCCGGTCGCCGGATGGCGGAACCCGAGCGTCGCGGCGTGCAGCGCCTGCCCTTCCATCAGCGCTTTGCGGCGCCGGCCGTAGACCGGATCGCCCTCCAGCGGAAAACCGGCGTAGCTCATGTGCACCCGGATCTGGTGGGTGCGGCCCGTCTCCAGCGCAAGTTCCAGAAGCGTGTGCGCGGCGAACCGTTCAAGGACGGTGAAATGGGTGACGGCCGGTTTGCCGCTTTTCGCGTTGACGGCGAATTTTTTCCGGTCCCGCGGATCCCGGCCGATGGGCGCGTCGATCGTGCCGCGGTCGTGGGGAATGACGCCCTGGACGACGGCCACGTATTTGCGGATGACCGAATGGGCCGCCAGCTGCTCCGACAGGCGCTGGTGGGCCGGGTCGTTTTTCGCCGCCATCAGAAGCCCGCTTGTGTCCTTGTCGATGCGGTGGACGATGCCCGGCCGCTTGCGGCCGCCCACGCCGGACAGATCCCGGCAATGGTAGAGAAGCGCATTTACGAGCGTGCCCCGGGCGTGGCCCGGCGCGGGGTGCACCACCATGCCGCGGGGCTTGTTGACCACCACCACGTCGCGGTCCTCGTACACGATTTCGATCGGCATGTTCTCCGGCTCAAGTTCCTCCGGTTCCGGCTCCGGCACCGTCACTTCCAGCACGTCGCCGTCTTCCAGCCGGTAATTCGGTTTGACGCAGTTCCCGTTGACCCGCACCAGGCCGTCCCGGATCCAGGCCTGCACCTGGGAGCGGGACGCCTCCCCGGCCAGCACCGCCGCCAAATACTTGTCGATGCGCTCCCCGGCCTCCTCGGGCGAAACGTCCCAGCTTGCCGGCTCCCCGGGCTCCAGTTCAAACCGTGTCATTGGCCGCATCCTCCGCCTCCCCGGAAGGTTCCCCGGTCGCCTGCCGGGCTGTCCGGCTTTCCCGCCGCCAGAGCACGAGCGCGTGGATCAGGACGATGGCGGCACCGACCACGATGCCGATGTCGGCCACGTTGAAAATCGGGTAAACATAATCGACGTCAAGGCCAAGAAGGCTGAACCTGAAATGCAATTGGAAAAAGTCCACCACTTCCCCGTAGCGCGCCCGGTCGATGAAATTGCCCACCGCGCCGCCGAGCAGCATGGAAAGCCCGAAGGCGGTCCACGTTTTCCGTTCTTTCGCCATGCGATGCAGGTACCAGCTGATGCCGATCAGGAACACGACGGTGATGAAGAGGAAAAACAGCTGCTGCCCCTGCAGGATGCCGAACGCCGCGCCGCGGTTGCGGATCGACGTGATGGCGAAAAAATCGCCGATGACGGGGATCGTATCGCCAAGGTCCAGTCGGGTCTTGATGATCCATTTTGTCGCCTGGTCCAGCGCGAAGACGGTCAGCGCGACGAAAAGATATGCAACCATCCGGCAAACCCTCCGAACTGCAATTCGACTTCCTGCCCATTGTAGCATACGGCCCGGGACAAACCAAGTTTCGCCGGGCCGGTTCCGGACGGCCCGCAAGACCGGCCGGCCGGCGCCGGCCGTTCCGGCGGGCGGCATCCGGCGCTGCAAGGAATTGCCGCGGAACATCCGGCGCCGAAGCGTGCAAGCTAATCGCGAAAAAGCGGAAACGGCAAACGGAACGTGCCGGAAAGGAGCGGAAAAAACGGACATTCCCGCACCATGAGGGGCATCATCGGAAAAAGGAAAGGAAGGCGGAACACGCGATGAAAAGGTGGATCAAGCCGTGACGCATCTGACACCGCGGCAGCTGGCGGCGCTGAAACGCCTGCTTCTGGAGCGGAAGGCGGAATTGACCGAACTGTTGGCCCGCGACGGCCACGGCCTGGACCGGCCGATGGGCGAATCCGTCTCGGAGCTGTCGCTGTACGACAACCACCCGGGCGACGCCGGCACCGAGCTGTTCGAACGAAGCAAGGATCTCGCCCTCGTCGACAAGGCGGAATACCGGCTGGAGGAAGTGGAACTGGCCCTCGCCGCCATGGAAACCGGGCGCTACGGCATATGCGCCGTCTGCGGCGGGCCGATTTCCTACGAACGGCTGGAAGCCGTGCCCTGGACGGCCCTTTGCATCCGGCACGCCGACCCGAAAGCGCCGCCGGACCATCCGTCGGATCGTCCCGTCGAAGAAGAGGTTCTGAAGCGCCCCTTCGGCCGCACCAGCCTGGACGACCGGGATGAAGCCGGCGGCTTCGACGGGGAAGACGCCTGGCAGATCGTCGCCGGATACGGCACGTCCGTCTCGCCGGCCATGGCGGAGAAGCCCGACGAATTTTCGTACGAAGATCCGTATCTGGAAAGCGACGAAGCGGAAGGCTTCGTGGAGCCGCCGGAAAGTTTCCTCGCCACCGACATCACCGGCAAAGCCCGCGATTTCGTCCGCAACGGCCAGTACAGGGCGTACATGCAAAAAGGCGAGGGAGACCGGACGCTGGACGTCTCCGGCGAAACCGGGCCGTAAAGCGGCCGGCCGAAACCGGCGCCGTCCGGTCTCCCTTTTGCAACGGCCCCCGCCTGCGTCCGCCCGCGCGGTCAGGCGCCGAGCCGGTCCAGCACGTCCGCGCAGCGCCCGCACACGCCGGGATGCTTCGCGTTTTCGTCCGTGTCGGCGGACACTTTCCAGCAGCGTTCGCATTTTTTCCCTTCGGCGCCCGTCACCCTGACCGCCAGCCGTCCGAAATCCTTCGCGTCAGCCGGCTTTTCCGCCCCCGGCTCGTGCACGTGCACCTGCGAGACGATGAACAGCGTCGGCAGATCGGCGAACCGGTCGAGCAGCGCTTTCGTTTCCGCGTCCGGGTACAGGTGGACGGCGGCTTCCAGCGCGTTGCCGATCCGCTTTTCCTCCTTGCGGGCGATTTCCAGGGCGCGGAACACGTCTTCGCGCAGGGCCAGGAAAGCGTCCCACCGCGCTTCGAATTCCCGGTCGAACAGGCTCTCGTCCGCCTGCGGCATGTCCGTCAGCTGCACGCTGATTTCCTCGACGCCCGGGATGAACTTCCACACTTCGTCGGCGGTGTGGGGCAAAATCGGCGAAATCAGCTTCGTCACGGCCACCAGCGCTTCGTGCAGAACCGTCTGGCACGCCCGGCGCCTTGGATCGTCGGGCGTTTCCGCGTACAGCCGGTCTTTCACGATGTCGAGATAGAACGCGCTCATGTCGACCGCGCAGAAATGGTGAACGGCCTGGTACACCACGTGGAAATCGTAATCTTCATAGGCGCGGATCACCCGGGCGATCATCCGGTGCAGCCGGTTGCGCGCATAGCGGTCCAGATCGTCCAGCCGCGAAGGATCGACGCGGTCCCGGGCCGGATCGAAGTCGGACAGATTGCCGAGGAAATAGCGCAGCGTGTTGCGGATTTTCCGGTACACTTCGGTGATCTGCGCCAGAATCGCGTCGGAAATGCGGTGGTCTTCCTTGTAGTCCACCGAAGCCACCCACAGCCGCAAAATGTCCGCGCCGAGGGTTTCGCACACCTTGTTCGGGTCCACCACGTTGCCGAGCGACTTGCTCATCTTGTAGCCTTCCCCGTCCAGCGTGAAGCCATGGCTGAGAATGCCCTTGTAGGGTGCCCGGCCGCGGGCGATGACCGCCGTGATGAGGGAGGAGTTGAACCAGCCGCGGTACTGGTCGGATCCTTCCAGATACAGGTCAGCCGGCCACTCGAGTTCCGGCCGGTGCTCCAGCACCGCCGCATGGCTGCTGCCGGAGTCGAACCAGACGTCCATGATGTCGGTCTCTTTCCGGAACGTTTCGCCGCCGCACTCGCAGCGCGTGCCCGCCGGCATCAGATCTTGCGCTTCGCGCACAAACCACTCGTCCGAACCGTGCCGTTCGACGATGCCGGCGACGTGCTCGATCACGGCCGCGTCGACGAGCGGCTTCCCGCAATCGAGGCAGTAAAAGATCGGAATCGGCACGCCCCAGGAGCGCTGCCGCGAAATGCACCAGTCGCCGCGGTCGGCGATCATGTTGTGCATCCGGATTTCGCCCCACGCCGGCGTCCATTTGAGCGAGCGGATCTCGTCCAGCATTTCTTTGCGGAATTTGTCCACGGACGCAAACCATTGCTCCGTGGCGCGGAAAATGACCGGTTTTTTCGTGCGCCAGTCGTGCGGGTACTGGTGCCGGATGCTGGACAGATGCAACAGATGCCCGTTTTCCTTCAGTTTTTCGATGACGAGGTCGTTGGCCTTTTCATAGAACACCCCTTCGAAACCGGGGGCTTCCGGCGTCAGCTTGCCCTGGTCGTCCACCGGGCAGAGCACGCCGAGATCGTATTTCTTCGCGACCAGGAAGTCGTCTTCCCCGTGGCCGGGCGCCGTGTGCACGCAGCCGGTGCCGCCCTCCAGCGTCACGTGCTCGCCGAGGACGACCAGCGAATCCCGGTCGTAGAACGGATGCCGGCACACCGCGTATTCCAGTTCCCGGCCCTTGAACCGCTTGACGACGGTCCGCTCCGTCCACCCGACGGCGTTCGCCGCCGCTTCCAGCAACCCTTCGGCCACCACGAACCGTTTTCCGCCGGTTTCAAGCAGCACGTAGTCGAAATCCGGATGGACCGCGATGGCCAGGTTGGCCGGCAGCGTCCACGGCGTCGTCGTCCAGATGACGACCGCCGCGCCTTCCGGCACGACGCCCCTGCCGTCCTTCACGTCGAACGCGACGTAGATGGACGGGGACGTTTTTTCCCGGTATTCGATTTCCGCTTCGGCCAGGGCGCTTTCCGAAGACGGCGACCAGTACACCGGACGCAGGCCCCGGTAAATGGTGCCCTTTTCCACCATCTTGCCGAAAATGCGGATCTGCTCGGCCTCGTACTGGGGATCCAGCGTCACGTACGGGTTGTTCCAGTCGCCCCGCACGCCGAGCCGCTTGAATTCCCGCCGCTGGGTGTCCATCCAGTGAAGGGCGTATTCCTTGCAGGCCCGGCGGAACTCCAGCACGCCCATTTTCTTGCGGTCCGCCTTGCCGCTGTTGGCGATCGCCTGTTCGATGGGCAGCCCGTGTCCGTCCCAGCCGGGGACGTACGGCGCGTCGTAGCCCGACATCGACTTGTACCGCACGATGATATCCTTCAGCGTCTTGTTCAGCGCATGGCCGATATGGATGTCCCCGTTGGCATAGGGCGGCCCGTCGTGCAGCACGAACTTCGGCCGGCCCTTCGTGCGCGCCTGCACTTTTCCGTAAATGTCGATTTCGTCCCACCAGGCCTGCATCTTCGGTTCCGCCTGGGGCAGGTTGCCGCGCATCGGAAAATCCGTTTTCGGCAGATTGAGCGTTTGGCTGTAGTCGCGTCCTTGTTCCCTTTTGGACATGTGCCCGATTCACTCCTTCGTCCAGTCGTCTTGGCGTTGGCGCGCCGGGCCGCCGGCGCGCCCAGAAAAAAAACTTCCCGCCCCAAGGGACGAGAAGTTTGTTCTCGCGGTACCACCCTCGTAATGGAAGGACGGACCCGGCGCGCCGGACCGGCGGCCAACCGGTGCCGGCGGCTCTTTCCGCGCTTCTTCCACCACTCGAACCATTCGGTAACGGGAATGAACCGGCCGGTTCTACCGGGCACCGCAGGGTGCCGTTCGACCGGCGCTCGCGGGGGATGTTCGGCCGCGCGTGAACGCCGGGCTTCCACCCTTCCCGGCTCGCTGGAGTTCCGTGTGCGGCTTACTCGTCCCGCTCATCGCTTTATGCCGAAACCAAGAGGTTCGCTATGCAGTATAACGGAAAGGAACGGCAAAATCAATGCTCCGTTCCTTCATGACCCGGTCAATTCTTCGCGGTGTATTTGGAGACGTCCACCTGTTCCAGCATGTCCCAGTTGTCGTCTTTCAACATTTCGATCTGCGCTTCCAGAAGCGCCCGGAAGCGGGTCCGGTAGATGGTCGCCTGTTTTTTCAGCTCCTCCATCTCCAGCGCGATGGCGCGGGATTTGGCCAGCGCTTCGTTGATGATCCGGTCCGCGTTCTTTTCCGCTTCCTTGATGATGAGCTGGGCTTCCTTCTTGGAATTGTTCTTCAGCTCGTCGGCCGCGTCCTGGGCCACGATGAGCGCTTTGCTTAGGGTTTCTTCAATATTGGAAAAGTGACCGAGCTTTTCTTCCAGTTCGGCAACTTTCGCTTGCAGTTCCTTGTTTTCGCGGATCAGGGCTTCATAATCCTTGATGATCTGGTCCAGAAACTCGTTGACTTCATCCTCGTCGTATCCGCGCAGTTTCCGGGAGAATTCCTTGTTGTGGATGTCGAGAGGAGTAAGCGGCATCCCTTCATCCCTCCATCGGTTTGGATCATGCATTCATGTTCGACATTTCATGGCAAAATCCTGCAAGGACCGTTGGTTCAGCCAAATTTCGCGACCGTGATGCGCAGGCGCCCGCTTTTCGTTTCACCGTTGATGCGGACGAGCCTGAACCGGCCGAAACCGCGCAGGGAAACGGTGTCGCCTTCCTTGAGCAGACAGGCGGGGTTGTCTTCCGTCTTCCAGTTGACGCGACAGCGCCCGGCCTTGATCGGCTCCAGCACTTTGGCCCGCGACAGCCGCCAGACGTCGCCGGCCACGGCGTCCAGCCGGAGGGATGCCACGGACAGGGTCATTTCCGTCAGCTCCGGCACGACCGGCTTCAATTCGGAAACCGGCAGCCGTTCCGTCATGACGCGCACCCGGTGCACCTGGCGGAGGTTCAGGTCGATGTAGTCCGCCATTTCCGCGGCCACGACGCACTGGCATTCGTCCGGCGAGACGTGGAGGTCGCCGATTTTTTCCCGTTTGATGCCGAGGCCGAGCAGGGCGCCCAGATAATCGCCGTGCTCCAGTTCCGCCGGTTTTCCGCCGGCGGCCGTGATGCGGATGAGCGCCAGACGGGCGTCGGCGGGTTCAAGGGGGATGTACGACGGCGCGATGACGGCCCGTTTCCGTTCCGCTTCCGGATGGCCGCCCGCCAAAAGGACGTGCAAATCCGGATGGCGGCGCACCAGCATGTCCACGATGTCCGCCTGGCGCGGATCGAGAAAGTCCGTCAGTTCCACCGTGTGCCGGTCGGCCGCCCGTTCGGCCACTTTCGCCATGCGCTCCACGAAAGGCCGTTCGTCCGGATGAAAATGCGCCAGGATCGCTTCGTTCATCGCCTTTCGTCGCCCCGGCCGTCAGATGAAGAAGCCCACGATCGCCCGGACGCCCAATTCCACAAAATAAAGCGCAATCAGCGCCACGATCGGAGAAATGTCGATGATGCCTCCGATCGGCGGGATGATGCGCCGGAACGGGGACAGATACGGTTCGACCAGCTTGCCGAGCAGCTCGCCGACGGCACTTTCCCGGGCGTTCGGGATCCACGACATCAATATGTAGGCAATGATCAGCCAAGAGTATATGTCAAACAGAACGCCGATGAAATTCGTTGCACCGTGCAAGCGGACCCTCACCTCGACGACTTGTAGTCTGATTCATGTTCCGGCAGCTCCGTGATCGTTCCGACAACTTCCACATGATCCGGCGTGCAGAGGAAAATGCCGGGTCCGACTTTGTTGATGCCGCCGTTCAGCGCGTAGACCGTGCCGCTCAGAAAATCGACCAGCCGCACCGCCACGTCCTGCCGCACCCGCTGCAGATTGACCAGCACCGGACGGCGGGCTTTCAGATGGTCGGCGATTTCCTGCGCGTCATCCAGCGTGCGCGGTTCGCTCAGGATCATCTTGGACGGCTGCTTGGCGGTGGCCAGCCCGACCACCTGGGCCTTGCCCCGGCGGGACTCCGCCGGCGCGTACGGGACGGCTTCTTCCCGCGCCTCCGGCTGCTCCACCACTTCTTCTTCCTCTTCCAGACCGAAATATTGCCACAGTTTGCTCAACATCCCCATGTCCGTTACCTCCCCAACAAGACGGATCCGAGCCTGAGCCAGGTGGCCCCCTCTTCGATCGCGATTTCGAAGTCGTTGGACATGCCCATCGACAGATGGCGAACCGGTTCGGGCAGGATCGCCCGCTCATTCAGCTCGTCCCGCAGTTCCCGGAGCCGGCGGAACACCGGCCTCGTGTTCTCCGGATCGGCTTCATGGGGCGCCATCGTCATCAAACCTTCGACCCTGACGTTCGGGCATTCCGCGGCTTTCGCCGCGAATGCCGGCAATTCGTCGGGTTTCAGGCCGTGCTTGGTCGCCTCGCCCGACACGTTGATCTGGATGAAAACGGGCACCCGGATGCCGAGCAGGGCGGCCCGCTTCTGAACCGCTTCCAACAGCGGAAGCCGGTCCAGCGAATGAAGATAGGTGAAGCGTCCGATCACGTCCTTGACTTTGTTGGTCTGCAGATGCCCGATGAAATGCCAGACGGCTTCGTCGCCGATGGCTTCCCACTTGGGCCGGGCCTGCTGCCAGCGGTTTTCGCCGAAATGGCGCAGTCCCAGGTCCAGGAGTTCCCGCATCTCGCCGGCCCCGATATACTTGGTGACGGCGATCAACCGGACGTCTTCCCGCGGCCGGCCGCACCGCCGGCACGCTTCCCGGATGCGGGCTTCCGTCCGTTCCACGGATTCACGAAACGACAACGGTATTGCGCCTCCCGACATGCCGTATTCCGATGAAGGCCGCCATGCGGCCGGTGCGGCCGCCTTCCCCGCGATGGGAGAAAAAAAGGTCGGTCCGGCACCGCGTGCAATATCTGGAAACTTCGATATGATTCGGCGCAAGTCCTTCCTTAATCATAAACTGTCGGTTTGCTTCTTTCAAGTCCAGCATGAATCGACCGTTTGCCCGCCCGCCGGCCTTCCGGACGGCTTCCGGGACGCCGACGGCCCTGGCGACCGTTTCGTCCACCTCGTAGCAGCACGGACCGATGGACGGACCGATGGCTGCAAGAAGCTGTTCGGGCCGCGTGCCGAACGCCTCTTTCATCGCCGCGATGACCGCCCGCGCCACGCCCCGCGCCGTGCCGCGCCAGCCGGCATGGGCGACGCCGACGGCAAGGTTTTCCGGATCGAGGAACAAAAGCGGCACGCAATCGGCAAAAAACGCCGCCAGCAGGATGCCCGGCTCGTTCGTCACCATGGCGTCCGTCGCGGGAAACGCCGTCTCGCGCGCCAGCCGGCCCGCCCCGCGGTCGGCGGCCGTCACCCGTTTGACGCGGTTTTCGTGGGTCTGCTCCGCGCACGTCCAGGCGTCGGGCGCAAAGCCGGCCGCCAGGCTCAGGCGGCGCCGGTTTTCCGCGACGGCGGCCGGGTCGTCGCCGACATGCAGAGCGACGTTCAGCGACGCCCACGGACCGGCGGAAACGCCGCCCCGGCGAAGCGACATGCCGGCGGTGACGGCATCAAGGCCGGGCTTGTCCCGCCAGGCGGCAACGGCCAGCCAGGCCGGCAGCCCGCCGCCGGGCGGGACCGGCACAAACGCGTCATCTTTCAAAAACGCGCCATCCCTTCCGGACGCACCGTCCCCGTTCCGGGCATCGTTTCGTCCAAGCCCACCGTTTTCCCGCGCATCATGTTGCCCGTTCGCCTCGCATTCTGCCGGCGTCCTGCGCTTCCCGATCGCATCGTCCCGCTGCATCCCGGCGCAACTCCCCTTGTCTTTGCGGCATTTGCCGGACGTCACTCGCATTTTGTCCATTTTACCACAGAGCCCCTTCGGGGTCACCGGCGGCTTCCCGGCGCACGGGCGTCCGCCGGGCGGCCTTCGGACATCGTCCGGTCTTCGTCTCCGGCAACTTGCGGCATGCAGACGGGCCGCCGCCGCACGGCTTCGCCGTCGTCACCGGCGGCTTCTGGCGTGCAGGTAGGCGGCGTCCCGGTCGTCCTCGTCCATCATCCGCGCCTCGTCCAGCCGGACGAGCACCACGTCCAACCCGATTTTCACGATGTTTTTCCAGGGAATCACCAATTCCGTGGCGCTGCCGAACATGCCGAAAAACCGCCCGGCGGCCGGCACGACGATCGATTCGATCCGCCCCTGGCGCATATCCAGCTCCAGATCGCTGATTTGCCCGAGCTTTTTGCCGTCCACGATATTGATGACGTCTTTCGTCTGGAAATCGGAAATTTTCACCGGCGCTTCACCCGTCTTTTCCCGATGGGCGCCCCGCGGGACGGGCTGCCCGCGCCCCCCGCCGCGTTCGGCGCTGCCTCCCCGTCGGCGCTTTCCGTATATCAAAGTATATATGTTCGCCCGCCGGAAAATGTCCCCCGGCCGAAAGATGGGGACCATGTTGTTGGATCATCGCGGCTCCCGACCGCCGGCCGGCGCGTGCCGCCGTCAACCGAAAAAGCCGTTCCGGACGTTGTCCGGAACGGCTTGCGATGACCGGATATTCGGACGCGCCAATTTGCAGGATGTTCGATCACGCTCCATCACTGGGTTTTCACGTGCTTCTGCATCTGGGCGATCGCCGATTTCTCCAGCCGGGATACCTGCGCCTGGGAAATGCCGATCTCGTCGGCCACCTCCATCTGCGTCTTGCCCTCGAAAAACCGCATGGACAAAATCATTTTCTCCCGCTCGCCCAGCTTGCGCAAACCTTCCCGCAGGGCGATCTCTTCGATCCAGGAGGAATCCTTGTTCCGTTCGTCGCTGATCTGGTCCATCACGTAGATCGGATCGCCGCCGTCGTGGTAGATCGGTTCGAACAGGGACACCGGGTCCTGAATGGCATCGAGGGCGAACACGATGTCTTCCTTGGGCACGCCCATCGCTTCGGAAATTTCCATGATGGTCGGTTCCCGGTTTTTCTCCCCGGTCAGCGTGTCGCGCGTCTGCAATGCCTTGTAGGCGATGTCGCGCAGCGAGCGGGACACGCGGATCGGATTGTTGTCCCTTAGGTAACGGCGGATTTCGCCGATGATCATCGGAACCGCATAGGTGGAAAACCGCACGTTCTGGCTCAGGTCGAAGTTGTCGATCGCTTTCATCAGCCCGATGCAGCCGACCTGGAACAGGTCGTCCACGTATTCGCCGCGATTGTTGAATCTTTGGATGACGCTGAGCACAAGCCGCAGGTTGCCGTTGACCAGCTGCTCCCGGGCGGCCATGTTGTTGTTTTCCTGCAGATCCCGGAACAGCTCCCGCATTTCGGCGTTCGTCAAAACCGGCAGCTTCGATGTGTCGACTCCGCAGATCTCCACCTTGTTGCGCATGCGTTCATTCCTCCCGAGGAGCAACATCACTGTTCAGTATCTCCCCGGAAGGTGGATTTATTCGCCACGGCATCGCGCGCAAACACGGCGGGTCGGCGGCCGTCGCGCCCAGCCGGCGGTGCCGCGCCGGGCTAGATCATCTTGTTGAATTCCTTGCGCAGGCGCTTGATGATCCGTTTTTCCAAACGGGAGATGTAGGACTGGGAAATGCCGAGCAGATCGGCGACGTCCTTCTGCGTTTTTTCCTCGCCGTCGTGCAGGCCGAACCGGAGCTCCATGATGATCCGCTCCCGCTCGCTCAATTTGTCCAGCGCCTTCTGCAGAAGCTTGCGGTCCACCTGCTCCTCGATGTTTCTGTAGATGGCGTCGCCGTCCGTCCCGAGCACGTCGGAAAGCAACAGCTCGTTGCCGTCCCAGTCGATGTTGAGCGGTTCGTCGATGGACACTTCGGTGCGCAGCTTGCTGTTGCGCCGCAAGTACATCAGGATTTCGTTTTCGATGCAGCGGGACGCATAGGTCGCCAGCTTGATCTTCTTGTCCGGATCGAAGGTGTTGACGGCCTTGATCAGGCCGATGGTGCCGATGGACACGAGATCCTCGATGTTGATGCCGGTGTTCTCGAACTTGCGGGCGATGTAGACGACAAGCCGGAGGTTGCGCTCGATCAGCACGGCCCGGACGGCGGGATCGCCTTTCGGGAGCTCGGCCAGCAAATACTCTTCCTCTTCCCGCGACAGCGGGGGCGGCAGCGCGTCGCTGCCCCCGATGTAATAGAGCCCTTCGCTCTTGAGACCGATGGCGAACAAAAAGCGGAGATACAGGATGCGGAGCCGCAATTTCCACCTGAGCATGAGCCTGCGCATGAACCGTTCAATGCCTCCCGTCGGTTATTGGGTCACCATGAGCGGATGGATGATGGCCTGAAAGCCGCCGGCGTGATCCATCGTGCCGCCGTCCAGCGCCACCAGCGCCTTCGCCGTTTCAAACCGGCCGTCCCCGGTGGAGACGATGACCCGGTCCGTCCGCAGGGCAAGCAGAAGCTGCGTCCGGCCGCCGGCCGTGCGGCACGGGACGAGCCGGAGCCGGTCCGGCCGGACGAAGGCGCCGTCTTCGTCCGCCGCTTCTTCCAGAACCCGGTCCGCGCGGCCGTTCCGGATCAAGGCCAGCCAGCGCGCCGGCAAATGGGCCGCCCAGGCGTCCGCTTCCATCACCATGACCGGCGCCCGGGTGACGGGGTCGACCAGCCGGTTGCCCGTGTCGATGAGCCCCCGGCACGCCACCGTCGTCCGGCCGACGGTCGCTTCCACGTCCGCGGTGAGCCGGCGGCCAAGCCGCACCCTGGCGTGCCCGTCCAGCACGGAGCGGAAAAACCAAAGCGACAAAAGAAAAACCGGCACGGACAGCCACAGCCCGGTTTCCACGGCGAAAGCCGCCGCTCCCGTCGGCTTGAGCAGCATCTTCGCGACGACGTCCCCGGAAGACAACAGCAGAAAATGCACGGCAAACACGCCGCCGGCGGCCGCGAACTGGACGAGATAGAAGGCGCCGAGCGCGCCGGCGAAGCGCTGCAGGCTGCCGAAGCCGAAGGCGATGAGAACGACGAGGCCCGAGACGAGCACCTTGGCCGCCGCCGTATACAGAAATTCCAGGGAAGGCGCCAGGAACATCGGAAGCGAGTAGGAAGCGCCGGCAACGGAAGCGGCCGCCAGCCTGCCGACAGACAGGCTTAGTCCCCGCACGCGGGCCGTCATCAGAAGGACGGAGGCGTCAAAAAACAGGCTGGTCAGAAACAAAAGGTCGGCGTACACGATCATCGGGATCCCCCGGCCCAAAATCGTTGGACAACACCCAGTATAGAGGAACCGGCCTTCAAAGGCTGTCAAACGGTGGGGGGCAGCGCACGGTTTTTTTGTCGGGGCGGCGCAGGAAAATCGACGGTTTTCCGTCAACAAAAAAGGAAACCGGAAACCAAAACGCCCGGACCGCACCGCGCGAAAAGCGCGGCGCGACCCGGGCGGTCGTTCCGATTTCGGTCTGGCCGGATCCGGCGCAAAGCCGCCGTTCATCCCCTGTGGAGCCCGCGGCCGGTCAGTCGTCCATGGACTGCTTGCCGCGGTTGCGCAAAAACGTCGGAATATCCAGCTGGTCGCTGGACGGGCTGACGAATGGCCGGATCACCGGCGCTTTCTGCTCGGCCGGTTCCTGGGAGCCGGCAGGGGAGCCGGACGACAGGCCGGACTGGAAGCGGCGCTCGGAAGACGCGTTTTTCGTTTCGAAGCCGGTGGCGATGACGGTCACCTTCACTTCGTCTTTCATGCTTTCGTCGATCATGGCCCCGAAAATCATGTTCACGTCCGGATCGGAAGCCGAAATGACGATTTCCGCCGCTTCGTTCACCTCGTAGAGGCTGAGGTTCGAACCGCCGGTAATGTTCATGATGACCCCGCGGGCGCCGTCGATGGACGTTTCGAGCAGCGGGCTCATGATCGCCTTCTTGGCCGCTTCCGCCGCCCGGTTTTCGCCGCCCGCCTGGCCGATGCCCATCAGGGCGCTGCCGCGGTACGTCATGATCGCCTTCACGTCGGCGAAATCGAGATTGATGAGGCCCGGCACCGCGATCAGGTCGGAAATGCCCTGCACGGCCTGGCGCAGCACGTTGTCGGCTTCGCGGAACGCTTCGATCATCGGCGTTTTCTTGTCCACGATTTCCAGGAGCCGGTCGTTCGGGATGACGATCAGGGTGTCCACTTTCTCCTTCAGGGCGGCGATGCCCGATTCCGCCTGCTGCGCGCGCTTGCGCCCTTCGAAGGTGAACGGGCGGGTGACGACGCCGACCGTCAGCGCGCCGCATTCCTTGGCGACTTCGGCGATGACCGCCGCGGCGCCCGTGCCCGTTCCGCCGCCCATGCCGGCCGTGACGAACACCATGTCGGCCCCGCTGACGGCGTGCTGGATCAGCTCGCGGGATTCCTCCGCCGCCTTCTTGCCGATTTCCGGGTTGGCTCCCGCGCCGAGCCCGCGGGTCAGCTTTTCGCCGATTTGCAATTTATGCTCCGCCAAAGCCAGCTGCAGCGCCTGGGCGTCCGTGTTGACGCAGATGAATTCCACGTTCTTCACGCCGAATTCGATCATCCGATTGACCGCGTTGCTTCCGCCGCCGCCCACGCCGATGACTTTGATCCGGGCCAATTGTTCCCTTTCAAGGTCGAATTCCAACATGTCCGTATGTATCCTCCCAAAAGTTATTCGCACGCACCCTGTTTCGCGGAAGCCTTCATTCTGAAAAACGGGCGTGCTTCATATAAATTCGCTGAACCAATTTTTCAGTTTCTCGATCCAGGACGTTTTTCCTTTGTCCGGGGAGGATTTGCCGGAGGTTTTTTTCCCGTAGGCGGAACCCCGGCCCCTCACGTGCCGGACCGCGTACTGGATCATGCCGACGCCCGCCGTGTAGGACGGATCCCGCACTCCGATGTAGTCCGGCATGGCCACCCGCACGGGAGCCTGCAGCACGTACTGGCCGATCGTGCTCACGCCGGGCATGGAAACCGTGCCGCCCGTCAGCACGAAACCGCCGCGGATTTCCTGGTATCCGAGGCGCTTTACTTCATCGCGGATCAATTGGAAAATTTCCGTCACCCTGGGCTCGATGATTTCCGCCAGCTCGACCTGCGTGTGCTCCTTCTCGGTGTTGCTGCCGATGCGGGTCACTTTGAACACCTGGTCTTCGCCGGCGTCTTCGGTGACGGCGCAGCCGTATTTCAGCTTGATTTTTTCCGCCGCGTCCGTCTGGGTGCGAAGACCGATGGCGATGTCGTTGGTGATGAAATCGCCGCCGATGGGCAGCGTGCTCGTGGCGGCCAGGTGCCCCTGGTCGAACACGGCGATCGTCGTGGCCCCCGCCCCGATGTCCACCAGGCAGGTGCCCAGCATCTTCTCGTCCTTGGAGAGGGCCAGTTCGCCGGCGGCGAGCGGCGCAAGCAGCAGACCGGAGATGGAAAGGCCGGCCCTTTCCACGCAGCGGATCAGATTGTGGATGGCCGTCCGGGCGCCGGTGATGATCAGGGCTTCCACTTCGAGACGGACGCCGATCATGCCGCGGGGATCCTGGATGCCTTCCAGTCCGTCCACGAGGAACTGTTTCGGCACGACGCCGATGATTTCCCGTTCCGGCGGAAGCGCGATCACTTTGGCGGCCTGCAGCACCCGTTCGATGTCGTCCTGGCCGATCTCCCGGTCGTCGTTGGACACCGCCACGACGCCGTGGCTGGACTGCAGGCCGATATGGTTGCCCGATATGCCGACGTAGACGTCCGATATTTCCATGCCGACCATCCGTTCCGCGTTGCCGACGGCCGTCCGGATGGATTCGACGGTTTTGTCGATATCCACGATGGCGCCCTTGCGGATGCCTTCCGAGTCAGCGGATCCGACGCCGACGATGTTCAATTGTCCGCTGCTCACTTCTCCGATGATGGCGCGTACTTTGGAAGTCCCGATGTCCAAACTGACAATGATGTCACTGCCGCTCAAGCCGTTGGCACCTCCGTTTCACTGAATGCAGCCCGTCGCCTGGATCGAATGAATTCTGTATCCTTTCGATTAAATACATATTCCACATGGTTTGGCGTTTCCCTCTTTTTTCGGCAAGATTTTTGGTCCGTTGCAGGCGATTGTCGAACGGAGGAAGACCTTGGCGTGGCGGGAATCCCGCGGGGCTGCCTACCGGACTTTCAATCCGCCGCGGATGACGGCTTGCCGGCGGCATCCGGCTCGCCGCCGGATCCGTCCTTCGGGGGATACGGCACATGGGTGTTGGCTTCGAGCATCGTGATGATGCCCGGCTCGTATTCGTCGATGATGGCGCGCATGTAGTCGAGCCGGTCCGGCAAATAGCCGATGGTCGTCACCACTTCGAAGCAGGAACGCGTATACATGCGGATGCGATCCGGCCACGCGTCCGCCGGCTCCGGCTTGATCTGGGAGATGTCCGCGAGCAGATGGGCCGGCAGTCCGGCCAGCACTTCGGCCATCCGCCTGAGCAATTCCGACCCGGGTTCCCAGCCGGACAAAATCGGCAAATTGCGCACCGGCTCCCCTTCCGGCACCGGCACGTCCCGCCCGTTGGAAAGCAGCGCCCGGGGCTCCCCGTCCGGTCCGATCAGGTAGGCCACTTCCGGGTATTCCCGGATTTCGATGACGATGCGGCCGGGAAAACGTTTGGCCACGCGCGCTTCTTCCACGTTGGGCAGGCCCGCCGCCCGTTCCGTGAGCGTCCGGGCCGTTGCGGCAAAAAACGAATCGCCCTCGGCCACCCCGATGGCTTGTCTCACGTCGGCAAGCGGCGTATGCCGGATGCCGGTGACGTCGATGGTGTCGATTTTGCTGAGATCCGAACGAAAAAAAAGAATGAGCGCGATCACCGCGAAAAGAAAGAGAAGCAGCAGAGCCGCTTTTCCGCCGCCGCGCCTGTCGGGCTTCGGTTTTGCCAGATGCGGCACTCGTTCCCGTTCCACGTTTCACCTCGTTCATTATGGGAAACGCCGGGCCTTCCCGTCACTGGCGAACGGATGCCCCGGCGAAGCATTTCACGTCGCTTTGGCCGGCGCCGGCGCAAGCCGCCTGATGTCGGCGCCGAGTGAGGAAAACAGCCGCTCGATGCGTTCGTAGCCGCGGTCGATGTGGTGGATCTGTTCCACGATGGTCGTTCCCTTGGCGCACAGACCGGCGATGACGACCGCCGCGCCCGCCCGGAGATCGGTCGCTTCCACGGTCGTGCCGTACAGCCGCGGCACGCCCCGGATGAACGCGCTGTTCAGGTCCTGGCGGATGTCGGCGCCCATGCGGATGAGTTCGCCGATGTGCTTGAACCGTCCTTCGAAAATCGTTTCCTTCAGGATGCTGGTGCCGTCGGCAAGCGCGAGCAGCACCATCATCTGCGCCTGCAGATCGGTGGGAAAGGCCGGATACGGCGCCGTGACGATGCGGTCCACGGCTTTCGGCCGGCCGCTGGCGCTTACTTTCATTATATCATCGGCGACCGAAATTTGAACACCGGTCCGCCGCAGCACGTGAATGATGGCCGTCAGGTGCCGGGTGTTCACGTCCGTCAGCGTGATCTCGCCGCCGCTGGCCGCCACGGCGATCATCAGCGTGCCGGCCACGATGCGGTCGGGGATGATCCGGTACCGGCACGGGGACAGTTCATCGACGCCGTGGATCGTGATGACGTCGGTGCCGGCGCCGCTGATGCGCGCGCCCATCGCGTTCAGCATGTTGGACAGGTCGACGATTTCCGGTTCCCGCGCCGCGCCCTGGATCACCGTCGTGCCTTTTGCGGTGACGGCGGCCATCATGATGTTTTCCGTCGCGCCGACGCTGGGAAAATCGAGCATGATTTCCGTTCCGACCAGCCGGTCGGCCGTGCACGCGATCCGGCCTTCCGATTCGTCGATGACGGCGCCGAGCGCTTCGAGGCCTTTCAGGTGCAGGTCGATGCGCCGCGTGCCGATGGCGCAGCCGCCCGGTTGGTACACCTGCACGCTGCCCATTCTGGCAAGCAGCGGTCCCATCAGAAAGATGGACGATCGCATTTGGGTCATGAGTTCTTTGGGGATGTGGCTCGTGACGAGCCGCGTGGTGTCCAGCACGATGCGGTCGTCATGCCGCTCGGCGCGGCAGCCGAGCGCTCTCAGGATGTCGAGCATCACGTCGATGTCCAGCAGGCGGGGAACGTTTTCGATGACATGGACGCCCCTGGCCATGATCGCGGCCGCGAGGATCGGCAGGGCCGCGTTTTTCGCTCCGTGAATGCGCGCGGTTCCGAACAGAGGTTTTCCGCCCTCGATGATCAGCTTCTCCAATGTCTCACCTCCGATTACCGCTCGCCCACCACCCGCACTTCCGGCACCAAACGCACGCCAAACCGCTCTTCGACAACGGTCTGGATGTGTTCGATGAGGGCGAGGACGTCGCTTGCCGTCGCATTTCCGGTGTTGATGATGAAATTGGCGTGCAGAGGCGAAACTTGCGCGCCACCGATGCGGCATCCTTTCAGCCCGGCTTCCTCGATCAGTTTGGCGGCATGGCGGCCTTCCGGATTTCGGAAGACGCTGCCCGCGCTCGGTTCCTTGAGCGGCTGCGTGCGAAGCCGGCGGTCCTTGTAGGTGGCCATCGCCGCGGCGATTTCTTTGCGGTCCCCGTGCTCCAGCTCGAAGAGCGCTTCCGTCACGATGCCCTTCATTTCCTGCAGCCGGGAATGCCGGTAGGAAAACGCCAGCTGTTCCGCCGTCATTTCGGCCCATTCACCGGTTTCCAGAAGCACTTCGGCAATTTTCAAAACCCTGGCCGTCTCGCTCCCCTGGGCCCCCGCGTTCATGAAAACGGCGCCCCCGACCGAACCGGGAATGCCGCCGGCGAATTCAAGGCCGGTCAGCCCCTGCTTGCCGGCCAGAACCGACAGTTTGATCATGCTGAAAGCGCCGCCGGCCCGCACGGTCTTTCCATCAAACCGCACGAAGTCGAAGGCTTTGCCCAGCTTGATCACGACGCCCCGGATCCCTTTGTCGGTCACCAGCAGGTTGCTGCCCCGGCCGATGACAAGCCACGGCGTCTTCCTTTCGTGGAGCAGCCGCACGAGCCGGACGAGCTGGTCTTTCGTGTGCGGAATGACCATCACGTCCGCCGGGCCGCCGACCTGCCACGTCGTGTGCGGCGCCATCGGCTCGTTCGGAAGCAGCTGGCCGGCATCGAGGGATGCCAGTTCAGCCAAGAGGTGTTCCATCAGTCTTGCCTCCTTTGCCAGGAATTGGGGGCTGACGGAGGGAGGCCGGGATTTCTAGGTTATCGTATGTAAGCCCGGCACCGAGTGTGACAGCCGCCCATGGCCTGCGGGTCCGCGTCGGCCGGCCCGGCCGGTTCATCGCCGGGCGGCCCCGCGGCCCGCGGCCAAATCGCGAATCAGCGCGAGAATCGCGTCGTTTCCCGTTTTTCCGCCGGCTTCCCGCATCCGGCGGCGGATGTCCTCCCGCTTGTCCAACAGTTCGTGCACGCGGCGCACCAGACGTTCCGGCGTCAGGTGCTCTTCCTGCAGCGTCAGGCAAAAGCCCCGCTTCTCGAACGACGCCGCGTTCAAAATCTGGTCGCCGCGGCTGGCCTGGCGGGAAAGCGGAATGAGCAGCATCGGCTTTTCGAGGGCGAGCAGTTCGAAAATGGCGTTGGCCCCGGCGCGGGACACGGCCGCATCGGCCATCGCCAGAAGGTCGGCCAGCTCTTTGCCCGCAAACTCGAACTGGCGGTACCCCGGCCTGCCTTCCAGCGCCGGGTCGGCATTGCCCTTGCCGCAAATGTGGACGATCTGCACCCGTTTCAGAAGCTCGTCCAGGCTGTCCCTCACCGCGCGGTTGATCGCCCGGGAGCCGAGGCTGCCGCCCATCACGATCAGCACCGGTTTGTCCCGGCGGAATCCGCACATGCGTCTGCCGGCGTCGGCGTCGCCGGCGAACAGTTCCTCGCGGATCGGCGAGCCGGTGAGCACCGCCTTCCTTTCCGGCAGATGGCGCATCGTTTCCGGAAACGTGGCGCAGATGCGGGTGGCAAACGGCATCGCGATCCGGTTCGCGAGCCCCGGCGTCAGATCCGATTCATGGACGATGACCGGCACGCCGTTCAGGCGGCCGGCCACCACCACCGGCACGGACACGAACCCGCCCTTGGAAAACACGAGATCCGGCCCGATGCGGCGGATCAGCCGGACACTCTCCCAGATGCCCTTCAGGACGCGGAAGGGATCCCTGAAATTGTCGGGATGGAAATAGCGCCGCAGTTTGCCCGTGGAAATGCCGTAATAGGGGATTTCGCCAAATCCGGCAAGACCGGTGACGATGTCCCGTTCGATCCCGTTCCGCGACCCGATGTAATGGATCGCCCAGCCTTCTTCCCTGAGCTGCCGGAACAGCGCAACGTTCGGCATCACGTGGCCGGCCGTGCCGCCGCCGGTAAACACGATTTTCCGCATGCCTTTCCGGTCTCCTCCCCCTCGCGCGCCCGCACCCGTGCCGGGTTCGGGTGCCTTCATTTCGCGTATCGCGAGATGTTGAGCAATATGCCGATGGACGCCAGCACCAGCGTCAGCGAGGAACCGCCGGCGGACATCAGCGGCAGCGTGATGCCGGTGACGGGCAAAAGGCCGGTGACGACGCCGATGTTGATGACCGCCTGGACGGCGATCATGCCGACGATGCCGACGGCCAGAAGGCTCCCGAATGCATCCGGCGCCGCGATGGCGGTTCGCATGCCGCGCCAGACCAGCAGGAAAAACAGCAGGATGACGGCGGACGCCCCGATGAACCCGAGCTCCTCGGCGGTGATCGAAAAAATGAAATCCGTCTGCGGTTCGGGCAGGTAATTGTATTTTTGCCGGCTCATCCCGAGGCCGAGCCCGACGAGGCCGCCGGGACCGATGGCATAAAGCGACTGGATCGCCTGATATCCCGCGCCGAGCGGGTCGGACCACGGATCGAGAAACGCGGTGATCCGCCGGAGCCGGTACGGCGCCGCGGCGATCAGCGCGGCCAATCCGGCCAGGCCCGCCACGCCGAGCAGCACCAGATGCCGGATGCGGGCGCCCGCGGCGAAGATGACCATCAGGGTGGCGCCGACGAGCACCGCGCCGGTGCCGAGATCCGGCTGCAGCATGATCAGGCCGAAAGCGCCGCCGAGCACGGCCAGCATCGGCAGAAGGCCGCTGCGGAACGAGAGAATGCGGGACGGGTCTTCCGCCAGCGTCTTGGCCGCAAAAAGCACCATCGCAAGCTTCATGAACTCCGACGGCTGAATGCCGAAGGACGCGATGCCGAGCCAGCTTCTCGCCCCGCCGCGCACGACGCCGACGCCGGGCACCAGCACCAGCGCGAGCAGGACAAAGCCGAGGATGACCCCGATGTTGGCATATTTCATCCAGACTCTGTAGTCAACGCGCATCAGGAACGCCATGCCGGCCAGCCCGATGGCGGCGAACGCCAGCTGGCGCTTCAGGTAATAGAAACTGTCCCCGTAGTCATGCAGGGCCAGCACGGCGCTGGCGCTGTACACCATCACGAGGCCGATGGCCAAGATGAGCAGGGTCGGAAACAGAATCCAGAAATCGGGAGCCGGACGCGTGTTCGGCACGTGCAAGACCTCCTTGGCTTAAGGCGGGCCTGTTTCTTATCTAAAGCCTATGCACCGCCGCCTTAAACATGCGTCCCCGCTCCTCGTAGGACGCAAACATGTCCCAGCTGGCGCACGCCGGCGAAAACAGGACGACGTCGCCGGGCGCCGCTTCCCCGGACGCGAGGCGGACCGCCTCTTCCAGGGCTTCCGCCGCCCGCTTCGGGGAATCCGTTTCGACGACGCGGACCGCTTTCACGCCGGCTTCCCGGGCGAGCCGCGCCAGGCGGTGGCGGGTTTGGCCGAGCAGCACCGCCGCCCGGACCCGTTCGGCCAAGAGGGGTTCCAGCTCGCGGAAATCCGCCCCCCGGTCCATGCCGCCGGCGATCCAGACGACCGGCTCCCGGAAGGCGGCCAGCGCCATGGCCGCCGCGGCGGCGTTCGTCGCCTTGGAATCGTTGTACCAGCGGACGCCCCGCACTTCGGCCACCAGTTCCTGCCGGTGTTCGACGCCGCGGAACGAAAGCAGCGCTTCGCGGATGGCGGCCGGAGCGGCGCCCGCCGCCCGGGCGACGGCCGCCGCGGCCAGGGCGTTCTCCAGATTGTGCCTGCCCTTCAGCACGAGTTCGTCGGTGCGGGCAAGCGCCACCCGCCGGCCGTCCGGTTCGCGGAGCACGATGGCGCCGTCTTCCGCGAACGCCGATCCGTTTCCGAATTCTCCGCCGGCCGGCTCCCCGGCGGCGGAAAACGGAATGACCCTCGCCCGAAGCGACGGGGCGAGGGTGCGGCACGCCGGGTCCTCCCAGTTGAGGACGGCCGCGTCTTCTTCCGTCTGATTCGCAAACAGCCGGATTTTGGAGGCCCAGTAATCCTCCATCGTGCCATGGTAATCCAGATGGGTTTCGCTGAAATTGAGCAGGCAGGCGATTCGCGGGCGAAAATCTTTCGTGCCCTTCAGCTGGAAACTGCTCAGCTCCGCGACGATCCAGCGGCCCTCTTCGGCTTTTGCCGCCGCTTCGCACAGCGGCGTCCCGATGTTGCCGGCCACCAGCGGATTCAGACCGGCGGCCTCCAGCATGCGCCCGATCCAGGTGGTGGTCGTCGTCTTGCCGTTCGTTCCGGTGATGCCGATGATCGGCCCGCGGGCCAGATGCCAGGCCACCTCCACCTCGGTCACCGTTTCGATGCCCAGTTCGGCCGCCCTGGCAAGCGGCGGAATCCGGTACGGAATGCCGGGGTTTTTCACCACCAGCCGCACGCCTTCATGCACGATGCCGTCCGGATGACCGCCGCAGACGACGCGAACGCCGAGCGCCTCCAGCTCGTCCGCCTCCGGGCATTCGCTTCTCGGCTTGGCGTCGTTTGCCGTCACCCGGGCGCCGCAGCGGACGAACACTTTCGCCGCGGCTTGTCCGCTTCTGGCGAGGCCGAGAACCAGCACGTCCTGATCCCGGTAATCCCTTGGATGTCTCATGGCCCTAAAACCCCTCGTTCAAAAAAATGCCGCCGGCCGCAAAAAGAAGCCCCGCCGCCCAGAACGTGACGACGATCCGCCATTCGGACCAGCCCGACAGCTCGAAATGGTGATGGATCGGGCTCATTTTGAAAATGCGCTTGCCCCTCGTTTTGAACGACAACACCTGCAAAATGACCGAAAGAATTTCCAGCACGAAAACGCCGCCGATCACCACCAGCACGAGTTCCGTCTTCGTCAGCGCCGCCGCCGCGGCCAGTCCGCCGCCGATGGCCAGGGACCCCGTGTCCCCCATGAACACCTTGGCCGGATGGGCATTGAACACGAGAAAGCCGAGCAGCGCGCCGATCATCGCCGCGCTGAACACCGCCGCCTCGGGTTCGGTGCGGTACATGGCGATGATGCACAGCGCCCCGAAGGCGATGGCGCCGGTGCCCGACAGAAGCCCGTCCAGCCCGTCCGTGAAGTTGACCGCATTGGAAAAACCGAGCATGAACAGAATGAGGAACGGGTAATACAGCCAGCCCAAATCCAGGGAAAAGCCGAGCGGCGGAAAATAGACGCGCGTGTCGTGTCCGGACGCCGCCAGCATCCAGCAGACGACCGACGCCACCGCAAGCTGGCCGGCGAGCTTCTGCCCGGCGGTCAGGCCCAGGGAGCGCTTGAAGACGATTTTGATGTAGTCATCCAGAAACCCGACGAATCCGAACCCGAGGGCGGCGACGAGCAGCACGTAAAATTCCCGGCTGCCGCCGGCAAACCGGTAAAACGCCACGGCCGCCGTCAGCAGGATGATGATGCCGCCCATCGTCGGCGTGCCTTTTTTCTTCAGGTGTCCCGCCGGACCTTCCGCCCGGATTTGCTGTCCGAATTTCAGCCGCCGAAGAAGCGGAATCAGGAGGGGGCCCAGCATGACGGAAAGCACGAAGGATGCCCCCATCGTGATCAAAACGACGGAAAAATCCACCCTTGACCCTCTTTTCCAGACGAAAATGTCAAAGCAGCGCCCGGATGACGTCCTCCAGCCGCATGCCGCGGGAAGCCTTGAACAGCACCATGTCGTCCGGCCCGGCCAGGCGCTCCAGGCGCTTCGCGAGGGCCTCCTTGTCGCGGAAGGCTTCCGCCCGCCCGTTTCCGAAACGGGGCAGGCACTCCTCCGCAATATATGCCGCCAGCTCGCCGTAAGTCAAGACATAATCGATGCCGGCGGGGTCCAGCCCGGCCCCGATCTCCCGGTGCAGCCGCTCGCCCGCCTCCCCGAGCTCCAGCATGTCGCCGAGCACCGCGATTTTGCGGCCGCGGCACGGCAGTTCCCGAAGCAGCGACAGGGCGGCTTTCACGGCGGTCGGACTGGCGTTGTACGCGTCGTTGAGCAGGATCGCGCCGGAGGCGGCCCGGAGCGTCTCGCTGCGCATCCCCGCCGGCTTCATCCCGGCCAGGCCGTCCCGGATCCGGTCTTCCGGCACGCCGTACAGGCGGGCGACGGCCACGGCGGCCATCGCGTTCAGCGCGTTGTGCCGGCCGGGAAGCGGCACGAACAGATTGCGGATCGCCACGCCGCCGGGACCGCGCGCCGAAAACCGGCACCCGTCCAGGGAAACGGCAACGTCCGCCGGAACGTAATCGTTGTCGCGGCCGAGCCCGAAGCGGATTTTCGCGCCGGACAGCCGGCCGGCTTCTTCGCCGACCAGCCGTTCCAGGAGCGGTTCGTCGCCGTTGTAGATGAGGGCGCCGTCTTCCTTCAGGCCGGCGGTGATTTCGAATTTCGCCCGGGCAATGGCCTCCCGGCTGCCGAGCTGCTGCAGGTGGGCTTCGCCGATGTTGGTGATGACGGCCGCGTCGGGCGCGGCGATGGCGGAAAGCGCCGCGATTTCGCCCGCGACGCTCATGCCCATCTCCAGCACGGCGAATTCGGCGTCTTCCGCCATGTCCAGAATCGTCAGGGGCAGGCCGATGTGATTGTTCAGATTGCCCGCCGTTTTGTGCGTGCGGTACATGGACGAAAGCGCGGCGTGAATCATGTCTTTCGTGGACGTTTTGCCGCAGCTGCCCGTGACGCCGATCACCCGGACGCCAAGCCGGCGGCGCCAGGCGGCGGCCAGCTGCTGGAGCGCCAGCAGCGTGTCGTCCACGAACACCGCCGGCAGCCCTTCGGGCGGCTCGCCGCGGCCGCGCTGCCACAGCGTCGCCGCGGCGCCGCGGCGTTGGGCTTCCCCGGCGAAGTCGTGCCCGTCAAACCGCTCGCCGGCCAGCGGCACGAACAGCCGGCCGGCCAGCTCTTCCCGCGAATCCCGCCCGACGCCGTTGACCGTGACGCCCGCATGCCGGGCGTCCGTTTCCGCGCCCGGAATCATGGCGGCGATCTCGGCAAGCGAGGCCCGGATCATCGGCCGGGCCCTCCGATGGCCTCGCGGATGGCTTCGCGCGCCACCTGCCGGTCGTCGAAGTCGATGGTGCCGTTTTTCAGAATCTGGTACGTTTCATGCCCCTTGCCCGCAATCAGCACGACGTCCCCCTTCCCCGCCGCCGCGACGGCGCGGCGGATCGCTTCGCGGCGGTCTTCCACCGCCTCGCAGCGGTCTTCCGGAAACCCGCTTTCGCGGATGCCCTCCATGATTTCACGGATGATCGCCATCGGCTCTTCGCTTCTCGGGTTGTCGCTGGTGACGAACACAAGATCGCTGTATTCCGCGGCGATGCGGCCCATGACGGGCCGTTTGGCCCGGTCCCGGTCGCCGCCGCAGCCGAACACGGTGATGATGTTGCCTTCGGCGAACCGGCTGATGCTCCGGAGGGCGTTTTCCAGCCCGTCCGGCGTATGGGCGTAGTCGACGAGCACGAGGAACTCCTGCCCGGCGTCGACCCTCTCCATGCGCCCTTCCACCGGTTCCGCGGCCTCCAGGGAGCGGATGACGGCGTCCAGGCCGATGCCTTCCACAAGGGCCGCCGCCGCCGCGGCCAGGGCGTTGTGGACGTTGAATCCGCCGATCAGCTTCATGTTTACCCGGCCCGCGCCGAAGGGGGTGACCAGGGTGAAGGCCGTTCCCTTCGGGCTGACGTCGATGTCCCGGGCCGTCACGTCCGCTGCCCGGCCGACGCCGTAGGTGACCACCTGGGCGCCCGTCAGCCGGGCGTATTCGGCCGACGCCCCGTCATCCGCGTTCAGCACGGCAAACTGCCGCTCCCTGCCCGGCCCGTCGCTGGAAAGCCGGGCGAACAGCAGGCCCTTGGCGGCGCGGTAGCGCTCCATCGTCTGGTGGTAATCCAGGTGATCCTGCGTCAGATTGGTGAAAACGGCCGTGCGGAACCGGCACCCTTTCACGCGGCCGAGCTCCAGCGCATGGCTCGACACTTCCATGGCGCAAACCTCGACCCCGGCGTCGGCCATCCAGCGCAGCGTGCGCTGCAGGTCCGGCGCCTCCTGGGTCGTCCGCTCCGCCGGCAGCTTCACGTCGCCGTACCGGACGCCGATCGTCCCCATCACGCCGGTTTTGAACCCGGCGTCCGCAAAAATGCGGTCGATCAGCCGGGTGACGGTCGTCTTGCCGTTCGTCCCGGTGACGCCGATGAGTTTCATGTCCCGGCTCGGGTAGCCGTGAAAATGGGCCGCCAGCCAGCCGACCGCTTCCCGGGTGTCCCTGACGATCAGCTGGGGGACGGGGAGAAACGGCAGTTCCTTCTCCGCGACCACCGCGCCCGCGCCTTTGGCCACCGCTTCCGCGGCGAACCTGTGCCCGTCGTGGACGCTGCCGGGAATGCAGACGAACACGTTGCCCGGCTCGATGAGCCGGTGGTCCGCCTGCACGCCGGTCACGGTGACGTCGCCGTCCCCGACGAGCCTGGAGAACGCCAGCAAATCCGCAAATTCCCTGAACTTCATGGCCATTTCCGTCATCTCCCCATTTGCGTCCGCTTACCCCATTATAGCACGATCTGCCTTCCATCTATTCACGTTCCGGCTTGACATCCGCCAGAAACACGCGGATTTCCGATCCCCGCAGGAGGCGGGTTCCCGGTTTCGGCGCCTGGCTGATCACGGTGTTGCCGCTGCCGGCCTTCACGATGCGAAAATCGGACCCGAGATCGCGGAAGATTTCGCCGACGGTCATGCCCACGAGGTCGGGCACCTCCACGTAGGGCACGTCGCCGAGTTCCGGGCGGACCCGCTTTTCCAGCTGTTCCCCGCGCCGCTCCACCCCGAGGTAGCGAAGCGCTTCGTCTAGAATGTTGCGCACGATCGGCGCCGCCACGAGGCCGCCGAACTGGATCGTCTGGGGGTCGTCCACGGCGATGTACACCAGGATGCGGGGATCGTCCGCCGGCGCAAAGCCGATGAACGACACGATGTGTTCGTCCGCCAGATACCGTCCGCCGGACGCCTTCTGCGCGGTGCCCGTCTTGCCGCCGACGCGGAAGCCGTCGATGTAGGCGTTTCGCCCGGTGCCGTTGGCCACCACGCTTTCCAGCGCTTCGCGCACTTTCCGGCTCGTTTCTTCCGAGATGACCCGGCGCACCAGTTCCGGCTCGAAAGTTTCCACCGTCTCGCCCGTTTCCGGATGGATCCACGCCTTGGCCACGCGGGGCCGGTACAGCTTTCCGCCGTTGACGGCGGCGGCGACGGCGGCCGCCTGCTGGATCGGCGTCACCGACACCCCCTGGCCGAAGGCGGTCGTCGCCAGCTCCACCGGCCCGACCTTTTCGACGTCGAACAAAATGCCCGCGGCTTCGCCGGTCAAATCGATGCCCGTTTTCTTGCCGAAGCCGAACCGCCCGATGTAGTCGAACAGGGTTTCCTTGCCGAGGCGCTGGCCGAGCACGACGAAGCCGGGGTTGCAGGAGTTTTCCACCACCTCGAGGAACGTCTGGCTGCCGTGGCCTCCCTTTTTCCAGCAGCGGAGCGTGGCGCCGGCCACCTCGATCGATCCCTTGTCAAAAAAGTGGTCATGATGGAGGTCCACCTTCCCTTCTTCCAGCGCCGCGGCCAGGGTGATGATTTTGAAGGTGGAACCGGGTTCGTAGGTCATCCAGATCGGCAGGTTGCGGTTGTAGATTTCCGCGTCGTAGGCCCGGTAATTGGCGGGGTCGAACGTGGGCCTGGCGGCCATGGCGAGAATTTCGCCGTTTGTCGGATCCATGGCGATGCCGATGACGTGTTTCGGCTGGTACTGAAGCACCGCCTGGTCCATTTCCCGCTCCAAGATCGCCTGGATGTGCCGGTCGATGGTGAGCATGAGGTGGAGCCCGTCCCGCGGCTCCTCATACCGGTCGACGGAACCGGGCATCCGCCGTCCCCGGGCATCCGCCAGAAACGACACGTGGCCGCTGATGCCGGTCAATTTGCCGTCGTACTTCAGCTCGACGCCGGCCAGCCCCTGGCTGTCGATGCCGGTGAAGCCGAGCACGTGGGCGGCGAGCGAGCCGAACGGATAATGGCGCTTGTGATCTTCCGCCACGTAGATGCCGGGAAGACCCAGCTTTTCGATTTCGTCCGCTTTCTCCGGCGAAATTTTCCGCCCTTTCGGCTGCAGCTTCACCACGAGCTGCCGCTTGGTCAACAGGCGCCGGAAATGCTCTTCGCTCATGTCCAGAATGCCCGTCAGCGCCGCGGCCGTCTTTCCGGCGTCCTCCACCTGCGCGGGAATCGCCATCACCGTCGGCGTGCTGATGTCGTAGGCGAGCCGGACGCCGTTCCGGTCCAGAATGTCGCCGCGCTTGGCGGCGAACGGGATGTTGCGCCGCCAGGTGTCCTCCGCCCGGGCGGCCAGTTCCTCCCCCCGCCAAAGCTGCACCCAGGCCAGCCTGGCGATGAGCGCCAGAAACACGAAAACGCCGGCCAAAAGCATGGCGGCCAGCCGCCGGCGGATGGCGGCCTCCGACACTTTCATCCGTTCTCCCCCCGCGGAATTCGGCTCACGGATGCAACCATCCGTTCATCATGAGCGTATTCATTCCGCTCCGGGGTTAGAACAAGCCGCCGGTCCCCTCCTTTCGCCGGCACCGTCCGCCTGGCGTCCGGATCGTTTCGCAGCCCGTTTCGCGGCCGGCGCCTTCCGCCGGACGCCTGATTTCGCGCAGGCGGCGCCCGCCGGGCGCGGCGTTCACGACGGTCGGCCGTCCGTCGGCCCGGACGACGCGGCCGCCGTTTCCACCTTGCCGCCGGGCGGCGAGCCCTCCCCGCCGTCCGCCAGCCCGTCACCGCTCTCTGCATCCGGCCGGTAGGGCGAAAACGTCACCCGCACCCGGAACGCCTCGCCCGTTTTCGTGACGGTCTGCCCGTCGGCATACCCTTCTCCGGCAAACGAACATTCGGCGCCGAGCAGCGAACAGATTTCGAGCACGTCCCGCATCGCCCGGCCGGTCACGTCGGGAAACGCGATGTTCTTGGCGTCCCCGGCCAGCACGTACGCTTTCTGTTCCGCCGCCACCGCCTCGCCCGGCGCCGGGTGCTGGGCCGTCACCTTCGTCCCCGCGCCCAGCGCTTCGACGGCGATGCCGTACCGCGCCAGGGCGCCGGCGGCTTCCGCCACCGTTTTGCCGACGAGATCCGGCATCGTGACCGCCGTGGCGTGCCGGGCCTGGGCGATGCCGGCTTTTCCGCCTTTGGCCGCCGCGTTTTCCTTCTCGACGCCGAGATAACGGAGCGATTTCAGCATGATGTCCCGGAACACGGGCGCGGACACGTCGCCCCCGCGCCGGTAGTCGCCGCCGATGTCCGGGTCGTCGATGACGACCAGCAGGGCGATTTTCGGATCGTCCGCCGGCGCAAAGCCGATGATGGAGACGACGTAGCGGTCCTGCGCATATTTGCCGTCCACGACTTTCTGCGCCGTCCCCGTCTTGGCCGCCACCCGGTAGCCGTCCAGGTACACCCGCCGGCCGGTGCCGATGTTCTGGTCGGACACGACCTGCTCCAGATAGTCCCGCACTTCGCGCGCCGTCTTTTCCGAAATGACCCGCCGCACGACCTGCGGTTCGAACGTTTCCAGCACCCCGCCCGTGGCGGGATCGCGCACTTCCTTGACCAGTAGCGGCTTCATCAGATTGCCGCCGTTGGCCACCGCCGAAATGGCGGCGATCTGCTGGATGGCGGTCACCGTGACGCCCTGGCCGAACGTGGCGTTGGCCACTTCCGCGGGATAATAGAAATCGATTTTTCCCTTGATCTCGCCGGGCAGCTCGATGCCGGTCGGCCGGCCGAAGCCGAATTTTTCGATGTACGAACGGAGCTTCTCCGCGCCGAGCATTTCGTAGCCGAGCTTGATGAACGCCACGTTGCTGGACCTTTTCAACCCTTCCAGATAGGTGATTTCCCCCCATCCCCGGCGGTTGTTGTGGTCGCCCATGACGGTGCCGGCCACGTTGATCCGGCCCGACATGTAGGTGGCGTCCGGATCGAAAAGCCCTTCTTCGACGGCGCCGGCGAGGGTGACGATTTTGAACGTGGAGCCCGGTTCAAACTGGGAGCTGACCGCACGGTTCATGGCAAAGTCCGGCCGGTCCGCATATTCCCAGTACACGTTCGGGTCAAAGGTCGGCCAACTGGCCATGCCGAGAATTTCCAGCGTGTTCGGATCGGCGGCGATCACCGTGGCGGCCGCCGGCCGGTATTCCTCGTACATCGCCTCGAGCGCTTCCTCGATGAACAGCTGGATGTTCCGGTCGATGGTGAGCACGAGGTGCTTGCCGTCCTCCGGCAGGGTGACGGAAGCCTTGCCTTCCGGCAGTTCGTAGCCGAGGGCGTCTTTCTCGTAAACGATCCGCCCTTCCTTCCCCCGCAAAAGCTCGTCAAAATGGAGCTCCAGACCGCTGCGCGCCACGTCGTCCTTGTCCACGTACCCGATCACGGAGGCGGCCAGCCGGCCGGCGGGATAGTAGCGTTTTTTGCCTTCGATGAGATAGACGCCCTGCAGGCCGAACTTTTCCCTGGCTTCCCTGATCCGTTCAGCCGTCTGCCGGTCGATCTTCCATCCTTCGTTGCGGATTTCCGCCTGGGCGAGCAGTTTCCCCTCCCTGTTTTTCGCCGTCACGCGGCTGCGCAGCTTTTCCAGACCTTCGGGAGTGTCCATGCCAAGAAGAGGAGCCAGCGTGTGCACGACAAGCTCCTCCTGTCCGTATTCATGAATGAGCCGCGGGTTGACGGCCACCGTGTAGGCGTCGCCGTCCTGCGCCAGCACATGGCCGTTCCGGTCCAGGATCTGGCCGCGCACCGGCTGAAGCACCACTTCCCGGCTCCACAGGTCTTCCGCCTTGGCGCGCAGCTCCGCGCCGTGAACCACCTGCACAAAATAAAGCTTGAGCGTCACCCCGATCCACAAAAGGGTAAACACCACGCCGACGACGAGCGAACGGATCCGGATGCGTTTTTCCATGAGCGTCTGCTGCCTTTCCGTCGAGATGTGCCGTTACCTGGAAAACGCGACGTCCCTTCCCGCCGCGCCGGGCCGGTCCGGAATTTCGCTGACTTCCCCTTCTTCCGCGGGACGGAGGCCGAGCAGCTTGGCCTTTTCGATCAGCCGCTTCGGATCGTTCAGCACGTTGACTTCCAGCTGGAGCGTGTTGTTTTCGTTTTCCAGCCGCTGGATTTCGTTTTCCAGCTGCTGGATTCTGGCGTTCACTTCATAGATTTGGGCGTAGCGGAAAATGACGAGTCCGGCGGCCGTCACGCAGATGAGCACGGCAAAAAGGTAGAACAGCTTTTCCATGACCGGAATCGGTTTCCTGCGGCGCACGACGCGGCGCGCTTCCCCCCGGAGAGCCTGTTCCCGCTTCTCCCTGATCGCCAGATTCCCCTGCACGTACATCATGCAGTTCCCCCTCGACAATCCTTTCGCGAATATCCCCTATCGTTTCTCCGCGATCCGCAGCTTGGCCGAACGGGCGCGGGGATTCGCCCCGGTTTCGGCGGGGCCCGGCACGATCGGCTTTTTCGTCAGGATGCGGAGGAGGCCTTCGCTGTTGCAGACGCATACCGGAAAATCCGGCGGACACGTGCATCGGCCGGCATGGGCCGAAAACACCTGCTTGCAGATGCGGTCTTCCAGCGAATGGAACGTGATGACCGCCACCCGTCCGCCGGGAGCGAGACATCGGACCGCCTGCTCCAGGGCGTCCCGGAGAGCGCCCAGTTCGTCGTTGACGGCGATCCGGAGCGCCTGGAAGCTGCGCCGGGCCGGATGCGGACCGCTTCGCCGCGCCGCGGCCGGAATCGCTTCCTTGATCAGTTCCGCCAGTTCGCCGGTGGTGCGGATCGGCGCCGTCTCCCGCCGTTTGACGATGCGGGCGGCGATGCGGGCGGCGAACCGTTCCTCGCCGTAGGCCGACAGGATGCGGGCGATTTCCCGCTCCGGCCATTCATTGACGATGTCGCGGGCGGTGAGCGCCGACCGCCGGTCCATGCGCATGTCCAGTTCCGCATCGTGCTGGTAGCTGAAGCCGCGTTCCGCCTCGTCAAGCTGCGGCGAGGAAACGCCGAGATCGAACAGGATGCCGTCCACCTGCGGCACGCCGTCTTTCTTCGGGACGAAGGGCAGGTCCGCCAGCACCCGTTCCAGATGGCGGAAGTTTTCGTTCACCAGCGTCACGCGGTCCCGGTGCGCCGCCAGTTTCTTTTCGGCATGTCCGATGGCCGTTTCGTCCCGGTCGAAGGCGACAAGCCGCCCGCCGGACGAAAGCTTCTCCAGGATGGCAACGGCGTGGCCGGCACCCCCGAGCGTGCAGTCCACGTAGATGCCGTCCGGTTTCACGGCAAGGCCGTCCACCGCTTCATGCAGCAGCACCGTCACATGGCGAAACAAGGCGCGTTCCTCCCGCGGTCCGGTCTACAGATCCAGGTTGAAATCCACCAGTTTTTCGGCGATGTCGTTGAACGATTGTTCGGAAAGCTTCGAATAGGCTTCCCAGTTTTCCTTGCTCCAGATTTCCACCCGGCTGGACACGCCGATGATGACGCAGTCCTTGTCCAGCCCGGCGTGCTCCCGCAGGTTGGCGGGAATGTTGACCCGGCCCTGCCTGTCCAGCTCGCATTCCGTCGCCCCGGCAAGGAAAAAGCGCGTGAACGCCCGGGCGTCGGCTTTCATCAGGGGCAGCGCCTTCAGCTTTTGCTCCATGGCGGCCCATTCCTGCTGCGGGTACACGAACAGGCAGTTGTCCAGCCCGCGGGTGATGACGAAGGTGGGACCGAGGGCATCGCGAAACTTGGCCGGTATCGTCAGCCGGCCTTTGTCATCGATGCTGTGCTGGTATTCGCCCATGAACATCGATGGCTCCCCCTTTGTCCCCCTTTATCCTCCACTTTACACCACTTTGCCCCACTTTGGAATACCTTTTCTCCACCAAATAAAAAATTCCTGCCGGTTGGCAGGAACTTTTTTGCAGCGGCTGCCGCCGTTTTCCTTTGGTTGCGGGTTTCGGGCTGCCGCCGGCCGCAATCGCGGCGCGGGGCGGTTCCGGCGCCCGGCCGCCTCACGTTTCCGGCGGGTTTTCGCCGGCCTGCCGCCGCACCCGCCGTTTTTTCAGGGCGTTGCGGGCGATCCAGGCTCCCGGCGCCGCCGCGGCCGCAACGAGCACCAGCACGGGCAGCGCGCCGGCCAGAAACACGAGGCAGTCGCCCAGGAAACGGATCACTCCTTGCGTGCCGTCCACGAAAGCCGATCCGATCCGGGAGAGAAGCGCGTCGTCGCCCGGCCGCCGGATGCCGTCTTCGATCACCTGGTACATGTACAGCTCCACCGTGGAGTAGGCCGCGTTTTCGTTGATGTAGCGGATTTTCCCCTTCAGCGCTTCGATGTCTTCCTGCACCCGGGCCAGTGCGTTGGAAAACTCCAGCAAATCTTTCGCTTCCGCGGCCTGCTTCATGAGTTCCAGAAGCCGCGCTTCCACGGCTTCCTTCGCCCGCAGCCGGGCGGACAGGTCGACGTATTCCTCGGTGACGTCCTCGCCGCGCACGCTGCGCCGGAATTCGCGGCCTTTCTTCAGTTTTTCCAGTTCCGCAAGAAACGGCCGGAAGCCGTCCGCGGGCACTTTGATCGTGAAGTTTCCGCCGATTTCCCGGACGTTCCGGCTGTCGCTGAAATGGAGCAGGTAGCCGCCGGACCGGGCGACCAGCCCTTCGAGCTCGTCCCTGGCCCGGTCGAAATCTTCCACTGCCATGTCGACGTCGGCGGAATAGATGATTTTCCGCTGGCCGGTTGGCTCCGCCGTGACGATGGAAACGCCGGCGGCGGACGATGAAGATCCGTCCGGCGAAAAACCGGCCGAAACGGAAACGGCGGAACCGTTTCCGTCCGCACGCAGATTGTCGCCCGTGTCCGCCGCACCGCCCTTGCCGGCCGCATCCGCGAACGCGACGCCGGCCGCGCCGTCCGCCGTTCGGGACGGCGCGGCGCCCGCCGCGGGCCGTTCGGCCGCATTCCGCACTGCGCCGCAACCGGCCGCAAGAGCCACCCCGGCCCAAAGCATCGCCGCCACCAAGAGCGCCGTCCGCCGTGCGCGGAACCGGCCGGACGGCCCGCCGCCATTCGCCGGCGCTGTGGCCGTTGCCACCGGACGGGCGCCGAACCGGCCGGACAGCCATCGCCGCATGCCGTCCGCCCGGCCTTCCCGGCGTTTGACCGCCCGAAGTGCCGACCCGCTCAACCGTCCTTTTTCGTCCACCGCGAACCCCCCGTTTCCGCAAGTCCGGCCTTTGCCTTCTTTTTGCCTTCGGACCTGCTTGCGATAGGATGTCTTTGCCATATACGACGGTTTTTCGGGGGCCAAATGTTGCAAGGTCACGTTTCGCGGAGATTTGAAAAAATGAAATGCATGAAATCCATCCCACCGCATCGGTGGATTTCATGCATTCCGTTGCGGCGGCCGCTCAGTGCGCCGCCCAGCTGTCAAGATACCTGGCCTGATCCTCCGACAGCCGGTCGATGGCAATGCCGAGGGATTCCAGCTTCAGCCGGGCCACCTGCTCGTCGATGGCATAGGGCACGTTGAGCACCCGGCTGCCGATTGCCCTGTAGTGTTCGTTGACGTATTTCAGCGACAGCGCCTGCAGGGCGAACGTCATGTCCATGATTTCCGCCGGATGCCCGTCTCCCGCCGCCAGATTGACCAGGCGCCCTTCCGCCAGCAAATACAGCCGGCGGCCGTCTTTCAGGCGGAATTCTTCGATGTTTTTCCGGACGATGCGGCGGGCAACCGCGAGCGCCTCGAGCTCCGGCTTGTTGACTTCCACGTCGAAGTGGCCGGCGTTGCACAGGATCGCCCCGTCCTTCATCACTTCATAGTGCTCGCCGCGGATCACGTCCCGGTTGCCCGTCACCGTCACGAAAAGGTCGCCGATTTTCGCCGCCTCCTTCATCGGCAGCACGGTGAACCCGTCCATGTACGCCTCCACCGCCTTGATCGCGTCCACTTCCGTGACCGCCACCCTGGCGCCGAGGCCTTTGGCCCGCATGGCGACGCCTTTGCCGCACCAGCCGTAGCCGCACACGACGACGGTTTTGCCGGCCACGACCAGATTCGTCGTCCGGTTGATGCCGTCGAACACCGACTGTCCCGTGCCGTAACGGTTGTCGAACAGGTATTTGCAGAAGGCGTCGTTCACCGCCACCATCGGAAATTTCAGGCGTCCTTCCTTCTCCAGCGCCTTCAGCCGCAGGATGCCGGTCGTCGTCTCCTCCGCTCCGCCGCGCACCTTCGCCAGAAGATCCGGCCGTTCGGCATGAAGGATCGTCACCAGATCCCCGCCGTCGTCGATGATGAGATCCGGCCCCGTTTCCAGCGCCTTGATCAAATGCGTTTTGTATTCCTCGGGCGTCGGATTGTATTTCGCGAAAACGGTGACGCCGTCTTCGACCAGCGCCGCGCACACGTCGTCCTGCGTGGACAGCGGGTTGCTGCCGGTGATCGTCACGTTCGCGCCGCCCGCCTGGATCACTTTGGCCAGATAGGCGGTTTTCGCCTCCAGATGGAGGGAAATCGTCACGTTCAGCCCCGCGAACGGCCGCTCCCGCTCGAATTGCTCGCGGATCCGGTTCAGCACCGGCATGTGGGCCGCCGCCCAGTCGATTTTCAGATGCCCCTGCGGCGCCAGTCCGGGATCCGCAATGATGCTTCGTTCCCTTGCGTTCATCCGATCGCTTCCTCCTCATCGATTGAAAAATCTACAGCCTTGAGCGAATGAAAAATGAAATGAATAATGAAAAGAAACGAAAAACCGGAACAACCCCCTCAACGCCAGCCTTTAACGCCAACAGAGGCCCGCCTTTTTCAGCGCGTCCAGAAACGGCGGCGGCGGCGGCGCTTCGAAGAAGCGCCCGTCGGGCAATTCGATGCGCCAGGCGTGCAGCAGCTGGTGGTTCAATCCGGCCAGCGGTTTCCCGCCATATTTGACGTCGCCCGCAAGGGGATGGCCGATGCTCCGGAAATGGGCCCGGATCTGGTGCGTCCGGCCGCTCACCAGCTCCACCTCGACCAGCGAGTAACGTTCCGCCGAGGACAGCACCCGGTACCGCGTCTCCGCCTCTTTCGCCGCCGCAACCGCTGCCTGGCCGTCCGCCGCCTGGCGGTCCCCGCCGCGCGCCACGCGCGTCACGTTGCTTCCGTCATCCCGCACCAGGGCTTTGCGGATCGCGCCTTCGCCGGACAGACGGCCCTCCACCACCGTCAGGTAAAATTTGCCGATCCGTCTCTCCTTGATCCACCGGTTCAGCTGATGGAGCATTCCCGCGGTTTTGCCCACCAGCACCAGGCCGCTTGTGTTGCGGTCGAGCCGGTTGGCCGGCGCCGGCAGAAACAGGCGGCTGTCAAGCTCCCCCTTGCGGTACAGATAGGCATGGACCCGGCTGATCAGCGTCCGCTTCTGCTCCGTGCGGTCCGGATGGGTCAGGAGGCCGGCCGGCTTGTTCACGACGATTAGTTCCGCGTCTTCGTACACGACGTCGATGTTGGCGCTCACGCCGGTGAACTTCCGCTCCGGTTCCCGGCGGCGGCTCGCTTCCGCAAACGCTTCTTCCTCCATGAAGATCGTCAGTTCGTCGCCGGCGGCCAGCTCGTAGTTTTGCTTTTTCCGCTTGCCGTTCACCCGGACTTTGCCCTGATCGATCATTTTGTAGAGCTGTCCGAGGGGCATGTTCGGCATCAGCGTCCGCAAATAGCGGTGCAGCCGCTTGCCGCTCTCCGAAACGGTCACCCGGCGGGTGATCATGGCGGGTCGCCCTCCCGTCTTCCGGCTTGGTCGTTGGGTCGATGGTTCCATTATAGGTGAAAAAGCGGCCAAAGCAAACGCGCGCCCGCTCCGCATTCCCCGTCCGCCGGCCGCGCCGTCCGCCCCGGCCGGCGGACGCAAGCGACAACACGTCCCCCGTCAACGCAAAAAACGAAAAAAAGCGGCAGGATGCCGCTTGCCAAACGCACCGGCAAAAAAGGAGCGGCCGGGCGCCGCCTTCGCGCCGCGCCCGCCGCTCCCGAAAGCAGCCGTTTCCTCAGCGGAGTTTCCAGACCGTTTCGCCGAGCAAAAGCTCTTTGCGGAACTGCAGCGGATCCGTGTTCCGGCCGATGACCAGGCACTCGATGCCCGCCATCTCGGCGAAGTCCGCCAGCTGCTCCGCGGTCACGTGGTAGGAAAAGCCGGTGTGGTGCGCTCCGCCCGCCCGGATCCACATCTCGACGCCGTCCTTCAGGTTCGGCAGCACCTTCCAGAGCACGCGGGCGACGGGCAGCTTCGGCATCGCGTGCACCGGCTCGACGGCCTCCACCTCGCTGACGAGAAGGCGGAACCGGTGGCCGAGATCGATGATGGAAGCGTTGACCGCCGGGCCGGACCGGCCGTTGAACACAAAGCGCGCCGGGTCTTCCTTGCCGCCGATGCTCAAGGGGTGCACTTCGATGCGGGGTTTGTCCGCCGCGATCGTCGGGCAGATTTCCAGCATGTGGGCGCCCAGCACGAGCTCGTTGCCGGGCTCCAGGTGATACGTGTAATCCTCCATGAACGAGGTGCCCCGGTTGCCGGCGATGATTTTCATCAGGCGCACCAGCGCGGCGGTTTTCCAGTCGCCTTCGCCGGCGAAGCCGTATCCCTGCTCCATGAGGCGCTGCACCGCAAGGCCCGGCAGCTGGCGCATGCCGTGCAGGTCTTCGAAGGTGGTGGTGAAGGCGGTGAATCCGCCCTCCTCGAGGAACGACTTCAGGGCAAGCTCCACCCGGGCCTGATAGCGGATCGCGTCGCGGACCGGCCCGTCCGTGCGCCCTTCCGGCACGATGTCGTATTTTTCCGCGTACTCGTCCATCAGCCGGTTGACGTCGGCGTCGGACACCCGGTTCACCCGCTCCGCCAGATCGCCGATGCCGTAGCCGTTCACCGACCAGCCGAAGACGATTTCGGCCGACACCTTGTCGCCTTCCGTCACCGCCACCTGGCGCATGTTGTCGCCGAAGCGGGCGACTTTGAGGGTTTTGCTTTCCATGAAGGCGACGGCCGTGCGCATCCAGGCGCCGATGCGGGCGCGCACGTCCGCCTCTTCCCAGTGGCCGAACACGATTTTGCGGCCGAGTCCGAGTCTGGCGGCGATGTGGCCGTGCTCCCGGTCGCCGTGGGCGGACTGGTTCGTATTCATGAAGTCCATGTCAATGGTGGACCAGGGAATGTCGCGGTTGAACTGGGTGGCAAAATGCAGGTACGGCTTTTTCAGCTGGGACAGGCCCGCGATCCACATTTTCGAAGGCGAGAACGTATGCATCCAGACGATGACGCCGGCGCATTCGTCCGCGTGATTGGCATCCAGCATGAAGCGGCGGATCGCGTCGGGCGTCGTCAGCACCGCTTTGAACACCACCCTGCAGGGAACGGCGGGGTCCTGATCGAGGCCATCCGCGATCCTGCGGGCGTTCCGCTCCACTTCTTCCAGCGTCTCCGGCCCGTACAGATGCTGGCTGCCGGTCGCAAACCAAAATTCATAGGGCTTGACGGTCAACATGACGGTCTTCCTCCCGTTTCTTTTTCAAATGGATGCGGTTTTTGGGCGCCCCGCTCAGCGCGCGGCTTCCTTGATTTCTTTCAGGCGCTTCATCACGTCGTTGCCGCCGCGGCCGAAATAATCGTGCAGCAGTTCGTATTCCCGGTACAGCCGGTCGTACACCTTCACGTGCTCCGGAATCGGCTTGAACGTTTCCTCCTTCACCCGGGCCATCGCCTTCGCCGCGTCCACGATGGAGTCGTACCCGCCCCGGACGGCGCCGGCCGCCACGGCGGCGAACATGGCCGCGCCCACCGCCGGCGTCTGGCGGGAAGCCGCCACCTTGATTTCGCGGCCCGTCACGTCGGCGTAAATCTGCATGAGCAGCCGGTTTTTCTGGGGCAGGCCGCCGCAGGCGTACAGCTCGTCGACCCGGACGCCGTTGCCGTGGAACGCCTCGATGATTTTCCGCGTGCCGAAGGCCGTCGCCTCAAGCAGCGCACGGTACACTTCCTCCGGCTTCGTCAGCAGCGTGCAGCCGATCACAAGCCCGGTCAGATCCGTGTCGACCAGCACCGAGCGGTTGCCGTTCCACCAGTCGAGGGCCAGAAGGCCGGTCTGCCCCGGCTTGTACGCCGCCGCTTTTTGTTCCAGCCAGGCGTGGAGACCCAAGCCTTCCCGTTCGGCGGCTTCCTTCACGTAGGCGGGAACCGATTGCTCCACGAACCATTCGAAAATGTCGCCGACCGCCGACTGCCCGGCCTCGTAGCCGTAATAGCCGGGGATGATGCCGTCTTCCACGACGCCGCACATGCCTTCGACTTCCACTTCTTCCGTGCCGAGCACCATGTGGCAGATGGAGGTGCCCATCACCATCACCATTTTGCCCGGCGTGACGACCCCGACGCCGGGCACCGCCGCGTGGGCGTCCACGTTGCCGACGGCGACGGCGATGCCGGGTTTGAGCCCGGTGAGCGCCGCCATTTCGGGCGTCAGCTCGCCGGCCTTCGCGCCGAGCGGCAAAATGTCGCCCCGCAGCTTCGTCTCCGTCAGATGCTCCAGCCGGGGATCCAGCGCCTTGAAAAAGTCCTTGCTCGGATACCCTTCCCGCTTGTGCCAGATCGACTTGTAGCCGGCCGTGCAGCTGTTGCGGACGAAGTTGCCGGTCAGCTGCGCGATGACCCAGTCCGTCGCTTCCGTGAACCGGTCGGTCTTTTCGTAAATTTCGGGCGCCTCGTCGAGGATTTGCCAGATCTTGGCGATCATCCATTCCGAGGACTGTTTGCCGCCGTAGCGCTTCACCCATTTCTCGCCCCGTTCGGCGGCGATGGCGTTGAGCTTGTTCGCCTCGTCCTGGGCGGCATGGTGTTTCCACAGCTTCACCCAGGCGTGCGGGTTGTCCCGGTATTCCGGCAGCAGGCAGAGCGGCCGGAGCTGTTCGTCGACAGGCAGCATCGTGCAGGCGGTGAAGTCGATGCCGATGCCGATGACGTCCTCCGGGTTGACCCCCGACATTTTCATCACTTCGGGGACGGACCGCTTCAGCACTTCCAGATAATCGCCGGGATGCTGCAGCGCCCAGTCGTGTTCGAGGCGGACGCCCGAACCCGGCAGCTCTTCGTCGATGACGCCGTGGGGATACGGGGTGACGTGATCGGCGATTTCTTCCCCGGTGGCCAGGTCGACGAGGACGGCGCGCCCCGACTGGGTGCCGTAGTCGATGCCGATGGCGTACTTGCCCATGCCCGATTCATCTCCTTTTCGCGCGGATTTGTTATCGCTGCCCGTAATAGGCGTTTTTCCCGTGTTTGCGCAAGTAGTGTTTGTCGAGGAGCGCCCGGCTGATGGGAGCGGTTTCAGGATTGAGAAGCAGCGTGTTCAGCGCGAGTTTGGCCACTTCCTCCAGCACGACGGCGTTGTGCACCGCTTCCTCCGGGTTGCGGCCCCAGGCGAACGGCGCATGGCCGTGCACCAGCACGCCCGGTACGGCGAGCGGATCCTTGTCCCGGAACGTTTCGACGATGACGTTGCCCGTCTCCAGCTCGTAATGGCCTTCCACTTCCTCCCGGGTCATCGGCCGCGTGCACGGAATGTCCCCGTAAAAATAGTCCGCGTGGGTCGTCCCGAAAGGCGGAATGGACCGTCCCGCCTGGGCCCAGCTCGTGGCCCACGGCGAGTGGGTGTGGACGATGCCGCCGATGCCCGGAAACGCCTTGTAGAGCACAAGATGCGTCGGCGTGTCGGAGGACGGTTTCAGCCGGCCGTCCACGACGCGGCCGTCGAGATCCACCACCACCATGTCATCGGGCCCCATCGTTTCGTAGGGCACGCCGCTCGGCTTGATGACGACGAGCCCCTTTTCCCGGTCGATGCCGCTGACGTTGCCCCAGGTGAACGTGACCATCTTGTGGCGGGGCAGCGCCAGGTTGGCCTCCAGCACCTGCCGTTTCAGTTCTTCCAGCATGCCTGTTCCCTCCCTTCCGCATTCGGCATGCCGTACCCGCATCGGAGAAACCGTCATGCCGTTTCCGTTGTCCGCTTTTGATTATACCACTTGTACGTACAAGTTCGCACTAGACTTTTTTTGTCGATCCGCGCACCACGAGCTCCGGCGGGAACACGACGTCGTCACCCGGCAGGGCGGGTTGTCCGGATTCGATCATGGACACGAGCAGTTCCGCCGCCCGGCGGCCCATGTCCGCCTTCGGATGGACGATGCCGGTCAGCTTGACCTCCGTCGCCGTCGCCAGGGGGGAATCGTCGAAACTGACAAGCGACAGGTCGTCCGGCACGCTGAGGCCGGCCGTCCGGATCGCGTCCAGCAGACCGACGGCCAATTCGTCGTTGTAGCTCACGACCGCCGTGGGCGGCTCCCCGCCCGCCAGCATGCCGAGAAGCCGCCGCACCGGCTTGTCCCGTTTCTCCTCGGTGGAATAGGTGACCACCAGCTCCGGCGAAGGCGCGAGGCCGTACCGGTGGTGGGCCGCGAGAAACCCTTTCAGCCGCCCGGTGCCCTGCAGGTCGTCCGTCTTGAAAAAACCGGCGATGCGCCGGTGGCCGAGCCCGATCAGATGCTCCGCCGCCATCAGGCCGCCCAGTTCGTCGTCCGTGCGGATGACCGGGCAGGCCAGTTCCGGATAGCGGGCGTGGATCATGATCATCGGGATCCGTTTCGCCTGTATGGACAGGTAGAGATCGACATTCGGATTGCCTTCCGCGCTTTTCGTCGGTTCCACGATCAGGCCGGCGAGCGGCTGTTCCAGGAGCTTCATCAGATTGTCCCGTTCGGCGCTTTTCCGGTTTTCCGTGCTGGCCAGAAGCAGGGCGTACCCCCTTGCGCGCAGCTCGGATTCGGCGCCCCGCACGATGTGCGGAAAAATGTAATCGGAAATGAACGTCGTCAGCATTCCGACCATGCGGCGGTCCGGCGCAAGGGGCGGTTTCCGCGGCGCGACGAAGGTGCCTTTGCCCTGCCGGCGGTAAAGCCACCCTTCCTGCTCCAGCTCCCCCAGCGTCTGCCGCACCGTCTGCCGGCTCATGCCGAACCTGGCGGCAAACTCGTTTTCCGACGGCAGACGGTCGTGCGCCTTCCATTGGCCGCTTTCCAGCAAATGCATGATTTCGGCTTTCAGCTGCCGGTATTTCGGCGGTTTGGGCGGTATTTTTTTCTCCAATGCTGGCACCCCGGTTTCCTGTTCGTCCTTCTTTCCCGTCTTTCTTCCGCATCCTGCTTGTTCGTCGGGCTTGTCGTCACTTGTCCGCACCTTTTCCGATCCCATTTTACCATATTGAAAAAGACGGGGAATCGCGATAAAATCGAATAACTGTTATTTTGGACCGAACATCATGTTGGAAACGGAGCGACAAAGGAATGAAAGAGCTGGAGAAACGGACGGAACCGGTCATTCTCGACTGCACGATTCGCGACGGGGGACTGGTCAACAACTGGGATTTTTCCCCGGATTTCGTGCGGGATCTGTACCGTGCGCTGGACGCCGCCGGCGTGGAATACATGGAAATCGGCTACAAAAACTCGCCGAAACTGCTCAAGGCCGACGGCGCCGGGCCGTGGCGGTTTCTGGACGATGCGTACATCCGGGAAATCATTCCGAACAAGGGGCGCACCAAACTGTCCGCCCTGGTCGACATCGGCCGGGTGGACGAAAACGACATCCTGCCCCGCGAGGAAAGCCCGCTCGACCTGATCCGCGTCGCCTGCTACATCAACGACGTGGCCAAGGCCGTCGAGCTGGTGAACCTGTTTTCCTCCCTCGGGTATGAAACGAGCCTGAACATCATGGCGCTGTCCCGCGTGCTCGAAAGCGAACTGACGGAAGCGCTGGAAGAAATCGAGCGTTCCCGGGCGGACATCGTGTACATCGTGGACAGCTTCGGCAGCTTCTATCCGCACAACATCGGCTATCTGGCCGGGCTGTTCCGCAGGCACGCGCCGGGCAAAACGCTGGGCGTCCACACCCACAACAACATGCAGCTGGCCCTGGCCAACACGCTCGAAGCGGTGCGCCACGGCGTCACGTTCCTGGACGCTTCCGTGTTCGGCATGGGCCGGGCGGCGGGCAACTGCCACACCGAGCTGCTCGCCCCCGCCCTCCGGAACAAGCGGTACAACCTGCGGCCGATTCTGGAAATGATCGAAAAGCACATGGTGAACGTGCGAAAAGAATGGGAATGGGGCTACACGATTCCCTACGCCCTTTCCGGCCTGTTCAACGAGCATCCCCGCATGGCCATGGCGATGCGCAGTTCCCCGGCGGAGCGGGACCGTTACGTGGCGTTCTACGACCGCATCACGTCGGTGGAGACGGCGCCGGCCAAGGCTTGAGCGAAACGGGGAACGGAGATGCGGGGCCGGGGGAATGCGGATCCGGCAAGTGCGGAACCGGTGGATGCGAAACCGGTGGATGCAGTGGATGCGGAACCGGGAGATGCGGCACCGGTCACCGCATGGCATGCCGCCCATCGTTTGCCGCCGTGAAAAACACCGGCGCGGTTTCATGCCGCGCCGGTGTTTTCATGAACCCCCGTGATTTTCGCGCCCGATGAGGACATTCTGTCCGCATCGGCCCACGACTGCTGCTGCTCCTGCCGCCTTTGCTGCTGCTTACTGCTACTTCTGCTGCCATTGTCGCCGTTTCCTGCCACTGCCACTGCTACTGCTGCTCCCGCTCTTCGCCCGCCTGACGAACCGCCTTCCGGCGGTGGTAGTGCCGGCTTGCCTTCACCCGGTTGCCGCACGTGTCCATGCTGCACCATCGCCGTTTTTTGTTGCGGCTCGTGTCGTAAAAGTAGAGAATGCACGCCTCGTTCTCGCACGCTTTCAGGCAGTCCGGCTGCATCGACGCGAGAAAGCGGGCGGCCTCCTCGGCAAACAGGCCGGGCAGCTCCGCCGTCCGATACCGCCGCTCCAGCGCCAGGCCCGTTCCCCGCCTGACGAGCCGGCTACATCCGGGAGCCCCGGCCATTTGGGCATTCAGGTACTCCACCACGTCCGCCGGGACATCCCCGCCGCCCGCCACGGCGGCAAAGGCATCTTCCAGCCGGCGCCTCAGCTCCATGATCCGGACGAACGCGGCCTGCCTTTCATCCGGCGACAGGGCATCGATCCCGTCCGCCAGAAGCCCGCCTTTCCCCGCACGGTCCAGCCATGCCAGCACGTCCTCCAGGTCCCGCAGCAGCTCCACGCGCGTGCCGCGGATGCATACCCGCGTGTTCACGAAATCGACGGCAAAATCGTGGCCTACAAAAACGAAATCCGTGCGATCCACCAACGCGGTCCTCCTTTCCGCACCTCAATTCTAACCGACAAATATACTGTTTACAAGTTAGTAATGATCTGGTAATTATAATGGGTGAAATGATTTTTAACGGTTAGTCAAAAAGGAGGCATAACCATGATCGTGCAAAAGCTGCCCTGGGCCGGCATCCGCATCGAGTCCGGCGGCACCGCCGTCGCCATCGACCCGCTGTACCATTTTCCCGCCAAATTCGGCCGGCCCCGCGAACCGATGCGTCCGCTCTCCGAATTCGGCCCCGTCGATGCCGTCTTCGTGACGCATTGCCATGACGATCATTTCGATCCGGAAGCCATCGCGGCCTTTTACGGCACCGGCGTCCCCGTTCACATGCCGGCCGGGGGCGCCCGGTCCGCCGGCGGCACGCCGCTTTCCGACATCCGCGGGGCGGAAAACGGAGATGAAATCCGGATCGGCACGCTGAAGGCAACGGCGACATGGGCCGTCGACGGCGTCGGCGATCCGCAGCTGTCCTGGATCGTCACAGACGGCAGCCGGACGGTCATCCATTGCGGCGATACGCTGTGGCACGGGTACTGGTGGAAAATCGCCGCCGAATACGGCCCGTTCGATGCCGCCCTGCTGCCGGTGAACGGCGCCGTGGTGGAATTGCCGGGCCTTGCGCCGAGCGGCCAGCCGATCAGCATGACCCCCGAACAAGCCGCGGCGGCGGCGAAGGTGCTCAGGGCCCGCCGGCTGGTGCCGATCCACTGGCGGACGGTCCACCACCCGCCCGTATACCGGGAGACGCCCGGCATCGAAAGCCGCCTGAAGGCGGCGGCCGGCGAACACGGCCTGCCGCTGTCCGTTCTGCAGACGGGCGAGGCGATCCGGCTATGAAGGCGGATGCGAAAAAAATCGCCGTCATCGGCGCCAGCGGCAAGGCCGGCTCCCGCATTGCGAAGGAAGCGGCCGACCGGGGACACCGGGTGACGGCGATTGTCCGTGACCGGTCGAAAATCGCCGATCCCCGCTTCCAGATCGTGGAAAAAGACATCTTCCGCCTGACGGCGGAAGACCTGGTTCCCTTCGATGCGGTTGTCAACGCGTTCGGCGCGCCGCCCGGCCGGGAGCAGCAGCACGTGGAAGCGCTCGGCGTCCTCATCCGCACCCTGGCCGGCGCATCCCGCACGCGGCTGATCGTGATCGGGGGCGCGGGCAGCCTTTTTGTCGACGAAGCGGAAACGACGCGGCTTCTCGATGCGCCCGGTTTTCCGCCGCTCTATCTGGAGACGGCCCGGCAGCAGGCCGAGCAGCTGCGCATCCTGCGCGAAACGGAAGGCATCCGGTGGACGTTCGTCAGTCCCTCCGCGCACCTTGAGATCGGAAAAAGGACGGGGAACTACCGGACCGGAAAGGACCGCCTCCTGTTCAACGCGGGCGGGGAAAGCTACGTCAGCTACGAGGATCTCGCCGTCGCCATCGTGGACGAAATCGAGCGGCAGCGGCACGTCAACGAAAGGTTCACGGTGGTGTCGGAGCGGGCGTGACGGCCGGAAGGCGATCCGGCGGTTTTTGGAATTGCAAGCCGTTCCAATTTCGATTTTTTTGTGAACAGCGCGAAAAACGGGGCCGGAAGTGAGCCCGGTCACTTTCATTTTTTGCCGGTCCGTTGTATATTTCCCGGTGTTGAATAAATCCAATCAAGGATTTATTCCAAGACAAAAATTAAAATGAACGGGAGTGGATCCGGACATGAGCACCCTGCTCGAAACACCGAAAGCAACGAGACTCGTGGGCAAACCGGCGCCCGACTTTTCGATGGAAGCGGTGACCGGCGACGGGAAAGAATTCATTCGCGTGTCCCTGTCGGATTACCGCGGCAAATGGCTCGTCCTGTTCTTCTATCCCCTCGACTTCACGTTCGTGTGCCCGACGGAAATCACGGCGCTGAGCGATTCCGCCGACATTTTCCGCAACCTGGACACGGAAATTCTCGGCGTCAGCACCGACAGCGTCTATTCGCACAAAGCGTGGATCAACACCCCCCGCGAGCAAAACGGCCTCGGCCCGCTGAACTTCCCGCTGGCCGCGGACCTGACCCACAAGGTGGCCCGCGACTACGGCGTGCTGATCGAGGAAGAAGGCATCGCGCTGCGCGGCCTGTTCATCATCAATCCGGAAGGCGTCATCAAATATCAGGTCGTCAACGACAACAACGTGGGCCGCAGCGTGGATGAAACGCTGCGCGTCCTGCAGGCTCTCCAGTCCGGCGGTCTGTGCGCGGCCAACTGGCAGCCGGGAGATCCGAACCTGTAATCGGCAAGTCTCCCCGAGCGGTTTTGGTCGCCCGGCACCGGAAAAGCCTTGACGCAGGGAGTGGAGAGTAACGTGGAACAGCAAGTCGTCGTCTATACCAGCGCGGGCTGTCCGTACTGCGTCAAAGTCAAGGAACAGCTCAAGGCGTGGAACATCCCCTTCACCGAGAAAAACACGTCCGAAAACCGGGAATATTTCGAGGAACTGAGAAGCCGCAAACTGTTCGGCACGCCCGTCACCTTCGTCGGCGACCGGTTCGTCATGGGCTTCCAGCCCGAGAAGCTGCGCAACCTGCTCGGCCTGGCCGACGCGGCCGGCGACGCGGCGAACGCGCCGGCCGGGAGCGCCGCGGCGGGTGCGGCAAGCGCCGGGTCGGCCGCAAACGGATCCGCGGCGAAGGCGCAAACCGCGGGCGGCAGCGGGGAACCGGCCGCCCGAACCGGGCAGCCGGAAGCCCCGCTGTTCCGGCCGGCGACGGCCGACCTGTTCGATGACGTGTACGACTTCGCCGTCATCGGCGCCGGTCCGGCCGGCGCGTCGGCGGCCATGTACGCCGCCCGCGCCAGGCTGAAGACCGTCGTCATCGACAAGGCGCCGCAGGCCGGCACCCTGGCCGTCACCCACAAAATCGCCAACTATCCGGGGATGCGCGGCGAATGGACCGGCCTTCAGCTCGTGACCGAAATGCAGCGGCATGCCGCCGACTTCGGCGCCAGGCTGGTCCGCTCGCAGGTGATCGGCGTCGATTTCAGCGACCCCGACATCAAGAAGCTGGAGCTGCCGGAAGGCACGCTTCGCGCAAGAAGCGTGTTCATCGCCGTCGGCGCGAAGGCGCCGGGCGGCAAGATCGAAGGCGAAGAGGCGTTCACCGGCCGCGGCGTCAGCTACTGCACCACCTGCGACGCCGCTTTCTTCGAAGGCCGCCGCGTCGTCGTGGCCGGCGACACCGAAGAAGCGGTGCATGAAGCGGAAGCGCTGGCGAAGTTCTGCAAAGACGTGCGGCTGCTTGTGCCGCAGGCCCAATTCAGGGGCGAGGCGGACGCCGGCCGGCTGGAGCGGCTGCCCAACGTCACCGTCCACTACCGGCACCGCATCCTGAAGATCGAAGGCGATGCGGCGGTCGAGCGCGTCGTCGTCCAGAACGACCGGCGCGAGACGGAAACGTGGGACATCGACGGCGTGTTCCTGTTCCTGAGCGGCATGAAACCCGGCACCGATTTCCTGAAGGATGCCGTCAAGCGGGACGAAGAAGGATACGTGGTGGTGGACGGCGAGCTCCGGACGAGCGTCCCCGGCGTGTTCGCCGGCGGCGACGCCCGCCGCACCATCGCGAAACAGGCCGTCATCGCCGCCGCGGACGGCTGCATCGCCGCCCTCGGCGCGGACAAGTACGTCAACAACCGCGCGGCGCTCCGCCTGCAGTACAGCTGAAAAAGCGGTTTGCACGAACGACCGGAAAGCTTTGGCGGCACCGGCAGGCCATGGCCTGCCGGTCTTTTTTGGGCCGCAAAATTGCAGACATTCCGCGGCCATCGCGGCGAACGCCACGTCCCCCTTGCAGCCGGTGCCGGTTCGTGGTATCGTTGTTGCCGACAGACTGTCGGTCTATGGAAAGGAGCCCGCCATGCGCATCGTCAAAACGGCCGAAGAACGGCGGAACGAAATTTTGGACGCGGCGGAACGGCTGTTCAGCGAGAAAGGGTTCGACGGCACCAGCACGAACGACATTCTGGCGGCGGTCGGCATCGCCCGCGGAACGCTGTACCACCATTTTCCCTCGAAAGAAAGCATCATGGACGCGCTGATCGAGCGGCAAACCGCCCGGATGCTGCAGGAGGCCCGCAACATTGCGGCAGACCGGCAAAAACCCGTCATCGAACGGATCATCGGCGCCATTTTGGCGCTCAAGGTCGCCGGAGGCAGCCGGAACGAGATGGTCGCCCACCTGCACAAACCGCAAAACGCGCTCATGCACGAAAAAACGCAGCGCGCCATCGTCGCCGGCCTGACCCCCGTTCTCGCCGGTCTCGTCCGGGAAGGAACCGACCAGGGCCTGTTTCGCACCCCGTATCCCCTCGAAAGCGCGGAAATGGCCGTCGTCTGCGCGCTCGCCGTGTTCGATGAAGGAACGGTTCCCCTGACGGAGGAGGAAAGGGCCGGCCGGATCCGGGCGTTTCTGTTCAACGCGGAACGGCTGCTCGGCGCGGAAACCGGCGCCCTGTCGCGCGTCGCGCAAGTGTTCGGCGACCTTCCCGATTCGCCGCCGTCCTGAACGGAAGGCAAGCAGCCGGCCCGGACGGGCCCGACGGCCACAAGCTTGGCGTGGAGGAGCCCCGATGGTTTTTCCGTCTCATCCATGGCGACCTCATGCGCATCAAAACCGTGGCGGCGGTTCCAGGGCCGGACGTTCGATTTTCTGCTCGGCCTGGACGGCCGTTGATGGATCTGTTCGCGGACATCAACCGTGACGGCCCCGCGGTGCTTCGGGTCACCCACGACGCCCGCGTCGGGGCGAGAACCCGCCGCGTCCTGTTCATGCGCGACGGCGCGCTCGCCGGCGAACTTTCCCTGCCGCCGTTCGATCCGGCGGACATGGCCTTGCGGGTCCGGGCCGTCACGGAAACGATGGAGCGGCTCGGATGCTGACGATCCGGCGCCGCTTCCGCACCGGATGCCGCGCTCCTTCCCCGCCCGCAAGCGGGCATGCCGTTTGCGGCTCGCTTCGGGACGCCGTGCCGGAGGCGACGCGCCGGCCGCCGCATCCGGCGGGATGCACGATGCAGTTGCCGGCCGCCATTAACGCACGCGTCACGCACATCCGCCGCCCCAAAGACGCCATGCCCGCTTCCGTCATCCCCGTTCCGGGTTACGCCCGCGCGGCTCATGCCCCCGGCATCATGCCCTTAGCGGCGCATTCCGCTCCGCCCGTTCCGTCTTCTCCACCACCAACGTGCCGTTCTCCACGCCGACGATGCGGACGACGTCCCCCCGTCTGACGGGCTCCCCGCCCGCGATCAGCGCCGGCGCGCTCACTGGCTCGCCGTCCTGGTCATACACGATTTCGCCTTTCCGGCCGTGCATGATGACGTTCACCACTTCCGCCGTTTTGCCGACCATTTCCCGCGCGCTCCCGGTCGCGGACCGTTCCGCCCGGCTTTGCGGCAGCAACACGAACACGACCATCAGCAGCATGGAAATGATAGCGATTACAAGAGCCAGCAACGCAATCCTCCAGCCGCCGAAATCCGCATTTCTCCCCAGCACGTAGCCGGACCCGCCAAACACGGTGACGAACGTGACGAGCGCCGTCGGCTGAAGGAAAACAGACCGGTTTCCCCGGTTCCGCGAAGCGCGGAAAATGCCGCCGAGAAACACGTGAACGACCGCGCAAATGACACCTGCCGCAAACAACAGGAGGTACAGGTTGTCCATTTCCGCTCTCCTTTCTGCCGCGCAATTCCGTTAATCTATACGCAGAAAAATGGAAAAAAGTTCCGGTAACCGCCCGCCGCGCGCCGCATGCTCCCGGCCGGCGGCCGCGGACGGGCCTTTCTTCGGCTCATCCCTGCGCGGTCATCCCCGGTTTTCCTTCAGCAGCCGGTCGATCTGCCGCGCCATCCGCTCGCGGTCGATGATTCCGAACACCGCTTCGACGACGACGCCGTTTTGGTCGATCAGAAACGAGGCGGGATAGCCGTTCACCCCGTACAGCTTGCCGCTCACCTCGCCCGTTTCATCCAGCGGAATCGGGAACGTGATCCCGTACTCGTCGATGAACGCCCGGATGCCCGTGCGGGTGTCGAGGGTGGTGACGTTGACCCCGTACAGATCGATTTTCCCCTCGTATTCTTCGTACAGCTTCTGCAAATCCGGCGCTTCCAGGTGACACGGCGAACACCAGGACGCCCAGAAATTGATGAGCAGCGGTCTGTCCCGCTTGCCGCCGACCCGGTAGAGGTTGCCGTCAAAGCCGGCCAGTTCGAAAGAAGGGGCCAGAAACCCCGGACGGGCGGCCGTTTCCAGCGCTCCGCCGCGGGAGAAAACACCCGCGTTTTGCATGACCGCCAGGACGGCGAGCGCGAGAACCGCCGCGCCGATCGGGAAAGTGTTCCGTTTTTTCATCTCGTCCGCTCCCCCGCTTTGGCTGCGAACCTGTTCCCTTCTAGCATACACGTCTTTCCGGAAATCACAACCCGGCCGGACGGACGACATGAATTTGTCAAAAAAGGGGAACCCTAGACGGAAAACAAGCGAAGGAGACCGCCTTCCGTGGGAAAAGCAAACGCTCGCCCGGCGGCCGCCGGCGCGCCGGCGGCGACCGGCCGCGCCGCCGCGGGAAAACCGGCCGCCGGGGAAAAAAACGGCCGGAACGCCGTCCGCTATGCCGCCATCGCGACGGTGCCGCTCGTGCTCGTGTTCGGCAATTCCATGCTCGTGCCGGTGCTGCCGGATCTGAAAAAAGCCCTCGAAGTTTCCCAATTGCAAACGAGCCTCGTGATCACGCTGTTTTCCGTGACCGCCGGCTTCGCCATTCCGGTGGTCGGCTTTTTGTCCGACCGGTTCGGCCGCAAGCCGGTCATTCTCATCGCGCTGGCCCTTTACGGCGCGGGTGGACTGGTGGCGGGTCTGGCGGCGGTATGGAAATCGTATCCGCTGCTCATCGCCGCCCGGGCGCTGCAGGGTCTCGGGGCGTCGGGCACGGCGCCCGTCGCCATGGCAATGGCCGGCGACCTGTTTTCCGGCGCCGCGCGCAGCAAGGCGCTCGGCATCGTCGAAGCGTCCAACGGCATCGGCAAGGTGCTCAGCCCCATCATCGGTTCGCTCCTCGCCCTGATCGTCTGGTACGCCGTGTTTTTTGCCTTTCCCGCCTTCTGCCTCGTTTCCCTTATGTGCGTCGCGTTTCTCATCCGGGAACCCGCGCGCGCCGCTCCGCCACCGCCTCCGTCGGCCTATCTGAAAGATGTCGGAAGCGTGTTCCGCCGGGAAGGCCGGTGGCTCGCGCCGGCTTTCCTCGCCGGTTCCGCTGCGCTGTTCATCCTGTTCGGCGTCCTTTTTTACCTGTCCGACGTCCTCGAAAAAAAACCGTACAGCCTCGACGGCGCGGTCAAGGGCCTCGTGCTCGCCATCCCGCTCACGGGCATGGTGATCGCGTCATACGCCACGGGCAGCGCCATCAAAAAAAACGGCGCCCTGATGCGCCGCCTCATGCTGGCCGGCCTCGGGCTCATGGCCGGTTCCCTCGGCCTTGCCGCATTCGTTTTCAAAAACATCTATCTGTTTGTCGGTCTTTTGACCGCAAGCGGCATCGGCACCGGCCTCGTGCTGCCGTGCCTCAACACGCTGATCACGGGCAGCGTCGGCCGGGACAAGCGCGGCATGATCACGTCTTTGTACGGCAGCCTCCGGTTTCTCGGGGTCGCCTTCGGCCCGCCGCTGTTCGGTTGGCTGGCCGGATTTTCCGGCCGCCTTCCGTTCGTCGCCGTCTCCTTCCTGGCGCTTTTCGTCCTCGGCCTTGCCGCCTTCACCGTGAAGCCGCCGCGGTCCGCCGGCTGACGGACGCAAAGCGCCGGTTGGAGCCGGGCGGCCGTCACCGGCCGGGCGGCGGACGCCGCCGGCATCCGGAACACAAAACGCCGGCCGCCGCGGCACGGGCAGCAGCAGCCGCGCGACGCGGCCGGCGGACGCTGCGGCGACGGCAGCAGCGGCCGCATGACGCGGGACGCCGGAGCCGCGGCTCCGTCAGCCGCGGCTCAGATACATATAGAGATCCGCCAGGGTGTACACCCTGCGTTCCCGCATCCGGCCGGCCATTTCCGCCCACAGGCGGGCCGTCATCCGGCTGTCCGACAGGGCGTGGTGCCGCCTTTCGACCGGAAGGCCGTAAAGGGCGAGCAACGTGTCGAGATCGTGGCCGGCCAGTTCGGGATGCAGCCACCGGGCCACCATCATCGTGTCCAGCACCCGATGGTTCAGCCGCGCCCGGGACGTTTTCCAGAGCGCCTCCCGCAAAAACCGCTTGTCATGGCCCGCGCCGTGGGCGATCAGCACCCGCCGGTTGACGAAGGAAAAAAAGCGCCCCAGCACGTCGATCAAGTCCGGCGCCTCCATCGCCTCCCCCGTCGTGATGCCGGTGAGCCGCTCCACTTCGGGCGGAATCGGTTTGCGCGGATTCGCCAGGCTGTAGAACGTTTCCCGCTCCAGCACCCTCGCGCCCCGGACCGCAACGGCCCCGATGGCGATGATCTCGTCGCCGCCCGCCGGATTGAACCCCGTCGTCTCCAGATCGAACACGACCGCTTCCAGCTCGTCAAGCGGCGTGTCCGTCTCCGCCCGCCGGCGCTGCTCCTTCATGAGGCGTCTGAGCCAGGCCATCTGTTCGGCCCGTTTGCTGCCGAGCAGCGATGCGAGCGCCGGGGCGACGCCGCCTTCCCTGTACAGGTTCCACATGCTGCGGACAGGCCCGCGATCATCCCGCACCGTCCATCGTCCTCCGTTCCGGGTTTCTGGCGTGTCGGCGGATCCATTTCTGCATGTCGCCGCCGGTCCGGATCGCCTCCTTCAGCTCGCGTTTGACGTCCTTCGTCAGAAGGGCGGCCGGCAGTTTGCCGGTGGACACCCGCTGCCCGTGCGCCGTCGCCGCGGCCGGCGTCCGCGCCCGAAACCGCATGACGGAGAGGAACGCTTCCCGCCAGCGCCGGGCTTGCCGCGGGCCGATCACCTCCCCGAGCCCGGCAAGCCGGTCCAGCGTGCCGCCGGCGGGCAGTCCGGCGCCAATGGCCAGCCAGCGGACGGCGTTCACCATCGGAATGTAGGCGCCGTACTTGACGTCAAACCCGCCGGCCCATTCGCCGTACGGTTCCGTCAGAAGGTTTCCGAACGGTCCGAGGGCCGCCTTGCGGCGCAGCGTGTTGTTCAGCATCGCCGCAAGCGCCTCTCCGTCCCGCCGGACGTGCCCGGCGAAGTCGCGATGGATCGCGTCCGCCAGCGCCCCGGAGCCGGAAACCGCCCGGGCGTCGGCCACCATGAGCAGATGCCGGACGCTTTCGAAGGAACGCTCGGCGAACCAGCGTTCCAGCTGGGCCCGCCAGGCGGCCGACGATTTGCACCAGGCCGGGTTTCCGGCCGACACGCGCCCGTCGCAGGGCGGATAGCCGGCCTGCAAAAGCCCGTCCTCGATGCGGCGGCCGAAAGCGGCAAACCACGACCGGCGGCCTTCCCGGTCTTCCTCGTCGAGATAGACCAGGGCGCTGTCCTGGTCGCTCCACAGCGTCCGTTCCCGGCGCCCGCCGCTGCCGAGCAGGAGAAACGCGTACGGGCAGGGCGGCGCCATGCCGGATTCCCTGCCCATTTCGCATTCCGCAATCCGCACCACCCGGTCCGCAATCAGGTCGTGCAGGCGGTTGACGGCGTCGTTCCATGGTTTGAAATCCGTTTGATCCAACAGGCGGATCAGGCCGGGTTCCAGTTCCTCCCGCAGGCGGCGCAACTCGTCGAACGACGTGCAGCGCGCGATGCGCTCTTTCCAGCCGTCCGCCGCTTCCGCCGGGCGGATCATGATCCGCCCGGCACGGCGCCCCCGGCGGCGGAGCCGGGAACGACGGACGCGGGATGCGCCACGACGGATGCGGCCTTCATTTGCTCCGGATACCCGTAGACGCCGTGTTCGCTCAGGTCGAGCCCCATGATTTCCTCTTCTTCCGTGACACGCAGCCCGATGAGGGCTTTCACGACCAGCAGGACGACGAACGAAGCGGCGATGGCAAACAGCCCGGCCGACACGACGGACAGCGCCTGCACGCCCAATTGATGCCAGCCGCCGCCGTAGAACAGGCCTTCCTGCCCGACGCCCACCTTGGCGGCGAGTGCCGGCGTTGCAAACAGCCCGTTGGCCAGCGTGCCCCAGATGCCGACCACGCCGTGGACGGAAAGGGCGTGGATCGGATCATCGATGCGCAGCTTTTCGAACATTTTCATGCTGCCGTAGACGATGATGCCGGCGAGAAGCCCGATCACGACGGCCGCCCACGGCTCCACGAAGGCGCAGGAGGCGGTGATGGCCACCAGGCCGGCCAGCGCGCCGTTGAGCATCGTCGGAATGTCGGCCTTGCCCCTGGCCAGCCAGGAGACGAGGAGAGCGGCAACGGCACCGGCGCCGGTCGCCAGATGGGTGTTGAACGCGACGTACCCGAAAAATCCGTCATCGACGGCCATGGTGCTGCCCGCATTGAACCCGAACCAGCCGACCCACAGAATCAGAACGCCGAGCGACGTGTACACCTGGTTGTGGCCCGGGATTTCGTTCGCCGTGCCGTCCCGGTTGAACCGGCCGATGCGCGGCTTCAGGAGAACGGTGGCCGCCAGCGCCGCGCAGGCGCCCGTCAGGTGGACGACGGTGGAGCCGGCGAAGTCCTGCGCGCCGTCTTCCGCCAGGAAGCCGTCGCCCCAAATCCAGTGGGCGATGACCGGGTAGATGAAGCCGGCAAAAAACAGCGTGAACAACAGGTAAACCCCCAGTTTCGCCCGTTCCGCGAAACCGCCCCAGGCGATGGACAGCGAAATGGCGGCGAAGGCCGACTGAAACAGGAAGAAAATCGACGGCGGCAGCGATTCGTCCGTTCCCGGCTGGAAGAAAAACCCGTCCAGGCCGATGAATGGGTTGCCTTCCCCGAAGGCGAACGCATACCCGGCCGCCCAGTACACGAGAATGCTGAGCCCGACGGTGAAAATCGTCTTTCCGGCGACGTGGCCGGCGTTCTTCATGCGGGTGGATCCCGTCTCCAACAGGATGAAGCCGCCCTGCATGAACAGCACCAGAATGAACGCGACGATGACCCAGATGGCGTTGAGCCCCAGCACCGTCAAATCCATGCCCTTCATCTCCTTTGTAAGGTTTTATAACATAGTGTGTTGAACTACGGCCATTATAAAAGGAGAATCGGGGTTTCACAACACAAAAAATGCTATCGCCACCATCAAAACGTTTTATGTCAGATGATTTTACAATATTTTATTACATTACATGTTATTTTTAATTACGCAAAGACGGCCGACGGCGCCCGGATCGGCGAATCATGTCCAAACTTTTTGAAACCGGATGCCCGGTATTTCGTATGATTCGTATATAATAGAATATCGTAAAGAGAAAAACGTCAGCTTTGGGAGGAGTGGCAACCGCGATGTTCTACTTTCCCTTCGACTTTCTGATCCTGATCGCCTTCGGCATTTCGCTCTGGGCTTCGTTCCGGGTGAGGGGCACCTTCCAGCGCTATGCGGGGGTTCCGGTCCACTCCGGCATGACCGGTTACGAGGCGGCGCGCCGCATGCTGGACATGAACGGCCTCCACGACGTCCGCGTGGAGCCGATCGCAGGCCAGCTGACCGACCATTACGATCCGGTCCACCGCGTCGTCCGGCTGTCGGAGCCGGTGTACGGCAGCGCATCCATCGCGGCGGTTTCCGTCGCCTGCCACGAAGTCGGACATGCCGTGCAGCACAAGGAAAGCTACCCCGCGCTGGTGCTCCGGCACAAAATGGTGCCGGTCGTCAATTTCGCCTCCGGCATCGGCCCGTATCTCATCCTGATCGGCTTTCTGCTCAGCCTGCTCGATCTGGCCGTCCTCGGCGTCATCCTGTTTTCCGCCGCGGTGCTGTTCCAGCTGGTCACCCTTCCGGTGGAGTTCAACGCCTCAAGCCGCGCCCGCCAAATGATGCTGTCGATGGGCTTCATCACCGGCCGGGAAGACCGCGACGCGGCCAGGGTGCTGAACGCCGCGGCGCTCACCTACGTGGCGGCCGCCCTCATTTCGGTGCTCCAGCTGCTGAAATTCATCGCCATCATCGCCGGCAGCCGCAGGGAGTAACCGCCCCCGCCGAAAGCGGCCGTCCCGGCCGGGCCGCCGTTTGCGGCCGGAACGCCGCATGACGGACCGCCTTTCTTCCGACCAACCCGCCGCCGGCCGCCGGGGCCGGCGAACGCGGCGGCGCGCGGCACGGCCGGTGCATGCGCAAAAAAAATCGTCCCTGCCCGTCGGGGCAAGGGACGATTTTTTCGGCCGTTTTCGGATCTTGCCGGCATTTCCGCATTGCGGCCGGGGACCGTTTGCCGCCCGCGCCTTTCCCCATTCCGGAGTGCCCTTCACGACGGTTTTCCGTCCGGGCTTGCAGCGGATCCGTTCTCCGTCCGGCGTTCCCGGAAATACGCCACGAGAAAGCGGCGGAACATCTCCGCGACGTGGGGCAGCTTCTGTCCGGCGCGGTGGATCAGGCCGATGGTGCGGCTGACCGGCGGGTCGCTGACCGCCACCTTCGCCGGCATCATCACCCCCGAGCCGGTCAGGGCCATCTCCGGCAGCAGGCTGACGCCCATGCCGGCGGCCACGAAACCGCGGATCGTGTCCGTCTCTTCGCCCTCAAACCCGATGTTCGGCCGGAAACCGGCCCGGGCGCAGGCGTCCAGCACGATGTTGCGCAAGGAATACCCTTCCTTGAACAGGACGAACGTTTCGCCTTTGAGCATGTCCAGGCGGATTTCCGATTCGCCGGCCAGGGGATGTCCCTGCGGCACGACGGCGAACAGGCGCTCCGTCAGCAGAATGTCGCCGCCGATTTCCGGATGGTTTTCCGGAAAGGGCGAAATGAACGCCAGATCGATTTCGTTGTTCAGCAGATCGTGGATCAGCACGTCGTATTTGCCCTGGCTGAACGTGAACTTCACATTCGGGTGCAGACGGTGGAACAGGGCGACGACCGTCGGGATCAGGCTGACGCCGTGGCTGTGGGGAAAACCGAGCCGGATTTCGCCCATCTCCGGGTCGATCAGCTCGCGGATTTCGTGCACCGCCTTTTCCAGCTCGCCCAGAATCCGTTCCACCCGGGCATAAAACAGTTTCCCGGCGGGCGTGAGCTGCACGTTGCGTCCGACCGGCACGAACAGGTCAACACCGAGCTCCTGCTCCAGCAGGCGGATCTGCCGGCTGACGGCGGACTGGGCGACGTGCATTTCTTCCGCCGCGTGGGTGACGTGCTGTTTCTTCGCCACTTTCACGAAATAATGCAATTGTCGAAGTTCCACGAGTCGTTTTCCCTCTCTCGGCCCGCTCGCGTTCGGCCAATTTGCTGGAAGCCTCACTCATTATAGCGCAAAAGCGGCCGGTTTGTCTGTAACCCCCCCTTGCGGCCCGGCCCCGCTCCGCGTCCGGACGCAAAGAAAGGAACAAATTGGACAATTGCCGTTTGGAACGATTATAATAAATGGGCGCAGAAAGCCAGCCATACCGGATCTGCCATTTTCCAAAAGGCAAAGGAGGAACCAACGCCCATGGTGCAGGAACGCAAAAACGCCGCCACGCTAAAAGGCAACCCGATCACGTTGCTCGGTCCGGAACTGAAGCCCGGCGACAAGGCGCCCGATGCCGTCGTGAGCAAGTCCCTGACGGAAGACGTCCGCCTGTCCGACTTCTCCGGCAAGGTGCGCCTGATCAGTTCCGTCCCGTCCCTCGACACCGGCGTGTGCGACGCGCAGACCCGCCGCTTCAACGAAGAAGCCGCCAAACTGGGAGATGACGTGGTCGTCCTGACGATCAGCGCCGACCTGCCGATGGCGCAGGCCCGCTGGTGCGGCGCCGCCGGCGTGGACCGGGTCGTGGTGCTGTCCGACCACAAGCGGATGGATTTCGGCAACAACTACGGCGTGCACATCAAGGAATTGCGCCTGGACATGCGGGCCGTCTTCGTCATCGACCGGGACGACACGATCCGCTACGTGCAGGTGCTCGGGGAAATGACGGAACACCCCGACTACGACGCCGCCATCGCCGCGGTGAAAAGCCTGCTGTAACGCCCGGGCGCCGGCCAAACAAAAAGAAGCTGCCGTTTGGCAGCTTCTTCCTTTTTTCGTCAAGTTCCTTTGAAACCGCCGGACCTTCGCCGCTTTCAGCTCTGATCCTTGTAGGCGGCCAGCGCCCGGTCCAGCGCGCCGAAAATTTCCACGATCGTCCGGTAGTTGGAACCGAGGTCCCCGAGGGAGCCGCGGGAAGCGGAGTAGATGTCCACCGACGACTTGACCGGCGACAGGCCGACCACCGTGATGGTCACGTCCTGGATGCGGCCCAGCGCCGTCCGCTTCTCGACGACGATTTCCCCGACGTTGGGCGCTTCATATAGCACCTTGTAACCGCGCATCTTTTTCAGCACGGACGAAATTTCCTGCATCAGCTGTTCCTTGGGCAGCTTGAAATAGCGGGATTTCAGGTTGGGGTCTTTCGCTTTCTCCCCGGTCACTTCGACGCTTTTGACGATGCCGATCAGGATCCGTTTCAGCACGCAAAAAATCCCCCTTTTCCGCTGGACGCTAGTGTTATCTTACCACTTTTTTTCGCCCGGGGAAAGAAGAGCCGGGCCGGCGGTCCCGCCCGCCGTCCGGACGAAAGCCCGGTTTCGCCCGGCAGGGGCGGGTCCGCAACATGCGCCGCGGCCGCAAAAAAACGCTTCCCGTCCGGGAAGCGCCTCGCATGATCGGAAACGCATCGTCCATTTTGGGAGCCGGCGCTCCTTGAGCCGTCTTTCGCGCCGGTGCATGAAGAAAACCCGCATTTGCCGTACGGCCGACATGTTTCTGAACCTGCTCCGGCAGGTGGGTGCCCGCAAAAGCGTTTTTGAAGTCCCTCTTGGCAAGGGCAGGTCAGCCGCGCTTCAATGTAGGGCTCCCTCGAAACATCCATTGGTTCAAACAACGTGGCGCCGTTACGAACAACGCAGGATTTTCTGGCCTAATTATAGGGCTTCTGCGGGCAAAAGTAAATGACCGTTCCGCCGCCAAATGCGGCCAATTGGGCAACGCGGGCCGCTTTCGCCCCGCCGGGCCGGCCGGAAGGGGCACGGCTTTCCGGCCGGCCCGGCGAAGGTCAAACCGGCTGCTCCTCCGAACCGGAACGGTCCGTCCGCACGCCGGTCTGCGGCGAGCCGGGGCCGTCCGCTTCCGGCCCGCCCGGCGGGGCGCTTTGCACCGGCTGGCCGCCGTCCGCCGGACCCTCCCCTTCCGCCGGCTGCCGCTCGGCGATTTTTTCCTGGATTTTGCTGATCATGCGATGGAAGCTCCAGAACGTGTACAGCGCCGTCAGGCTGCCCGTGAAAAACAGCGCGAGAAACATCAGGCGCGGCTTGAAGCTGAGATAAAGAAGCGCGCCGTTGACGATCAGGATGGACAGCGTGTTGGGCAGCTTGGCGACGGTGATCAGCGCGCTGTTGCGCAACAGCTTGCCGAACGGCAGGTCGAAATGCGCCACGTAGCAGAAGTAATTGAGCACGACCGCCGCCAGGAGCGCCAGAAACACGAGAAACACCAGATTCAGGTTGCCGAGCCAGTTCGTCTGGTCGGTGTAAAACTGGAAGTTGACGAGAAACACGACGTAGAAAAATTCAAACACGAACCCGCCCAGCATGGCCGGTTTGTAGTTTTCCTTGAAATACCGGAAAAATGACCTGAACAGCGGCACGTCCGCGTCTCCCGTCACCCATTTGCGGGCCACGGAAAACATCGCGCTCGTCGCGGGAAAGAAAGTGAACGGCGCGACCAGGAGAGCGGCCAGCCCGAACGGATTGAACGCCAGCGCGTAGACGGTGCGGATCTCCTCCATGCCCATGACGGCCAGCAGCTGCAGAAACACAAGAAACACGACCGGCAGGGAACAAAAAAGCCACAGCAGATTGATGGCGGACAGCCGCATGATCCATTCCGAAATGCGGTAAAAACCGCCGGCAAAACCTTTCAGCTCCATGCTCTCGTTCCTCCTGTCCCAGATGCGCGAAACGGGCGGCGGACGGCCCCGTCGCCGGCCGTCCGGCCGTCAGCCGGACGGCCGGCTCATCCCCGGTCGCATTACGCGTCCCGCGGTTTGCGACCTTCGCGGCCGGATCCGATCCGTCCGCGCCCCTGCGCCTCGCGGCCGGCGCCGCGTTCCCGGAAATCGCGGCCGGTTCCCCGGCCGGCATGCCGGCCGGACATTTTGCCGTCAAGCCGGCGTTTCTTGGCGCGGATCGGTTCTTCCGGCGTCAATTCGATCGGGACGTCGGCTTTTTCGCCGGTCAGCAGCTTCAGCGCGGCGGACAACAGCTCCACGCTGTCGTACTGCTCCAGCAGCTGCAGGGCCAGCCCGCGGAACGGGGCGGTGTCCTCGCTGCCGACCGCCTCCAGCAGCCGTTCCGCCGTCACCCGCTGCTTGCCCTCGATCGCTTCCGCCATGGACGGCAGCGGCTTGCGCGGAATGCGCTGGCGGGTGACCCGTTCGATGAAGCGGAGATGATCGATTTCCCGCGGCGTGACGAACGTCCAGGCGACCCCTTCGCGTCCCGCGCGGCCGGTGCGGCCGATGCGGTGCACGTAGCTTTCCGGATCCTGCGGCAAATCGAAATTGATGACGTGGGTGACGCCGGTGACGTCCAGCCCGCGGGCCGCCACGTCGGTGGCCACCAGCACGTCGATGCTGCCTTCGCGGAATTTGCGCATGACCGCGTCGCGCTGGTTTTGCGACAGGTCGCCGTGCAGGCCGTCTGCGGAATAGCCGCGCTTTTGCAGCGCTTCGGTGAGTTCGTCGACGCGGCGCTTCGTGCGGCCGAACACGATGGCCAGCTCGGGGGATTCGATGTCGAGAAGGCGGGACAGCACCTCGAATTTTTGCCGTTCCGGCACTTCGAAGTACGCCTGGGAAATTTGCGGCACCGTCACCTGCTTCGGCACGACAGACACGTGTTCCGGGTCGCGCAGAAACTGCTGCGCCAACTTCTGGATGTTCGGCGGCATCGTGGCGGAAAACAGCATCGTCTGCCGTTCTTCGGGCAGATGGCGCAAAATCGTCTGGATGTCCTCGAGAAAGCCCATGTCCAGCATTTCGTCGGCTTCATCCAGCACGACGAAGGACACGTCGTCCAGCCGGATCGTCTTGCGGTTGATGTGGTCGAGCAGACGGCCGGGCGTGCCGACGACGATGTGCGGGTGTTTTTTCAGCGCCCGGATTTGCCGGCCGATTTCCTGCCCGCCGTAAACCGGCAGGGTGCGGATGCCTTTGTAGCGGCTCAGTTTGCCGAGTTCCTCGGCCACCTGGATGGCCAGTTCGCGGGTTGGCGTCAGAATGAGCGCGGACAGTTTGTCGCTTGTTCCGTTGATGCGCTGGATGAGCGGCAGGCCGAAAGCCGCCGTCTTGCCGGTGCCGGTTTGCGCCTGGCCGATCAGATCCCGCCCGCTCAGGGCGATCGGAATGGCTTTCAGCTGGATCGGCGTCGGCTCCTCGAAGCCGAGTTCGGTCACCGCCTTGAGAATGCGGGCTTCCAGCCCGAAATCTTGAAACGTGGCCAATATGGTTCATACTCCTTTGTTCAGGCATGTTGTCCGTTTTTCTGTCTTTGGATGCCTGACGGACTCCTGATCCGATTGGACATCTTTTTGATTTTACCACAACTTGCCGGAGATGACCAGAACCGTTTTCAGTCCTTGTCCACCAGATTCCGCTGCAGGTATTGTTCCAAAACGTTGGTCAAATCAAACACGGCATGGGCGAGATCCAGATTTTCCAGGGCATGTTCGCACTGCGGCATGTAGGCCATGTCCCTGTCATAGTGGCTGAGGTGGTCGGCGATGTCCCGTTCGGACAGCCCCTTCTTCCGCTGCCGTTCTTCCACCGTTTTCCGGTCGGCGTAGATGAAAATGCGGATCACTTTGTCGCCGTAAAGCCGCTTCAGGATTTCGGCCCCGGCGGGATTCAGGATAAGATATATACAGCTGTACGTTTCAAACATCCGGGCCACGTCGTCGTTCCGGATGCCGTAGAGGTTGCCGTTGATGTCCACCTGCTCGAGGAACTCGCCGCGCGCGGCCATCTCTTCGAACCGTTCGCGGCTGATGAAATGGTAATCCTGGCCGTCCTCTTCAATCGGACGGGGCTTGCGGGTCGTGTAGGAGATGACTTTCTTCATGCCGAACGTGCTGCCGACCATGTCGGCGATCGTGTTGCGGCCGGACCCGTCCGGACCGGTGAAGACGAAGATGCGCTCCCTGTCCTTCAGCTCGTACATCGCTCCAACCTCCATTCATTGAAAAGTCTGAAAACTTAAAATTAATGTAACACAGCGATTGGTCTTCCGTACAGAATATGTTGCAAAAAACGGGGTGAACCGCATGCTCCACCGGACGCCGCTGTCCGTCCTGGCCGTCCTTGCCTCCACCTTGCTGTTTTCCGCGGGATTCAACTTCTTTCTGGTGCCGCAGCAGCTTCTCACCGGCGGTGTTTCGGGCATCGCCATGATGATCGGCTACTTCGCGGATCTGAACATCGGCCTGATGCTGTTTTTGTTCAATCTGCCGCTGATGATCTGGGGCTGGTTCGTCATCGGCCGGCGTTTCATCGTCCTGTCCATCCTGTTCGTCACGGTCTCCAGCTGGCTGCTCCACGTCATGCCCGTCCTTCCCGTCATCGACGATCCGTTGCTCGGCGCGGTGTTCGGCGGCGTGCTGGTCGGCATCGCCACCGGCGTCGCGCTGCGCGCGGGAGGGTCGAGCGGCGGCTTCGACATTCTCGGATCGATCGTCACCAAGTCCCGCGACTTTCCGCTCGGGAGCACCCTGTTCGTCCTGAACGGCCTGGTCATCCTGTCGATGGGCGTGCTGGAAGGATGGGAAGCGGCGCTCTACTCCATGATCTCGATCTACGTCTCGGGCCGGATCGTCGACGCCATCCACGTCCGGCACGTGAAAGTGACGCTGTTCATCGTCACCCGCCGCAAAGAAGAGCTGCTGGAAAAGCTGATGGCGCGGCCGCGCGGCGTGACGCTGCTGAAGTCCGTCGGGGCGTTCACCCACGTAGAAAACGACATGCTGATGACCGTCGTCACCCGCTATGAACTGGCGGAACTGCGCAAAATCATCCGGGAAACGGATCCCGACTGCTTCGTCAGCATCGTGGAGACGGCCGGCGTCATCGGCTCTTTCCGGCGGGACTGGTGACGCGCCGGCGATTTTGGGGCGCTAGGCGGCGCGGCATGCAAGATGCGCCCCGCTGTGCTATAATGAAGGCAAACCGCATAGGCCGGGACCAATGTCGCCGGATTTTGCACCACGGTTTTCCGGTTCACCGTTCCTCCAGGCTTTACGGCTTTCGATCGCGCTTGGCGCACAACCAAATCGATTGAAAGGGTGAGGCACTTGGAAATGGAAGTGGTCAAGCTTTCCAACATCGTGCGGAAACTGGCACCGGAACTGTACCCGTTTCTCAAACCGGCGGAATTGGATTGCACGATCATCCTGAAGAACGGCCTGGATTCGCTGGATCCTTCCGGCGCGCTGGAAATCATCCAGCGAAGCATTTGCGAGCAGCAGAAAGGTTCGTTGCTTCATTGAAAAAGACTGTCCCGCGAAAACGGGCGCGGGACAGTCTTTTTTCGTTCCGCACGGCGGATGCGGCGGATCAATAGGGGCCGCGGATCCACGGCGCGACCTTCTCCCTGTAGAATTCGGCCAGCCGGCGTTCCTCCTCCTCGCTGAACGGCGGGACGTCCGCCGCCGCGAGGTTGTCTTCCACCTGCCGGACCGTTTTGAAGCCGGGTATGACGCAGCTGATCTCCTTTTTGTCCAAAATCCAGCGCAGCGCCGCCCGGGCCATGTTGCCCCGACCTTCCGCGATCCATGCCAGCTGTTCGGCCAGCTCCTGGCCCTTGCGGAACCCGAGGCCGGCGAACGTCTCGCCCACGTTGAAATGCTCGCCGTTTTCGTTGAAATGCCGGTGGTCGTCCGGCGGGAACACGGTGTCTTTTTTGAATTTACCCGTCAGGAGCCCGCTGGCCAGCGGCAGCCGGACGAGGATGCCGACCCCGCGCCGGTGCGCCTCCGGCAGCAGCCGCTCCAGCGGTTTTTGCCGGAAAATGTTGAAAATGACCTGCAGCGCCGCCACGTTCGGGTTCTCGAGGCAGATGAGCCCTTCCTCCACCGTCTCCACGCTGACGCCATAATGGCGGATTTTGCCTTCCGCCTGCAGCTTGTCCAGCACTTCGAACACCGCGCCGTCCCGCAAAACGGCCGCCGGCGGGCAGTGGATCTGGTACAGGTCGATCACGTCCCGTCCGAGCCGCCGGAGGCTGCCCTCGCAAAACTCGCGCACCCGTTTTTCCGAATAGGTGGCCGGGTCATGGATGTCGCCGGCCCGGCAAAACTTGGTGGCGATCCAGACTTTGTCCTCCATTCCCTTCGTCGCCCGGGCCAGCAGCCGTTCGCTGTGCCCGTCGCCGTACACGTCGGCCGTGTCGAAGAAGTTGACGCCCAGCTCGATGGCCCGGTCGAGGGCCCGGAGCGACTCCGCGTCGTCCGTTTTTCCCCATGCGCCGCCGATGGCCCACGTGCCGAAACTGATCTCGCTGACGGAAAACCCCGTTTTCCCGAGCGGTCGGTAATTCATGTGCATGCCTCCCCGGTGTCGTCTGGAATGTTTTTTCAACCGGATGGATCCGGCGGATGCGCATCCTTTAGAATGCCCCTCCTTTTTCACTATAGCAGATTCCGTCCCCGCCGCAACATGCCACGGCCGGCGCCCCGCTGGTCGTCCCCCGGTGCCGGCGGACCGCCCGGGGCGGATCGCCGGCAGGGACCATTTTCACCTGTCGGATTGTCACCGGTTGTCATATAATGTAGAAGAACAGACGACGAGAGAGAGGAACGCGGATGGACATCATTCTCGCTGCGCTTTTGATGCTTTGGGGAGACGTCTCCGCCGATCATCCGGACATCACGGCCCAGAAGCTGGCCGCCGCCACCGAATGGTACGAGGTGCAGGCCGCCGGGCAATACGGGCAGGGTTCGGGGAACGAAGCCGCGCCGCGAAAAATCGACCCCGCGCCCGACACTCCGCCGATTCGCGGCGTGTACGCCACGGCCCACAGCGCCGGGGGCGCCCGGCTGCACGAACTGGTGCAGCTTTTGAACGAGACGGAACTGAACGCCCTGGTCATCGACCTGAAGGACGACTGGGGCAACGTCACCTATGCGTCGGAGCTCGCCGTCGTCCGGGAGCTCGGCACGGCGAAGAAAATCATCGACATGGAGAAGCTGCTTCCCGTGCTGGAGGAAAACGGCATCTACCCGATCGCCCGGATCGTCGTCTTCAAGGACTCGGTCCTGGCCAAACAGAAACCGGAATGGTCGTTCCGCCACCCGGACGGCAGCGTCTGGAAAAACGGCCGCGGCGAATCGTTCGTGAACCCGTACCTGAAAGAAGTGTGGGACTACAACGTCGAAGTGGCGAAGGAAGCGGCCCGGCTGGGCTTCAAGGAAATCCAGTTCGACTACGTGCGGTTCCCGGAAGGATTCGAGAAGCGGGCGGACACCCTCGTCTATGAACGTTCGGACGAACCCCGCACGAAGGTGATCGCCGATTTCGTGGCCTATGCCCGGGAGCGGCTTCATCCCCTGGGCGTCCGCGTCTCCGTCGACATATTCGGATACGCCGCTTCCGTCCCGGCCGCCGAAGGCATCGGGCAGGATTTTGTCGAAATTTCCCGCCACGTGGACGTCATCAGCCCGATGGTGTATCCGAGCCACTACAGCACCGGCTGGTTCGGCAACAAGGTGCCGGACGCCCACCCGTACGCCACCGTGAACGGCGCGATGGCAGACACGCTGGAGAAGCTGAAGCCGCTGGAGGAAACGGGGGAAAAACCGATCATCCGCCCGTGGATCCAGGATTTCACCGCCACGTGGGTGAAAGGCCACATCAAATACGGCAAGCACGAGGTGGAAGAACAAATTCGCGCGCTGCGGGACAACGGCATCGACGAATTTTTGCTGTGGAACGCCTCCAACCGCTACACGAAAGGCGTCGACTACGTCAAGGGCGACGAAACCGCCGGCCGGTAGCGGACCGGGCCCATGTGGCCGGTGTCCGGCCCGACGGGCCCGTGAACCCCGAAAACGGGATTTTTCACAAAGATCGTGCATGATTTCCGGTTCATGGCTCCTTTTTTCGGGAAAAAAACGAAGGAACGCGGAATGTCGCACCGACGGCGCGGCATTCCGCGTTCCTTCTTCAGGCCCCGGGGCAAGCCGTGCCGCGCCCGGGGGCCCATCGTCCCCCGTTCGCGCGGCCGCCATCACTGGGACAGCCGGAGCGCGAGTTCATACAGCTCCGTGTTGAACGGTTTTTTGCTGCTCACGATCAGTTCGATGTCCGTCGCCACCAGCTTGCCGTTCACGATGCCGACTCCTTTGCCCGAATCGCCGGCCAGAAGCCGCTGCACCGCGAAGTCGCCCAGCCGGCTGGCCAGAATCCGGTCGTTGTGGGTCGGCGTGCCGCCCCGCTGGATGTGGCCGAGCACCGTCACGCGGGATTCGATGCCGTTGCGTTCGTAAATTTCCCGGGCGATGTCTTCTCCCCGGCCGACCCCTTCGGCGACGACGATGATGCTGTGGCGCTTGCCGTGGCTGAAGTTTTCCTTCATGCGCCGGGCCACTTCATCGAGATCATGCGGCATTTCGGGCACGAGAATCGTCTCGGCGCCGCTGGCGACACCGGCGTACAGCGCGATGTCGCCGCAGTGGCGGCCCATGACCTCGACAACGGACGACCGCTCGTGGCTCGTCATCGTGTCGCGCAGTTTGTTGATGGCGTCCACCACGATGCTGACGGCCGTGTCAAAGCCGATGGTGAAATCCGTGTAGGGAATGTCGTTGTCGATCGTGCCGGGGATGCCGATCGTTTTGATGCCGAGCTGGCTCAGCTTCTGGGCGCCCCGGTACGAGCCGTCGCCGCCGATGACCACCAGCCCGTCGATGCCGTGCTTTCGCAAATTGTCGGCGGCCAGCCGCTGGCCTTCCGGCGTCTCGAATTCCTTGCAGCGGGCGGTCTGCAGGATGGTGCCGCCCCGCTGGATGATGTCGCCGACGCTGCGCAGATCCATTTCCCGGATGTCGTCCTTGATCAGCCCCTGATAGCCCCGCTGCACGCCGAACACGCGGATGCCGTGGAACAGGGCGCTGCGCACGACGGCGCGCACCGCGGCGTTCATGCCCTGGGAATCGCCGCCGCTGGTCAAGACTGCAATCGATTGGATGGACATGAAATCATTCCTCCCCTATGTAGGCCCAAATTTTTCGATTCGCGAAATTTGCGGATTTTTTATGAAAGGATGGAATTGGCCGATTATGGAATGGTTCGCACCACCAGGCTGTTGGCCCAGAAAAACAGCCGCATGAGCGGGCTGCCCCGCATCAGGATGCGCCGCGCCTTCCGGACCGGCGGCTGGCGGCCGGCCTTCGGATCGGACAGATACAGGGCGAGCAGGCCCTGGACGATCATGCGGTGGAATTTCGGTTCGCCGAGCCGTTCCGCGCGCCGGACGGCCTCGTCTGCCATCAGGCGGATTCGCTCCGCGGCATGCCGGGCATCATCATAATAGTCGCAAAAGTTGAGATCGCCGCCCTCCAGATCCTCCTGTTGGTCCACCAGATAATCCAGCAGGATGTGTTCGGCGCACAAATACGGGAAATACGCCTCGACGATGCGCGAAGCTTCTCCGTCCGCAAGCGATCCGTCCGCCGCGGCGGCAAACAGCATGAACACGCCGAGGGTGGAACCGGCCGCCGCGGCGAATTCCTGCCACAGAAGCTCCGGGTGATCGTCCCGGTGGCGGCGCCACCATTCGAGCAGCGCGGTTTCGCGGACGTCCGGCGGCAGATGTTTGTACACCTGAAGATCGGCATAGAGGCCGACCAGCCGGATCACGTGGGGCTTGACCGCCGCGTACGAAGGCAACAGCCCGACGGCCCGGCGGCAGGCCGCCGTCAGGTCGCGCAAGTAGCCGCCGTCGTCCTTTTCCGGATGAAGCGCGTAATAATCCGCCGCCGGAACCGCGTCCGGGTCGACGGCGTCAAGCATCGACCGGTGCAGCAGCCGGAAATCGTCGCCGTCCAGGGATGAACTGCGGTCGCAAAGATTGTCCAGATAATCGCTGATCGTCTGGAAGGCGACGATGAGCGGGATCAGGACGTGGCGGCGGTCCAGGTTGACGGCGGCGTAGACCGCACCGCCCTCGCAATGGAACCGTTTGTCCGACAGGCTGGCGACGGCCTGGCGGCGCAATTCGGGATCGGGGATCCGTTCGGCCCGCCGCCGCCAATGGGCCAGCTGGCGGCGGACGTCCGGCAGTATGTAACGATAATAGCGCCACATGAGCGAAACCGGGCACCGCGGCGCCGCGGCATGAAGGCGCGGATTCCGGCCGTCCGTTCCCCCCAAGCGAAGCACCTCCACCGCTTTGTCAGCGCGATTTTCCGCCATCGCTTCCCTCACCGAGGTCCGGTTCGGTTCTCAGCCAGATGTTCAGCTCGTTGATCCGCGCGGCCAGTTCGGCGATCTCCTCGTTCAGCCGGCAGCAGGCCGCAAAGTCCGGTTCGCCGGCAAGCCGCTCCTGTTTCCCGGCAATTTCCACCTCGAGATGCCGGATCCTGTCGGGAATGCGGGCGCGGATCATCTCCCAGACGGCCGCGGCTTCCCGCTTTTCGGCCGGAGTGAGGTCGTCCCACGGCCGCGGCAGATCGGGCAGCGGAATGCCGAGCCGCCGGTCGGGGCGAAACCAGTTGGCCGCACGCAATGCGCATCACCCGCCGTGAACTTTCGCATATTCGCTAATGTAACACGGAGAGTGCCCCAGCGTCAAAGGAATGACGCACAGCGGCGAAGCGGTTTTTGCGCGAAAAACAGGCCGCAACCGGCCAAGACGGAAACAGGCCGGATGTTCCGGCCTGCGTCGCTGTCGCTCGCTTACAGCTTGACCACGTCCGTCGCCTGCGGCCCGCGTTCGCCCCGCACGATGTTGAATTCCACGAGCTGCCCTTCCTCCAGCGTTTTGAATCCTTCGCCTTCGATGCCCGTATAATGGACAAACACGTCTTCGCCTTCATCCGAGTGAATGAAGCCGTATCCTTTTTCGTTGTTGAACCATTTGACCGTGCCTCTCATGCGGCGATGACCTCCTGATGCGTGTTTCGCTGCGATGCATGGTTTAGTATTCGCCCCGCGGGCCGAATTATCCGCGAAACTTTTTGCCGGCTGCCGGACGGGTCGGAACAAATTTTTTGTTGATCGGGCTTGTTCCTTTATGTATAATGGTGACAAAAATCATCCTTTCCGTATGAAGAACGGTTAAAGGGGAGTAGCTTCGCGGAGCAGTCGTCAGTTCGGGCCGGTTCGGCCCCGGCTGCCCGGCACCGGAAATCGGTTGCGGCCAGACCTTTATCCTGCGGGATAAAGGTCTTTCTTTGTGAGGGCCTTGCCCGCCATGACGGGGAAGGCCCTTTTCGTGATGCCCGGGCATCGCCACAACGGATCATGCAAAATGGGGAGGAACCGTATGGAGTGGTTTTCGTCGGAATGGTTTGTCGCATTGTTCAGCATCGTCATCATCGACCTCGTCCTGGCCGGTGACAACGCCATCGTCATCGGCATGGCGGCTCGCAATCTGGACAAGTCCAAGCAGAAACTGGTCATCTGGCTCGGGACCGCCGGCGCCATCGTGATTCGCGTTCTGGCCACCTTCGTGATCGTCCGGCTTTTGAAAATCCCCGGCCTCATGCTGGCCGGCGGCCTCATGCTGGTCTACATCGCGTACAAGCTGCTGGTGGACGACGATGACGGCAAAGGGCACGGCGTGAAACCCGCCGCCGGCGTGTGGGCCGCCATCCGCACCATCGTCATCGCCGACGCCGCCATGGGGCTCGACAACGTGCTGGCCATCGCCGGCGCTTCCCACGGCGACATGGCGCTTGTCCTCATCGGACTGGCCATCAGCGTGCCGATCGTCGTCTGGGGCAGCATGCTCATCATCCGGCTGATCAACCGGTTTCCGGTTCTCCTGTACGTCGGCTCCGGCGTGCTGGCGTACACGGCCGGCAAAATGCTGGTCGACGATCGGCTCGTGCACGTTTTTTTCGAACGACACGCGGCGCTCAAGTATGTCCTGATTGCGGCGGTGGTGGCGGCCGTGCTGGCGGCGGGCAAAATGACGGTGGACATGCGCAGGCGGAAAGCCCACGGGACCCGGAGCGAGTCGGCGGGTTCCTGACCGGGCGTGCAGGACGGCCTGACGTTTTTTGCCGGACACCCGGCGGGTTCTGCCGGACTGCATGGCGGTTTTGCCGGAAAGGGCTGGCCGGTCTTGCCGGAAATGCCGACTCGCCGGCACGACCGGCCATGACCTGGAGGTGATGGGGTTTGCAGGAATCGGTCGCCGTTTTTTTGATGGTATCGTTTTCCTTCGCGCTCGTGCTGATCATGAAACGGGATTCCCTGCCGGACAAGCTGCGCCGTCCGCTGGCGATGCTGGCTCTCGTCATGGTGGCGCTCGCTTTCGCCTTCCTGGTCCGCTCCTTTTTCCCGCAATGACCGGTTCACGATTTTGGATTTGCGCTTTCCGGCTCCAATCTTCTTTTCCCGCCCGGCGCCAAATGTGTTAAGATGTCGGGAGAGGAGAAAGTTTGCCCGCCGCCGGCCATACTAACCCGTGAAAAAACGCGGGGAGGTGGGCCGATGCGAACGGTTTTGGCCGCGGCGGCCGCCGCGGCGCTGGCCGGCCTTTGGCTGGCCGCCGGGGCGAACGATTGGAGGAGGGATTCCATGAATCAGGTGGCCAAGCGCGCCGACATCAGCCCGGAATACAAGTGGCGCCTCGAGGATCTGTTTCCCGACCAGGCGGCCTGGGACGCGGAATACGAAACGGCGCTGAAACTGATGGACGACATCCGGGCTTTCGAGGGCAAGCTGGATGATCCCGCCGTGCTGAAACAGTGCTTCGAGCTGGAAGACAGGCTCGGCCTGCACGCCGAGCGGCTTTACGTCTACGCCAACATGCGCCATCACGAGGACATGCGCGATCCGGCGAACATGGCTTTGTCCGACAAGGCCAGGAAACTGTACGTCCAGGTCGGGGAAGCGACGAGCTTCATCGCGCCGGAAATCCTGTCGCTGTCCGAGGAACGGCTGAAGGCGTTCATCGACGACCCGGCTCTCGCCCCCTACCGGTTTACGCTGCAGGAAATGCTGCGGCAAAAACCCCACGTGCTTTCAAAGACGGAAGAGGCGCTGATGGCGCAGGTCGGCAACCTGGCCCAGGCGCCGGGCACGATCTTTGGCATGATCAACAACGCCGACATGAAATTTCCGAAAGTGAAAAACGACAAAGGCGAAGAAGTCGAGCTGACCCACGGCAACTACATCCAGTTTCTCGAAAGCCGCAACCGGGACGTGCGCCGCGGGGCGTTCAAGGCCATGTACGATACATATGCCAGGCAGAAAAACACGCTGGCCGCCACGCTGAGCGCCAACGTGACGAAAAACCTGTTCTACGCCCGCGCGCGGAAATACCCGTCGGCGCTGGAGATGGCGCTGTTCGGCGAAAACATTCCCGTTTCCGTCTATGAAAACCTGATCGCGACGATCCACGAGCATCTGCCGCTTCTGCACCGCTACATGGCGCTGCGCAAAAGGCTGCTCGGCGTCGACGAGCTGCACATGTACGACCTGTTCGCGCCGCTCGTTCCCGACTACGACATGCCCGTGACGTACGAAGAAGCAAAATCCATCGTCTACGACGGGCTGGCGCCCCTCGGCGACGACTACCGCCGCGTGCTGCGGGAAGGGTTCGACGGCGGCTGGATCGACGTGTACGAAAACGAGGGCAAACGGAGCGGCGCCTACAGCTGGGGCGCCTACGGCACCCATCCGTACGTGCTGCTCAACCACAAGGACAACCTGAACAGCATGTTCACCCTGGCCCACGAAATGGGACACGCCATCCATTCGTGGTATTCGGACAACCACCAGTCGTACCGGGATGCCCAGTACACCATCTTTCTGGCGGAAGTGGCCTCCACGCTGAACGAGGCGCTGCTGATGGACCACCTGCTGAAAACGATCGACGATCCGAAGGGCAAACTGTACCTGCTCACCTATTATGCCGACCAATTCCGCACGACGGTGTTCCGTCAGACGATGTTCGCCGAATTCGAAAAGCTCATCCACGAAATGGCCGAGCGGGGCGAGGCGCTGACGCCGCAGTCGCTGTCGGAACTGTATTACGGCCTCAACGTGAAATATCACGGCGAGGCGGTGACCGTCGACCGGGACATCGAAATGGAATGGGCGCGCATCCCCCATTTCTACTCCAGCTTCTACGTGTACAAATATGCCACCGGATTCGCGGCGGCGACGAGCTTCGCCAGGCAGATCCTGGAAGAAGGCCAACCGGCGGTCGAGCGGTATCTCGGGTTCCTGAAAAGCGGCGGCAGCGATTATTCCATCAACATCCTGAAAAAGGCGGGCGTGGACATGTCCCGTCCCGAGCCGATCCGCCAGGCGATGGACGTCTTCCGCGATCTGCTTGACCAGATGGAACGGCTCGCGCCGTGAGACCGGTTTTCCCGGAAAATGAAAAAAGGCGCTTCCGGCGCCCCTCCGGCGGGCGCGGAAGCGTCTTTTTTCGCTTGCGGCGGGGGATCAAACGTTTCGCAAGGCTTTTTTGAGGTTCGTACGGTTCGCAGGCTTCGCGGGTCCGTCGCCCGCCGCGCGTTTGCCGAATGCCGCGCGTTTGCCGGCCGCCGCGCGCCTGCGCCGGCGCCGCAGAGCGCCCGCGCGCCCGCCGTCCGCCGGTCAGCGCGCCGCCGCGCCGCCTGCCTGCGCCGCGGCAAACCGCAGGCTGTCGCCCCGGCCCATGTCCACCTCGAAGCCGGCGCCGCGGATGCGCATCTGCAGGCAGCCGAGGCAGACGGCCGCCTCGTCGCCGGTGCAGATTTTGTTTTCGTACAGCGCGTATTTCGGCCGGTAATGCGTCGGCGTCAAATTGGGCATCACGACGTTGGCGCCGGCGAGAAGGGCCTGTTCCCGGCCATCGGGCCGCAGGGTGCCGAGGGCCGTCGTGGCCGGAATGTTCGCCCCGGGCAGCATCAGGCGGGCAAGCGCCACCATGACCACCGTCTTCTCCACCGTTCCCCCCTTCTCGCCGGCGAGCGGCGTCCGGCTGTGGGGAATGAACGGCCCGATGCCGACCATGTCCGGATCGAGGCTTTTCAGAAACAGCAGGTCCTCGGCCAGGTCCGCGTCCGTCTGTCCGGGCAGGCCGACCATGAAGCCGGCCCCCACCTGATAGCCGATCTCCTTCAAATCCCGCAGGCAGCGAACCCGCTCCGCGAAGGACGCGTCGGGGTGAAGCCGTTGGTACAGGGGAAATGACGCCGTTTCATGGCGGAGAAGAAACCGGTCCGCGCCCGCCCGGAAAAACCGCTCGTATTCGTCCCGCGGGCGCTCCCCGATGGACAGGGTGAGAGCCGCGTCCGGAAACCGCGCCTTGATTTGCCGGATCAGGTGCTCCAGCCGGTCGGCGGTGAACCAGGGGTCTTCCCCGCTTTGCAGCACGAAGGTGCGAAAACCGAGCCGGTAGCCCTGCTCGCAGCAGGCCAAAATCTCTTCGGGCGTCATCCGGTAGCGTTCCGCATGGCGGTTTTCCGCGCGCAGGCCGCAATACAGGCAACGCTTCCGGCAGTAACTGGAAAATTCGATCAACCCGCGCAGAAATACGCGGTTGCCGTACATGCACAGGCGGGTGGCGAGCGCATAGCGGAAAAGCCGGCGGCGCATGTCCCCGTCTTCATCCAGCAGGCCCAAAAGTTCGATCAGTTCGCCGCGGTCGAGCGCGTTTTCCCGGTACAGTCTTTCCACCAGGTCGGCCATCGCGCGGCCCCCTCCCTCCATCCGGATGCCATGGGCCGGTCCGCCGCGGTTCGGCTTTCGGATCCGGCCCGCATTTCCGTCCGTTTTTTCAGGTTGCTTTCATTGTATCGGAGGGAGCGGCGGCGCGTGTTGACGTTCGTCACAGACCGGGAAGGCCGCGCGCCGCCGGCACGGGCCGGGATCCCGCCCGAAACGGCCGGACGGGAAAAACCGCCAGGCCCGTTCGTCGCCCGGAAACAATCGGCCAGCTGGTCGGCCGGCCGCAGGACGGGCCCGCCGGTCGTTCGCCCATGCGGCGTCTTCCCCTTTCGTCTGCATGATGGCACGGTGTGCATGACGGCGTGTTCGGCGTTCCGTTTGACGCCCCTTGCTTCGGAAACAATCGACTGATAACCGATGGTTATTAACCAACGGTTACCAGCCAGTGGTCATATTCCAAACGGCCCGTGCTTTCGGTGTCAACGGAAAAAAGGCCTGCTGCACGGATCGTGCAGCAGGCCGGAGAAGCGCACCCGGCCGGCAGCCGTCATGACCGCCGGCCGAAGCGGCCCGCACCCGTTCACAGGTACGGATTTTCGTGCTTCGCTTTCAGACGCTGCCAGCGGCGTTCCACTTCGTTTTCGAACTCGGTCAGCAGGTCGGCGTTTTCCGGGCGCAGCAGGTGTTTCGTCTTGCCCATCATCTTCAGCCATTCGCTCACCGGAATGCGCTGGTTTTTCTCTTCGGGATTGACGGTGATGGTGGTGATGCCCCGCTCCACTTCATACAGCGGGAAGAAGCAGGAATCCACCGCCGCCTTGACGATCTTTTCGCCCATCCGGTCTTCGGAGCGCCAGTTCAGCGGGCAGGCGATCAGGAGCTTGCCGTACACCATGCCCTCGTGTTGCGCGTACCATTGGGCCTTGGCCGCCTTCTTCACGAGGTCCTGCGGATACGCTTCGCATCCCGTGAACACGTACGGAATGTTCGTGGCGGCCATGATTTGCGCCGTGTCCTTGTGATGGAACGACTTGCCCCGCTGCATCTTGCCGACGCCCGACGTGCTCGTCTGATGGCCGAGGGGCGTGGAATAGGACAGCTGGGCGCCGGTGTTCATGTAGCCTTCGTTGTCGTATTCGAGAATGATCATCTTGTGGTTGCGCAGCGCGGTGCCGATGGCCGATCCCATGCCGATGTCCATGCCGCCGTCGCCGGTCACCATCACGAAGGTGACGTCGTCGGACACCTGGATGTCGCCGCGGCGCTTCATTTCCAGGAACGCTTCCACCGTGCCGGACAGCGTGGCCGGACCGTTCTGGAACAGGTTGTGGATGAAGCTTTGCTTGTGCGAGTTGTAGGGATAGCCGGACGTGATGATGTAGGCGCAGCCCGTCTGGAACAGCGTCACCACGTCGCCTTCGATGCCTTTGAAGAACAGCTCCAGCGCCGGCATGATGCCGCAGCCCGGGCAGGCGCCGTGTCCGGCGGCGAACCGCTTCGGTTTGGCCGTCAGCTGCCGCAGGGGCGGAATGCGCACGTTCAGCCGGCCCGTTTCCTCATCCCGCGTCACCTTGATGAGACCGGTTTTGAAGGCGTCGCCGTGCATCGGATTGATGACCGGTTTCAGCCGGTTTTCTTCCTTGCCGGGCGTGGCGCCGTAATAGTCGAACGGTTTTTCGGCGAAGCCTTTCTCCGCCGCTTCCAGCGCCATGCGGAAAAACGCTTCGGCATCCTCTTCGTAGAAGTCGGTGCCGCCGAGCCCGAAGATGCGGCTGAGCACGATCGTCCGGCCGTTGCCGGCGGCCTGCAGGGCCGAGCGCACTTCGTGGGTCATGTTGGCGCCCTTGCCGCCGTAGGAGTCGGCGCGCTCGCCGACCAGCACCGCCTTGCAGCCGGCCAGCGCTTCGGCGATTTCCGCGGCCGGGAACGGCCGGATGATGTTCGGGCTGATGGCGCCGACTTTGAGCCCCTGGGCGCGCAGCCGGTCCACCGTGTCCTTGGCCGTCTCAAAGGCGGAATTGAGCAAAAACACGGCCACTTCGGCGTCTTCCATGCGGTATTTTTCCACCGGCTCGTAATGGCGGCCGGAAATTTCCGCATACTGCCGGGCCACTTCCTTGAACACGCCGCCTGCCCGCTCGATCGCCTCGGACAGCTGGTAGTGGTTGTTGGTCAGGTCTTCCCCGCCCATGTAGGCGCCGATGACGACCGGATTGGCCGGGTCGATGACGTTCGGGAAGCCTTTCGGCAGCGGACCGACAAAATCCTGGACCGTTTTCTTGTCGGCGAAAATTTGCACCCTTCTTTTCTGGTGGCTCGTGAAGAACCCGTCATAGGCGACGATGACCGGCAGCCGCACGTCGGGGTGTTCGGCGATTTTCAGCGCCATGATGTTCATGTCGTAGACGGCCTGCGGCGTCTTGGCGGTCAGGATCACCCAGCCGATGTTCAGCCCGTAATACAGGTCGGAGTGGTCGCCCCGGATGTCCAGCGGACCGCTGACCGCCCGGGTGACCAGATTCATCACCATCGGAAACCGCGTGCCGGATTGCACCGGCAGCTGTTCGATCATGTACAGGAACCCTTGCGCGCTGGTGGCGTTCAGCACCCGCGCGCCGGCGACGGCCGCGCCGTAGCACAGGCCTGCGGAGCCGTGTTCGCCGTCCGCGGCCACCAGTTTGATGTTGTGTTCGCCCCGGGTTTTCATGGCGTCCAGGAATTGCGCCACTTCCGTGGACGGCGTGATCGGGTAATACCCCATCAGATGGTAATCGATTTGCGCCGCCGCCATGGCCGCCAGCTCGTTGCCCGATTCGAACACCGTCTTCTGCGGCGCGACGGACGTTCCCGCCTGCTTCAGATCCGCTTCTTTCAATGCCATGTCAAATCGCCTCCCCCACGTACGGAAAATGTTGCGGCGTCCTGTTCGCTTCGGCAAAGCCGGGTTCTTCCCGCAATTCCGTCAGCGCCTGCGTCGGGCAGGCATCCACGCACTTCAGGCAACCCTTGCAATACCGGTAGTCGATGCCGCGCAGGAACATCTGCGGATTGCCCCGCTTGTCCGGCGCCTGCTCCCAGACGAAGCACAGGTCCGGGCACACGGTGTCGCACTGCGCGCAGTTGATGCATTTGTCCGGATTGAACTGCGGCAGGAAGCCTTGCCGCGAACCGCTCAAATCTTTCAGCACGCTGCTGGCCATGTTCGTCAGCAGCCCGCCCGCAAGCTGCGTCCGGTAGCCGAGCAGCGGTTCGCCCCGCACGAACGGCGGGGGATCCTTGCGTTCCCCGTCGAGCCGGATTTCCTCGAACCGCACTTCCGAATAGCCGCGGTCGAAAGTGCGCAGGTTCGGTTCCACCAGATGCGGGTATTTTTTCTCGAAGGTGCTGCGGATGACCTGGCGCATCGCTTCCGGATCGAGAAAATCGCAGATGCGGAACAGCGCGCCGAGCATCGCCGTGTTCACCCGCGTTTTCTCCTCGACGGCGATGCCGAGGGCGTCCACGATGGCGAGCGTGCCGTGGGTCAGTTTCAGGTCGCGGGCGATTTCCTGCGCCGAACGCGTCGAGTTGACCAGCACGACGCCGCCCGGCAGGAGCCCCGCCGCCACGTCCACCGTCTTGTACAGCGCTTCGTGGAACACGCCGACGACGT